>Ga0184633_10000009_pt1 | contig 58265 bp, 43 predicted proteins | sample PLM31_170_b1_FD_133156 | JGI IMG/M metagenome (GOLD analysis project Ga0184633, IMG submission 133156) | Groundwater sediment microbial communities from an aquifer in East River, Colorado, USA - PLM3-1_170_b1 | ecosystem: Environmental > Terrestrial > Soil > Riparian zone | place: USA: East...
CCAGCGGTTCGAGCAGGAGGTCCACCGCATCGTCGGCGCCGCCCATCAGGCCGGCGTCGTTCTCCGCCTGCTCGGCTCGCTCGCTTTCCAACTTCATTGCCCGCAATTCGGAGGCCTTCAGGCCAAGATGGGCCGGGCCTACACCGACATCGACTTCGCCAGTTACAACCGCCAGGCGAAGCGGGTGAGCGAGTTGCTGACGCAACTGGGCTATCTCGAGAACAAAGAGATCTTTGTGGTCAGCGAGGGGACGCGGGCGATTTTCGAGAATGGGTCCAGCCGGTTTCACTTGGACGTCTTCTATGAGAGGCTCGACTTCTGCCACGTCATCCCCTGGAACGGCCGGCTCGAGGCGGACGAACCGACGATCCCGCTGGCGGAGATGCTGCTGGAGAAGATGCAGATCGTCCAGATCAACGAGAAGGACGTCATCGATACGATCATGCTGCTTCTCGAACATCCGCTCGGCAGCGAAGACCGCGAGACGATCAATATCGACCGGGTGGCTTCGTTATGCGGCTCGGACTGGGGCCTGTGGCGAACGGTGACGATGAACTTGGACAAGGTGCTTCAGCTGGCGCAAGGCTATCCGCAGCTCGAGCCGGAGAACAAGTCTCGGGTGGCCGAGCAGGTGCAGCTGGCCCAGGCGCGGCTGGAGGCCGAATCGAAGTCGATGGCCTGGCGGCTGCGGGCGCGTGTCGGGGACCGGGTCAAGTGGTACAAGGACGTCGACGAGGTGCACTGAGGCGAAACCCGTTTTGCACGACAAGGCGGGTTTCTCAGGAGGTCCACCTGTGACAACGTTGGTGCGCGACCTGATGCGACGCGGTCTGGTCACCTGCGCCAAGGAGACGCGCCTGGGGGAGGCAGCGGCGCTGTTGACCCAGCATCGGGTGCACGCCTTGGTGGTTGTGGACGAGGCCGGGGCGCCGGCGGGGCTGCTGTCGGATTTCGATCTTCTGGCCGGCGAATGGCTCTCGGCCGATGCCGAGAGCTTGGCGGCGATGCGCCGGATGACCGCCGGTGAGCTGATGTCGTCCCCGCTGAATACGGTCGACGGTTCGCAGCCCATCCGCGCCGCGGCGGAACACATGCGGTCGCAAGGTTTCCACCGCCTGATCGTCTCCGAGGCCGGCGCGCTGGTCGGGGTCATCTCGATCTCGGATTTCGTCGCCCACTTGGCGACGCAGGAGCCCCTCGAGCGGGCGACCGTCGGCGACGTGATGTCATACATGGTCTTGGTCTGCCGCGAGCAAACACCGGCGCTGGAAGTGGCACGCGGCCTGACCGATTCCCGTTTCCGCTCGGTGGTCGTGCTGGATTTCGCCGGTCGGCTGCAAGGAGTCATCAGCGGCTGGGACTTGCTGGCGTGCGTGAACGGTCAGGACTGCGCCGCCATGACGGCCGGCCAGATCCTGCATCCGGCTTCGACCATCCAGCGCACGGCGACCCTGCGGCAGGCGGCCCAGCAGATGATCGAACACCATCTGCACCGGCTGGTGGTGGTGGATGCGGATCTGTCGCACGGCCTGCCGCTGGGAATCATTTCGAGCTACGACATCGTCAACGAAATGGCGCGCCCGGGATCGGTGTGGCGCTCGTAAGGGCTTGTAGCCGCAGCCTTTAGGCTGCGGGCATGCGCAGGCTGAAGCCTGCGGCTACGCCACTGACCACTCACTAGGATCGCACGTGCCCCTGACGCTCGAGCAGGCCATTGCCCGGATCCCCGGTTGGGACGACCCCGGGCTGAAGGTCACCCCGTTGGGCGGCGGTATCACCAACCACAACTTCCGTGTCGATGTCGGCGGCGAGTCGTTCGTGCTGAGGCTGGTGGGCGAGAACACCGACCTGCTCGGCATCGACCGCGAAGCAGAGTACGCCGCCAACCGGGCGGCGGCCGCCGCCGGGGTCGCACCGGAAGTCGTTCACTTCCTCAGGCCGGAAGGGTGCCTGGTGACGCGCTTCATCGACGGCCGGGCCATCGAGCCTCAAGAGATCGGCCGGCCGGAGATGATCGCCCGAGTGGCGCAAGCCTTGCGCGTCGTGCATGGGTTGCCTCCGATCCTCGGCACTTTCTCCGCCTTCGCCGTCGTGGGGAACTATTCCCGTCTCGCGCGAAAGCACGGGGCGCGCTTTCCGAAGTACTTCGACCGGTTGCGCCGGGAGCTGGAGTCGATCTGGTCGCATTTGCCCGAGTCGACGCCGCGCCCGTGCCACAACGACCTGCTCAACGCCAACTTCCTCGACGATGGGACGTTGCGCATCCTCGACTGGGAATACGCCGGGATGGGAGACATCTTCTTCGACCTGGCGAATTTCTCACGCAATCATGACTTCGACCCGTCTCAAGACCGCCTTCTGCTCCAGGCCTACTTCGGTGATGCCACGGCCGGGCGCCTGGCCCGGCTGAGGTTGATGCGCGTCGCCTCCGACGTGCGTGAGGCGATGTGGGGCCTGCTGCAGAGCGGCATCTCACGGCTGGATTTCGATTTCGTCGGCTATGCCGAGAAGCACTTCCGCAGGGCGGCTGAGGGGATCGGCGACCCGCAATGGAGCCAGTGGCTCAAGGAGGCCGCTCATGACGTCTGACTTCCCGACCCAGGCCCGCGTCGTCATCATCGGCGGTGGCGTCGGCGGCTGCAGCATCGCCTACCACCTGGCCAAGATGGGGTGGACCGACGTGGTTCTGCTCGAACGCGGCGAACTGACCTGCGGCTCGACCTGGCACTCGGCCGGGCTCGTCGGCCAGTTGCGCTCGGATTTCAACCTGACGCGTATGATGAAGTACAGCACCGACCTGTACCGGACCCTCAAAGACGAGACGGGGATCGACCCGGGCTGGCGCGAGGTCGGCGGGCTGCGCCTGGCATCGTCGCCCGAGAGGATGGTCGAGCTCAAGCGCCAGGTGGGTTTCGCCCGCTCCTTTGGGATGCCGCTCGAGTTGATCAGCACCGAGCAGGCGCAGCGGATGTGGCCGTTGATGAACCCGGACGGCGTGTTGGGAGCGGTCTTCACCCCGACCGACGGCAGCATCGACCCGACCGGGTTGACGAATGCGCTGGCCGCCGGAGCGAAGAAGCACGGGGCGCGCCTCTTCACCGAGACGACTGTCAGCGGGATCGTGACGAAAAAGGGCGGGGTCGATCGCGTCGTCACCGACCGCGGTCCGATCCGGACCGAGGTCGTCGTCAACGCGGCCGGCCTGTGGAGCAACCTGATCGCCCGCATGGTCGGGATCAAGTTGCCGATGATCCCCTTCGCCCACCTGTACCTGATCACCAAGCCGATCGAGGGATTGCATCACGAAGTTCCCACGATGCGCGACCCGGATCATCTGGTCTACTGGCGGGAAGAAGTCGGCGGACTGGTCACCGGCGGCTACGAACGCAACCCACAGCCGTTCGGCCTGGACGGGATCCCCGATGACTTTCGCTACAAGCTGCTGCCGCCGGACTGGGAACGATTCACCCCACTGATGGAAAACTCGATTCATCGGGTGCCGGCGGTGGAGAAGGCGGAGATCATCCAGTTGCTCAACGGCCCGGAGGGCTTCACGCCCGACGGAGAGTTCTTGCTCGGGCCGACGGACGTGCGCGGCTTCTGGGTGGCATGTGCCTTCTGCGCCCATGGGCTGGCGGGTGCGGGAGGCATCGGCAAGGCGATGGCCGAGTGGATCATCGAAGGGACCCCGGAGTGGAATTGCTGGCGCCTCGACGTGCGCCGCTTCGGCCCGCACTACGTCAGTCAGGACTTCACCTTGAACCGGACGATCGAGAGCAACTCGCGCTACTACGATATCCACCTCCCAGGCGAGGAGCGACAGACGGAGCGCGGCTTTCGTCTCAGTCCGGCCTACGGCCGGGAGCACGATCTGGGGGCGGTCTTCGGCGAGAAGTTCGGGTGGGAACGTCCCAACTGGTACGCTCCTCACGAGGCTCGAGCCGATCACGGCTACGTGCCGCGGGGCTGGGCTGGGGTGCACTGGTCTCCGGCGGTCGGCTATGAACATCTTCAGACGCGGGCGGCCGCCGGTTTGTTCGACGAAACCTCCTTCAGCAAGATCGAAGTTCGCGGGGCCGGGGCGGCTAAGTTCCTCCAGTACATGTGCGCCAACGACATCGACCGGCCGGTGGGCAGCGTCGTTTACACCTCGATGCTCAACGAGCGCGGTGGAATCGAGTGCGACTTCACCGTCACCCGTCTGGCCGAAGACCGTTTCCTGATCGTGACCGGGACGGCGTTCGGCGTGCATGATCTGAACTGGATCCGGGTCCACGCGCCGAGTGATGCCTCTGTCGCGGTGGACGATGTCACCGGCTCGTATCTCTGTTTTGGCCTGTGGGGGCCGAAGGCGCGCTCCATTCTCCAATCGACGACGCGCGAGGATGTCTCCCATGAAGGTTTCCCGTACATGAGTGCGCGTCATATCACGGTCGGGGACGTTGCCGCGCTGGCGATGAGGGTCACCTATGTCGGCGAGCTCGGCTGGGAGTTCTATTGCGGCATGGAGTACGGCCAGTCGCTGTGGGACACCCTGTGGGCAGCCGGGCAGCCCCATGGGTTGGTGCCGGCGGGGTACAAAGCCATCGACACGCTTCGGTTGGAGAAGGGCTATCGCTATTGGAGTGCCGATATCACCCCGGATTACACCCCGTACGAGACCGGGATGGGTTTCTTTGTCCGATTGGAAAAAGAGGATTTCCGCGGAAAGAAGGCGCTCGAGAAGCAGAAGAAGCAAGGCGTACGGCAGAAGCTGTGCTGCATGACCCTCGACGAGCCGACGGCGACCGGGCTAGGCAACGAGCCGATCTTCCTGGACGGCAAGGTCGTCGGTTGGATCACTTCGGGAGGTTACGGCTACACGGTGCGCAAGAGTATCGCCTACGGCTACCTGCCGCTGGCGCTCGCCAAGCCGGGGACCCGGCTCGAGGTCGAGCTATTCGGTGAACGCATCGGCCTAACTGTGGAGAAAGAGCCCCTGTACGATCCGAAGGGGGAGAAGATCAAGGCGTAGTGCCCAGGGGCCGGGGGGAGGGGCAATGAGCCTGCCCCTCCCCCCGGCCCCTGAACCCCGCCCCCCTCCCTAGCAAAGCGGCCGTTGATGGCGTCTCCAACAAGGAGCACCGATCGGCCGCCTCTAATTGCGGCGAGTCTGCAACCGTCCTGGAGGGGAGCTCGTCTCGGCAATTGGCGGCGGGTGCTTCGCCCCTACGCCCGCCGCACGGCTCCCGCGCTATTCGTCGCCCTCGGTCCCGCTCAACGCGTAGCTAACGGCTTCTTGGATGGTCATTCTTTGGCCGGCTTCCCAGGCCGACTGGAATTCCTCCTCACTCAGCGCCCGGCGAACCGCTTCTAGGAAGAGCCGGATCTCCGGCTGATCGGCGGGCTGCTGTTCGACGCCGATCGACTCCAAGTAGGTCGCGCTGGCGCCCATCAGCTGGGCGGCCCGCCGGGCTCTGCCCAGCGCGGCCATCGGCCCGGCCAGGCTGCCTAGGGCCGTCGCCACGCCGTAGGGCGTCCCCAACTCCCGAAAGAGAATTAAGCTCTGCTTGATAAGGTTCGCCGCGACCTCGGGTTCGTGCTGGTGGTAGGCGACCACTCCCAAGTTCTCGTATGTAAGGGCTTCCCGCACACGTTCCCCGGTCTCCTTTACGGTTTCGAGGCATTCCTCGTAGTATCGTTTGGCCGTCTCGATATCGCCGTCTACACGGGCCAGTTCACCAAGCATATTCAACGCCCAGGCCTCCCCCGGCCTGTCTCCGAGCTCGCGGAACTTGTCTAGTGCCTCCTGGGCCAACGCTAAACCTTGACGGATCTCGTCCGGGGTCTGGATATAGTTGGTGCTTATCGAGGCCTTGCACCAGGCCACCTGGCGTTCATCACCCGCTTCATGGTAGAGGGCCAGTGCCTGCTCGTGTAGGTTCCTTGACCGCTCGAGGTCATTGTGCACATAGGAGAGATCGCCTGCCGTTGCCAGCGCACCGGCGCGCACGGTGGGCGCAATATCCACCGAGCGCTCAAGCGCCAACTCGGCCCAGCGGAGACCTTCGGCGGCAAGACCGTTGTAGTGCCAATGATCCCTCAGGGCAGCCGCCATCCGCATGGCTAAGCCGGCCTCGCCGCCCTTCAGAGACCACCCCAGTGCGGCCCGAAGATTGTCGTTCTCGGCCCGAAGGCGACCCATCCAGTAGCGATTGCGAGATGTACGGAATTCCCGGCAGGCCTGCTCGGCGAGTTCGGTGAAATGGGAGGCATGCACGTTTTGCATCCGCGCGGCTTCCCCTCGCAACTCCAGTCGCTCGGCGGCGTATTCTCGGATCGTCTCGAGCATGGCGAACCGCAAGTCGCTATCTCGTGGTTCCCGAGGCAGGACGAGATTCTTTTCGACCAGCGAGGCCAGCGCCTCGGCCGCAGGTCCAGCCAGGCCGTGGCCGCAAACCCGCTCGATGCTTTCCAGCGTACCGCCACCCCGAAAGACGGACAGCCGGGCGAAGAGGGTCTGTTCGTCCTCGCGGAGCAGCTGGTGACTCCACTCGAGTGTGGCGCGTAGGGTGCGCTGCCGCGCCGGCGCATCGCGTGGGCCGCTGGGTAGCGTCTTCAGGCTGCCCTCGAGGCGTTCCGCCAGCACGGATGGCGGGTAGATCCTGGCCTGGGATGCGGCGAGCTCGATCGCCAGAGGTAGCCCGTCCAGGCGAACACAAATCCGTGCCGACGCGGACAGCTCGCCGTCATCCAGCGTGAGCAGCGGTTGGGCGGCCCGGGCACGTTGTATGAACAGATCGACGGCCTCGTTGTCGAGCAGGCTTTCGCCAGAGCTTGCCTGTCCTAGGTCGGGGAGCTGGAGCGGTTGCACCGAGTACTCCTGCTCGCCGTACACGTGCAGCCGTTCCCGGCTAGTCGCCAGGACCGTTAGCTGCGATGCCGCGGCCAACAGCTCTCCGACAAGCGGCGCGGCGCTCAGCAGGTGTTCGAAATTGTCGAGGAGCAGCAACACATGCTTGGGGGCAAGAAATCGCTTAAGGCCGTCTACCAGAGAGGCATCGCCTGGAATGTCGAGGTCGAATACACGGCTGATCGCGCCCGCCACAAGGTCGGGCTGGCTGATGTTGGCCAGTTCCGCCAGCCAAATGCCTTCCCGGTAGTGTCCCTGAAGCTCGCCGGCCACCTGCAAGGCCAGCCGGGTCTTGCCCGTTCCACCGGCGCCGGTCAGAACGACGAGCCGGGAGGATTTCAGCAGCTGCTTGACCTCGGCGATTTCTCTCGTTCGACCGACATACGAGGTCACTTGAGCCGGCAGGTTACTTCTGCGGACGGCTCCCTGATCAGCGGCTGAGGCGTGCGGTGCCTTCAGGAGCCCGTATTCGGCCGCGGCGGCCACCGCGCGAGTACGGCTGGTAACCCCCAGTTTGGAGAAGAGCTGCTTGTTGTACCACTTGACAGTCTCGGGGGAGAGCGCCAACTGCTGAGAGATCTCTCGATTAGAGAGACCTTCGGTCATCAGGCGAAGAATCTCGATCTCCCGCTCACTGAAGCGCTCCATCCATGTAGGGGGCCCGGGTCGGCTCATGGGAAGTCGAGGTCTCTGAAGGATTCTAGACCGATTCCACCCCTTTTCCCCACTTACGGGGGGTGACCACCCCCCGGCCTGTCCTATAGCGTCAGTCTGGAGCCCGAGATCGCTCTCAGCGGCAGGAGGTGGCGGATGAAACTGTACGAGGATCTGGCCCGAATGAGAGTGGACGAGGCGATTCGAGGGGGGCTGGAAGCTCAGAGGCACCGACAAGGAAGCGTCGCGCATCAACCGGTGGACCTGAGCGCGCTGGTCGAATCGAAGCCAGTCGCAGGACCTCAAGCCGAGCGGCGCAGGCGGCGAGACTTCAGGAGTCTCTTAGCTGAAGAAGGAGCCCGCCTTGCTGGAGCCGTCTGGCTCTGGACGATAGCCCGACTGGGAGAGAGATAGATCTTCGGCTCAGCGATCGCAGGAGATGCCTGCGACGGAGCCGCCGGCGTGGGGGCACGGCACACCTGCCCTCCTCGCCAGGACACCGCCCTTGGCGCCCTGTAGAGGGCGAGGCGGTGTGGCGGCCGGTGCCAGGGTGCCGTGCCCTACCTGCAGAAACGTTCCTCTGTACGGGCGAAGCACCTGTCGATGCCCTCGGCTGGTTCGAGAGGGGCCAACAGGTGCTTCGCCCCTACGTTTTCCCGACCAGGGCGCGACCTAGCCTGAGAACGCGCGCACCACCGCCTCGACGTGGACCACACCGTCCTGCACGACGGCGGCTGGACCTTTTCGCAGGACGGCCTTCTCGCCCGCGGGATCCCCAAGGCAGCTCACGATGACTTCCGCCGGCGATAGGTCTTCCTTCTCGGTGTAGACGTTGGTCGTAGCCAGGACGCGCAGGCCGGCAGCCTTGGCCGCCAGCACGCCGTTGCGCGAATCCTCGACGACGAAGCAGTCTTCCGGCCGAAGGCCGGTCTTCTTAAGGGCCAGGTTGTAGATATCCGGCGCCGGCTTTTTCTTCTCGACAACGTCACCGGCCAACACGACGTCGAACGTGACGTCTTTGAGGACCTGATAGGCGATGGTGTTGGCGGTTTTCTCGCTGGAGGTGGTGCACACACCCAGCTTCAATCCGCCGGCCATCGCCTCCTGCATGAAGCGGTGGATCCCCGGCCGCAACGGCAAACGCCCGCTCTCGACCATCTCGATGAACAGCGCCGTCTTGCGCTTGTGCATGCGGGCGATCAGGTCGTCGACCTCCTCGGGCGCCACCGGCTGGCCGAAGCCCTTCGTCTGGAGGTAGTGCTTCATCCGTTCCTTGCCGCCGGAGATCTGCAGCAAGTCGTGATACTCATCCACCCCCCATTCGAAGTTGTAGCCGAATTCCTTGAAGGTTTCGTTGAAGGAGACGCGGTGGCCGTCGCGTTCAGTATCGATGATCACGCCGTCCTGATCGAAGAAGATCGCTTTGAGGCGGGCCATCGGGAGCCTCCGTCTTAGTTGAGGTAGAAGTCGCGGATGGCCTGGATCGCCATGCGGTTCTCTTCTTCGGAGCCGATGGTGATCCGGAACCAGCCGTCGCTGTCGTACATGTCGGATTGACCGCGGAAGATTAGGCCGCGCTTCAGGGCGAAGTCGACCATGTCCTTGCCCCTCTTGCCCGCCGCCTTGCCGTCGAACAGGATGTAGTTCCCGTAGGAGTGGAAAACCGTCAGACCGGGCACTTCGCTCAGGGACTCCTCGATGAACATGACTTCGCGATTGTTGAAGCCGACACGTTCCTTCAGTCCCTCGACGTCTTCCAGCGCCGCCAGCCCGGCCCACATGGCGATGGTGCCCAGATTCCACGGGATGAGCATGGCGGAGATCGTCGCCACGACGTCCGGTGCGGCCATCAGGTAGCCGAAGCGCAGCCCGGCCAGACCGTACGCCTTGGACAGGGTGCGGGTGATGATGAGGTTCTTGTATTTCTTGGTCAACGCCACTTGCGACTTGCCCAGGCCGGCGAATTCGACGTAGGCCTCATCGACGACGAAGGGGATGCCGGTTTCGGCGACCTTGACGAAGCCTTCCGGTTCCATGAAGTTGCCGGTCGGGTTGTTGGGGTTGGCGACCACGACGACCTTGGTCTGAGGCGTGATGGCAGAGATGAGGGCGTCGGGGTTGTAGCGCAGCTCGCGGTTCTCGTAACGCATCGGCACCGAGACCAGCTTGCCGCCGACGGCGGCACAACGCAGCTTGTAGATGCCGAAGCACGGCGTGTGCTGGATGACTTCCTCCCCAGGTTGGACCAGGCTGCGCCAGATCATGTCGTAGATTTCGCTCGAGCCGTTGCCGAGCATCACGTGTTCCGGCCCGGGCAGCCCATTGACGTCGGCGATCACCCCGCGCACCACCAATCCCTGATCGGGATAGCGGTGGGCCATCCGGGCATATTTCTCGATGGCGGCGACGACCTTGGGCGAGGGTGGGTTCGGATTCTCGTTGGACATCATGCGGTGAAGCGACGGGTCGCGCCAGGCCAGCTCGATGTGCGACGAGACGTACATCTTCTGGCCCTTGAGCCAGGGGACGAAGTACTCTTCGATAGGTTTCACGCGAGGTCTCCCAGTACGTTCCGGCTTCGGAATAGTTGCGAGTTACCTGTCACCAGTTACCATTCACCAGTCGCCAGTTCTCAGTCATCGGTGGGTTATCGGTCAGTCGTGACTCGCAACTGGTAACTGGTTACTGGTCACTGGCCACTAGGCCTTTCCCGGGCTCTTGAGCATCTCCATCCAGTGGATGACCACCTTGCGGGTGGCGTCGCGCACGGCGCCGTCGATCTTGCCCGGGTCGTATTCCTCACGCTTGGCCTGGATGTAGTCGTAGGTCGTGTCGACCAGGGTGTACTTGAGTTCGGTCGAGACGTTGAACTTCGAACCGCCGAGGTTGATCAGCCGCTCGACATATTCCGGCGGCAGGCCGGTGCCACCGTGCACGACGAGCGGCACGCGCACCGACTTCCCGTTGAGAAGCTGATGGATCTTCTCCAAGCGCTCGAAGTGGACCTTCGGCTCTTTGGTCTTGTAGACCCCGTGGGCCGTGCCGATAGCGGGGGCGAATAGATCGAGGCCGGTGCGCTCGACGAACTGCACCGCCTGCTCGGGGTTGGCCAGCTGAGCCTCGTCCTCGGTCACCTTGAGCTGGTCTTCCACGCCTGAAACCGTGCCCAGCTCGCCCTCCACCGAGACCCCGCCGTGTTTGTGGCAGTGGTCGACGATCTCTTTGGTCTGGCGGACGTTCTCGTCGAACGGCTGCTTGGAGGCGTCGATCATGATGTTGGTGTAGCCGGCGTCAGCGCAGGTCTTACAGTAAGCGACATCGGTGCAGTGGTCGAGGTGCAAGCAGATCGGCACCGGCGCCGCCTCGGCCAACGCGCGATAGATGGAAACCATGACCCCGGGCTTGTAGAACTGGGAGGGCTTGACCGAGGTCTGGATAATCACCGGCGACTTCGTCTCGACGGCGGCGTCGACGACGGCCTCCAGCTGCACCAGGCTGGTGATGTTGAAGGCGCCTACGGCGTACTTGCCCTGGGTGGCTTCGATCAGCATTTCCTTTGCGGTGGCGATCGTCATGCGGACCTCCGATGGGTCGAGCTGGCGGCCGTGTAGCGGCCGGAATCGACACGGAACGTGTAACGGTCGCCGCGGTAATACGCCTGGAGCACCTCCAGGCAGCGATCGGCGGCGTTGGCGGTGAGGCTCTCGAGGAACATGCAGGGCACGTCGGTCGAGATGCTCAGCTTGCCGGCCACTTCGCGCGGCGGCCGGACGGCGCGCAGGACTTGGACGGAATGGTGAAGGTCGGCCGAGAACTCCCGCACCAGCAGCTGGTAGAGCGAACCATGGATGTCGATCTCGAGCAACCGGCCGAAGGCGGCGTGGTCGTAGTATTGGCGCTCGAAGACGTAGGGGATGCCGTCGGCCAGACGCAGGCGATCGATGCGCACCAGCGGGCTGCCGTGATGGACGCCGAGTTTCTCCGCCAGATCGTGCGTGGCGTGCACCTTTTCGCGCGTCAGGAGCCGATCCTCCACTCGAACGTCGCTCAGGCTGAAGTCGTCGACGAAGGAGGTGATCCGCTCGAGGCGGTGGATCGGGGCCAGCAGCCGGCTGCGTCGGACGAAGCTGCCTACACCGCGTTCGGTCCGCACCAGTCCGTTGCGGACCAGGAGGGTCAGGGCGTGGCGGACGGTGTTCCGGTTGAGGTCGTACTGACGGGCCAGCTCCTCTTCACCGGGAAGGCGGGCCCCGACCGGGTAGGCGCCTTGGGCGATGAGCGTTTCGAGGCGGCCGGCGAGCTGCAGATAGAGCGGGATGGGGCTGGCCTTGTCGAGCGTGGGAGCGGCAAACATGTCTACCTGTCTATATATATATACAAGCCTGCGGCCGATGTCAAGGGGCTTTGAGGGCTCGATCGGGGCCCTGGGAGCGATGGCCCGAATGGGCGGTGTTGCCGGTCGCAACCGCCCCGTATACTCGACCCGAGGATTGCGATTTGCGAAGGCCCACCCGCCTCTTGTTTCTGGCCGTGGGAGCCTTGGTGCTCGCCGGCCTGGCTTGCAGCTACGAGGACGCCCTCGACATCGTCGAGGATGCCCTGGAGGACGTGCCGGCCGAGCTGACCGTCACCAAGGCCGACGACACCAACGACGGCGCCTGCACGCTCGACGACTGTTCGCTGCGCGAGGCGATCCTGGCCGCCAACGGACGCCCAGGCCCGGACAAGATTCACGTCCCGGCCGGGGAGTTTTCGCTCACCCTGATCGGCGATGACAACCTGGGGGAGGTCGGAGACCTGGATATCAGCGACGACGTCGAGATTCGCGGCGAGGGTTGGGGCCCGACCGGCGGGATGCAGACCATCATCGATGGTCTCGGGGAGGACCGGATCTTCGAGGTGTTGGCGGGCACTACCGTCGAGATCCGCCGCCTTCAGGTTCGCAATGGGCACTACGCTTCTTCCGGAGGCATCTCCAACGCCGGGGATCTGACTCTGTTCGAGGTCGAGGTCTTCCAGAATCAGGCCGACCTCAACGGGGGCGGGATCGGCAGTGGCGGGACGCTTCTATTGCGCCACGTGTTCGTGGTGAGCAACTCCGCCGCGCAGCTGGGCGGCGGAGTGTACAACTATTTTGGGGGAACGGTCACGATCGAGGGGGGTTCGGTGATCGCCTCCAATCACGCCGACGATTACGGAGGCGGGGTCTACACCTCGGATGGCGGGATCGCCTACTTCGCCTCGAGCCAGGTCAACGGCAACACCGCCGCCAGCGGCGCAGGCCTTTTCGTGGCCGACGGCAGCGCGGCGCAAATCAATGACACCGTCTTCGCCGAAAACGATGCCAGCGCCCGCGGCGGAGGGGTCTACAACCAGGGAGTCGTCGATATTCTCGCCAGCCGCTTCGAGGGCAACGAGGCCTACGACGGCGGCGGATTGGCCAGCGATTGGGACGAAGGCGGCGACGGCGCGGCGGTGTACGGCACGACGTTTCAGGCGAACCAAGCCTACTACGGCGCCGCCCTCCACGCCAACGGCGCCCTCTCCGTCCGAGAGTCGCTCGTCGCCGACAACATCGGGCAGAGCTCGATCGTCAACAGCGATTGGTCCGCGTTCTGCGCCCTGGATGACATGTTGCTCGAGAACGTAACCGTCAGCGGCAATGGCCCCTGGCCCGGGACGGCGTGGCACAACGCGATACTCACGCAGTGCGGACTCCATCTCCGCTTCAGCACCATCGCCGGCCACTCGGGCCACGCCGTCTCTGTCTCGGCGACCTACTCCGCCGCAGTGCCGGAGCTGGAGGGAGCCCTTCTTTCGAACAATGACGGAGGCAATTGCAGCGCCAGCGTGACGACAGCCGGCTCAAACCTTTCCACCGACAGCTCATGCGGGCTGTCGGACCCGACCGATTTGGCCGGTGTCGCCGCCGGCCTCGAGCCTCTGGGCGACAACGGCGGCGGGACGCTGACCCACGCCCTGGCCGCCGACAGCCCGGCGCTCGACGGGGCGGCGTCGGCGGACTGCCCTCCGATCGATCAGCGCGGCGTGACCCGCCCGCGGGGCCCAGCCTGCGACATCGGTGCCTTCGAAAGCGAAGTGGCCGCCATGCCGCGGCTCGCAACCACACCGACGTCGTCGGCGACTCCCTCCCCTACCGTCGGCCCGGCGACCGGCAATGTCGATACGAACGCCAACTGTCGCTCCGGACCGGGGACCGTCTATCCCATCGTCGGCTCCGTAACGGCCGGCACGCGTTGGCCGATCGTCGGTCGTGACGTGGGCGGCCAGTGGTGGGTCTTGGATCTGAGCGCCTTGCGCTGCTGGGTGACCGCCGGCGCTGTCAGCGCGACGGGCGACGTCTCGACCGTGCCGGTCTGGCCAGCGCCCCCGACGCCGACGCCAACGCGCACGTCGGCTCCGACGGCCACGCCGACCTACGTTCTCATTGTCTCCGTCGTCCCCAAGGTGACGTCGACTCCAGTCCCTTAGATCCGAGCCTGCCCGGGGGACGATCCGGGCTACAATGACCGCCCGGCTCAACCACACCCTGCCGAAGGAGAGGTAGTTGATGAACAGACGTCAGATCTTTCTGATGGGAGCCGTCCTGCTCCTGACTCTGGCCTGCGGCCCGCTCGGGAACATCGGCGACGTGGTCACCGGAGGCGAAGCCGGCACGGCTTCTAGCCTGTGGTCCGACGTCCCGCCCTACGCGGGAGCCGACAAGGTCGATCTCGAGATGCCGTTGGTCATGCGCCTGGCCGTCGAGGCGGCCTCCAAGGCCGTCATGAGCGAGGCTGGAGACGCGGCCGGCAACCTCGAGTTCATTGCGTACACCACGAACGACGCGCCCGAGGACGTCCAGGCTTTCTACAGCAACGAGCGGATGGCGGCCCAGGGTTGGTCAGAAGACGAGACGCCGGGCTGCACCGCGTTTGCGGCCGGGGAAGAGGAACTCGGCGGCGGGATGTGCGTTTTCGGCAAGAAGGGCGCGCAGCAGGACTCGGCCTTGTTCATCGTCATCGGGACGGAAGAGGACGGACAAACGTCTGTCTTCTATGTCCGCATCGACGCCAATCCCGAGGCGATGGCCACGGCGGAGAGCAGCGGCTAATCACACAGGCCTTCCTCTCGCGCAGGAGGAGCCCCACTTTTCGCCGAACGATCAACCATGTCCAGCAGACTCTTCGCTTCGTTCAGGGTGACACGTGGAAGGGCTCTGTCCTCCTGAGCGGCCAGATTGGGGCCCTCGGCGCAGGGCCCCGCCAGCGAAGGATCTGCTTTTCTCTCAGGGCGCCTCGACTTTGCTGGCAGGCTGCCAAGTGACAGCAGCCCCTTCGCTTCGCTCAGGGTGACACATGGAAGGGCTCTGTCTTCCTGAGCGGCCACATTGGGACCCTCGGCGCAAGGCCCTGCCAGCGAAGGATCCGCTTTCCTCTTAGGGCGCCCGACCATGTTGGCAGGCTGCCAAGTGACAGCAGCCCCTTCGCTTCGCTCAGGGTGACACAATGGAAGAGCGGGGCCAAACCCTTGAGGACGTCGCAGTCTGGCGATGGATACCACGGAGCCGACATGAGTGAGCCCGAGTCTGCAACGGCCGCGTTGCACGCCATCTTCCAGGAAGAGTGGGAGGCGCACCTCGCCTTCGACCCCTTCTTCGCCACGGTCACCGGCGACCGACGCTACAACGATCGTCTGCCGGAGGCGAGCGAGGCGCGGTATGCGCGTGAAGTGCAATCGCTGCGCAGGTTCCTCCGTCGACTGAGTCAGATCGACCGCGCCGGCCTGCCGGAGGCGGATCTACTCAACTGCGACGTCTTCCGCCGGCTGAAGCAGGACGCCCTGGCGGACATCGAGTTTCGAACCTACCTGATGCCGATTTCCCGGATGGGGGGATTCCACACCTTCCTCGGTGAGTTGGTCAACCTGATCAGCTTCGACCGAAGCAAGGACTATGAGGATTACCTGGCGCGCCTAGATGGCTTCTCCGCCCACGCCCAGGCCCAGATCGCCTTGATGCGCGAAGGGCTGCGCCTCGGGATCACGCAACCGCGCATCGCCCTGGAGGGAACGCAAGCTTCGATCGCCGGGTTCATCGTCGATGACCCGTCGAAAAGCGCGCTGTTCGAGCCTTTCCGACGATTCCCGGAGGCGATGGACGGCGCCGACCAGAAGCGCCTGCCGCAGGAGGCGCTCCGTGTGATCGCAGGTTCGACGGTCGCCGCCTACCGCTCTCTGCTGCGTTTCATGGAGGACGAGTACTTGCCTGGCGCTCGCCCAACCATCGCCGCCTCCGACCTGCCCGACGGGCGCCGCTACTACGAACACTGCGTGCGCATGAACGTCTCGCTCGACGTCACGCCGGAGGCCGTCCATCAGACGGGGTTGGCCGAAGTCCAGCGCATCCGGCAGGAGATGGACGCCATCCGGGCGAAAGTCGGGTTTGCGGGAGATCTGGCAGCCTTCGGAGAGCACCTGCGCCACGAGCCGCGCTTCTACGCCGCCACGCCGGAGCAGCTCATGAAGGAAGTGGCGTACGTTCTCAAGCGGATGGACGGGGAGCTGCCGCGTCTGTTTCGCAAGTTGCCTCGCCTCCCCTATGGGATCAAGCCGGTGCCGGACTACCTGGCGCCGCAGACGACGACCGCCTACTACTGGGAGGGGTCCGGCGACGGGAGCCGGGCCGGGTTCTACTACGTCAACACCTACGATCTGAAGAGCCGGCCGCTTTACGAGATCGAGGCGCTTTCGCTGCACGAAGCCGTTCCGGGCCATCACCTGCAGATCGCCCTCCAGACCGAGATGACCGACCTACCCGAGTTCCGCCGCTTCGAGGGTTTTACGGCCTTCGTCGAGGGCTGGGGACTCTACGCCGAGAGGCTCGGGCTGGAAGCGGGGTTCTACCAGGACCCGTACAGCGATTATGGGAGGCTGACCTACGAAATGTGGCGCGCCTGTCGGCTGGTCGTCGACACCGGGATGCATGCGCTGGGCTGGTCGCGCCAGCAGGCGATCGCCTTCCTGACTGAAAACACGGCGCTGACGGAGCTGAACGTCCGTAACGAGATCGACCGCTACATCACCATGCCGGGGCAGGCGCTCGCCTACAAGATGGGCGAACTCAAGTTGCGCGAGCTGCGCCGGCGAGCCGAGGACCGTCTCGGCCCGCGGTTCGATGTGCGTGACTTTCACGATGCCGTCCTGCGGGACGGGGCGATCCCGCTGGACGTGCTCGAGGGGAAGATCAAGGCTTGGATCGAGGACCGCGTCCACTGACGGCTTGCGGTTGTTTCTCCAAGGGGCGGGGGGAGGGGCACGCTGCTTGCCCCTCCCCCCGCCCTCGCAAAGCGGCCGTTGATGGCACCTTCAAAAGAGGAATCGATCGGCCGCCCCTCGTGTGATGGAGTCCTCGCCACAATGGGAAGGCCACTTCCGGGGCTAAGCGGCGGTTCGCGTCCTCAAACGGAGGTCGGTCCGACCGCCGCTTTCGTGGGCAGGGCGTTGGGGGTTCCAGGGGGAAAGGGGGGAGGGCATGTAATGGCCCTCCCCCCTTCCCCCTGGGAGCCAGACTTGTCTACATGTGCTCGATGACGGCGTCGCCGAACTCCGAACACTTGACCTTGGTGGCGCCGTCCATTAGGCGGTGGAAGTCATAGGTGACGGTGCGGGCGGCGATGGCGCCCTCCATCCCGCGCACGATCCGGTCGGCCGCCTCCGGCCAGCCCATGTAGCGGAACATCATCTCGCCCGAGAGGATGACCGATCCGGGATTGACGACATCCTGGCCGGCATACTTGGGGGCCGTGCCGTGCGTCGCCTCGAATACCGCCGCGCCGGTCTCGAAGTTGATATTGCCGCCGGGGGCGATGCCGATGCCCCCGACCTGCGCCGCCAGTGCGTCCGAAAGGTAGTCGCCGTTCAGATTCATCGTGGCGATGACGTCGAAATCGGCGGCGCGGGTGATCGTCTGTTGGAAGGCGATGTCGGCGATGACATCTTTAACCAGGAGCCGTCCGGCGGCGAGCGCCGCCTTCTGCTCGGCGTCGGCGGCGGCCTCGCCCTGATCGGCCTTGGTGCGTTCCCACTGGGCCCAGGTGTAAACACGCTCCCCGAACTCACGCTCAGCCAAGGCGTAGCCCCAGTTACGGAATGCGCCCTCGGTGAATTTCATGATGTTGCCCTTATGGACGAGCGTCACCGAGCGGCGTCCGTTCTCGATGGCCCAGCGGAGAGCGGCCCGCACCAAGCGTTCCGTCCCCTCGCGTGAGATCGGCTTGAGGCCAAGCCCGGACGTTTGCGGGAATCGTATCTTGGCGAACTCTGCCGGGTAGGAGGCCTGCAGCCATCCTTGCAGGGAGGCCGCCGCCTCCCCTTCGGCCTCGAACTCGATACCGGTGTACAGGTCCTCGGTGTTCTCACGAAAGATCACCATGTCGACGTCGCTCGGGCGCTTGACCGGCGACGGGACGCCGTCGAAGTAGCGCACCGGCCGCAGGCAAACATACAAGTCGAGCGCCTTGCGCAGCGCCACATTGAGCGAGCGGATTCCGCCGCCGATCGGCGTGGTGAGAGGTCCTTTGATTCCCACCAGGAATTCGCGGAAGGCCTCGACGGTCTCCTCCGGCAGCCATGTCTGGAAGCGGTCGAAGCTCTTCTGTCCGGCGAAGACTTCCATCCACGCCACACGGCGCTTCCCGCTGTAGGCCTTCTCGACCGCGGCGTCGAAGACGCGCACGGAAGCGCGCCAGATGTCGGGGCCGGTGCCGTCGCCTTCGATGTAGGGCAGGATGGGATGATTGGGAACAACCAGGCCTTCGCCGGCGTGAAGGATTCGCTCGCCTTCCGGCGGGACGCGCGCGAACTGGTAACTCATCGTACGTCTCCGTGGCGGGGCGAGCGAAGCCGCTTGGTCGGGGTTACCTTTCGACGGTCTGGACGAGCGGCCGCGATGGACTGGGCTCGATTGCGCCTGCCCTCAGAATCCGAGGGCATCGAGGATGATCCGGGCTAGTACCGTCGCCACCACGCTGGTGACGATGATGATAATGCGACCCGTCAACACCTCGTCGAATGGCCATTCCTGGATGCCGGTGCTGCGTTTCTCGAGCGACTCGGCGGCGCTGAGAAGGGATGACTGGGCCTGCAAAGTACGCACCCTGGGTGAGCGTACCAGCGGGGCGTAGGCATCGGCGTATAGCTGGCGGGCCAATTCCATGTGGGTGCGCTTAGCTTCGGCCATTTGCTGATGGAGCCGACTTAAGGAAACCAGGAAAAGGGCAAAGCCGATGAGGAAGAAGACCAGGTTCAACACGAGCGTCGGCGTGGAGGTGGCCGTGACGATCAGGATCGGCGCGAATCCGACGGAGAAGATCCAGAACCCGGTAAATGCCAGGTGTCCCACCGGGCGCAGGCCCAGGGTGCGGTCGCCGGGCGTGGCCTCCAGTCGAAGTTTGTGGCGGCCGAGCCGATTGAGTCCGACCAGGAGTGAGGCGTAGGTCCAAAAAAACGTCAGCAACGGAAGCTCGATCACGAAGTTGATCGGGAAATTCACCAACGCCATCCGCCATCCGTATTCGAGTCCTATCAGAGCGGCGTCCAACCCGGCGAGGACCAAGGTGAGGGCCAGGGGCCCGAGAATGCTGCCCATGCCTCGAATCGGGCGATCCGCGTGCGGTCCCCTGTCCAAGGTGAGACGCGAGATCGCCGGCCCGGTCCGCTCCAGATCCCCCGCCAGCTTGTGAGCCCCCCAGAGAGAGAGCAAGGTGGCATTCACGATGGCGGCGGATTGCCATAGGCTTGGCTGGCCTCCAGCGAGCGCCCGGCTGGACGGTTCGACTATTTGGAGGATCCGCAGAGACAGATAGGTCAGAGGGACGGCAAGTAGGCTCCACAAAACGATCCAAATCCAGCGCGAGCCAGGGAAGATCGCCAGGATTCGGTCGGTGAGGGGCACGCTCAACTGGGAGGCGCCCTCGGAAGCCTTCCGCGTTGATGGGTCTCGGCTCAGAGCTCTCGCTCCTCCGGCGCGGCGAACCCTACTCATCGTATCCTCCAGGATGCTCCCGATGCCACTCCCAGGCGGAGGCGAGGATGACATCGAGCGAGGGATGGCGCGGTTGCCAGCCGAGCTCGCGGCGGACCTTCTCAGATGAGGCGACCAGGCGCGGTGGGTCGCCGGGCCGGCGCGGGTCAACGGAGGTCGGGATCGGATGGCCGGTGACGCGGCGGGCGCCGTCGATCACCTGGCGCACCGAGTAGCCGGCGCCGTTACCCAGGTTGTAGATCTGGCGCGGCCGCTCGTCGAGCGCGTCGAGCGCCAGCAGGTGAGCCGCGACGAGATCGGCCACGTGAATGTAGTCCCGGATACAGGTGCCGTCGGGCGTGGGGTAGTCGTCGCCGAAGATGCGCGCCTGCGGGCGAAGCCCCGACGCCACTTGAAGCACCAACGGGATGAGGTGGCTCTCCGAGTGATGCGCTTCGCCGCGGCCGCCGCTGGAGCCGGCGGCGTTGAAGTAACGCAGGGCGGCGTAACGCAGGCCATGAATGCGGTGATACCAGTCGAAGGCTTGCTCGATCATGAGCTTGGTCTGCCCGTAGACGTTGGCCGGCCCCAGCGGGGCGTCTTCGGTCAGGGGTTCGTCGCTCGTCTGGTAGACGGCGGCGGTGGAGGACAGGACGAGGCGCGGCACGCCCGAAAGATGGCAGGCCTCGAGCAGGCCGAGCGACAGCGTCAGGTTGTTGTGAAAGTACTTCCCCGGGTCGGCCATGCTCTCGCCGGCCTCGATGAAAGAGGCGAAGTGCAGGATGGCGTCGAAGCGATCGTGGCCGAGCGCCGCGTGCAACGCCTCGCCGTCCCCCAGGTCGGCCTGGATCAACTCGGCTCCTTCCGGCACCGCGGGCCGATGCCCGGTGACCAAAGAGTCGTAGACCGTGACGCTATGGCCGGCCGTCAGCAGTTCGGCGGCAGCGACCGAGCCGATGTAGCCGGCGCCGCCGGTGAGGAAGATCTTCACACCGCGCCTCGCCCGAGGTCGTCCCGTGATTGCCGCGGCGTTTTAGGAGGAGCGTCCATGGTTGGCCGCGGGATTATCCCGAGGCCTTCGATTATTGATTTCATGGTTGGCCGAGGGATCCTCGAGCACGTTCAGAGGTGCCAGCGAGGCCGCCAGGCGCTTGACGCCGCCGGCTTCGAACTGGATGGTCACGATCTCGTCCTCCCGGTCGAGTTCGGACTCGAGGACGATGCCGTCGCCAAAGGCGGCGTGAGCCACGCGCATTCCGGCGCGATAGCGGGCTTCGGGGGCCGCGGCGGGGGAAGGCTCCCAGCGAGTCTGACGTTCGTAGGCGGCGCGAGCGCGCGTCGGCCAGGGGCTGCCCTCCAGCCGATCGCCGGGGATGTCGTCCAGGAACCGCGAGGGTTCGCACACCCCTCCCGTCCCGAAGCTGTGGCGGCGGAAGGCGCGAACCAGGAACAGACGGTCTTGGGCCCGCGTGACGCCGACATAGAGCAGTCGGCGCTCCTCGGCCATCGCCTCGCTGTCGTCCAGCGACCGGTAGTGGGGGAGCAAGCCTTCGTCCAGCCCAACGATGAATACGGCCGGGAACTCCAATCCCTTGGCGGCGTGCAGCGTGAGCAGCACTGGGGCATTCATGTCTTCGGTCAGGGTGTCTTGGTCCGAGACGAGGGCGACCTGCTCCAGGAAAGCTGCCAAAGATAAGTCGGTGTCTTCGGCGGCCAGCCCGCGCAGCTCGAGGATATTCTCCCAGCGCTCGGCGCCTTCATCTGTGCCGTCGTCGAGGAAGGCCTTGTAGGCGGTGTCGGCAAGCAGTCGATCGAAAAGGTCGATCAAGCTCGACGTCTCTGCCAGGGCGCGCCAGGCGAGCAGCCTGGCGCCGAATGATTGAAGCGCCTCTGTCGCCCGCGCCGATAAGTCGGTCGGAGCGGGCGCGGTTCCCCGAGCGATCTCCGTCAACAACAAGGCCGTCGGGATCGACCTGGCGCGCGCCGCTCCCAAGAGCGCCTCGATCGTCTTGGCGCCGAGACCGCGCGGCGGCGTGTTGAGGACTCGCAATAGGCTGACCTCGTCGGCCGGGTTATGGACCAGACGCAGGTAGGCGATCAGGTCTTTGACCTCGCGCCGTCCGTAGAAGCGCTGGGCACCGACGAGACGATAAGGAAGGTTGGCCCGCAGGAAGGCCTCCTCCAGGGCGCGCGATTGGGCATTGGTGCGGTACATCACTGCACAGCCGCGCGGCTCGACGCCGGCGCGGGTCAACAAGGCGATCGAGTCGAGCACATAGGCCGCCTCGTCGCCCTCGTCGTAGGCCTCGTGGAAGACGATCTCCTGACCTTGCCCCCGTTCGGTGAAGAGCCGCTTGCGGGTCCGCCCGGGTTGTCGGTCGATGACTCCCATGGCGGCGTCGAGGATGGTTTGCGTCGAGCGATAGTTTTGCTCGAGCAGGATCACCTGGTGGGAGGGGAAGTCCTTCTGGAAGCGCTGAACGTTGCGGTAATCGGCGCCGCGCCAGCGGTAGATCGACTGGTCGGGGTCGCCGACGGCGAACAAGTCGGCGCCGTCGGGCGCCAGCAGGCGCAGCAACTCGTACTGGACGGAGTTCGTGTCTTGGAACTCGTCCACCAACAAGTGGCGGAAATGCTCACGGTAGGCGAGACGCACCTCCTCCTGCTCACGCAGAAGGCGGACGGCCCAGACCAGCAAGTCGTCGAAGTCGAGTGCGTTGTTCTGGCGAAGCAGGCCCTCGTAGTGCGGGTAGACGCGACGCACAATTTCGCCGAAGTAGCTCGTGGCCGGGTACTCCTGGGCCGAGACGAGCTCGTTCTTGGCCGAGGAGATGGCGGCCAACACCTTGCTCGGCGGGTGCTGTCGGGGGTCGATATTGTTGTCCTTCAGCGCCTGGCGGGCCAACGACTCCTGGTCGGACTCGTCGAAGATGACGAAGTTCGAGGGCAGCCCGAGGCGAGCCCCGTCGCGCCGCAAGAAGCGGGCACACAAAGCGTGGAAGGTTCCCAGGTTGATCCGGGCCGCCACTCGCGGATCGCCGACGAGCGCCACCACGCGGCTTTGCATCTCGCGGGCGGCCTTGTTGGTGAAGGTGACGGCGATGACTCGGCGCGGCTCGGCCGAGAAATGAGCGATGAGGTGCGCGACGCGGTGGGTGAGGACGCGCGTCTTACCCGAGCCCGGCCCGGCGAGAACGAGCACCGCCCCCGGCGCGGCGGTCACCGCGCGGCGCTGCTGCGGGTTGAGTCCTTCGAGTAGATCCAAGGCGAATGGCCTCTCGGCATTCTACCAGTGGTCAAGTTCAGTGGTCAGTGGTCAGTGTTCCGCGATGGGTAATCAGGGATCCGTAACCAGTGATCAGTGACCGGTGATCAGTGAGTTGATTGGCGATTAGTGATATGAGTTTGGTAACTGGTAACTGGTAACTGGTAACTGGTAACTGGTCACTGGTCACTGGTAACTGGTGACTGGCCACCGACCACTGACCACTAGTTTTTCTCTCCCCGGCGCGGTCCGAAGTCCAGCAGGCCGCCTCCGGCGAGCAGGCCACCTAGCGGGAACTCGCGCATCGCCAAGACACGACTATCGGCGAAGTAGGGGGAATCGAAGTGAACCTCGTCTCCGGCCGATTTCCCCGGGATCGGCGCTAGGCGGGCTGTCAGCGGTTTCTGCAGCCGAAGGGAGAGGGCGCCGAGGTCGAGCAGGAGCGCGGTGAGGCCGTCGAGGCTGGCATCGCCGGGCAAGGGAATGGTATCGAGGCCGGCGCCGCAGACCGTTGAAAGGAGTAGGAGATCGCTGACGGCCAGTTGCCCGGCGGCGGCGCGAGCGGCGAGCGTTTCGTCCTCCAGGACCGAAAGAAAGAGGCCGCAGAATCCCGTGCGTTTGATTTGGGCGCGGTCCAGGCAGTCGGCCAGGAAGGCGACGGCGGCGACGCTGCCACCACCGCCGGCTGATCCAGCGCCAAAGGACTCGATCGCCGCGCCGATCGAACGATAGTGCTCCGGGTAGGGCGCCAGGGAGAAGTCGATGCCGAGGAAGCGTGCTTCGTGTTCCGCGGCGACCGCCTGGAGCGGTTTGGCCAGCGCCGCTGCGTGAGCCTCGATCATTCCGACCAGTCGACGGCGCGCCGTCCCCACCGACGAAACCTCGCGCAGCGCATCCACCGCCAGCTCGGCGCCTTCCGTCCCAGCGGCAATCGCCATTCCGCCTCCGCGATGGTAGGCGGACGGGAAGAACGGTGAGCCTGGAGGGACGTTCGCCAGCGAGGCAAACCTCATGTTGGTGAAACCGTCTGGCTGCAGCCGGGACAGGGCGCTGATCGCTTGGGCGCAGCCGCGCGCGGCGGGGAGCGACAAGCCATTCTCCGGTTCACAGAAGATGGCCGAGGTAAACACGTTTTCGGTTCCACCCAGGACGTCCGGGATGGCCGCCAGTCCGTCGGCTTCCTCGGGCAGGGCCGGCCCCAGGCTGGCGTAGTCAATACCGTTGACGAAACACTCGGCCTCGAGCTTGCGGGCAAACTCAGGGCGGTCGCCGGGGCGCACCGCCTTTCCGATCTCCGCCGGTGGAGGGGTGGCCAGGCGTAGAGTCTGCACTGGATAGCCGCCTTCCTCGAGCCGCGCTTTCGCGGCGTGGAGGCATGCGGCCAGGCTCGATACTCGGCGTCCTTCGATGGGCCAACCCGGATCGACAAAGCCCGTCAGAGCGCGGATGTTCATGTGGTTCCTCGTTGGCGCCGGATTTCGAAAAGGATGACGGCCGCGGCGACGGCGGCGTTCAGCGACTCGACCTCGCCCGCCGTGGGAATCGAGATCGTGCCGGTGGCTTTGCCTCGCCAGATCTCCGACGGTCCGCGAGCTTCGCCCCCGATCACGAGCGCCAGGGGCCGGCGACCGTCGATCCGGTCATGAGCCAGGCCTGTCCGCGGCTCCGCCGTCCAGATCGCCAGGCCGGATAGCCGGCGCAGTACCTCCTCCGGAGAAGCGGAATGGATGGGAAGGCGGAAGTGGGCGCCCATCCCCCCGCGGACGACCTTCGGATTGTAGGCGTCCACCGTCCCCGAGCAAAGGAAGATCGCCTCGACCCCCGCCGCCAAGGACGTGCGCAAGAGGGACCCCAGGTTGCCCGGATCGGCCAAACCGTCGACGACGACCGCCAGGGAGAGCTCCGTCGGCAGAGGGATCTCGGGGATCGGCATGACCGCCGCCAACCCCTGAGGGGACTCGGTCGAAGCGCAGGCCGCCAGCACATGGTCGGAGACCAGCAGCACGGCCGCGCCGCGGCCGGCGAAGCCGGAGACGAGACTCGAAGCCCGCGGGTCGAGGTGTTGGCCGTGGACGACAAGACGCGGTGTGGCGCCCGCCCGGAAAGCTTCTTCCGCCAGGCGGATCCCTTCGATGACGAACAGCCCTTCCTCGCGCCTCGTACGACGCTTGCGTTGCAGGTCGCGGATCCACTGGACGCGGGAGTTCGCGGTGGAGGTGATCACCCCTCACCCCGCCCCCCTCTCCCGCTCGGCGGGAGCCCCTCGCTGCCCTCGGGGTGGTAAGGGGCCAGGGGTGAGGGGTGATCACCGAATCGCTCGGCGAAGGCCCTTTGGAAAACGTCAAGCGTGGGCGTGTCGAGCAGCGCGACCTCCACTCGTTGGAGGCTGGTGGCGGGATGGGAGGCAAAGAAGTCGACGATGGCCTCCAGGAGGATCGGCGCGGCGCGCAGCTTGGGGAACCCAAAGACGCCGGTGGAAATGGCCGGCAGCCCGACGCTGGTCACCTGCAACGAGTCGGCGCACTCGAGCGCAGTGCGTACCGCAAGGCCGAGCTTGCGGTCTTCGTCGCCCGCGCCCCAGACCGGGCCAACCGCGTGAATGATGTAGCGGCAAGGAAGCCGCCCGGCACCGGTCACCGCCGGCCGGTCGTGACCCGCCAAACCATGGCGCCGAACCCACGCGTCGCTTTCTTGCTGAATGCTCGGACCGCCGCGCTGGGAGATTGCGGCAGCGAGGCCCCCGCCGTGCTGAAGGCTGGCGTTGGCGGCGTTGACGATGGCGTCGAGTCGCGCCGTAGTCAGGTCACCCTGGACCAGGGCGAGGGTTGCCCCGCTTGTTAGCCGCTGCTCAGCGAAAACGGGCGACATGACGGTCGACGGAAGATTCTACTCGTGGTGATCCCTGGAACGGACGGGCATTGCGCTCCGCCTTCTACAGGGCGGCACGCCCTTCGCCCTTCCAGGGCGCCACGCCCTTCGGCGCACTCGAAGGGGTGAGGGCGGCGCACACCCAGGGTGGACACACAGGGTGCACCCGAAGGGGTGCCCGAAGGGGTGAGGGCGAATCGCGCTTCGTCGCGCTTGGCGCCCCGGAGGGGCATCGCGCTTCGTCGCGCTTCGCATCCCGGAGGGGACCCCGGAGGGGGCATCCCACAGGGGACGCCGAAGGAGGGATCCTGGAGAACCGTGGGGCGAGGAGAGCCCAACCGCTAGCCGGCGAGGAAGCCCCCGCCCTGAACGCACACCTATAGGTGGGGGGCGCAGCTCGGCCGATGCCGACTGGAATCGATGGACTACGGTTGCGCCGAGGCGACGACGCGGGCGAACGCTTGGGGGTCTCGCACGGCCAGGTCGGCCAACATCTTGCGGTTGAGCCGGACATCGGCGGCGTGCAGATGGTGGATGAGGCGACTGTAACTGGTGCCGTTCAAGCGAGCGGCGGCATTGATGCGGACGATCCATAAGCGGCGCAGATCTCGCCGGCGGGTACGACGATCGCGGTAGGCGTACCACAGGCTCTTCAGCATCGCCTCGTTGGCGCGGCGGAAAAGGCGGTGGCGCGACCCGTACATGCCGCTGGTCTGGCGCAGGACCTTCTTATGTCGGCGGCGGGTGACGATGCCGCCCTTAACTCGAGCCACGGCGATCTCTTTCCTGCGGTCCCCTGCGCGCCGCCCCGAGCGTAGTCGAGGGGCAGTTGCGTGCGCGCAACGGCCGCAACCAGGGAGCGGCTACTTGCTCTTTCCGCCGCTCTTGGCGTTCGGGTTGGCCTTGTACTTGTCGAGGTAGGGGGCCAGACGGCGTGCCCGCTTGGCCAGGCCGCGGCTCTCCACCGGAATCATCTCCGACAGCAGGGCCTTGGCGCGGGCGGAGCGCTTGCGTCGAAGATGACTCTTGTTGCCCTTGGTCCGCATCAACTTACCCGATCCCGTTACACGGAACCGCTTGGCGGTCGCCTTGTGGGTCTTGAGTTTGTACTTTCCCTTGGTTCTCGCCTTGCGTGGCACAGACGCTCTCCTTCGGCGGCGCCAGGACGGCTAGTGGGCCTTTCCCGGCGTCAGCATCATCAACATCGTGCGACCTTCCATCATCGGCGCTTGCTCGATCATTCCCACATCGGCCAACTCTTCGGCAACGCGCTTCAGGTCGCCCAGCGCGATCTCCGGATAACTGATCTCCTGACCGCGAAACCGGATGCGCACCCGCACCTTCTTGCCCTCCGTCAGCCAACGCCTGGCGTTACGAACCTTGAACGACCGGTGGTGGCCGGAGGTCTTGGGGCGCATCCGGATTTCCTTGATCTCGACTTTGGTTTGGGCCTTGCGGGCCTCGCGCTCCTTTTTGTGCCTCTCGTACAGGAACTTGCCGTAGTCCAGGACCCGGCAAACAGGTGGATCGGAGTTCGGGGCGACCTCCACCAGGTCGAGCCCGGCCTGTTGGGCAATCTGGAGGGCCTGGCCAATGGCGACCACGCCCACGTTCCCCCCGTCCGGCCCGATCAATCGCACCTCGGGTACTCGGATGTCCTCGTTGATCCGGTATTCAGATGCGCTGATCGTTCGCTCCTTATGCCTAGACAGAAGGGCCGCACGGCTCGCCGAGCGGCCTAGAACAACAGCCGAGTTTACCATGGCAGCGGCGGGGGCGTCAATTATCCGAGTGGGTCGACCGAATCGGAACGGGCCCGCCGCGGAAACCGCCGGCCGGATGTGGAGCGGGAGGCCTACGCCTGCCAGTGAACGGCAACATTGGCGGGCTGGATCAAGCCTCATGCGTGGAGGCCTTACTCGATCGTCGCCTCCATCTAGCGCGTATCAGAAGTTGAGAGGGCCTGAACGCCAGCTGGTTGTGCTCAGGGTGAAATGGGAATGCAAGGTGCGAAGCTTCGGGCAGGTGACATAATAGGAACCGACTGCCCTCCCTTGGGGGCGCGCGGTGGTTTGAAGGACGGCGTGGAAGCAACGGGCGACTTGCATGATCCCCTGACCGGGGTGCTCTCGCGTGCGGGCCTGGCGGAGACCCTTGACCGTGAGGTCGCGCGCGCGGATGAAGCCAACCTCCCCTTCTCGGTGGTCCTGATCGACCTCGACCACTTCAAGAGCGTGAACGACGCTTTCGGCCACGGGCGCGGCGACAAGGTGCTGATCGAATTCGTGGAACGTGTGAAAGGACTCGCCCGCAGCAGCGATCTGGTTTATCGCTACGGCGGGGACGAATTCCTCATTTTGCTTCGTGGGGCAGCGGAGGCGCAGGCCCTGGGCCTGGGGCAGAGGCTGATCAGCCGCGTCCAAGGGACGGCCTTTCGAGGTGACCCGCCCCTCAGCCTTTCGCTGAGCGTAGGCGTGGCATCGCTTGGCGGCGGGGCGACGACGCCCGAGGACTTGCTGTCGCGGGCCGATCGGCGTCTGATGGAGGCCAAGCGGAGGGGGCGGGGCCGGGCGGTTGCCGATGATCTTGAACGCGAGGCCGGATCCACCGCCGACGTGGGCCGGTTGGTTGAGCGAGAGGTCGAATTGGAATCCGTCCACCGATTCCTGCTCGATCTACTCGAAGCTCGGCGAGGGATCCTACTCATCGGCGGGGAGCGAGGCGGTGGCCGAAGCCGTTTGCTGACGGAGGCCGGCAGGGTCTCCGCTCTCCGGGGTTATGAAGTGCTCGAAACCCGCCCCAGCCCAGGTCTCCGCTCGAGATGGTTCGGGGCCCTGAGCGAGACTCCGGCCATCGAGGACTATCTGCCAAGACCCTGGACGGACGGTGTGCGAGTTGCACAGGAGTTGCAGCGCCGCCTTCTCGAGCGTGGTCGGGTCGGGTTATGCCTTCTGGTCGATGAGCTCGACCTACTTGACTCTGCCTCTCAAAGCCTTGTCCGAGAGCTGCTGGCCTCACCGGGGGTCTTGCCGTTCGCGCTGATGGCGACCGTCGACGGCGAACCTCGTCCGCCGCTGGGGCTCCACCCGCCACTTGTTCTTGGAATCCGAGCCAAGCCCCTCTCGCACGATGGCGTTCGGGTCTGGCTGCGGAACCTCCTGCAGCGGGAAGCGCCGGACGACTTCGTGACTGTGTTGCTCGAGTCGACTGGCGGGCGACCCGGGGTGATCCGCCGAGCGGTTCAGATTCTCGCCGACCGAGGTCACTTCGAGAAGGGCGCTGCCAAGCCTGTGCCCGAGGAGGCGCTGGAGACGGCGCGGCGTCAGGCAGAGGCCGAGGTCGAAACGCCTGGCCCGAATCACAATCTCCCCGTCGAAGCCGACTTCCTCGGTCGGGAGACGGAACTGCAGGCGTTGAAGACCCGCCTTGATGCGGCGCGGTTGGTCGTTATCTCCGGCCCTGGCGGCATCGGCAAGAGCAGGCTGGCCGTGCAAGCCGCGGCGGAGCGAATGGAGCGGTTCCGCGATGGGGTCTACCTGATTGCGGCTGGTGAGTCTCATTCGCCCGATGAGCTCGTTCTCGCGCTTGCCCAGGGCATGCGACTCCTGTTTGCCGGTGGCGAATCACCCAAGACGCAGCTCCTCGATCACCTTCGCTCGCGCCGCGTCCTCTTCATTTTGGACAATCTGGGCGTCTCGGCGGATGAAGGACAGTTGCTGCAGGAGATCCTGGCTAGCTGCCCTCATGTGGGCTTGCTGGTAACCTCGCGCGACCGGCTGAACCTTCCTGGCGAGGTCGCCCTCGAACTGCAGGGGATGGAGTTGCCGCCTGACGACCCAGTCGTTGGGGTGGAGGCCTACCCGGCTGTTCAGCTCTTCCTACAGTGCGCTCGCCGAGCCAAGCCGGGATTCGAGCTGACCGCGGCTGAGCGGGATGCCGTTGTGGGCATCTGCCGGCTCGTTGAAGGGATGCCGCTGGGCATCGAGCTGGCCGCCACCTGGGTGCGCGTGCTCAATTGCCAAGAGATCCTGACCGAGATCGAGATGAACCTCGGCTTCCTGGCCGAGGCGGGTCCGGGAAAACCGCGGAGTCTGCGGGCCGTGTTTGACCACTTCTGGCGCGTCCTTTCCGGGGAAGAGCAACGGGTCTTGCGTCAGCTTTCTATCTTCCGTGGCGGCTTCCGAGGAGGGTCCGCCGCCGCCGTCGCCGGGGCCTCCCTTTTCTTCTTGTCGGCGCTTGTCGACAAGGCGTTCTTGCGACGCGACGTGCGAGGCCGCTTCACGATGCATGAGGTCTTGCGACAGTACGCGCAGGAACGGCTGAGCGAGGCGCCCGCCGAGCTGGCCTTGAGGCGGGAGCGCCACGCCGCCTATTACCTCGAGTTGGTCGAGCGGCAAGACGCCGACCTGGTTGGTGGCCGGCAGTTGGAGGCCCTTTCGGAGCTGGAAGAAGATCTGGAGAACGTGCGAGCCGCCTGGCGATGGGCCAACGCATCAGGGCGGGTCGACCTGATCGATCGCTCCCTCGACGGGATCTTCCGGCTGCACGACATGCGCAACACTTTCGAGGAAGGGTGCGAAGCGCTAGCCTCCGCGGCTAACCTCGGGGCGGAGCTGGCCGACCCGGCAGATGCCCAGGCCGCGGCCCGCGTACGCGCTCGGCTGCTGGTGCGACTCGGGAAACTCAGGCATCGGCTCTCCCAGCACAACGCAGCCAGGCAGCATCTGACGGAGGCATTGGAAGTCCTTCGTCGGACGGGGCCTGTCGAGGATGTTGTCTTCGGCGAGTGCTACCTGGGCGACATTGCGAAGGTCGAAGGCAGATACCCGGACGCCCGCCTTCACCTGGACGCCGCCTTGGGGCTGGCGTTGGACGCGCGGGATGAGGCGGGTCAGGCGAGAGCATTGAATCTGCTAGGGATTGTCAGTTTCTCCAACGGGGATCTTGACGGGGCGCGCGCCGCGATCGAACGCAGTCTGACTTTGGCCCGCAGGTTGGAAGACCGATGGGGTACAGCCCTCTCCCTCATCAACTTGGGAATCATCGCCGACATGCGCCAGGATCGCGACGAAGCCCGGGCCTGCTATGAGGAGAGCCTAGCCCTGTGCCGGCTGATTGGCGACAGGCGTGGGATGGCCAACTGCCTGAATAACCTCGGTTTCATCGCCGAGGCGCTGGGGGAATTCGGCGAGGCCCGGCGCCTCTACGAAGAGGGCATGGACATCTACGCGCAGATCGGCTACCGCTGGGGGGCGGCCAACACGCGCGTCAACATCGCCAACGCCACCGCCGCGCTCGGAGATACGGGGGAGGCGGAACGCCAGCTGGCGATCGCATTGCGCGCCGCGCTGGACCTGAAGGCTATTCCCCTGGTCGTGGAGGCCCTGGTGGCCGTAGCGCAGCTGTGGGCCGATGTCGATCGGCCCACGATGGCCCTGGCGGCACTCGGCGTTGCATTGTGCCGGACGGAGGCGGACGTCGAAACGCGATTAAGGGCAGAACGGCTTGCAGCCGAGCTGGCAGAGCGGGTGCCACTGCAACTGGCCGACGGGTCGTGGGCTGAGTTGCCGCTAGAAGAGGCGGTAGATACTGTCGTCGAGGCGCTGCGACCAATGGTTGTCATGCCGATGTTCGCGCGCGCCATACCTCCGTAACAGCCTCCAGCCAGCCTCTTACCCTATTCGGTTCTAAGTTGGCGGAAGGGGACGCGAGCCTTGCGCGGAGGGGACCCGTGCCCTCCTCCGGTGCCGGTCACTCTCGATCGAGGTCGGAAAGGCCCAACGAGGCCACGTCCGTCGACGGTCGCGGGGCCCCCAGTTAGCGCGGCAAGACGGCGCACCCGTCACGGCGCGAGCGCCGGCGGCGGCGAGTCGGATTGTGGGGAGTCCCGGTGTGGTCCCGAACGGGAGGTGAACAGTCTGGCGAGCGTGCCGGAGACGGAGGCCAACGCCCTACGGCGGCCATGTAGGAACGTGGCGACGAACAGGGCTTGCATCCCAACAACAGCCAACAGAGTGAAGCCGCCGTCGAGCATGAGAAAAGCATTGCCTGTCTGGAAACCCCCGATCAGGCCAGCGGCCGCCTGCGATATCAACCCAAGCAAAATGGGGATGCCGATCAACAAGTAGCGGCCCAGGCTGATCAACGTGCCCGTGATGAGCAGGCACGCGTAGAACACAACCTTGCGGCGTTCGCTGGCAGACCGGGCGAGTAGGGGGCCGGGCGGAAGACCAGCGCCTTTCGGATGCAGCGCGCGGATCGCCAGCCGATAGTGATGGAGGAGCAGACTCTGTGCGTCGTGGAATAGGTTGCGGCTGTGGAGCAAGTCCTGGAATACGAAGTAGATGTCGGTGCGCATGTAAAAAGAAAGCTCACCCAGCAGGCCGAAGATAATGAGCAGGATCCAGGCCGCCAGCAGGGCCTCGCCGGTAGGTGGCAATCCGGCATGGGCCAGAGCCAAGATGAGAATGGACAGCGCCAGTAGGTCCCACAGGACCCCGGCCAGGTAGATGCGGTAGCGGGAGGACCGAGGAAGGGCCCACGCCGCGCTGACGTCGGTCTGAAGGACGAGGTAGTGCAGCCGTGTCCCTGGCCGGATATGCGCGGGCATGCCTTCGGCGCGCGCCGCCACAAGGTGGGCCAGTTCGTGGACGCCAAGGTGAAGCGTCCCCAGGACCAGGTTGACGGCGATGACGATGCTCAGGAGCGGGGACCAGAAGAAATCGCCGTAACGGGGTATCACATCTGGGCGCAGGAGGAGGGTGACAGCCGCAGCCGCCAGGACCGCAAAGAACACGGCGGCGACTGGCCGTGAGAAAAGCCAGCGTACATGCCGAGGCAGGAGCCAAGGAAGATGGCTGCGGGCCGCCTTGGAGGATCGGGCAGGATCCCCATTGACGGCGGCAATGAAGCCCAGATCGAGCAGGTCGGCGGCGAAAGCTTGCAGGTCGACGGTGGAGCCATCCTCCGCCGCCAGCCGCGCCTCGGCCTCTTGCAGAGTATCCCCCTTACGCAGGAGCTCGAGCGCGCGTGCGCCGATCTCTGGAAGCGAGATGAATTCCCCGGTCTCGACGCGGCCGACAATGAACTCACCATCCTCCTGGCGGATGGTGAGCGGATAGAGCGAGACCCGACTTCCGGAATGGAAAGTGGTTACTCCCATCGTAAGGCCCGGTCTGGTCCTAGGCCAAAGCGACATGCTCCTGCGGGGAGCCGCAGAAGCATGTACGCTCGCAGGTTTGCATGATCTGCGGGCGGCCTATGGCTCCGGCCCTGGCGGAGGTCCGGTCCGGCGCCCCCACGGTTCTCGCCCAGATAGAGCCGACTCAGCTGGCAAGTCGGCGTCGGACGGGCGGCGGATAGCTCAGCCGCCGTTGGATCCGGGGCAAGAGCCGGGGGCGCGTCCGGTGGTCTCGAGCTTCTCCAGACGACGTACGGTGATCACGAGCTTGGGTGGCTTCTTGGGAGATGGATCCTTCGCTTTCATTGCTGGTTCTCCTTCCTCCCCGAAGGGAGGTGAATGATTGGCTTCCGGACCGAAGCCAGGGACGGTCACTCTGCGCCGCCGGCCGTCGCGAAACGGGATGGTTCAGCGGCAACAGGACTGTAGCATGGCGGGATGAGGGTGAGACTTACGAAGGCCTTCCATGGTGGTCGAAGTCGAGGTGATTTGGAATGGATCGGCGCGGATTGGATCGACTCGACGCAAGCGGCCGGCCCTCATGAGTGCGTATGGCGATCGGGCGAGACCTCTCGAGTTGGGAGAGGCTGGGCAGCGATTTCCGGACCCATTCTGAACTCGAGCGCATCGCCCGGCTCTGCTGCTGAGCGGGACTCACCTTACCGTTGTTGAGGAAGGGCTGCGGTCTTTTCGCCCCGACTCTGGTGAAGCGTGTCGGGGCCAGGCGTGGGTTAACGGCGCGACCGCTAGGGGGCCGGACGGGGCCACGTATTGGGGATCTCGGTGAGCTGGAAGAGCGCGGCCTCTGTGGAGTAGTAGCTGACGTCCTTCAGCAGAGGGAAATCCCCGCCAAAGTACTCGTCCAGAACAATACGAAAGGTATTGACAGGGGTGAGGGTGGGATAGAGCTTCGCCTTCCCACCGAACGGTAGGTGAATGGCGTTGAAGTTGGAAAGTTTGTCCTCGTGGTTCCGATCCGCCCAGCCGTGGTCGCCTTCAATCACAATCACCGGCGGCACGGACGAGGAGTCCAGGATGGCCGTGATCGTCGCTTGCAGCTTGGTATTGAGGTACGTGACCTGGTCTGCATAGGCTTGGAGGATTCCGGCCTCGCCGGAAGAGCGGAAGGTGGTTTCGAACTCGGCCTGGCTGATGGCCTCCCCATCTGGACCGAATACAAACGGGGGATGCGGGGAGAGAATATGAACGAAGACCAACTTTGGGGAGGGGAGAGTGGGGACACGTTGAAGCTGGTCAAAAGCGAACAGGATCCGGCCGCGCGTGCCTTGGTTAGGATCGAGCAACACCGGGGCAGAGCCCTGGCGCGAGCGAAATGCATCCAGGACGGCACGCGCCGCTGTTGTGTCGAGGAACTTGCCTTCGAAGGGCGAGATCGTGCCGACAAGACCCGCATTGTGGAGGGGATCCGTGTCTTGGGCGATGAAGTAGTCGGCGTCGTCCCACTCGGTCCACGACACCCCGGTCTCGATCCCCACCGTTGAGTAGCCGATGCACTCCAGCTCGCGGCGAAGGCGATTGTCGGAGATCATCTTGACCATTCTCCACCGACCCTCCTCCTCGGGCGGCGTGTCCGTCCCTAGAAGGGACTGGACGTAGTCCATGTTCAGGGTCGAGGGGATCGACAACTCCGTGTGCCGGTAGTTGCTCATACCTCCGCGTGGGATGTAGAAGCCTCTGGCTTCCAGCCACTCGAGGAAGGGGGTGATGTCGGACCCATGCATCTCGCGCAGGACGTCGTCTCGCTCGTAAGCGTCCATGACAATGAAGTAGACATCGGGAAGAGGCGCGCCGGGCGAAGGGTGGAGGCTGCACGGCTGAGGCTGTCCGCCCGTCGACGAGGAGGCAAGGGCACCCCTTCCCAAGGTGAGAAGCAAAGCTGCAGCGGGTAGGGCGATCGTGACGAGACCCATCAGGTTCAGGGTCGAGGCGACCTGGGGAGAGGGAGTGCTCCGCGCGACAAGGAACAAGGCTATGGCGAGGAGGCCCAGGACCACCGGAAGGAGAAAGCGATGGCGAACCACAATTTCTCCGGGGAGCCCGATCAGCTTGAGCCCGTTATACAGGTGGCCGTAGGAGAGCAGGATGATGAGGGTCAGAGTCGTAGCAAGGGCAGCTCGAGCCGGATGGCGGAGCAGGAGTCGGAACACGACATAGATGGCCCCCGCCAGAACCCATGAGATGAGCAGCGGCCGAAGGACATCGGTGATCGCGGTCTGGTTTGCGTTGGCGGCGAGCAGGGCCAGGGCCGGGTAGGTTGCGAAGAAGAGGACGTGGAATGGCTTGGGTTGCGGTGGGTTGCTTTGCACGGAGGGGGACCGTTGAATGAGCGGGCTGGAGAGCCTGGAAACAAACCCGCAGTCTACACTGTTTGGCGGCAGTTCGGGGAGGGACGAGCGTACGGGTGTGCTACGGCTTTATGGTTGGACGGTTAGGCTGGAGCCCGACGGCCGAGGCGGCGATTTGCGCGCGGACGGCGGCGCGCTCCTCGCCCTCGCCTGCCGTCCGGCGCGGTCACGCGATGGCCGGAACGGAGCGGGGCGTGGAAACCTGTGCCGGAAGAGTTAACAGCGTGGACGTCGGAGAGGGGGGCCCATGTTGTCTTCGGGCGCGGGCAAGCAGCGGCCAGCGCGGGTCGACGCCGGTGGGCGGCAGGGTGCCGGGGGGGCCCCAGTAGCCGGCGTCGCCCAGGAGCCACAGGGCGAGCGTGCTCGTGTCGACCCCCACGGGCGCGAACAGGCTCTCCAGCGCGCGCAGGAAAAGGACGGTATAGGCCTGGTGGTCGTAGGCCGTGGGTGCCTCGATCAAGTCCCAGGCGCGGGCCTTCTCCGGGCCGGGCACGTAGAGGAAACGCAAGCGCTCGCCCGGGCTCAACTCGACTCCGGCGCGGGTGAGCTCGCCGGCGACGCGCGCGGCGGCGGTGCGGACGACAAATTCCTCCGGACGGCGCGATAGGTTGTGGGCGACGATCAGCTCATCGAGCGGGGCGCGGCCGGCGCGCAGCGCCTGCAAGCGATGCCCGGCGTAGGCGATGGCCTCCGGCAGCAGACGCCGGAACCCGGCGGCGTCGGGCGCCTCGGCCAGGATCTCGAGCGCCCCCAGCTGCGTTTCACGGATGAAGGTCGGCGTATCGTGGCGGCGGGCTTCGATGCCGCGCACCTTGAGCGTGCCGTCTTCGAAGGCGCCGAAGTAGCGGTTGGCGACGGTGACGCGCGGCTCGACGCGTGAGGGCAGGAAGGCCAGCCAGCGGTAGACACCTTCCAGGGCGATGTGCAAGCCGGTGTCGCGCTGGATCTCGTCCAGCAGGGCTTCGTAGTCGGGGCGCTCCCGGACGCCGGGACGATCGACCCACAACCCGTCGACGTAAAGGTGGAGCACGCGAAAGCCGCGCTGCTCGACGATCTCCTTGGCGCGCAGCAACACTTCGCGGCCGTAGGCGGTGACGGCCTCGTGGGCTTCGATGCGGCCGAAACGGGCGTTCTTGTAACCAAGGTAGCCGAAGCAGGTGACGAGCAGCCACTTGTGGGCCGAGTAGCGACGCTGAAAGGCCTGGCGGCGCGGGTCGTCGGCGGGCAGCGCGCGCACGAGCGCCTTGTAGCGGCGGCGTTTCTCGAGCAGCGGCGCCAGAGTCTCGGGCACCAGGCCCTGGCGGTGGCGGCAGACCGGCGTGCCGAGCTCGGGCACCGGCACGCCGTCGCAGCAGCGGGCACCGACCGTCTCGGGTGAGATGTTGAAATGAACCATGATGCTGGGGTACATGGCGGTGAAGTCGAGCTCGGCGACGTGCTGGTGCAGGCCGGGGGTGGGGGTGTAGACCAGGCCGCCCTTGTCGGCCGTCAGCAAGTCGATGCCGCTCTTGAGCGATTCGGGGTGGCGCTTCTGCCAGGGCACCAGTACGCCACGACGCCAGGCGGTGGCGACCTGCATGGCGCTGATGCCGGTGCCGGTCGAGACGCGGGCGACGGTCTGCACCGGCAGGCCGGAGAGCCGGGCGATCTCGATCGTCCCGTCCAGGCCGTAATCGCCGCCCAGGAAGGCGTTGTGGTGGTCGAGGTGCCAGCGGCCGAAGAGCAGGTGTTGCTCGTCGCGGAAGATGATGCGCCCGTAGGAGAAGTAGGAATGGGCGGCTTTGTGGGCCACGGCCTGGCGCGGATCACGATTGAGCGGCAGCGGGAGGCCGTAGTGCTGGGCGAGGTGCAGCAGGCGAGGCAGCAGATAGGAGTCGCCGTAGGCGGTGACGATCAGGTCGGGGTCGTGACGCCCGAGCAAGTGGCGCACACCGAGCAAGAGACGGCGGCCATGGCGGCGGGGGAAGATGTGCTGGCGCCCTTCGACCTCGACCACCAGGTCGGCATGGGTTTGGCGCGTGCCCTGGCGGGCGTGGGAAGGATTGGGCGCCGAGCCTCCGCCGGAGCGGCCCTGGCGCGGCTGATTGTCCCGTTCTTCATCGCTGGCCGCGGGGCCGGGCGTTTCCCCTTCGGGATCCCCTGCGGGATGCGAAGCGCGATGCGAAGCGCGATCCCCTGCGGGATCCCCTGCGGGATGCGAAGCGCGATGCGAAGCGCGATGCGAAGCGCGATCGCCTTCGACGATCTCCCCATGACGGTTGACGAGGTACAGACTCATCACGCGCAGCGGCGGCAACCGGTAGTCGATCTCCCAGGGTGTGTCGAGGGTCTCGATGCGGCGCAGGCGTCCTTCGACTACGGCCCTCGCTGCCCCCTCGCTACTCCCTCGCTGCGCTCGGGACGGCGGCTCGGGGCTGCGGCTCGGGCCTTCGCTCAGGACGTACTCCACCTGGCATAGGGCCAGAGGGAAGACGCCGCGCGACAGGACGTAGCGTTGCGGCAGCGGGATGTCGGCGTCGTAGTAGGTCAGGTTGGGATGGGCCTCCGATGCCCAGCGCAGTACGGCCGGCAGCATCGACGGCGTCGGCACGCCGATTTCGAGCACTTCCAGGTCGCGGTCGAGGAAGAGATCGCGGCGCTCGGTGCGCCGCAGGGTCGGCAGGCGGCGAGCCCGCAGCAGGTTGCTGAGCGCCGCCAGCTCGTCCTCCGGGCCGCGGGCGTAGAAGCAGGGGACGAAGTCGTCATCGCGCAGGGCGTGCATGCGGCCGGACTCGTCGAGCAGCCAGACGAGCATGCCCGGGCCGCTGGGGTAAACATCGAACAGCCAGGCGGAGAGGGATGGCATAAGACAGTGGTCAGTGGACAGTGGTCAGTGGACAGTGGCTGGCAGTCGACGGGCGGTTCTCTCTGACCACCGACCACTCCCTGTCAACCGCCGGCCCACCATTTGCGTTTTCGCAAGGGTGGGTCCCCTGCGGGATCCCCTGCGGGATCCCCTGCGGGATGCGAAGCGCGATGCGAAGCGCGATCGTCCTTTGGCCCGATTCGCTCCGGCGGGCCCCCCGTTTGCGCCTCCGCTTCGTTCCGACCATTGCGAGGGAGGTAGGGCGAAGGGGAGGCGTCGTGGAGGGCATATGGGTCCGGCAGGAGGGAGAGTGGTTCCGCGCCCGGCGCGTCGGTGGGCGCGTAGGTAAAAGCCGTTGGGTCCCCGACGGCCGCGGGGTCCCCTTCGGGATCCCCTTCGGGATGCAAAGCGCGGTGCGAAGCGCGATCAAGGTCGAGGAGGATCTGCAGGCGCTCCAGTTCCAGCTGCAGGTGCAGCACCTGCTTGTGTTCCTCGACGAGCATCGACAGCAGCATGATCTCGAAGGGCAGCAGGTGAGAGGCATAGGCGGCGGCGGCCAGATGATGGCGCGAGGCGGCGAACAGGTCGTCGAGGGCGCGCTGGTCGGTCCGGCGCAGGGCGCGGCGGAAGCGGTTGAGCGATTGCTGCTCATGCAGGACGGCGTTGGTGATGGAGGGGAGAGTGCGACCCATAGGATAGTGGTCAGTGGTCGGTGGTCAGTGGTCGGTGAGCCTCATCGGTGTCACTGACCACTCACCACTGACCACTGCTCTTAGAACAACCTCGGTTGAAGAACGGATTGCGGCGCGGGCGGGCGCAGCATCCAGGCGGCGTCGGCGCTGGCTTGCAGTTGATCGAGCAACAGCCACCGCTCTTTCACCAGGGTTTGCGGCTCGCGGGCGCCGACGATGACCGGGCCGGCGGCGGCCAGGCGCCGCAGGTGGGCGAGCGTCGTGGCCAGCAGGCGCTCGCTGTCGCGCAGGGGGACGCTCTCGTCGTAGAAGGTCGCCAACAATTCGAGCACGATGAGCGGCTCTGATCCGGGTGGGGCGTTCTCGATGAGCTCGGCCATCTGGAAACAGGTGAACGCGCGCGACAGGTGCATCCGGTCGAGAGTGTCGTAGGGATCCCCTGCGGGATGCCCCCTTCGGGGTGCGAAGCGCGACGAAGCGCGATGCCCCTCCGGGGTCCCCTGCGGGATGCCCCCTCCGGGGTCCCCTACGCGATGCGAAGCGCGACGAAGCGCGATGCGAAGACGCGACGAAGCGCGATCTGGGAAGGCTCGGCGGCCTTCAACAGAGTTTTCCGAGAAAGGCCGCGGGACCGAGAGGGCAAGCTGGCGCGCCAGGCGGGCGACGAAGTATCCATCGAAGCTGTTGCCGCCGTCGAAAAGACGGACGGGGAGGCCGCCGGCGGCCATGGTGGTGGCCGCGGTGAGCAGCGCGCGCGTCGGGGCCTGGGTTCCCCAGAAGAGCGAGAGGCGCGGCTGGAGAAGCGTCTCCAGGGTCGCGCTTCGCATCCCGTAGGGGACCTCGGCGTCGGAGAAGGAGTCGTCCGCCGAGGCGGGCAACCTTGAGGGATTGAAGGGGGAAGGCGGGCGCTCAGCCACGCGCCGCTCGGCGGAGAAGAGGAGTAAAGAACATTTGTTCTATTCATAACGTGGAAATAGTCTGGCCGCAATCACACAAGAGGATGAAACCTTCTCCCCCCGGCGGGGGAAGGGAACCCCCCGGCGCAAGACCGCCGCAGCCCAGGCCGCCACCTGATCGTCGGGGATCCCCTCCGGGATCCCCTGCGGGATGCGAAGCGCGATGCGAAGCGCGATCTCACCCCGGTCACTATAGCGACCTCATCCGCCAGAGGCGCGTTGATATAATGATCCGCGACGAGGCGCTGGCGATACCCACCCCGGGCTGACTTTCGCAGCCGAGTCGCGAGTCAGGCTCCTGGACAGCGCTGCTCAGGCCGTCGGATCCACGCCGGTCGAAAACCACCCCTCCATTGAAAAGATTCCTCTGCCGCTCCCTCCCCCGGTGGATGCTCACTCTGGGTGGACTTGCCCTGGCGACCGTGGCGGTCGCCGCCTACCCCCTCGGCCTCGACAACAATCCGGTCATGGGACCCCGGCGCATCGCCCTCCTCGCCCTTGGCCTGGGAGCGATTCTCTTCGCCGAGGTAAGCACGATTCGGAAGTGGCTTGGCATCGCCCCGCCGTTAAGGCAGGCGCCCCCGGCCATCGGACAAGGTTTTCAGATCGAGTCGCCTGCCGGGCCGTCTCGGCCGATGGGTCTGCCGCTGTGGCTGCCGCTGGCGCTCATGTCGCTCGCGATCATGGCGTTCTACGCGTACCTCGTTACGGGCGGAGACCCGGCCGACCCGCCCAAGACAACGCTTTACTACGACATGCTCGCCGAGGCATTCGCCTCGGGGCAGACCAACCTCAAGGCTGTGCCCGACCCCCGGCTTGCCGATTTGAGCAATCCGTACGACCCCGCCCAGCATGGTCATATCCCTCGCTGTCAGCAGGGGCAGACCTCTGGTTGCCTGTTGTTCGACGTCACCTACTACGACGGGAAGTACTACCTGTACTGGGGGCCGGCGCCGGCGGCACTCCTCGCGCCGCTCAAGCTTGCCGGGATTGGCACGGTGAGCGACAGCACTCTTGCCTTCACTGGAGCCCTATTCCTCTTCGCCTTCACAGCTGCATTCTTCGTTCTGGCGTGGCGCCGGTTCTTCCAGCCGCTGCCAGGTTGGCTGCTCGTCCCTCCGCTGGTCCTCGCCGGGATCGCCTATCCCCTGCCTTGGGTTCTCGACGGCCCTCGGATCTACGAGGCGGCCATCCTGCACGGCGCAGCCTTCCTGATGGCCGGGCTGGTCGCCGCCTTCCCTATCCTCTCGGGGGGCCGCGCAAGCCCCGGGAGATTGGTGTTGGTGGGGGCTCTGTGGGGCCTCGCATTCGCCACACGCTCCGTGCTGCTGTTCCCGATCGTTGCCTTCTCCGCTGTTCTCGTCTGGCTGGTGTGGAGAAGACCAGACTTTTCAAACCTCGGTTCTGGAGGATGGCTGGTAGCGCGGCTGGCCATCCCGATTGTCGCCTCGGTCACCTTGATCGCGTTATACAACTTCGCCAGGTTCTCGAACCCGCTGGAGTTCGGCTGGCGATACACACTTGGGGCTCCCGCTGGCCAAGCCGAGGGGACTCTAGCAGCGTTCCGCCTGGCAAACGTCCCGGTCAATCTCTACAACTACGCCTTCGCACCCGCATCCCTGATCGGGGAGGCGCCATACCTGAGGCCGGTCCTAGCGAGTCGATCGATCGGCCCGATCGCCATTCCCCACCCGGATTTCTACTATGGAGAACTCGTAACAGGTCTCCTTTTCACGACGCCGTTCCTTCTCTTCGCGGTGTCCCTGTTGTGGGGGCTCTCCTGCAGCTCCATCCCTGGCTCCAAAGACATCACCGCATCGGAGGGACTCCGGTTCGACCAGGGCTCCAACCTAAGACCGATCGTGGTCTGTGTTCTGCTGGGATGCCTCGCGGGCTCATTTCCCCTCCTGTCCCTCTACGCTGTGACGGCGAGGTACCTATTGGATGTGTCCCCCCTGCTCATCGTCCTGGCCGGATTGGGCGCATGGGCAGCTCATGCCGGAGCCACGACGCGCACTTCGAGGGCCCTCGTCGGACTGGCGATCGTGGGGACCGCCGTAGCGAGCGCCGTCGCCAGCGTTCTGCTCGCACTCAATAACTGGTTAGCGTAGCGGCTTCGCTCCATTCATCAATCAGTGGCCAGTAGTCGGTCGTCAGTGGTCAGTGAGCCTCATCAGTGTCATTCCGAGCGTAGCCGAAGGTGAAGCGACACCTGCGCCTGCAGCTGCGCCGCTGGCGCAGGTGCAGGTGGGAATCTCCATGATGCTCAAGTGTGAATCCATGCCCTGGGCTCCGTACCAAACCGCGCCTTCGAGAGTCGCATCTGCTACTGCGCTGTGCAGCGCAGCTGCAGTCGTCACTGACCACCGACCACTCACCACTGACCACTGCTCTTAGAACAACCTCGGTTGAAGAAAGGGTTGCGGCGTGGTCGGGCGCTGCATCCAGGCGGCGGCGCTGGCGAGGCGCCGCAGGGTTGCGATCCTCTTGGAACGATTCCCTCAAAGGCGTCGTCTCATCATAGACTATGGGAGTGCAGCGTTGGCTTCCCACGGAGAACCTGCCATGAAAGACAAGATGACCAGCCTGTGGCTGCTCCCCCTGACTGCCCTGCTGGGCCTGGCCTGCACCCTCAGTCAGCTCGCCGTCCCGACTCCCGTCGGCAACGACCGGGTTGCCACAGTGGTCGCCCAGACTCTGGCCGCTCTAGACAGCCTGACCCCGCCGCCAACGGAGACACCGACATCGGCCCCGCCGACGGCGAGCGAGACGCCCAGCCCCACGGCCACTATCTTCTATACGCCCACGACGGCGCCGACCGCCACGGCCACGCCCATTCCCTGCAACTGGGCCGCCTTCGTCAAAGACATCAGCGCGCCCGACGGCACTCAGCTGGAGCCTGGCCAGAAGTTCACCAAGACCTGGCGGCTGCGCAACATCGGCCGCTGCACGTGGGACGAAGGATATCGTCTGGTCTTCTCCGACGGCGACCACATGGACGGGCCGGATAGCGTTCGGCTGGAGAAGCCTGTGGAGGTCGACAGCACCGTCGACATCTCGCTCCGGCTGGAGGCGCCGGAGGATCGTGATCGCTACCAGGGATTCTGGCGTCTACGTAGCAACTCCGGAGCGCTCTTCGGCATCGGGCCGGCCGCGGATGGGGCGATCTGGGTCGATATCACCGTCGTGCGACCGAAGAAGTCCATTTACGGCTTTGTCGATGAAGCCTGCGCCGCCAGTTGGGGCACGGACGATGGAGACCTCCCGTGCCCGGGGACGGCCGGCGCCGCGGAGGGATTCGTTGTACGCGTCGACAATCCAGAGCTAGAAGGCGGACGAATGGAGAACGAACCGGGGCTGTGGACCCAGCCGCCGGCCAGCGGCGACGGCTGGATTCGCGGCGAGTACCCGAGCTTCGAGGTCAAGAAGGGCGATCACTTCCGCGCTCTGGTGGCGTGCCAGGATGGAGCCTCCGGCTGCAATGTGAAGTTTGTGCTGCAACGCCGCATCGGCTCCGGCGCGATCAAGAACCTGGCCAGTTGGACGGAGAAACTGGACGGGAGGTTCCAGCTGGTCGACGTCGACCTGTCGTCCCTGGCAGGGAAGAAGGTGAACTTCATCCTGGCCGTCGACAGTCGCGGCGACCCGGCCGGGGACGAGGCGCTGTGGGTGCAGCCGAGGATCGTGCGCTAGGCGCGGGGTGAGCCGGCGCCGCTCGGTGCCGCCAAGAGCTCGCGCAACCGCGGATGCTCGGCGTAGACTCCGCGGTAGGCCGGCGGGAGCAACGCTGCCATATGGCACATGACCTCGTCGGCATTGCGGCGCAGCGAGGTTCCGCGGTCCTCCTGGTCGAGGGGCGGCAAAGTGAACGGCTGGCCGACGCGCATCTCGATGTGCGGCCGTCGAAAACGCATCCAGCAGCGGATCGTCGTCTCGGTTCCCCAGTGCGCGATGGGCACAATCGGCGACCCCGAGAGATCGGCCAGATAGGCGACGCCGGTCTTAGCTGGCCCCAGACCGCCACTGCGGCTGCGGGTCCCTTCCGGCGCGATCCCGAAGATCTTTCCCGCTCGCAGCCAATCGGCGGCTCGATCGAGGGCCTTCCGGTCGACCTGGCCCCGCCGGATAAAGAAGGCATTGCCGAGGCGTAGCAACGTTCCGTAGACCAAGTTGCGCTGCCATTTTTCGGCCGTCCACGCGGAAAAATCATCGCCGCCGATCAGGGCGAACACCAGAACAGGATCGAGGAAGCTCAAATGGTTGGCGACAACGATACACGGCCCGCCCGACGGCAGGTGGGCATGACCTTCCACGTGGCGCATCGTGAGGAGATCGAGCAGCATGTTCGCCGGCAGGCGAAGGAAGCGGGCGGTGGTCACAGGCTCCTCAAGGCGCGAAATTGTAGCGGCCTACCGCGGGTGTTACAATCCGACCCAGTCTCTCTTTTTCGACATGGCGACTCCCCAAGTCACGACCCCATCCCTGAAGGAAGGCCGCGGCGCGGTGCCGCGGGCCTCCGCCCTGCCCTCGGACAAGAGCGGCCAAGTCACCATCGATCTCGTCGACACCCGCAAACGAGATCAGGTCCGGGAGTTTCTCGACCTGCCCTTCCGTCTCTACGCCGGCCATCCGCTATGGGTGCCTAGGCTGCGAATGGACGCCTCCCTGCAACTCAACCGCGACAAGCACCCCTTCTACCGCCATTCCGACGCCGACTTCTTCCTCGCCCGCCGCGGCCAGAACCTCATGGGCCGGATCGCTGTGCTCGAGAACCGGCCGTACAACCAATATCACGGTACGCGGCAGGCCCAGTTCTACTTGTTCGAATGTGAGGACGATTTTGACTCGGCGGCTGCGCTCTTCGACCGCGCCGTCGAGTGGGCCCGGGCCCGTTTGCTGCACACGCTTGTGGGGCCGAAGGGATTCGGGCCGCTCGATGGTTACGGCTTGCTCGTCGACGGTTACGAGTTCCGTCCGGCGATGACCATGATGAACTACAACCCGCCGAGCTACCCCGCCTTCGTCGAGCGGCTCGGCTTTGAGAAGGTCGTAGATTTCGTCTCGTGTTATCTTGGGGGAGACCGGTTCCGTCTCCCGTCGCGCGTCCAACGCGTGGCCGAGCGGGCGGCGGCCCGCAGCGGGTTGCGCGTCGTGCGCTTCCGTTCGAAAGGCGAGCTGCGCGCCTGGGCCGATCGCATCGGCCACGCCTACAACCGCGCCTTCGTCGACAATTGGGAATACTACCCCTTGAGCCGGGAAGAGATCCGTTTCCTGATCGACTCGCTTCTGGCCGTCGCCGACCCGCGGTTGATCAAGATCATCGCCCGCGGCGACGAGGTCGTCGGGTTCCTGTTCGCCTTCCGCGACGTCTCGGCGGCGCTCCAGCGAGGCGGCGGACGCCTGCACCCGCTGAGCATCCTCGATCTGTTGCGGGAGATGCGCCGGACGAAGTGGGTTGCGATCAACGGCGCCGGAGTGTTGCCGGAGATCCAAGGCCGCGGCGGCAACGCGCTGCTCTACAGCGAGATGGAGAAAACGATTCGAGAAGCGGGCTTCCACCATGCCGATCTGACCCAGGTGGCGGAAAGCGCCATCCAGATGCGGAGCGACTTGGAGACCATCGGCGGGGTCGCCTACAAGAATCACCGGGTGTACGCCCGGGCTCTCTAACTTGGAGTGGTAGCGGATATGGCTGAGGTGATGAATCGAATGGCGGTGGCGCAAGGGAGCGTGGCCGGTTCGCCGCCGGGGCACGATTGGTGGGCACCGATGCGGCTGGCCTATGTCCCGGGATGCGACCATGCCGTGCTCGAAGCGATGTTCCCCGCCTTCCTCGAGCACCTGCGGAGCACCGGACACGAAGTCCACGATGCTCCGTACGGGACGACCAACCTGATTCTGACGACGGCCCGCTTCGGCGAGCCGGTGCCGTGGCGCCGGGCGTTGATGCTATCCCATCGACGTGCCTTCGGCCTGACGCATTCGCCGACGGTGATTACCCTGGTGGTCATCAGCCCGGCCGAATTGCAGGCCATCCTGGCGCGTTTCGAGACGGCGTTGGCCAAGGAACCCCCCGATCCGGCCGACTTCGCCTTCCCCGGATTGACCGAGCGGGCCCACCGCGTGCTGATCGAGCAGGGCCGCCGCGGGGGTCCGATGCTTTCGTTGGTGCGGCTCATCCAGTCGCAGGCGATCTGTATCCGGGTGATTCTCCTTGTTGCCGACGATCGCCCGAGGGCGGCCTACCATCTGGACCTGGTCGGGGCGTACCCGCGCGTGGCCTTCGACGACACACGGACCTTCTATGAGGACATGGCCCGGCGGATGGCGACGGCCGTCTCGACGCGCGAGGTGACCCAGCATGAGATCCAGGAGCCGGCCCTGACGTCGGCCGCCTGGCGCTCGCTGAGCACGCCGGGGGCGATGATCCGAGCCTCGCTCGAGTTTGGGCGACGCTCGTTCTTCACCGAGATGGTACGGGTGGCCGACCTGGTCAACGTTCCCGGCCTGGCCCGGGCCGTTTCGACTCAATACAGTGAAGGCTGCTTTGCCACGTGGGATTTGGAGGCCCGGGCCCTTGTGACAACGATCACCGGAAGCGCCCGGCCCGTCGACAAGGCGCGGATCAGCGAAGACGAGCTGGCGTTGATCGTGGGAGTGCGAGCGGATGGTGCCGGCGCCGTCGTCCGGCAAGTGGAGGGACACAGCAACATCCCGCCCTCGTCGGAAGCGGTGGAGATGATGCGGATGGATGCTGTCCTTCCTCGCGTGGATCTCCCCGGCCTCGCCGGCCGCGCGCCGGTGCTGCGTTCGAAGTTGCACGGCCACCGCGGCATGGCTGCGTATGATCCGGAGCGGGCGGAGTTTGTTCCCCTGGATGCGCCGTATTACAGCTATCCGGTCTCATGCTCGACGGAGGCCCAGGCCGTGGCCATCGAACGCGCTTTTGGCCGGGCCGAGTGTTTACGCCATCCGGATGACCCGCGGACTCTCGTCTTCACCGTGCTTCCCGGTCACGGCGTGGTCGTGGCCGAGAAGTGGGTGGTGGACAAGGCCCCGTTTCAGGAGATGTGGGAGGCCATGGACGACGGATCGTTATCGGTCTCGAAGGCGATCCCGCAGGCCTGGCTGGGTTATCGGATGGATGGGGCGAGGAAGATGGTGATGACGGAGGGGTGAGAGCGAGGGACCGGCTATTGGCGATTGGCGACTGGCGATTGGGATCCTTCCTTGAGGGCTAATCGCTAGTCGCCGATCTCTAGTCTCCAGCCTCAAGTCTCAAGTCTCAAGTCCGGCCTCCGCCGCGGGACCTTTCCGTTACCCGGTGTAGCCAATGGGTGAGATTTTCCTCCCAGCGGAACCGCGCACCGTCAGCCCACTTGGCATCCAGCTGATGCGCCCAATCCGCCGGCGACGGAGCCGGTTCCTCCCACTGGCGGCCCGAGGGGTAGAAGAGATAGACGTCCCAGACCACGGCCCGGCCCGCGCCCAGCCTCGGGGAGATCGCCTTTCCAACCCGACGACGGGGGTCGTAGAAATGTTCCAGGTGATCGGCCTGCAATGCCCGGGCGGCGCGGCGGGCTGAGTCCGTGCCGTCGGCACGCAGCATGTGAATCCAGATCAAGAGGCTAGCCAGGGATCGGCCCCGTTCCAAGGTCAGGCTGTGCACCGCACGGGCGCCGCGCAGGCAGGCTGGTCAGGTCGGAGAAACCACTGCGACTAGCCGTGGGACGTCCGAAAGGTGGTTGAAGCGATCCCGGAAAGGGTCGATCGATTCGGCGAGAGAAACGAAGTTCGGAACGGGTGCGCCAGGCGACATCGATGTGCAATCGTCTGTCAAGCCGAGGGGGCCCGTCCGTCGCCTAGAGGAAGACGCCGTGGCCTCGCCAGCCGGGCGCGAGATTCGCGGTTGGGCCTGGCCATGATTCTGGGGCCGTCACTTCGGTGGCAGGCTGAGGGCGAAGGCCACGCCTCGCTTGACCCAAGCCTTTACAACGGCGTCGGTCTTGAGCCCGGCCGGCCGGACGAGCAGCCACCCTTTGGGAGGCTTCCCACTGGACAGATTGAAGGGGTGTACGTGCGGCTCCTTCATCGCGGCGTCGTGTCCGGCCGGTCCCACGCGAACCATCATTTCTTTCCCGCTGACGCCGCAGGCCATATTGCCACGGACCATGAAGGCGACACCGCCGAACATCTCCTTCTCCTTCAGACCGGTCTGTCGGCCGAGGGCCTTGCGGATGCGGTCAGCGAGAGTCGTATCGTATCCCATGCCGTCCTCCGAAGCCGAAGGTCAGGTTTCGCGGCGAAGCGTCAGGTAGGCCACATCGTCCGACTGGGGATTGGCGCCGACGAAATCCCGGACGGCCAGGTCGAGGCCGTCGATCAGCTGGCCCGATGAACCTGATACGAAGTGAGCGAGAAACGCCTCGAGGCGCGACGCCCCGAACAATTCCTTGGTGATGTTGGTGGCCTCGGTCACCCCGTCGGTGTAGAAAACGATCCGCTCCCCCGGCTGGAGGTTGATCGTCTCATCCTGGAACGGGGCTTCTCCCAGGATGCCCAACGGGAGACCTCGGACCTTGATCACGAGGACCTCGCGGCCAGGGTGGCGAATGAGCAGCGGCGGCGGGTGACCGGCGGTGGAAATCTGGATGGCCCCGGAGCCGGTTTCGACCACCGCGTAGACCGCCGTCACGAACATCCCGGAATGGGAGGAGGCGACGAGGTCGCGGTTGATGAGGGCCAGCACCTCGCTCGGCCGGAGGTCGGCGGAGGCGTAGACGCGGAACAGGCTGCGCGCCACGGCCATCAGGAGCGCTGCCGGGATTCCTTTGTCCGAGACGTCGGCCATGACGAAACCCCACCGGTCCGGCGAGAGCGGAAGGAAGTCATAGTAGTCGCCGCCGAGCTGTAACGCCGGCCGCCACAGGGCGGCGACATCCCAACCGGGAATGGCAGGAAGCTCGATCGGCAGCAGCCCGGCCTGCACCTCCTGGGCCATGCGCAGCTGCTGATCGATCCGTTCTTTCTCGATCTGCTGCGCATGGAAACTCTCCAACTGTTCAACCTGCCGTGCGTTGGCGATGGCGACCGCGGCCTGATTGGCGAACAGCGTGAGCCGGCGTTCATCCCGGTCCGTGAAGGTCGGCGACCCGGGCGCCCGGGTCAGGCTGAAGGATCCGAGGATCTGACCGCGATGGACGATCGGCACTCCGAGTATCGGGCCAATGGTTGCCGACGCGGGAGTCTTCAACCGACCCGGCCACTGTTGGTAGTCGTCGAGGCGCATTGCGTGTCTGGAGTGAATGACGAGGCCGTCGAGGCCGTTGGGAGGGAGGCCGACCGAATGGATGTTTGTGGGCAAGCCGATTTCATCCAAGCCAAGGCTGAGGAACGCTGTCGTAACGTCCCGTTCCGCATCGTAGAGGAGTATCTCGCCCTCTTGTGCCTGGATCAGAGCTGATGTGCGGCGGATGACGGCGTCGAGCAGGTCATTGAGGTCGAGGCGGCCCGTGATGTCGAGCGAGGTTTCGTACAGGTGGCTCAACTCCTGGCTCTGCAGCCGCGAATCGGCGTAAAGGCGGGCGTTGGTGATCGCCACCGAGGCCTGATTGGCGAACAGGCTCAGCAGCTGCAGATCGTCGCCGGTGAAGGGAGGGCCATCGGTCGTTCGGTTGAGGGCCAGGACGCCGATGATCTGGTCGCCCTGACGGAGGGGAGCGGCCATGCTGCGGCCGATGACTCCCGGGGGATACTGGGGTGAGCGACCTTCCCAGTGATCGTAGTCGTTCACGATGAGGGGTTCGCCTGTGGTGAAGACTCGTCCGGAGAGTCCCTCCGCCGGCCTCAGAAGAGCGTAGGCGATGTCTTGCGGCTGCTTGAGAGGCAGCAGTGGCACGAGCATGTCCTGCTCTGGGTCATGCAGCCGGAGGTTAGCGGAGCAGTCCAGCAGGTTGGTGGCCCGCTCCAGGGTGGCTTGAAGAACGCGCTCCAGGTCTAGCTGGCTGACGATGTCGAGCGAGGTGTCATAGAGCTTCGACAGCTCGTCGGCTTTGCGGCTGACGCCGGCGTAGAGTTGAGCGTTGGCGATGGCGACGGCGGCCTGGTTGGCGAAGAGCTGGAACAGGGTCAGGTCCGCCTCGGTGAAGAGGCGGCTGTGCGGCGGCCGCGCGACGGTGATCACGCCCAGCAGCTCTTCCGACCTCCGAATCGGGGCAGCCATTCCCGGTCCGGTGACGCCCGTAGGCCATTGGGGCGACCGGCCCTCCCAGTTGTCGTAGTCGTCGATTCGCAGGCCGCGGCCGGTTTGCAGGACCGTGCCGGCGGCGCCATCCCCTCGTCGGTGTTCGATCCAGCTGACACCCTCCGGCGCGCGTAGGTGGATCCAGGTTTCGAGTAGGTCGCGACTCGGGATGTAGCGGTAGAGATTGATTTGGGAGGCGTCGAGGAGATCGGCGGCGCCGGTCATGATCGATGCCAGCAGTGGATCGAGGTCGAGCTGACCGAGGATCTCGGCGCTGATCTGTTGCAGGCGCTGCAGGGCCTGCTGGTCGAGCGTCGTGTGGCTGTCTGGAGGCACGCTGCTGCGGATCCGGGATGACGCGGCGGACCCCTCCTCACCGGGGACCATGGTAGCACACGACGCTTTGGGGGTGAGCGGCGCAATTAGGTTGTCGATGCCCCACGGCTGGCGAACAGGCTGAGGGACTCTGGCCGAGGCCCGGCGCAGGCTAAAGCCTGCGGCTACGTACGAAGGTCGGGTTAGCTCCCGGGTCGGTCATAGTGATCGGTGGTCAGTGGTCAGAGAGCGCGGGCCAACTGTTGGCCGCTGATTACTGGTGACTGATCACTGGTCACTGCTCTTGATGTCGTCTTCCAGATCGATCAGCAGCAAACGGAGCTCGGCTTTGCTGTGGAGGTCGAAATGCTCGAGGGCGCGGCGCAGGTGGGTCTTCACCGTCTCCGGCGAGAGCCATAGGGCGCGGGCAATCTGCCGATTGGTCTGGCCGCCGATGGCCAAACGGGTGACCTCGCGCTGGCGCGGGGTGAGGGCGGCCAAGGAGGCCTCCGCCTGCTCCCTGCGCGCTTCCTTTTCCAGCCCTCGGCGAAGCAGGTCGGCGGCGAGGATTTCGGGGGTCTCTCCCCGCGCTCGGGCCAGGTGCCACAGCTGCTCGGCCACGTCGTCGCCGGCCTCGACCAGGATAGGTCCTCTTGGGGCAGGCCGGTCTGCGGTCGAAACCGGAATGGTGGGAGAGGGGCGGGTCAACATGCCGCCTACAGTATACAGAACATTTGTTCTACTGTCAAACATGAAACCGGCGGTTACACTGCCCGAAGAGGGCAAAGATGAGGCCGATCAAGTACACCATCCTGGGCCTGGCGGCGGCGCTTGTCGCATGCGGCGCTTTCTCCCCTTCGAGGGGGACCAGTACCGCATTGCCTGTAGTAACGTCTGCACCATCCACCGAGCGCGCTGCGGCAGGCAATGGGGCGACCACGTCGCCGCAGACCGCCGGCCTGCCCGAAGAAGCGATCACAATCCTGACGCCTGGGAACGGCTCGCGGCTGGTCGGTCGCCTGCATGTCGAAGGCATCGCCGATTCCACATTCGAGCAGACGCTGGCCCTCCAGGTGGTCACCTTCCATGAAGGTGTGGAACAGGTCCTTGCTGAGCAGCCGGTCCTGATCCAGGCGGAGCTCGGCCAACGCGGGCTCTTCGCTGCGGACGTTGTCTTCAACGGTGAAGGGGCAACCGAGCAGCCAGGTGAAGTACGTGTCATCGCCGTCAGCCCGCGCGACGGCGGACGGACCCATCTCGCGACCGCGCAGGTCACCCTGGCTGCTTCCGGTCCAGAGGACATCCGCGCCGCTGAGCCGCAGGCCGAGTTGATCCTGATCACCGCTCCCGCCCCAGCCGCCACGATCAGCGGCGGCGTGGCGCACGTCGAAGGGATCGGGCAGGCTAGCTTCGAACAGACTTTTGTCGTCGAGGTGTACGACGCAGACGGACAGCTCCTGGGAAGGGCCCCCACCATCGTCAGCGCACCGGACTATGGCGTGCATGGTCCATTCACAGCGGATGTCTCCTATTCGGTAAGCTCGGCGGGGCCGGGGCGAATCGTCGTGCTCGATCCGAGCCCCGCCTTCGGCCAGACGGTGCACTTGGCGTCGGTCGAGATTCGGATCGGGCCCTGAGCCGCGTGAAACCCTTCTCCAACCCCGCGGCCTTCGGTGAAGAACGCGGCGGAAAGCCGCGGGGCCTCCCTGCGGCCTTCAGTGAAGAACGCGGCGGAAAGCCGCGGGGCTTTCCCGCGTTCATCGGCAAAGGATCCGGTAATGAGCTCCCGGGAGATCGGCCCGGTCCTGCCGATCGCTGGAGTCCCAGCCGGGTCTTGGCCGTGATCGTGCTTCTGCCGTCGATGCTGTTGCTGTTGATCTCGGTTGTCGCCCTGGCTGCGTTCTACACCGAGCCCACACGTTTCAATGCTTTGCTCGCCCGCCTGCCGGGCGACGACCTGATCCGGACAGCGCTCATTTTCGCCCCGGCGACGCTGGTGGCGGTGGTCGTGATGGCCGTCCTGTACGCCAACGATGTGCCGAAGCAGGAAGTGCGCGAGAGCAAGCGGCCTTCGGCACGTCGGCGTGGGCTGAGCTCCAGGCGGCGCGGCGGCTTGGCCCGCGCCTCGCTTTGGATCACTCTGCCAGCGCTCATGCTCGTCGCTGCCGCCCAGATGTTGGCCTTCGTCGCCCCGGGGCGCGTCGAGCGGCTGCTCGACGCGCTGCCCGCGACGACCCTGCTCACCCGGCTCTTCGACCTGTCGCCCGTCGTGGTCCTCGCCGCTGTCGGGCTGGGGTTGATCCTTGGTTTCGTACCTGCCCGCGAAGCGCCCGCAGCTCAGATCCGCGTGTGGACTGCGCCGCGCATCGCCCGGCTGGGAGCTCTCCTGACTCTCGTGCCGGCCCTTGGGCTGCTCCTGTTGAGTGTGTCCGGATGGGCGTTGATCCTCGCCTCGCCGGCGCGGCTGGCGTGGCTGGCTGATAAGTTGCCGGCGGAGACTCTGCTGCGGCTCGGCCTGGCGTTTTCTCCGGTGATGCTGCTCGGACTCGTTCTGCTGGCGGCGCTCTATCTGACTGTGCCGGGACGTGGGCCCTCACCCCATCCCCTCTCCCGCATCGCGGGAGAGGGGGTAGAGGGTGAGGGCACGTTCCGATCGGGGTTGGCGCTCGGCGTCCTCGTGGCCGGCCTCGGGTTCACGGTCCTTGCAGGAATGGCCGTCCTTGTCGCCGTTGTCTTCGTCCTGGCGACGCGCTAAACTCGCCTCTCCGTGATCGAAAGCTACCCCTTCTCCATCTTGATCGTTGGAGGGTTGCTGGCCGGATTGAGCGCGGTGTTGCTGCGGCGAGGGGCATCCGTGTTCGGCCGTTGGCTCGAGGCGGTATCGATCCTGGCTGCTGTATGCGCGGCGGCCGCATTCAGCTTGGCTTTCTACTGGGCTTCGACGTTGGTCGAAGCACCGAGGCCGTCGGTGGTCCAAGCCGTCGTCGGATGGCTGTTGGCACTTGCGGGCGCTATGCTGGCTGGATGGGGTCTCCGTGCGCGGGGGGTCGGGCGATTGCGAGTCTGGCGGGCCGAACGGATGGAGCGGGTTCAGCCTTTGCGCACGATTCGGCGGCCCCTCGAGCTGGGGACGATGATTCTGGTTTCAGGGCTGTGCATCCTGCGGGCGACGCGGCCGGTTGGAGTATGCCTCGCCTCCTGGATCATCGCTTGGAACCTGATCCTCGAACTGGGGGATTGGGAACTGCGACAGCGCCTTCCGGCTTGTCGCGATTACATGAAGCGGACGCCGCGGTACCTGCCGCGGGTGAGGAAGTTGACTTTGCCGGGGAGGCGACCCCCTCCCAAGAGTGGGGCCGCAGGCGCTTGAGGATCAACCCCCACCCCCGCCATCCCCCTAATAGGGGGAGGGTGGATGGCGCGTGAAATTACGCCCCTCCCCCTGAAAGGGGGAGGGTTGGGGTGGGGGTCATGGCCCCGCGCGGCGCTTACCCGCCGCGGGTCAGCCGATACACCTGCCCACCTCGGTCGAGCACGTACACGGCCCGGTCGGAACCTGTGCCGAACGAAGTTATCTGGAACCCGGTGCTGAACAAGAGTTGGTTCTGCCAGATGCCGGAGCCGTCCTGGTAGAGCCCCCAGATCAACCCGCTGCAGTAGTCCCCGTAAAGGTAGACCCCGTTCCACTCGGGAAGGCCGGGGTCGCGCACGACGACGCCGCCGGTCACGGAGCAACCCCCGACCTCGTGTGAATAGACTGCCACGGGATCGGTGAGGCCGGCCGGCGCGTTCCCTTCGTACGGGGCAAGTCCTTCCTGGTAGTTCCAGCCGAAGTTCGCACCCGGGGCGGTGCCCGCCGAGACGTGATCGATTTCCTCCCATTGGTTCTGCCCGACGTCGCCGATGAACAGGTCGGCGGTTTCGTGGTCAAAGGCGAAACGCCAAGGGTTGCGAAACCCGTAGGCCCAGATCTCCGGCCGTCCACCTCCCGAGGCGAAGGGGTTATCTGGCGGGATGGCGTACGGGTCGCCGGCGTCCACGTCCAGGCGGAGGATCTTCCCCAGTAAGGAATCTCGATTCTGCGCCCGGCCTTCGGGATCTCCCTGGGAACCCCCGTCGCCGGTGCCGATGTACAGCATCCCATCCGGCCCGAACGCCATCCCGCCCCCGTTGTGATTGGAGTAGGGCTGGTCAAAGCTCAGGATGACCTTCTCGCCGGCCGCCTCCGCCCGGCCGGGATCTGAGCTCAATGAGAAACGCGAGATGACGGTGTCGCCGTTGCGATCGGTGTAGTTGACATAGAGAAAGCCGTTGTCGGCAAAGGCGGGATGGAGGGCCAGACCCAGCAGGCCTTGTTCATTGCCGGACGACCCGACGCGGTCGCGGATGTCGAGAAAGGTCTCGACGGGCAGCCCGGCACCATCGAGGCGGCGAATGACGCCCGCCTGCTCAAGGATGAAAAGTCGGGCATCGCCGGCGTTTTGAAGATCCACCGGGCTCTCAAGCCCTCCTGCCACCGGGCTCCAGGCGTAGGCCGACGGATCCGGAAACGAGATCGGGACCGCCGTCGGCTCCAGGGTGCTCGTTGGCGAGGGCGCCGCGGGCGGGAGCTGTGATGCTGACGGCGCCGAGGTTGGAGCCGCGGGCGCGGCCAGCAGCGAGCATGCGAAGAGCAGTGGCGCAAGGAACATCAGCTTGTAGCGCACGACATCCTCCCTGCGATGGTTAGAATTGTATCGCTGGCTCCTGCGGCCGCAGCAGCCTGGCTACGCTTCCTCGCTGAGCGGAGGCCCGACCCGAGCTCAGGCGAGGGGAGGCCCGAAGTCGAAGCGCGCCGGTTCCATGAGCGGCCCCGCCCCTTGCCTTCGGCTCGGGCTCAGGGAGGAGGATGTGCCACCTGCGGGACAGCGACCACATGCACAACGGCTTCCTCGCTACTGGGATCTTGTAAGGCCACTGGGTTTAACTACGGACGACTCAGCGAAGTTCCCCCTGACCGAGCGCCTCGCTGCCGAGGCCGAGTTCGCCCTTAGGGCGATGCGCGCGGCAGCGCAGGTGCTTGCAGGACTCGGCCCGTCGGCCGCGGCGAAGAGGCTGACAAAGGATGATCGCACTCCCGTTACGGCCGCCGACTTCGCGGTGCAAGCGGCGGTGGCCGGCCTTCTGGAGGACTCGTTCCCGCAGGAGACGTTGGTCGCGGAGGAGGACGCGCGCCGGCTGCGGGGAGGCGGTGCGCAGCGCTGGATGGATGACGTCGTTCGATCCGTGTGCTTGGTTCATCCCGCCGCGACGCGATCTCGGGTCCTCGACTGGCTGGATCGCGGCGCCGGCGAGCCGACGCGCCGCTACTGGGCCTTGGATCCGGTGGATGGAACAAAAGGTCTCCTTCGAGGTGGACAGTTCGCCGCGGCGTTGGCGCTGATCGAAGATGGGGATCCCCTCGTGGGCGCGCTGGCCTCGCCCCGCTACGATCGCTTTGGCGATGAGGGCTCACTTGCGATTGCCGTCCGCGGTGAGGGTGCTTGGGCCGCGCCGATCGGTGGAGGCCGGTGGACACGCCTGGCCGTCTCCTCTTGCGAGGATCCAGTCTCAGCTCGGCTGCTGCGCTCCGTCGAATCGGCTGGAGGGACGAACCGCAGGCTGTCGCAGATCCGCCAAGAGCTCGGCATGACGGCGCCCGAGATTCGGATGGACAGCCAGGTCAAGTATCTGGCGCTCGCCGCCGGCGCAGGCGACCTGATCATCCGGCTTCCCCGGTTGGGCGGCCGTCGAGAGAACACGTGGGACCATGCCGCGGGAGTGCTGCTGGTAGAACAGGCGGGCGGCCACGCCACCGATTTGAACGGCGACCGTCTTGACTTCGGCGCCGGGCGGCAGATGGTGCGCAACCTGGGGATCGTCGCCAGCAATGGCCGGCTCCACCAGGTGGCGCTGGCCGCGTTCAAGCGGGTCACCTCGCCGCCTGAGGAGAATCGCGGGCCAGATAGAAAGGCGCGCCGCGTTTGAGAGTGAGCCGGGCCGCGATCGCGGCCGCCGGGTTGTCGTTGACGGCGATCGGAGCTTCCCTCTGGATCGCACAAGACATCTTCGAGACGATCCCTCACGTCGAGGATGAGTTTGCCAATCTCTGGCAGGCGAAGGTCATGGCCTCCGGGCGGATCGCTGTGCCTTCACCGTCCGAAGCGGAATCGTTCCTGGTTCCGTTTGTCGTCGACTACCACGGCTGGCGATTCGGCAAATACCCGCCCGGTTGGCCGGCGGCGCTCGCCATCGGCGCTTGGTTCGGCTTCCCGTATTGGGTCAATCCGATCCTGGCGGGGGTCACGGTCTGGTTGACGTTTCGACTGGCTTCGCGCCTGGCCGGCCGCCTCGCCGGCGTGCTGGCGGCGCTGCTGACCGCCTCCTCGCCGATGCTCCAGATGCTGTCGGGATCGCTCATGCCGCACATGCTGAGCATCGTCCTGACTCTGGTGTGGATGCTGGCGTGGTTCGATCTGTTTGTGCCTCGAGGGCCGGCCGCGGCGACCCGTCTGCCTAGGGCGTTGCTCATCGCCGCCGCCGGTATCTCGATGGGCCTTCTGGTGCTGACCCGACCGATGACGGCGCTGGCCGTCGCCCTTCCTTTTGCCGTGCACGCCGTGATCCTCGTCGTTCGCAAACCCCACGCGGTCCTTCGCGACTTGGCGCTCCTCTTCCTGGTGGCGTGCGGTGTGGCCGCGCTGCTCCCGGCCTGGCAATGGGCGCTCACCGGCAATCCCTGGCTCGATCTCTACACGCTGTGGTGGCCTTACGACCGGATCGGGTTCGGTCCCGGCGTCGGCGTTCTAGAGGGAGGCCACACCCTGCGTCAGGCGTGGATCAACACACAGCTCAGTTTGTACGCGTGGCAGCACGATCTGTTCGGTTGGCCGTACCTGTCGTGGGCTTTCCTCCCATTCGGCGTCTGGGCGCTTCGTCGCAAGGCCGAAGCGTGGCTCTCCCTGGCCGTTTTTCCCGCACTGGTTCTGGTCTATATGGCTTACTGGGTCGGCTCGTGGTTGCTGGGCCCGCGATACTATGTCGAGGCGCTGCCGGCGTTGGCGGCGATCAGTGCCGCCGGAATCGTATGGGTCGGAGGCTGGATGTCGGGCCAGGTCCGTGAGGGTCGGGCCAGACGTGTGGCGGCGGTGGCGGCTGTCTCCTTCTTGCTGACCGCGAACGTCGCTGTTTATCTGCCGCTCCGAGTCGGCGGACTGCATGGGCTGTTCGGAATCTCGCGGGCGGCGCTTGCCGCCTTCGATCAGGTCAACCCAGGCGCAGCCGTGGTGATCGTGCAGCGCGCACCGGCGTGGCACGGCTACGGCAACCTGTTGACGCTGACCGAGCCGTTCAGCGAGAGCGACTTGATCCTCGTCTACCAGCGCGGCCCGGAGGCCGACCTACGGGTTGCGGCGCTCTTCCCGGCGCTGCCGGTGTACCGCTACGACCCGTTGCGGCCCGGCCTGCTCGTTGGGGTGGGCCCGTGAGAGTCGTGGTTAGTGGTGAGTCGTCAGTGGTAGCCGCCGGCTTCAGCCGGCGCAGGCCGCAGCCTAAAGGCTGCGGCTACCGGGACCGCTGACCACTGGGAATGGGCGGGTGACAGATGGAGGCATGGCGATTTGACCGTATCGCTCGCGCCATGCCCATGTTACAGGGCGCTGATCCGGAGCTGATACGCGAGTTCAAGCAGGCGGCCTTTTGCGCGCGCCGCCGCTATCCGAACCGACCCTGGACGTAATCCTCCGTGCGGCGGTCCTTGGGTTTGACGAAGAGCTGCCGGCCGGGGCCATATTCGATGAGCTCACCCTCCAGGAAGAACGCCGCATGGTCGGCCATGCGCGCCGCCTGCTGGATGGAATGAGGCACCAGGATGATCGTGTAACGCGTCTTCAAGGTCTGCAGCGACGCCTCGACCTTCTCGGTGGAGATCGGATCGAGGCCCGACGTCG
>Ga0184633_10000010_pt1 | contig 57669 bp, 45 predicted proteins | sample PLM31_170_b1_FD_133156 | JGI IMG/M metagenome (GOLD analysis project Ga0184633, IMG submission 133156) | Groundwater sediment microbial communities from an aquifer in East River, Colorado, USA - PLM3-1_170_b1 | ecosystem: Environmental > Terrestrial > Soil > Riparian zone | place: USA: East...
ACTCCACGAAGTCGGAGCCGATGTGGGTGTGGCGGTCGGCGTCGGTGTCTCGGAGGGCGTCTCGGTTGGAGTCGGAGTGTAGGTCGGCGTCTCCGTGTCGAGAGGCGTCGGGGTCTCCGTGGGGGTATCAGACGGCGTCGGTGTCTCAGACGGCGTGTCTGTGGCGGTAGGCGTGTCCGTCGGAGTCTCTGTCGGCGTCGGCGTGTCGGTTGCCTGCAGCAGCGGCAGCCGAATCGGCGCGGCGAGGCGGCCTGCGCCCATCATCGGCGCGGAGGCCGAGCCTCCGGAGCCCTCTGTCCACTGGGAGAAGAGCGAGGCCGAAGCGCCGATGCCCAGGTCCACCCACTTGGCCAGGAAGGCTCCCGTGAGCTGGCCCTTCCCCTCGCTGCGGCCGGTGAGCTCCGCCGTGCCTCAGCTACAGAGCACCGTTGGCCGCGTGAACATTTCGCTCGGCTTTGCGCCCGGAGAAGAGCTATGGTGGCGGGTCCGCTGACCAGTCAATTCCACCAAAGATAACGGTCCCGCCAGGCACTTTCAGAAAAGCCACTGTCGCCTGAGGACGATCAGGGTCTTGGGCGAGGCGGATCGTCTTCTCCAGCATCGCAGCGCCAGGAGGGTCGACAATCCAGCTCCCGTCAGATTGCTGCACATAGATGACCGGCTCCCGCTCAGGAAGAGCCAGATCAACAGGCAAGGCTATCGGCCTCTGCATGATGACGATCATTCGGCTCAACGGACCGCGCTCCCGAGTGCTGCTCAGTCGCCAATCGAGGTAGCCTGTGATCCCCATCTCGCTGAGCCGCTCTTTCTCTGCTGGGCTTAGCATAGAAGCCAAGTGGTCCTCGAGTTCCAGAGCCTGAGGCCCCGGATACCACCGAACCCACACGGTTTCAACAGTCCTCTCCTGATTCACAGCTTTGCTCATGGTATCCGCACCGAGGCCAACCGCAACTGAGGCCAGAGTGGTTATGGTGATTGCCGTCAGAAAGGACCTTCGCCGGTGGGGGGAATCCGCGCCAGCGACCGGAAGAAAGCCGCTCACCCCTGCCACCATCCACACGAGGCCAACCGGGATCGAGAACGTCCCAAAATACGGGGAAAGAAAGGCGGAGAAGACGACGATGCCCCACAAGAAACCGGCACCGGCGCCAAGCAGAACTGCCAGTGCATATCGCGGGACACCGGCAATGCGGCGAATCCCTTTGGGGGCTATCGCCGCGCCGAGGCCAAGTGAGAGAGCCAAGGGCGCCGTCCAAAAGAGGATCATCAAGAGCTCCCCTGGAGTGTTGAGCGTGGGGCTGGCAAGCATGACAGCCGCCGTCAACGCCGCCGAAGCAAGACAGAGAATCGCCGAACGGACCCCATCGGAGAGATGAGCGCCTTGGAGTCGCGGCAGGTGCTTGCCCATCGTCCGCCCCTAACCCTCCTGAGATAGAGGAACGCCGCAAGAACAGAGGGCCTCTGCCACAGGATCGGCGGGGATCTGCTGCGATTCCTGAGAGATGACCTTCTCGCCCCCTATCCTAGCATCGAGGTCTAGCCCTGTCCGAGTGGGCCCATCGGGCACGTATCTCTCCGGTGGACTGGAGAGGCCTTCGATGTACAACTCATGCCAAGGGTAAGCGCTGTGCTGCCCCAAATATGTCACTATTCCTTCCGCGAAGTCAAACTCCAAGGAATATCGGTATCGTATGGGGGGTGTGAGTCCAGGAAGTCCTAATGGCATAGTGCCGGACTCGGGGGAGTCATAGATGTTGATATCTACAGATACAGTGCACAGGTCCGGCGAGCGATCCACAGTTGCAGGAGGAGGCGCGGGCGCCTGTGCCCCGGCGGTTCCAAATCCAACCCGACCCCCGAATGGGTCAAGGTAAAGGAATGCCACTCTTGTCTTTCCCGTGCCCGAAGTGGAATACGGCTGAGAGGCTAGCGGATTGCTGTCCACGACAATTTCGTGCCAGACCCGGGCACTAGGTCGAACACCACCTTCAAAGAAACTCCGATCATCACCATCGAAAACGCCGAGGGCGAACGCGCCAACGGGCACGTTGTACACAGACTCCCAGTAGGTCGGATCCCAGACCTTCGGGTAGTACACATAGGGGAAGTTGATCGACGATGACTCGATGAACGCCGAGGCCCAGATCTTAATGGGGCTCAGGCCGGTTGGGTCGATATTTCTGACAGGGTTGTGTACAGCGTACGCCCAAGGGTTGACGGATAGCGCCCCTGGGGCTGCCTGGCGAAGGGGATCTGCGGTAAGGAATCTGCCTAAATCTGATGCGTAGTACCTCGCCCTCAGATACACGAGCCCCGTCCCATCCACCTGCTCCCCCGTGAAAGCATAAGCCGAGCCCGCCTCGCCCGTGCTCTTGAGCATCGAACCGAAGGGCTCAAACGCCCGCGCCAGCCTGACCTCACCGCCCGCATCCAGAAGCTGCCTCACGCTCCCCAACGCATCGCCCAGGTGGTACTTCCACCCTCCCGGCTGCTCCTCGCCGATCCGGCCCACCCCGTAGAGGTAGGCGCTCGTCCCGTCGGATAGCACCTGGGTAAGGCCCGTGTTCAAATCGAGGGCGTAGTTGATGGTGGAGCCGCTGACGTCCTGCGTCACCCGGTCTCCGAGGCCGTTGTACGCGAAATCGTACCCCCCAGTCGGATGCTCCACGGTGACGAGCCGGTTGGCGTGGTCGTACGAGTACTGGCTCAACCCGTCGTCGAGCAGGTTACCGTTCGCATCCCAGGCGTACGGCACGCCGTCCACTTCCGCTAACCTATTCGCGATGTCATACGCGTACTCATTCGTGCCCGCCAGGGTCTCTTGGGTCAGCCGATTGCCTACGGCATCGTACGTGTAGTGGAAGAGCTCGCCGGTGGAGTAGTCGGCGGCGGTGAGGCGGTAAAGCGGGTCGTACGCGTAGTCGATGATGACGTTCCAGGAGGTGGGTGCCGACGTGGGCGTGGCTGTCGGAGTCGGAGTCTCTGACGGCGTCTCGTTTGGAGTTGGAGTGTAGGTTGGCGTCTCGGTGTCGAGCGGCGTCGGGGTCTCCGTAGGGGTATCCGACGGCGTCGGCGTCTCGGAAGGCGTCTCTGTGGGGGTAGGTGTGTCCGTCGGAGTATCCGTCGGCGTCGGCGTGTCGGTAGCCTGCAGGGCAGGCGCGGCCAGGCGGCCTGCGCCCATCATCGGCGCGGAGGCCGAGCCTCCGGAGCCCTCTGTCCACTGGGATAAGAGCGAGGCCGAAGCGCCGATGCCGAGGTCGACCCACTTCGCGATGAAGGCACCGGTGAAGTAGCCGTTTGGCGCAACGGAGTGGCTTATTCCGAGGGACCGCGCCCGACCGGGATGGAGGGCACGTCATCGGCCCGAGTCATGGTGCTCAGACGATGAAGGTGTCGGGGATAGAACGCGACCGCTCACGGCCAACTCATCGCCCCTCCTTCAGACAACGCCCCGCCAAGATGTTCTGCGCGAAAGTACGTATCATCCGATGGTCCCGTGAAAAGCAGGACACCTCGTGAGGTCAACTTGGCGTCCGGGGGAATCGTATCCCACGCGTGTCCACCTTGGAGGTACAACACGGACCCCGAGAATGGGTACGGCAGGAGTACCTGCCCATCAAGCGGGCCGCGCATAAGGATGTATACAGAAACAGGCGGTAGGCCCGATCGAAGCGTGACTGCGTGATCGACCTCAACCGCGCCGATGATGTCAGCCTCCTCGAGCGCTCGCGTGTCATCGCTGGAGAGAATTCCCAGCGGGTCAATGAGCCCCCGATTCTGTTGGTCGGGCGCCCATCTTAAGAAAACGAGTCTAACGTCCCGATAGCCGGTTAATAGGGCCTCAGCCGGAGAGATCGCGACGGGTAGCAACACCACGAGCCCAAGGAGGAAAGCCCATTGAAGGCCGCGCCTCGATCTTCGACGCAACCGCAATGCCGCAGCGAAAGCCGCAGAAGAGGCACCGACGGCCCAAGGCGTGCCGACTGATCCCAAGTTCAACGAAAACGGACCTAGGACCTTTGTGACAACCCACAACCAAGCCACGGCCTCGGTTGCGCCTAGTGCGATCGACAGGGCGGCAAGCAAGAGCGCCGAGATGGGGGGAGCCCACCAGCCGAACATGGCGGCCACCAGGGACGCGCTTACAACAAACGCCAGAGTCCACAGGACATCCGCCCCGCTCGGTGAGTAGGAAGGATACATCAGATACCCGGCCAACCCTGCAGCGCCGATGCCAAGAACGCAGAAGAGTCCTGCATAGAAGAGGACCCCCTTGCGATCTTTCTCGGTAACAGTCATTTGCTTCGCTATGGCCACCGACCCCACGCGGTCACGCCTGTGGGGGGAACGGCTGAACGCAGGACGTCAAGCCACGGTTGGCTACAACCCTCCAACAAGGAAGGGAACTCAACAGTGCGGGGTGGTACGGTGAAGAGCGGCCATCTGGCTAGTAGGAGCGCCGAATTGCCCGGAGGTGGAATGAAGCCAGGCAACTGCGCGCTATCCTGCAAGCCAGTAACATGAAGTTCGTGCCACGGGTACCACGTATGGCTCCCTGATGTTGTTAGGGTTCCGTTGCAGACATCAAACACAAGGTCGTAGTTGTACACAATTGGAGGGGCGATGGGCGGCTCAAGAGGGATCGCTGCCCTCGCTCGAATTTCCACTAATGTTGTGCAGCCGCGCGAAGATATCTTGGCTTCGTCCGGCGGGAGTGCCGTAGCTCGCTCGGTTGTCTCCTCGGCTAAGAACGCGTTGAAGTATGTAACCGCAGACTCACCGGCCCCAGCTTCATTGAAGACCGCGTGGCCTCCTTGCAGAGAGAGATCCAGAAGCAGGTCATGCCAGAGCCGTGAGGACGGCCTTGGCACCTTCGGGAGAGGTCTCGCGGGGCGATATCCCGAATAGAAACCTCGGGCGTCTCCCGCGAACTCGGCGGCTGGATCCACGGACCATCCACTGGAGCCTGTAAGTGGATCGATGACAAAATAGAGGTGGGGAAGAGTGATCGACTCCGGCTCAATGAATGCCGCGGCCCAAATCCTCACGCGCAGCATCCCGCTCGGACCGGCAAAGTTCACGGGGTCGCCAGCGGCATACGAGTAGGGATGGAAGCTGACTGGCAGAGAGGGATCTCCAGCCCAGACGTCGCTGGTGGAGAATCTGCCCGAGGTTGGCGAGTAGTACCTCGCCCTCAGGTACGTCAGCCCCGTCTCATCGGCTTGCTCTCCTGTGAAGGCATACGCAGAGGTTGCGGTGCCGGCGGTCATCAGCATTGACCCAAACGGCTCGTAGTTCCTCGCCAACCTAATCGACGCCCCTGAGTTTGCCAGCTGCCTAACGCTCCCCAGCGCATCCGGAATGTGATATTGCCACCCTCCCGGCTGCTCCTCGCCGATTCGTCCCACGCCGTAGAGATAAACGTTCGTCCCGTCGGATAGCACCTGGGTGAGCCCGGCGTTCATATCAAGTGTGTAGTTGATCTCGGAGCCCGGAGTGTTCTGAACCACCCGGTCCCCTAGCCCGTTGTAGCGGAACTCGTAGGTGTCCGCCCCCTGCGCCAATGTTGCCAGCCGGTTGGCGTGGTTGTAAGTGTAGGTGCTCCCACCATCATCAAGCAGGTTCCCATTCCCGTCCCACGCGTAGGGCACACCGTCCACTTCGATGAGCCGGTTCGCGATTTCGTAGGCATAAGTGTTCGTGCCGGCCAGCGCATCCTGTGTCAGCCGGTTGCCTACGGCATCGTAGGTGTAGTGGAAGAACTCGCCGGTGGAGTAGTCTGCGGCGGTGAGGCGGTAGAGTGGGTCATACGTGTAGTCGATCACGACGCTCCACGAAGTCGGAGCCAGTGTGGGTGTAGCGGTCGGCGTCGGGATGTCTGTGGGCGTCTCGGTTGGAGTTGGAGTGTAGGTCGGCGTCTCGGTGTCGAGCGGGGTCGGAGTCTCCGTGGGGGTATCCGACGGCGTCGGCGTCTCAGACGGCGTGTCCGTGGGGGTAGGCGTGTCGGTCGGAGTGTCTGTCGGTGTCGGAGTGTCTGTGGTTTGTAGCAGCGGCAGGCGAAGCGGCGCGGCCAGACGAGCGAATCCGATCATTGGGACAGTCGTTTCACCGCCGGTGCCCTCGCTCCACTGGCCCAGGAGCGAGGCCGAGGCACCGATTCCGAGGTCTACCCATTTGGCAAGGAAAGCGCCGGTGAAGATTCCGTTCTGTCTTAGCCATAGCGTCCCGTTCGGGGCATACACGTTCGCGTGGATCGTCGTGCTGATACCGAACTTCGCCGCCTTGGGCGTGGCGCCGAGGTTGCCCGTGCTGCCGTTGATGCCGTTGACGTAGATGACGATATCGCGAGCGTCCACGCCGCTGGAGGCGGGACCCGGGCCGAGGTAGGAACCCTGATCGACGGCCAGCTTACCCGCGATGTGGATCTCGGAGGGAGCCTGGAAGTTCAACCGGACGTTCTCTCTCACATCCCACTCGGAGAAGTCATACACGCCGCCGGTGAAGGTGATCGTCGAGCCGAGCCGCGCCTTGAGCAACCCGTAGGCCCCGGAGTCGAGCGAGAGCGAGCCCCCCGGGGTCGTCGCAGGCGCGCTCGTTTTCCGCGCCTCCCTTACAAAACGCTACGACCAGCCTTCTCCCAACCCTTCGGGATGAGGATAATCACCGATAAGGAGGCCCCCCAAGCAAGCGTGCCGCCGAGGCAAAGCGGAACTACCCCGAGGAATGCTCCCCCAGACAGAACGTTGTAGGATAGTGCCGAGCCGATAACGGCTAGGCAGTAGACTAGGATCACAAGAACCCGGAAGCCAAGCGGCCGTGACCCAAAACCGAAACGAAGGAGGAACAGGCCAAGGACGCCGGCTAGTAACCCTATTACCACTGCGGAGATCGTGGCCCCGGTGTAGACTGGCACGCGATTCACCAAGTCCCAACCGCCTACGGCAACCAGGATATTGGGTAGTATGAACGGGCTTATGGGTCCCAGAAAGCAGCCTGTGATTGCAGCCAGAAGTATCCACGCCGCCCAAAACAGACCAACTCTCCGCATGACGCTACCTTGGTTCACCAACTCGAAGACGGTGCCTTTCGATATCCGAGGGTGGGCCAAACGCTAACTCCATGGAATTCCTCGTCCAAATCCCACCTCCCCATGACGCCCTCACCCCCATCAAACGTCGATGTGTGAGGCCGCAACGGCGACCCCTGCAATCACAACTAAGGAAAACGATCATTCGGTGCCAAAGGGCTGAGGCCGATTTCCGGGTGTTCTGGCGGCCATTCCTCACGGCGGGCTATCTCGTACTTCGGGATTCCATCCTGATAGAAGTAACTCTCCAAGCTCGGGTAGGGATCCCGATCCAGGAACTCCATGCGCCAGATCGACTCCTCCCGCCTGTTCGTCGTTGTGCCAATCGCCATCTCGCCGTTGATCGCGCCCATTACTACGTAGCTGGCTCCCTTGGCCACGCCGCTCGAGACTTCGGACGCTAACCGTATTGCAAGAATCTCTCCACCGTAGAGTTGGCCAAATGCCGAATAGGCCTCAGACAGGTCGCATCGAAGGAAGCCCGAGAAGCCATTGAGCAGGTCCCACGTGACCATGATGTCGAGGTCCGCTTCATCCTGCTCAATTGCAAAGTCGTTGAATTGTGGATACGGCTCAAAGCACCCGAATACAGTGCATGAGGGGTTATCCACATGCTCCTGGACTTCCGTCACTTTGCCGTTCCCGTCAAGATATATGTAGGCGTACCCGCGCGACTTCTCTCTCGGTGAGTTGCTGCTGAAGCCTCGTCCATCGCCATAACCCAGATCAAAGAAGATACGGGGCGTCTGAATAAAGAGGTCAATGCATATGACGTTTCCCGACCCTGGGGGAGGGGCCGGACACTGTCCGCTGGCATCACTGAGTGTCAGGGGGTTCGCCAGAGCGTACAAGTAACCGTTCATCGACGCCGGCAATTGGGCGATGCCGGTCCACGGATCAGGAGTGGTGAAGCGGGCTGTCGTAGGAGAAAGGTACCTTGACCTCAGATACACCAGCCCTGTCCCATCGTGGGCCTCGCCCGTGAACTGGAACGCCGTCGAGGCCGTGCCCGCGCTCGCGAGCTGTGATCCAAACGGCTCGTACGCTCTCGCCAACTGCACGTCCCCCGCCGTATCCGCCAACTGCCTCACGCTCCCTAGCGCATCCCCCAGGTGATACTGCCACCCTCCCGGCTGCTCCTCGGCGATGCGCCCCATGCCGTAGAGGTACGCGCTGGTCCCGTCGGAGAGCACCTGCGTCAGGCCAGTGTTGAGATCGAGCGTGTAGTTGATCTCGGATCCGGGAGCGTTCTGGACCACCCGGTCCCCTAGCCCGTTGTAGCGGAACGCGTAGTTGTCGGCCCCCTGCGCCACGTTCACCAGCCGGTTGGCGTGGTTGTAGGTGTAGGTGCTCGCTCCGTCGTCGAGCAGGTTCCCATTGGCGTCCCATGTGGACGCCACTCCATCCACTTCGATCAGCCGATTCGCGATGTCGTAGGCGTACGCGTTCGTATCCGCCAACGTTTCCTGCCTGAGGCGATTTCCGACGGCGTCGTACCCGTAGTGGAAGAACTCGCCAGTCGAGTAGTCGGCCGCGGTGAGTCGATACAGCGGATCGTACGTGTAGTCAATAACGACGTTCCAGGAGGTCGGCGCCGATGTGGGTGTAGCTGTCGGCGTCGGGGTGTCTGTCTGTGTCTCGGTGGGCGTCTCGGTTGGAGTCGAAGTGTAGGTCGGCGTCTCGGTGTCGAGCGGCGTCGGGGTCTCTGTGGGGGTGTCAGACGGGGTCGGCGTCTCGGAAGGCGTGTCTGTAGGGGTGGGCGTGTCCGTCGGAGTATCGGTCGGCGTTGGCGTGTCGGTTGCCTGCAGGAGCGGCAAACGAACAGGCGCCGCGAGGCGGCCCCTAGAGAGAATCGGCGCGGCCGCTGCGCCGCCAGAGCCCTCCGTCCATTGGCTCAGGAGCGAGGCGGATGCACCGATGCCCAGATCCATCCACTTGGCAAGGAAGGCTCCTGTGAACTGTCCATTCTGCCTGAGCGAAAGCGTCCCATTGGGAGCGTACACGTTTGCCTGGATTGTCGTGCTGATCCCGAACTTGGCCGCCTTGGGCGTTCCGCCGAGGTCGCCGGTGCTGCCGTTGATCCCGTTGACGTAAATGACGATATCGCGTGCGTCCATGCCGCTCGAAGCGGGATCGGGCCCCAGGTAACTGCCCTGGTCAACGGACAGCTTTCCCGCGATGCGGATCTCGGACGGCGCCTGGAAGTTGAGGTGCACGTTCTCGCCCACGTCCCACTCGGAGAAGTCGTACACGCCGCCGGTGAAGGTGACCGTCGAGCCCAGGCGCGCCTTGAGCAGCCCGTGGGCCCCGGCGTCGAGCGAGAGCGAACTGTTCTGCGCCACGTCGAGGTTCTGCGTTCCAGGAGAGAAGGCTGGCACGTCGGGAAACGCCGAAACCAGCGGCAGGTCCACCGGCGTGTGCTCCTGGCCGAGGACGTCGCCCAGTCCGTCCAGCTCGTTGTAGTACACGTCATAGACGGTGGCGTTGTCCTTGAGGACGAGACTGTCGCCCATCACGCGTGAGGCCGGATCCTCAACCACGGCGTCGATCCCAATCGTCACCTCGGAGCCTTCAGCCAGGAACGCACCCGCGCTAGCGACATTCGCCCCGACGTCGCCGCTGAGGACGGAGCTGTTCTGCTCCACCCATACGCCTGCCTGGCCCAGGAGGACGAAGTCGCCGACCATGGGGGGAGCCGAGGGCGTTGGGGTAGGGGTCTCGGTGGATGTCTCGGGCAGGAGCAGGTTCTCGATCACCCGCACCCGGTTGCCCATCGGATCGCTAGTGGCGATGACGTCCCCGGCGGCGTCGTACTCGGACAAGGAGACCCTCCGCCGGAAGTCGAGGGGTCTTCTTGACCACTCTACCTGCTGCTGGCTATTCCCTCGTGATCCGTGTCAACTGTGGATGACAATGGATCCTGCCCCAAGGGGGACCATGGGCGGCCCGCCGTCCTCCGAGCCCAGCTGGTTGTCGTACACAATTTCTCCCGTGGAGCGCAGCCAGATCTTGATGCGCAGACGGTCCTCATCGCCGCCGCCCGAGACGGCCTCGTCGACTGCCGTGATCATGAAACCATACTCTCCCTCGCCGTTGATCGTGCCTACCCCTTTGAACTGAGCGCGCGCTCCGGCGACGACGAGCCACTCGTACTCCTCCGAGTGGAAGCTTAGCCCTGCGACTCGGAACTGAAACTCCGTCACCCCCGTAGGCACGGAGGCGCCGTTCTGGTATCTCGACACAAAGCCCAAGGAGGCCCGGCCTGTCAGGCTTGGGTCCAGTGTATAGGCGCCCTCGGGGGATTGGAACCATCCGCCACCGGTTACGAACCCTCCTTCGGGATCATAGATCACGATGAAATCGAAGGTGGAGTCCGCCGAGCCGCCATCTTCGTCGGTCACGCCAACGCCCACCGTGTAGATGCCAGGAGAGAGATAGCTGTGGCTGCCCGCCGCCGTCCCTGCCCCATCTGATTCGGTGACGGACCCCGCGGAGGCCGAGCCATCTCCCCAGTCCCAAAGCGCGGTGTGCGTGTCTAGCACGCCCGGATCATCGAAAGTCACCTCGACCTCGACTGCGGCGCCGATCGGGCGCGGATCAGGGGAGGCGGCTACCAGGCCTAAGGCAGGCGCGAGGTTGTTCACCACGATCGCCATGTCGTCCGAAGCCGTCTCGCCTCTCGTGTCTGAAACCGCAAGTCGAACCACGTATTCGCCGTTGTCGGTGGCGTCGAAGCTTGTCGTGGGGCCGTCGGGCGGCGACAGCTGCACACTAGGGCCGACGGCGCTCAGGAGACTCCAATGGAACGTCAGGGCGTCGCCATCAGGGTCAGTCGATCCCACGGCCGACAGCGCCACCGTCGATCCTTCCACGACCGATCGGTCGTCGCCCGCGTTCGCGACCGGAGGGTGATTGGCATTGATCCAGATCCTTCGGCGTTCCGGTTCGCCTGATGTAGAGTTGTACGCCACGAAGATGTCGTACGGTCCTTCGAGCAGATCCTCGGTTGGGAGATTGAACCGGTATTCGCCCGCACCTTGGTACACGAGCCCTTCGTCAGGATTGGAGCTGAGCCCGACTGGCCCTACCCACTGACTTCCGATGGAGTCGAACAAGTACAGCGCCACTGTGGGGTCCTCGATCGGCTGGCCCATGTAGTTGCCGAGTCTGAAAGCGACGGGAATGACGTCCCCGACGCGGGCCTCGAAGGTCTCTTCCTGATCCAATGGCGCCAACCATTCGAGGCTGTACCCATTTATCGCCTCCCATGCATGCTCCATGGTCAGCCCGACCATCGACTGCAGTGGATTCCGCGCCCGTTCGTCGGCGATGACCATCTGCAATTCGGCGCTTCCGACAGCGGAGATATGGTCCAGGAAAGTCTCCACCGCATCGACCTGGTCTTGCGTGATCGCCACCTCGCTACCCCGCCCGTCGACGAGCGCCTGGAGACCGGGGGCGAGGAGCTGAATGGTGGCGAAGCCTTCCTCGAGCAATGCCCGGTCGGGGAGCATGGCTTCGGCCAGATCGGGCGAGAACGCTTCGTACAGCTCGATCAGCCGCTGGCCCTCGACCGTCTGAGCCATCACCTGGTCCCGCAGCGCGTGGAGCAACTCCTCTAGATCGGCGGTCTGCCTCAGCATGTCAAGGTAACGCCTTGCGACGGAGGCCAGCCCAGGTGAGGTGCCCCACCTGCCAGCTTGGAGCTCGCTGCGGCCGCAGTCGAACGCGCATAGGCACACGGAGCTACCTGTGGGTGCCGGCGAAGGAGTGGCCGTCATGCTGGGAGTGACGGCCGGGGTGCCAACCGGTGTGGGCGTTGGAAAATGCGGCCCGCTCCAGATGTAGTACACCGTGAAAACACCCGTCACCGACGGCCAAGAGCAACAGGGGAGGCTTTCGATGCCGAAGCCCGAGTACACCGTAGCGCCCGGCGCACCGATGTCGTTCCAGTAGCCTGTGGGACGGGCGCTTGCGAGTGTCACGCCTAACTGGCTACCTGCGAAGGCGCAAGCAGCGTGTTCGGCGCCGTTGTAGTGGGTTCGGCAATACCAGCCAGGTCCGTAATCCCAGGGCGAACTGCTTCCATGAAGGCTCGGGCTGAATCCCAGGGTCTGTGCATCCCTGAAGGAGCTCCGACCGTACGTCGTGTGGACCGCGACGCCGATGAAGGTGGATCCGGCGGGCTGCAGCACCGGGATCACACCGAAAGCGTACTGAGTCCCTGCCGAAGTGGTCAGCGGCAGAGAATAGGGCCCGGTGAGGAAGTAGCCGGTGGAGGGCGTCGGCGTGATCGTCGTGGTTGGGGTGCGCGTCGCCGTCGGCGTGTTTGTGGGGGTGGGCGAGGGATCGGCCTCGACGAGGACGAAGTCGACTGCGTCGGCGAGGACCAGAGCGTTAGCCCAATCCCCCTTCGTCTGATTGGTCAACTCGACGTAGTTCTGCCTGCCCTGGCGCATGTGGTACTGCCCGACGAAAATCCACCCGTTGTTGATATTGAGATCCGATGAGTAAGTGTCGCTTCTCAGCACCCACTCATTGATCAGTCCTTGGTCAATGATTGGCCGAGCCGCGAGATAGCTCGAAGCCATGACTGTGTAGTGGGCTTCTCTGGTCAGGGGAGGGTTGCCGGCACTGAGTGGATCAGGGCAAACCTCAGGGTCGGTGGAGCAAGCATGCGCCTGCGGGATGTGGATATATACAGCGTATGTGCCCGAGCGGCGGTCGGTTGGCAAGTGCCAGCGAGCTGAACACGTCCCCTGATTGACTGTTGCGCTAAGGTTTCGCCCGTGCACGGCCCAGTCCAGTGGCTTATCCCCGGAGCGGTTCCAGCAATTCGACGACGCCTCGAAGTAGTCGGTGTTGTCATTAGTCTCGTGCGCGTAATCGTCCACCGCCGGGTTCTCACCGTCGGGTGGATAGCCAAAAGGCGGGGCAGGCAGCGTAAGCGCGTCGCCAGAGGGGAGGAGCCATGGGCCTAGGCTCACGTCCGGGTAATGTCCGTCGACCCACAGAGGTTGGACCTGCTCATTGCCACCCCAAGGATCAATTTGCACGGTGGCGTTTTCCGCCGGGTCCCAGCCGTAGGGATCGACATGGATATTCGTTCCCGTATGGAGCACTCCAAAATGAAGGTGGGGACCACCGGAATTGCCTGTATCCCCGCTAACGCCGATCATCTGCCCTCGCTCGGCGCTCGTGCAATCTCTGCTGCAGGACATTACCGCCAGCGCGCTCAAGTGGGCGTAGAGCGTGTCGTATCCGTTTCCGTGTTCGAGCCGGACGAACAGGCCGTAACCCGACTCACGCTCTGAGGGGTCGTCCCAGCCCGCCCTCACAACGCGCTGACTGTTTGCGGCCGCGAGCACTGGGACATAGTCGAGATCGAAGTCGATGCCTTCGTGCTGGTCGTAGGCGACATCCGGGACGCCTTCTGCTGTGACGTCATAGTCGACAAGCTTCCGGTTGATCCCGTCGGCGGGTTTGGCTAGATAACCGTTGTAGGTAACAAGTTCCCCATCAGCGCGAAGGTCATTCTGTGGGGTCTTGTGGTCGAAGACGGCGTTCAACGAGGTTCGGCCAGCAAAAGGCGGATAGAGGAACGGGTCGACATCAGCCACAACAGCCGGACGCACTTGCGGGAAGCCCCGGCTAGCAGCTGGGGGAGGCTCCCCGAGGGAGGAAACGACCACCAAGGTGGCCAAGCCACTCTTGAAGATTCGTCCGGTGAATGACATCTCAGTTCCTCCTCTGCCCGCCGACGCAGAGACGACCGCCGGGATCAAGGGGCAGAGCGCGGGATCCAGGCCGGGCGCGTAGAGACGATGTGCCCGTAGACGGGCCGGATTTCGCCGCCGATCAGGTCCAGAATGTGGAGGCGATAGGTCCCCGAAGGTGAGCCACGTAGAAACGCGATGAAACGACCGTCGGGCGACCAGACCGGGTTGATGTCGCTAGACGGGTTGTTAGTGAGATTCGTCTCCTCCCCTCCGTCCCACGGCACGAGCATGATCTCATCGTTGCTGCTTGACCGAGAGACATAAGCGACGGACTTCGCATTGGGGGCGATGGCGGCGTAGGCTCCCCCCTCGACGCTCGGGGCTAGAACCCGTCGCTCGCCCGTGTCGGCGTCCACCGCAACCAAGTCCCCATGGTCCCCGCCAGTGAATACGACCAGGTTCCGGCCGTCGGGTGCCCAGGCCGGCGCATTGTACGCAAAGGCGTGCTCTAGCGCCTCGTCAGATAGGTGCACGTCCTCCAGGAGTAAAGTGTCGGCCCCGGTATCGAGGTTATGGACCCTTAGGGTGAGCACATCGCATCGGTCCGAAGGAAAAGGTCCACAAGAGGGGTCTGAAGGCGCGTACTCGAGGTAAGCCAGCCGATTGTCTACCGGCGACCACGAGGGGAATAACGCTCCACCCGCAGTCACCTGTTTGGGAACACTCGGCCGGGGGGCTGCCAGGTACACAGCCGGAGCTGGCATCGGAGGCACCTGAAGGGACACCGCGAGCTGAGAACTGTCGGGTGACCAGGTGGGGCCGCCGCCATACGGGCTGTAGTAGTAGCCCTCGGGAGTCACTGTGAATGTGCGCCCGGCCGTCGGTTCGGTAACGCGCAGAACTGGTATGTCGTAGTGCTTCCTCTCCTCATCTTCTGCATAGCCGCTGAAAGCAAGATAGCGGCCGTCCGCGCTCCAGATCATGAAGTCGCCATCCGCCTGGGCCAGATCTTCAGCCCAGCTTGGAGAGGGGATTGCAGCACCAGCGGTATCGGCAAACGCAAGGGGCGGGTCACTGGGGCGCTGCCAACCGCTGCCGTCGACCCAGGTCACGAACATCAGCCGAAGGCTTGGGTCCGCGGTAGGCAGAACCGTCGTTGGCGTGGGCTGCGCGGTGGGGGACGGCTCGGCCGTCGGCGTGGCTACTTCCGTCGGGAGGAGAGGCTTCGTCGCCATCGCTGTCACCGCAGGCAAAGGCCGCGAAGGAAGACAGGCTCCAGTGGAGGCAACCGCCAGTGAAACGACGAAGCATCCAGCGAGGTTCGTGCGATGGCGTTGGCCCATTTGGGTCTCTTCTACTCCCCAGCAATCCAGCCGGGCGCGAGTTCGCCTGGCGCCTCGAACAGCGGCGTCAATTCCCCGTTGGCCCAGTCGCGAAGCCAGATGGTTGCAGCGCCGTCCCGCTGTGAGGCGTACGCCAGGAAAGCCCCGTCGGGAGAGTAGGCAGGCGCGTTAACCCGCTTGCCGTTCAGGCCGCTGACAGGCAGGATCGATCCATCCGCAAGGGAGACGACGTACACATTGCTCTCCAGGGCCTGGGCATGGATGTCAGCATGCATGCTTCCCGGATTCTCCCGATGCACAAACGCAATGGACCTTCCATCCGGCGCCCACGCCGGTGCAAACCCATGCCCACCGTCGACGCTCGCAATCCTCCTCAGTCCACCGCCGTCCTCCCCGCCCACCCACAGGTCGCCAACAAGGAATGGAATTGTGTTGTCCGCCATCGAGATATAGGCCAGGCTCTTGCCATCCGGCGACCAGGAGGGAAAGATCACCAGGTTCTCCGTGTCCTGCAACAATCGTCGAGCGTCCGAGCCATCCGCATCGGCGATCCAGAGCGAACTCCCCCAGCCAACTCCGTCTGTCGTGGCGTAGAGAATCTTCTTGCCGTCCGGGCGGAACGAAAGGTTGTAGGTCGAAATGGGGACGTCGAGCGGCGTCGACCGCCCGTCCGGGATATGGACGCGCACGACTTGCGGACCAAGAACGGCGTCGAGCCGAACGATCACGTCGTTGCCGGCGGGCTCCCAGGCCAGGAAGGTCTGCTCGTGGCCGAGCAGGCTGTCCGGCTCCCACACCAGAGCCGAGCGCAAGTTCACGAATATCAGGTAGCCGCCGCTTTCGCAGTTCACCTCGATGGCCGCCCACGGACCACGCGGAGCGGAATGTAGCTCGTCGGCTACACAGCCGAAGGGGATATCGAGGGAGGCAACTGGAGTCGGCCGGGCGTTGCCGCGCAGCGATCCCTCAAGCTGGGAACGGGCAAGTTTGGAGACAGTGGCGCCTTGGCCGGACTGCTCGAGAAATCGCCAATCCTTCGAACTCGGGAATAGGCGTGCTTTGCGGTTGACCACCGACGGCAGCGAATGCAGCAAAGTAGTTCGCCCCTGTCAGGGCGAATACCAATAGTGGCAGCAGCCGCAGCGCGGTCACCGTCAGTGGACTCCTGGATCGAACTCCGCGCTGAACACGGCGCAACAGTCCAAGGTCACTCGATCGGGACTTGGTCCTATCTCTCTTCATTTGCACGCCCTCCCTTGATCTGACGGAAGCGCAGTGGTCCGAACTCAATCAGAAGACGAGAAAACCCCCTCGGGTTTCGAGTACGTCTGCCTTGGGGAAGAAGAAATTCCGCGCCCCAGTCCCCCAGCGCTTGCCAAGTAAGTTACGATGTCGAGGCGCAACGAGAGCTTACATCCAGCTAGAACGTAATACAAGTGGCTTTCTGCTAGAGCCCACGGGCTTTCGCCGCGATTGGCGTCTATTTGGAGCGTTCTGCAATGCCGCGAGCCGAAGAACGCGGGGGGCTGGAGCTCCCACAGAAGAGCTAGCCTACAGCGCTCCCCGCACCGCCCGGCACACTTCATCCACCTGCTCCTCCGTCATCACCCCCGAAAATGGCAGCGCCAGGGTGCGACGCCCCAGGTCCTCGGCGACAGGGAAGTCACCCTCAGCATAGCCAAAGCGCTCGACGAAGTAGGGCTGCAAGTGGATCGGCGTGAAATAAGGGCGGCTCGGAATCCCGTCCGCCTCCAGCCGGCGCGCGACCTCGGCGCGTTGCAGCGCAGGGTCGAGCCGTACGACGTAGACGAACCAGCTCATCATCGTCGTGGTCGGCGCCATCGGTAAAGCGCTAACCCCGGGGATCTCGGCGATGCGCTCGCCATACCAGTCCGCCACGCGGGCGCGGCGCGACAACAACTCGTCGAAGCGCTCGAGTTGCGCTGCGCCCAGCGCCGCGCTCATCTCATCCAGCCGGTAGTTGTAGCCGAGGTAGGTGTGCTGCAGCCAGGTGTCGCCCGGTGCGCGACCCTGATTGCGCAGCGACTGGATCTTGACGGCCCAGTCGTCGCGGCTGGTGACGATCACCCCGCCCTCCCCCGTCGTCATCTGCTTATTGGGGTAGAACGCGAACACGCCCACGTCGCCGAACATTCCCGCCGGCCGACCGTTGTACTCGGCTCCGAAAGCCTCGCAGGCATCTTCGATCACGGACAACGAGTGCGTTTTCGCTTCTTTCATCAGGCGATCGTAGTCCGCCGGCTGGCCGAAAGCATCCACCACCAGCAGCGCTTTCAACGCTCCATCCGCCGCGCCTCTTCGAGGCAGCCGACGCTGCCTCCGCTCCCCGCTCTTCAGCAGATCGTGGACGGCGTCCTCGACCAGCGCCGGATCGATGTTCCCCGTCTGCGGGTCGACATCGACAAAAACCGGCACCGCTCGTTCGTAAAGCAGCACATTGGCCGAGGCGACGAACGAGAACGGCGTCGTGATCACCAGATCGCCGTCGCCGATGCCTGCCGCCAGGGCAGCCAGGTGCAGCCCGGCCGTCCCCGACGAGACTCCGATCGCATGCTTCGCGCCAACCCGCCGCGCCACGCCCGTCTCGAACGCTTCCAGCCTCGGTCCCATACTCAGGCGCGGCGTCCGCAGGACTTCCAGCACGGCCTCCCGCTCGCTGTCGGTGAGGTCCGGGGAGGACATCGGGATGTTCAAGGGGCGCGACCCTCATCGGCGATTGGTGATTGGTGATTGGCGATTGGAGACTGGTCACGGGTCACTGGTGACTGGAAACTGACAATCATCGATTCGAGGTCTGGAAACTCAAGGTCGGGAGCGGCTTCAGGGGCGAAGGGTTCCTCGTCGTGGTGCAATCCGTCCGGCCGCCGAACGCGAATGCTGAACCAACCGGCGCGCCGCGCGCCGAGGAAGTCTTTCCCCGGATTGTCACCGAGGTAGACAGCGTCGGCCGGGGCGATCCCCGTCCCCATGAGCCAGAGCTCGAAGGGTCGTGGGCTCGGCTTCCAATCCAAGCGATCTTCTTCACCCAGGACGACCACCTTGTCGAACCCCAGGCTCAGGCCGAGCGCCGACAGTTTCATCTCCTGCACCGACCGCGCGCCTTCGGTGATCAGCCCGAGCTGCGCCTTCCCGCGCAGCGCCGTCAGGGTCGGGAGGACATCCGGGTAGAGCTCGAGGCGTGGTTGGTGGCCGCGATAAGCAGCGATCATCTGCTCCCGGTTCCCCTTTGCGGGGAACCCACACCGGTCGAGCCAGCGGTCGAAGGTGTCGCCGCGCACCCCCGCCTCGAACATCGCCCACAGCTCCTCGAAGACCACCTGGCGCTCAACCCCGAGCTCGGCCGCCGCCCAGCCGGCCGCCGCCTCGAAACCGCCGCGGACGTAGTCGCGTTCCGGGTACAACGTGTCATCCAGGTCGAACACGACCGCCCGCCAGCGGTTCATAACCCTCCCCCTCGAGAAAGAACGAGTCGTCGTAGCGGGTCAGATAGACCCCGGCTCGGTAGCTGCCCAGCGGCGGCGGTTCGACGGGCATACCGGCCGCCTCGCGCAGATACCACTCCGGCGACGGGACGCCCGCCGCCACGCCGAGCGGCAGACCACCAGCGAAGCGGGCGTTGATCTCGGTGAAGACCGGACCGTCCTCGCCCAGCAGACACTGCACCGTGATCGGGCCCATCGCCTGCAGCGCCATGGCGATCATCGAGCACCGTTCGCGAATCTCCGGATCGTGAACCGTCACACCCTTGTGGACCTCGCCCCAGCGCACTTCAATCCGCCGCCGTGAGACGATCTCCCACACTTCGCCCTCCAGGCTGCAGAGGACGTCGTTGGTGACCTCGGCTCCGGTCACGAAGGGTTGCACGACCGGATCGGGGATGTAGCGCAGGAAGAAGTCCAGCTCCGTCCGGTCGTCGGCGCGGAACGACTTCTTCCCGGCGCTCCCATAGCGCGGCTTGACGAAGAGCGGGAAGGGCGGATCGGCCGGAAGGTCATGGGCCAGCCACGTCTGCGGCGTCGGCTCGCCGATCGACCGCAACCATTCGAAGGTCATCCACTTGTCGCGAGCGACCTCGGCCGCTTCCGCCGAGACCACCGCCAGCCGCGCTCCGGTCGACTCGATGGCCGCACGGTGCTGCGCCAGCACCGGCACCGCCGGGTCGATCAGGGGGAAGACCATCCGGATCTCTTCCACCTTGCAGACCTCGGCCATCGCCGCGATGTAGCCGGGGTCGTCGACTCGCGGGACGATGTGGCTGGCGTCGGCCTCGTGCAGGGCCGGGGCCAGCGGATCGATGTCGGTAGCGATGATGCGCCCCTCTATCCCGAGCTGACGATAAGCCTGGCGAAACAACCGCAGCAACTCGACGCGCCGGCCGGCGCTGGCGAAAAGCAGGTTAACTGGAGTCATCGGGCTTCCTCCCAACGGCGAGGTAGCCACCGGGGATTCGGTCGCGGGCGACGCCCCCTTGCAGCCACCCGTCGAGCCACTTGAAGGGGTAGCATACCAGAGACATGAGCCCTTTCACCGGTAGGTACAGGCCGCCCGCCAGTCGCCCGGCGAGCGAGCTTGCGAATTCCACGGCGATCCGATAGAAACCGGTGCCCGCCCCCACCGAGACCTCCACCACCGCCTGGCCGAACCCCGCCTGATGCAGCAATTCGGCGATTCCCGCACGCGTGAAACGCCAATAGTCCTCCGGGCCCGGGTGGTAACCGATCACGAACGGCAGCTGCAAATAGATCCACCCTCCCGGCCGCAGGACGCGCGCCATCTCCCGCACCGCCTCGAACGGATCGGCGACGTGCTCGACGGTCTCCTGCGACACAACCAGATCGAAGGCACCTGCCCGAAAAGGTAAGCGGCGTGCGTCGGCCACGCAGTCCGTCGTCGCTCGGCGCGCCAGGTCGAGCCGGATCAAACGGGCGTCGATGCGTTCCCGGCCGGCGCCGACGTTGAGGCCTCGCCCCGACCCGAGATCCCGCAGCAAACGATCCAGCGCCTGCCGCACCGCCGGTGAATCGTTTTGGTCGGCGTACACCGACCGGACGAACCGCCGCCGCCAGCTCATATCGCTCATCCGGCGGACGCGCCCCGCGCCGCGACTCGACGAAAGGTGGCCTCGAGCCATTGCGACTGCTGCCGCCGATCGAATCGCCGCTCGACGGCGCGCCGCCCGCGCCGCCCCATCTCGCGCGCCTCGGCCCGATCAGCGGCGAGCCGGCGCACCGCCGCCGCCAGCGCCGCCGCATCTCCCGGCGGCACGGCGATCCCGGCCTGCTCCCCCTCGATCACTTCGCGAATGACTCCGTCAATCGCAAGGACAACCGGCCGCCCGGCGGCCATGTAGTCGAAGACTTTGTTGGGGTAGGTCGTGGCGTACAGCGGCAGCGGCTTCAGAATGGCGATGCCGCAATCCGCCGCCGCCAGGATTTCCGCCATGTGTTCTTTGCCGACCGGCGGCAGGAAAACCGCATTCGTCAGGCCCAGCTGCTCCGCCTGGCGCATCAGGTGTGGCTTCTCCTTGCCGTCTCCGACGAAAACGAAAACCACGCCGGTCTCATCCCGCAGCTTTGCCGCGGCTTCCAGCACAACGCTCAGGTCGTTCGACAGACCGTGCGCGCCGGCGTAGAGGGCGACGAAGTTGCCCTGGAGCCCATGGGCCTGGCGGAAGGCGGCGCCCTCCCCGGCCGGGTCGAACTTCTCCGGGTTGACACCGTTGGGGACGAGGGTGACCTTCTCCGTCGGTACGCCGCGCTCGAGAAGGTACGCGGTGAACCCCGGGGAGTTGACGATGAGGTGGTCGGCGCGCCGATAAAGGAATCGCTCCAACCATTCCGATAGCGTGATTAGCACCCGGCTGCGCAGCACTCCGGCGGCGACGGCGAACGCCGGCCACAGGTCGCGGACTTCGAAGACCCACGGCACGCGCTTCACGCGCGCCAGCGCCCAGGCCGATGCTACCTGTAACAGCGGCGGCGAGGTCCCCCACACCACATCGACCCGCCCGATCCTGAGCCCGGCCGCCAGCGAGGTTGCCGTGAACCAGAGGAATCCGACGGCGCGCCAGGAGAAGCTGCGATGGCCCCCGCCGATCGTCCCGCAGCGGACCACTTCGAGTCCGGGCGCCAGAACCTCACGCCGAACTCGCGCGACCGTCTCACCGGTGAGGTAGCTTCTCGTGCCGGCCAGAACCGTCACGCGGTGGCCGGATCGGACGAGGGATTCGCAGAATTCGACGTGTCGGGTGCCGCCGGGGTCGTCGGGGCGAACGAATAACTGATGGAGCAGCAGGATGTGCACGGGGGCTTGTTCGAGTCGGCGACCGACCCTGCTTAATGGCCCTGCCGCCCTTGGCGCCCTGCAGAGGGCGGGGACTTCGAGCCAGGCCTAGCTGGAGCTAGAGGCCATTGGGCGCCAGGTCAGCAAAACGCCCACCCCCGCATTTTATCATCCGGGGCGCGCAAAGGGCGCAGCCGACCCCCGGCGGGTGGCCGCGCCCCGTTAGCGCACTGGGATTGGCCCAGGCGGCTACATCATGTTGGACTTGGCGAAGTCCTCTTTCACAATCAGCCAGGCTTCATGCGGCTGGCCGGGAACTTTGGAGACGGCGAAGTAGCGCATCTTCCCCTTCGATTCCTTGACTTCGATCCGCCACTCGCTGCTCGGGAATTTGCTCTTGGTCTTGACGTCATAGAAACTGAGCTCAGGCTTCACTTCCATCCTCCTTTAGCACGCCCGTTCTGAAGTGGGCATCCGAGAGCAAGGATACTACAGGGAAAGCTCCAGCCTAGCAAGCCCGAATAAGCCTTCCGGGACGCCACCCCTGCTGAAACCACCTTTCCTGCTGCCACATATTGGCCGAGCAGCGTGCCTTAGGCCGGATCGGTCAGATGTGGAGGGCTGAAGTCCATGCATTTCGCTCTCGGCGCTTCATCGTTCGTCTTCTTCCGCTAGGACTGGGTCAATCTCTCCCCCTGCTCCGCTCATCTGATCCCCAGAACTCCTCCGCCGTGGCTTGGCCCACCTGGCTGATCCCTTCACGCGTCAGAGTCTTGTACAGGGTGATCGCCAGAATCTTGAGATCCAGCCATAGAGACCTATGATCGACGTACCAGACGTCGAGCTGGAATTTCTCCTCCCAGGTGAGAGCGTTTCGCCCATTGACTTGGGCCCACCCGGTCATCCCCGGCAACACTTCGTGCCGCCGCGCCTGTTCCGGGGTGTACCGGTCGAGGTAGGAGGTCAACAGGGGCCGCGGCCCAACCAGACTCATCTCGCCGCGCAAGACGTTGACCAGCTCGGGGAGCTCGTCCAGGCTGAAGGAGCGCAGCGACCGGCCGAGCGCGGTCAACCGCGTTTCGTCCGAGAACGGGCGGCCGTCGGTATCGCGGGCATCGACCATCGTTCGGAACTTGTAAAGCGTCAACGGCTTGGCGCGAAGCCCCGGGCGGACTTGTCGGAAGAGCACCGGCGACCCCATTCGCAACCGGATCCACAACGCGATGATCCCGAGCAGGGGTGAGATCACCAGGAGGCCCGGGATCGTCAAGGCGAGGTCGAGAATCCGCTTCGTTCTTGGAACTCCCTTGGGAAACAGGCCGGCGCCCATGACTCACCGCTCCCCCGCGGCCGCGGCGAACTTTCGATGGAGCGCACCGGGGTCCGTCCACAGCGAATCCATCGCCGAAGGCCAAGCGCCGCCGAGCACCATTCGGGTTGCCAGGGTCAACGGGCCTTCACCTCGCGTTTCGATGACCAGCCGCAGACAGGGTGCGAGGGCCGAGTAGCGCGGCGACCTCCAGCCCCACGTCTCGATCGCGCCAGCGATCGCGCCGGCAATCGTATCGCCGATTCGTTCCCCGCCGATCCAATCGCCGGCGCGCACGAGCCCGCCCGATGCCTGCGGCCCCTTCCACTCGATCAGAAGTTCCCCTTGTGCTAGCGCCAGCCGGAGTGTGTCGCCGCCCCAGGTCCACACGCAGTCGGGAAAATTCCATCCCACCGTGAGTCGCCTCGCGGCAGCTCCCCTGGCCTCGTCCACGACGAGCCACGCCGCGTGATCCACCAGCGCCAGCGACCGGACGGCCGTAACGCCTATTCTCCGGTAGCCGTCGTGCTCGGCCCGAACCGCTTCCACACCGTTCTCGTGGAACCTGCCGGTGATCGTCCCTTGGGCACGGTCGACCCAGAGGAACGGACCCGCCGCGCGCATTGGCTCCTGCTCGTTGACGAGCGATGCATTGTGGACTGCGCCGTTGGCCAGCGAATTTCGCCACGGCCGAGGGCCATTGTAGAGGTAGGAGCCCGGGTCGATGGCGACTGGCTCGGATCCCCACCACAGATCGATGTGCAATTGATCTGAATGACCAGGCCGGCCGCGGAATCTCGCACATCGCAGGGTGGCGTGGGTGTGGGGGCCCCGCAGGAAATGCAGCCCGGCCTCCGGAAGTCCGGCCGGATGCGGAAGCTCACCGCGAGCCTCGCCTGCCAGGCCGAGCCACATCGATGTCTCATCCCAGGCCCCAGCCGGATACCATGACTCCCTTAGAGATACGCGCGCCCCGGCCGCCACCTCCGGCCGAGCGTCGCGCGAATCCGTTGAAGCCAGGTGAAGGATATGGCTCGCATCATCCGGACCGAAGCACGCGACTTGTCCGGTCGAAGGATCCGCCTGGGCCGCCAATCCTCGACTCAGCCGGCCCAGCGCTTCCTGCGCCCGTTGGGAAAGAGGCTCATCGTGGATCTCCGCCAATCGCGCGACCCAAGTCCCCAGCGACAGCGCCATCCTGTGGTAGTTCGCCGAGTGCTGGATGTAGCCGCCATCATCGAAGACCTGGCTGGCGTAGCCGTCCTCGAGCGCGGCCCGGCCCCATCGCCGCCAGTCTGCGCTTTCGCCGAACTCGGGGTACATCAGCCCGGCCGTCAGCAGCCCTGCCCCTTCGCTCAGCAGATGATTGTTGGCCTGTGCCCGCGCGTACACCAACGTGGGGGGAATGCGCACGGCGTGCACCGCGACCATCTGGGCCAGATCCGCCAGCCGCCGAGGCTGTTCGGTCCAAGCTGGGAGAAAGGCCTCTTCGGCAAACGTCAGGGCGAGAATCCGCAGGGCGACTTCCTGCCCCGATGCCCAATGCACTCCGTAGTTCGGAGGATTCGCCCTCCGCCAGGACTCGATGAGCTCCCAGCAGGCCTCGGAATACTTCGTATCGCCCGTCCAGCGATAAGCACGCGCCAGCACGAAGACCCAGCCGAAGCGCGACACCTCCCACAACAATCGCGCATCCGCAGCCGGTGCGTCGAGGGGCACCTGCGTCCAATGGACCTTCGCTTCGAACGCGGGCGTCCCATGGAGCGGCGGGGGGAATGCGTGCCAGTCGGGAGGTCGGCCAAGCGGAACCGGCGAGCCACCGAAAAGCCGAAAGCTCCCGGCGAGCAGCTCGTCGGCCTCGGTCAACAGATCCGGCGGCGCGGCGCCGGCAGGGCGCGTTGGGAGGCCTCTACTCTCTCCATCGAAGAAGAAGCGCGGTCCTGCGGGTCGAGCCCGGTAAGCAGCGTATCCCTCCGGGTCCGATGGCACGCCCGGGCGAAGCCATCTCTCCAATGGGACTCGGGACCACTCCGTCTCGGGCGTGCGTCGCCGGATCCACCCGCTCGCCAGGCCCAGCCGATAGGCTGTGTAATGGAAGAGCGCCGTCGGGCCGAGCTCGCGCGCAACGAGCAGCGATGTCTTGAGGCGGGTCAAGGGGCCTACTGTCACGTCAGCCCCCGCGAGGTTTCCGACGTCCAAGCGGGCCTCGCCACCGGACCGGGCTGACACGCCACCTCCTCGCCGAGCGGAGGGCCGAGCCAGAGGCCAGGCACGAAGTCCCTCGCTGCGCTCGGGATGATATCGAAGCGTGAGCGGAGGGCCAAGCCAGAGGCGAGGCACGAAGGCGAAGCGTGAGCTCCATCCCCCGTTTCGCCCGGGATGACACCGAAGCCCTTCGACGGAGCCTGCCCCCTGGGGGCGCCCGCCCTTGACGGCCTGCCCCCTGGGGGCGCCCGCCCTTGGCGGCCTGTAGAGGCCGAAGGGGCGTAGAGACCGAAGGGGCGTAGAGACCGAGCGGAGCCGAGGGGCGCTGGCCATCGCTGCGCTCCGGCCAGCGGTCCGCTCAGCGAGGAGGGTTGGTGGATTGGTGATGAGGGGCGACCTCCTCTCGGGGAGGAGCCCGGCAAGTGGATCATCCGCCGAACGGCGGCCGCTCCACCCCGTGGCCCACCTCATGGCTTTGACTATGGGCCGCGGGATCCAGTTCGATCGCTGCGCCCCGCCGCAGGGATTCGACCGCCGCCAGCGTTGCATTCGCCACCGCGAAGAGCTGTGGGTAAGGAATCGGTCCCGGCCCGCCGGTCGCCACGGCCGCGAAGAACGCCTCCCACTGCGCTGCATGTCCCTTGTCCGATCGCAGCCACAAATGTTTCGTCCAGCGACGCCCGCCAGCCATCATTTCCAGACGGCGAAAGTCGTCGAGCACCGCGGCTTTCCCTGCGCCGAAAACCTCGACGCGCTCCTTGGAAAAGGACCGAGCCCCATGCGCGGCGTAGACGACCGTCCCGAGCGACCCACCGGGAAACTCAAGGGTCACGACGACGTCCTCACCGCCGGAGGCCCGCGCCGTCACCCGGCGCGGCAAGGCGCCCGCCAGGTACGTCAGATAGTCGACGAAGTGACACACTTCCCCCAGCACTCGGCCGCCCTGCGCCGGATCGAAGTACCAATGCCCGGGCGGCACCGGGCCGGCGTTAACCCGATGGATCATCGTCAACGGACCGGGTTCGGCGCCGAGAAACTCATGCAGACGCAGGCTGAGCGGCGCGAAACGGCGGTTGAAGCCGACGGTTAGAATCCCGCCGGCGCCGGCGAGCGCCTGCGCCACGTCCTCGAGTTCGTCGGCGCTGAGCGCCAATGGCTTCTCACACCACACGTTCTTGCCGGCGCGCAGCGCGGCCGCCGTCTGAAGCGCGTGCTGGTTGTGGCGAGTCAGAATGGCGACCGTGTTGATCTCGGCATCCTGCAGGATTCTATCGTCATCCGTCGTGGCGTATTCGAACCCGAAGCGCCGGCCGGCCTCCGCCGCGTGGAGACCGCGCGCCGAAGCGACTCCGACCCGCGCCACGCCGCGCTGCTTCCTCAGGATCGGCAGGACGACGCCTTGCGCGAACCGGCCGGCGCCGAGGACGCCGATGCGCACCGGCGCCAGCGACCGCCGTGTCCGCTCGATGCTGATGACTCGCCCTTCGGCGGAGCCCGCCCCGAGCGCAGTCGAAGGGCTCAGGGCAAGCTCCGCCGAGGGGTTCAGGGGCAGGTCCCCGGCCCGGTGGTCCAGTAGCACGGCCAACGCCGATGCGCCAGCTTGGCCCGTCACCAAGTCGTACCCCTCGGGGGCGCGCTCCAGGGGAATCCGGTGGGTGATCAGGGGCGTCACGTCGATCTGGTCCCGCCCCAGCAGATCGACGAAGGCTTGCAGGTTGCGGCCTTCCGTCCAACGGACGTAGCCCACCGGATAATCGTTCCCGTCTTCTTCGTACGCGGGGTCGTAGCGTCCGGGGCCGTAGGAGCGGGAGACGACGAAGTCGAGCTCCTTCTCGTAGTAGGCCTTGCGCGGCAGCTCCAGGCCGACCGCGCCCACGGCGACGATGCGAGCCCGGTCGCGGGCGATCTCGGCCGCCAGCTCCACCGGATCGTTCGACGGCGTGTCGGCGCAAATCAAGACCGCGTCCACGCCCTGGCCCGCGCTCGCAGCGAAAATTGCCTCTTCCGCGCCGTCGCGCGCAAACCCCCGACCGCCCATTCTCTTCGCCAGGAGCACTCGCTCTGGATTCAAGTCGACCCCGAAGACTTCGGCGCCGGCGCTGTGCGCGATCGCCGTCGCCAGTAGGCCCACCAGCCCCAGGCCGATCACACCCACCCGCTCCCCGACCTGAACCTGCGCCAACCGGAATCCGTGCAACGCGATGGCTCCGAGTGTGGCGAACGCGCCCGAATCAAGTTCCACCGATTCGGGCAGCCGCGCAACCAGAAGCCGGGGCACGACGACGTATTCGGCATGGACGGCGAACCCACCGCCGGCGCAGGCCACGCGGTCGCCGGGCGCCAGGTCGTGCACGTCGGCGCCCGCTTCGACGACGGTTCCCGAAGAGGCGTAGCCCAGGGCGATCGGCTCCGCCAGGCGGCTGCGCACCGCTTCGACGGCCGCCAGGACGCCCTCTCGCCGCGCCTTGTCGAGCGTCTGGCGCACCAGATCGGGTCGGGCGCGCGCTTTGCCGGCCAGGCTCTTGCCGGCGAAGTCGGCCACCATGCGCTCGGTCCCACTGGAGATCAAGGAGAAGGCCGTCCGCACGAGCACCTGGCCGCGGCCGACGGCTGGAATCGGCGCCTCGACCAGACGCGTCCCGCCACCGCGAAGATCCTGGACCGCTTGCTTCATAGACGTCTTCCGCTCACCGTGCGTTGCGGGCGATCAAGTGCAACTTCCCGGAAACTTAGAGCTTCCGGGAAGGTCCTGCTGAAGATGGCGGCGGCATTATAGCAGTCTCACTGCTGCCGGAGCCTCTCTCATTGATGTCACCCCCCCGTGCAGTTGGCCCTCGCGAATTCCCGCCCACGCGGGAATGACGTTCGGATTGGTGTCATCCCGCGAAGGTGGAGTCTAGGCCTGATCCACCCTCTTCTGGATTCCCGTTTTTGTTGGAACGACGTTTGGTCTGGTGTCACCCCCGCGAATCGCGCTTCGCATCCTGTAGAGGATCCCGTAGGGGAGGCGGGGGTCCAGTCATTGTGCGATCTCCTCGTAAAGGTCCTTCCAATCTGGGTTGGCCTCTTCGATCAGGCGCAGCTTCCACGCGCGCTTCCACTTCTTCACTTGCTTCTCCCGCACGATCGCCGCCGTCGGCGTGTCCGCAGCTTGGTACCAGACCAGGCGGTGAATGCCGTACCTCTTGGTGAACCCTTCAACCAGATCGTGCTTGTGCTCCCATACACGGCGGTGCAAGTCATTCGTCACACCGACATAGAGCGTCCCATTTCGCTTGCTGGCAAGAATGTAGACGTTGTACTGCCTTATCCCCAGGATTCCCCCTTTCGCCCGGATGACCCGCGATCTTCTGTCTTGGATTCCCGTTTTCGCGGGAATGACGTTTGGTTTGGCGTCACCCCCGCGCAGGCGGGGGTCCAGGCCTGAGGCTGCCTATCCTGGATTCCCGCTTTCGCGGGAATGACATTTGGTTTGGCGTCACCCCCCAAAGGCGGGGGTCCAGGCCCAGTGCCTCCTCTCCTGGATTCCCGCCTACGCGGGAATGACCCTCCCATTCATGTCACCCCCGCGTAGGCGGGGGTCCAGGCCTGGTGCGTCCTCTTCTGGATTCACGCACCGCTGTCTGCCTTCTCCAGAACTCATCCCCATCCCCTCTTCATCATTCCAACTTGTCCCCGCAACACCTCCTCATAGAAGGAAGCGACACGCGGCATCTGCAGGGCATAGTCGGCTCGATCGGCGACCAGGCCGGCGTTCATGCGCGACGCCCGGCCTCGCAGGCCGGCATCCGTCAGACCGCGAAGGACGCCTTCGGCCACGGCCTGCTCGCTTGTCGGATCGACCAGCAAGCCGTTCTCACCATCCTGGATCCATTCTCGGATCGACTCCAGGTCGCCCGCCACGGGCAGGCAGCCGCAGGCCATCGCCTCGAGCAAAGTGTTCGGGGTGCCATCATGTGTGCTTGGCGAGATCGACACTGCGGCCCGGCGGAACAGCGCGGCCATCGAAGACGGGTCGAGCGAAGGTAGCAGGCGCAGCTCCCGTCCCAGTCCAAGCCGGTCCCGCCAGGAGTCCGCCTCCGCCGCCCCTTCCATGGCGGGACAGACGAAGATCGCCTCCGGCACCCGTTGGCGAACGTGGGGAATGGAGCGGAAGAAGATGTCGTTGCGGACGTACGCCCTTAGGCCGCGCGGCTGTACGACGATCGGTGCTGCCGCCGGCAGGCCGAAATCGGGATCCTGCTCCCTGCGTCCTGGGTAGAAGAGCTCTCTCCGCACTCCGCCGTTGCCCGGAGTCACGATCGATGGGAGCCCGGGTCGAAATCCCCAGCGTTCTGCCAACCGAAGATCACGCCGGCAGTCGGCGAAGAGGGCCGTCGCCCGGCGCAGCGCCCGCCACGTCGCCCATCGCATGAGCGGAGTTGAAGTGGCATGGAGGGTCAGGTCGTTGCCCCAGAGGGAGATCACCAGGGGTGCGGCGGGGTTGGCCGCGGCCGCCAGCATCCCTTCGAAGGGGAGGCGCATGGCATGGACGACGTCGAGGTCGAGCTCGCCCAGGATGCCGCGCAGCATCGAGGCCCGCCGCGCCACGAACAAAGGCCCGAACCAATGGCGCACCGCGGTCAGCGCCTGAAGATTCCTCTGGCGCCGGCCGCCCCCTGCGGCGCCTCCTGCCCGCGGCCAGAGCGGGACGATCTCCAACGAAGCCAGGCCGTTCATGCCGGCGCACGACCGGGTGGAGATGAGATGGACCCGATCCCCGCCCTGCAGGAAGTATTCGATCCAGGATCGGGCGATCGGACTGCGCCCGTCGGCGACGAAGGCCAGCCTCATGGGACGCCCGCCGCCGTCTCACGCAGAGCCTGCAGGAAAACGTCGATCATGATCTTTGGGTGAAATCGCAGGTGTGCGAGACGAAAGGAGACTTCACCCATCGTCCGCAGCTTTTTCGGCTGACTCAACGCGGACTGAACGGCCGCCGCCAGCGCCGACGGATCCGCCGGCGGGACGAGCCATCCGTTATCCGGCGTGACCATGTCCTCTTGGGACCCGTCGCCCTGGGCGGCGATCACCGGCAAGCCGCGAGCCATCGCCTGTTGGAGCGCCAGCCCGCCCGTGCCGGGGAGGACGAAGAGGTCGGCCCGGTCGAGCAGGCGGCGCAGGTCCTGGCCCCGGACGGAGCCGGTGAAGATCGCGGGCGGGAAGTCGCGCTCAGCGATCGACTGCAATCGGGCGCGGTCGGGGCCGTCGCCGACGATCCATACCTCCGGCGCGGGCGACGCAGCGGCGCACGCCGCCAGGAGGTCGTCGACTCGCTTGCGGCGCTGCAGCCGCCCGACGAAGATGAGCCTCGCCGGCCGGCCGCGCACGGACGGGCGGGACGGCATCCGGCGCGGCGGCGCTTCCACCGCATTCGGTGCTACATAGATTCGTTCCACGGGGATCCCGGCGGCGGCGTACTCGCCCGCGCCGCGGGTGCTATAAGCGATGACACCGCTCAGGCCTCGCAGGAATCGGTGTCGCAGCCAATCGGCGAGAGCGCCGCCGCGCGGCGCCCCCAGACCCCATCCGAGAACTGGGCGGCCACGCGAGTGCATCCATTCGATCCCGCTCGGGGTCGACAGGTAGCGTGGGTTGGCTTCGACAATCAACACCTCGGGATCGGATTGATTCAGCCAACCGGTCAAGCCGGGCTGGTAGCAGAAGTACGCAGCACCGCGCAGCAAATGCAAGTTGCGGGCACGCGTCCATCGGGCGACCCGCACGTGCTCTGCGGCAACGATCGCCTCGTCCGGGCGCGCCGATCCGGCGAAGAGGCCTAACCCGCCCTCGCAACGGCTCGCCAACCCGTCGACGAACCCGGCGCGATACAGGGGCAAGACGCGCTGCTGCAGGGCCACGCGGCCCGAGAAGCCGGGGTCGCGGCTCACGGGAGAATCCCCGAAGGAAGTGCCACGATGTGCTTGAGCTGCCTCGGCTCGGCCTCCCTGCCGACTTGAGGATACCCGTCGCGCATGGCGTAAGAGACGTAGCCCGCGACCACCAAAAGGTCGATGACGTCGTGCGCCGACCCGCCGTGCAATTCCACCATCAGGGCGGGTCGCCCCTCGCGCAGGAGGCGCCTCATCCCGAGCAGGGCTTCCCCTTCTCCACCCTCCAGATCCAGCTTGACGAGCGATGGGGGCGGATGGCCTTGCCGGAATACAAAGTCATCCAACGCGACGATGTCGACGGCGATCTTCGACACGAATCCATCCGTCCGCCCCAGCCCGCCATCGAGCCGTCCCATCCCGCCGGAGTCGTGCACCAGGAAGGATCCGGCCTCACTGCGCGAGCCGGCCGCCGCGGGGACGACGTCGATTTGCAGATCGAGCCCATTGAGCGCGACCGCTTGTCTCAAGCGGTCGTGGTTGCTTGGCAGGGGCTCGAAGGCGAGGACGCGCCCCGCCGGGCCGACGGCCCGCGCCAGAAGGAGCGCGGTATAGCCGATGTTCGCCCCCAGATCGTATGCCACGCCGCCCGGGCGGGCGAAGCGGCGGATCGCCGCTCCCACTTGCGGCTCATAGGTCCCCAGCCAAAGATCTTTATCGACCTGGAGATCGAGCAGGAGCCACATCCCGGCCAGCTCGCCGGCAGCGACTCGGACCGGATGGGCGCCGGAGGGAGCGGCACGATTGAGGAATCGTCTCAGCAGGTGGGTGAGCGGCCCGAGACGATACAACGCCAGACGGGCCGGCTCCGGCAGGACCCGCGCCAAGGTTGCCGCTGCGCGCAGAACAGCCCCGGCCATGCGGACATTCTACATCCCGCACCCGATGGATCCGGCCGAATGATTCCGTCAATACACGCCTGTCGCGATCGGAGTCGGCGTCGGCCCCAGGTAATACGGCGTGGCGGGCATCGAGGTGAGGCTGATATCGAATGTGGCCAGGGTGGCGCGATCGTTGTACGACGAAACCTGGATGGCGATGTTGTCTGATTCCTGACGCAACAGGTCCAGGACTAGCTGGAAGGAAGAGACTCGCTCCGGGTCATTAGCGACCGCAAGGAGGGTCCGGATCTCGCGTTCGGCTTGATCGAGCTGTCGCAGCCGCTCCACGAGCCTCTCATACTCGGAGGTCACATCCTGGCTGTAGGTGCTGTCGCTTTGAACCTGGAGGGCGAGGCCGCGGGCCGCCTGGCGGATACCGGTCAGGGAATCCAACGGCACCCGAGCGCTCAGGCTGGAATAGCCGCCGTCGCCCGACGACCAGGATGAAGCGGAGCCGACAACCCCGCCTACCTCTTCAATAAGGCTCTCCAATTCCCCCATGGTTGCCACCGGGTCCTGGACGACCAGGCTCATGTTAGACGACCGCAACACGATCGGCCCGTGCAGCGTCGCCGGGCCGGAGCTTGTCGCGGGGGGAAGAGTTGCGGTGGCCGTGGCGCGGCTGGGAGAACTCGTCGCCGAAGGTTGGGGTGCACCCGGAGGCGCGACACAACCTCCGGCGAGTACGGCTGCCGCGTAGACGAAGATCGTGAGCTTGTTCATCGAATGGTTTCCTCCTATTGCAAGAACGTCCCGGCCTGCCGCCGAGTTCCCGTCTCCCGCGGTTGAGACTGCCAGCCCAAGACCGCCAGGTAGTCGTCGACCATCCGGTCGAGGCCGAAGGCGGATTCAGCCCGGCGTCGAGCGCCCCGGCGGTATCGCTCGCCCTCCGAGAGGACTTCCTGTGCGGCCCGGATCAAGGCCGGCGTGTCCGGCGGATCGAGTTTCCAGGCATCTCCGCCGTAGGCTACGACCGCACCCGATTCGGAGTCGACGATCTCACGCACCGCACCGGTGTCGAAGGCCACCACCGGCAGCCCGCAGGCCAGCGATTCGATGACGCTGTTGGGGCAGGCCGGATGCAGATCGGCCGAAAACAGTAGATCGCCCGAGCGCAAGATTTCCGGCACCGAATCCGGCGCCACTTCGCCGAGCCAGGCGACGTTCATCCTATGGGACCTTCCCGGAAGCTCATAACTTCCGGGAAGTTGGGCGGGAAGTTTCGCCGAGAGCCTTCCTGCCACCATCAGCTCGACTTGGGTCCGCCGCACCTGCGCCAGACCGCCGGCCAGCTCGGCCGCCCACTCCAGCCCGATCTCATAACCGCCGCCAATGGCACCTTCGAGGACAACAATTCGAAGGCCTCCCGCCCTCTCCCGGGCAGGCCCGCCAGGCGAGTAGATGTCGAGCGGGACTCCATTCCGGATGACCGCGCTTCTCCCTCGCCACGCGCCGTACCGGCGTTCCCACCACCCGCGGACGAAGTCGCTTTGGTAGACCACCGTATCCGCCAGACGGGAGCGGATGAAGCGCAAGAGCACGTTGTTGGCCTCGGCGCGCAGGAAGTGCCTCAGCCCGGTGCGGCGGCGACGGTGGATCCAATTCATCCCATCGAGGCGCTGCAGGATCGGCACACCGCGACGCCTCGCCCGCTGCAACCCCGCCAGGTTCCGGCTGCCGCCGATCACCAGAACCGCGTCGACGCTCTCGTCCCCTAGGCCGTAGGAAACCGCCACGCCACGCGCTTCGAGTCCGGAAGCCAGCCGGCGTTGGAAGTTGGACGGCCCGGCGAGGCCCGTCAGACGTGGCACGAGGCTAAGGCGCTTCATTTAGTGGTCAGTGGTCAGTGGTCAGTGGCCAGTCACTAGTAATCAGTCACTGATCCCTGCCCAAGAGCGCCTCAACGATTCGTTCCGCCGCGTGGCCGTCCCCGAATGGGTTAGTGGCATGCGCCATCGCCGCATAGGCCTGCGGATCATCGAGCAAGCGGCGCGTCTCCATCTCGATTCTCTCCGGATCGGTCCCCACCAGCCGCGCCGTCCCGGCCTCGATCGCTTCCGGCCGCTCGGTCACCTGCCGCAGCACCAGCACCGGCTTGCCCAGGGCCGGGGCCTCCTCCTGCAGTCCGCCGGAATCGGTCAACACCAGACTGCAGCGCTTCAATAGATGGACCATCGGCAGGTAGTCGAGGGGATCGATGAGGGCGATGTTCGACATGCCGCCCAGGATTCGCTGGGCGGGCTGGCGAACATTCGGGTTGAGATGGACCGGATAGACGAAGTGCAGCGCCTCGCCGTAAGCGAGGGCCAGGCGCTTTACGGCCGTGAAGATCCCCTCCAGCGGCGGGCCGAAGTTTTCGCGACGGTGCGCGGTCAGCAGAATGACCCGACGGTCGAACGGAATCGCCGACAGGGGCCCTGTCGTTGCGTCGTAGGGCCGCGCCGCGATCGATTGCAGCGCGTCGATGACCGGGTTGCCGGTCACGGTGATGGCTTCGGGGGCGACTCCCTCGCGCAGGAGGTTGGCGCGAGCTCGCTCCGTCGGCGCGAAGTGGAGATCGGCCACGACCCCGGCCACCCGCCTGTTGATTTCCTCAGGAAACGGCTGCCATTTGTCGCCCGTTCGCAGGCCGGCCTCGACGTGGCCGACGCGAATGCGCCGGTAATACGCCAGCAGCGCCGCCGCCATCACCGTCGTGGTGTCGCCCTGCACGAGCACCCACTGCGGCGAAAACTTCTCCAGCACCGGGTCGAGCCCACGGACGATGGCCGCCGTCAGCTCGGGCAGCGCTTGGTCGGGCTCCATCACATCCAGGTCGAAATCCGGAGTGATGCTAAACAGGCGCAGCACCTGATCGAGCATCTGACGATGCTGCGCCGTGACACACACCCGCGCCTCGACCCCCGGCGCGGAGCGCAGCCGTTCGACGACCGGCGCCATCTTGACCGCTTCCGGGCGCGTCCCGAAGACCGAGAGAACCCGGAGGGTACGATCAGGCATGCGAGCCGGGACTCTCACCCTTCCCTTCGCTTGCATCCCGACCCCTCGCTGAGGCTCGGGGCGCACCGCGGGGCGCAGCCGAGGGACCCCCTTTCAGGGGGAGGGGTGGGGTGGGGGTGGATGCCGAGTTGCTTGTGCCTTCCCCGCTCCCCCGCGGAGCATCTCCTCGCACAGCCGAGAGATCGCGTGCATCCCGTCCCCCCGCAGAGGCTCGGGGCGCTCCGCGGGGAGGATCCGAGGGACTCCCGTGCAAGGGGAGGGGACCGCCAACCCCCAGAACGTGCACAGTGAATCCGGCCTGCTCCCAGGCGTCCCGAGGCAGCACTCCACGCCCGTCGAAGACGATCCGTCCCCGCATAACAGCGGCCGCCTGCGTCGGCGGTAACTCCGCCAGGCCGCGATGGTCCACCAGCAGGATCAACGCGTCTGCACCATCCAGCGCGGCGTTCAGCGAGCTCGCCGCCCGCGCGCCAGCCGCGGTCATCTCGAGGGCATTCGGCTCATAAGTCATGACGCTGGCGCCTTCGCTCGCCAGTCGGCGCGCTACCTCCAGCGCCGGGCTCTCGCGCAAGTCGTCGATGTCCGCCTTGTACGCCAGTCCCAATACGGCCAGCGTCTTTCCCTGAAGACCGCCCAGCGCCGACCGCACCCGAGCGACGACCTTGGCGGGCTGCTCGTCGTTGACCCGGCGCGCCTGGCGGATCAGGCCCGTTTCTTCCGGCGCGGCCTCCACCAAGAACCACGGGTCCACGCTGATGCAATGGCCCCCGACGCCCGGGCCCGGCCGCAAGATCTGGACTCGTGGATGACGGTTGGCCAGGGCGATCGCTTCCCATACGTCGACGCCGAACCGCTCGGCTAGGCGGGCGAACTCATTGGCGACGGCGATGTTGACATCGCGGTAAGTGTTCTCCATCAACTTGACCATCTCGGCCGTGGTAGCGTCGGTCAGCAGGATCTCGCCCTTGGCGAAGGTGGCGTACAGGTCGCGGCCCGCTTCGGCCGAGGCGCGGTTGACCCCGCCGATGACGCGGGCGTTTTCAATGAGTTCGCGCAGAATCTGCCCCGGCAGCACACGTTCGGGCGAATAGGCCAGGAAAAAGTCGGACCCAGCCCGCAGTCCGGAATGTTCGAGAATCGGCGCCAGCACGTCGACCGTCGTGCGCGGCGGCGAGGTCGACTCAAGGACCACGAGATTCCCCGGCTTCAGGCACGGCGCGACCGTCTCGGCCGCCGCCCGGACGGCGCTCAAGTCGGCCCGCTTGTCGTCCAGGATGGGCGTGGGCACGGCGATGACGAAGGCGTCAGCCGGTTCCGCCTTCTCGGCCACCCGTAGGTTGCCCGAACCGAAGGCGGCCTGCACCAGCGTCCGCAGACCCGGCTCCTGGATGTGAATCTCCCCATTGCGAAGGACCTCGACGACGTGCCGGTTCACATCCACGCCGACGACGCGCAAGCCGTTGGTGGCGAAGGTGCTGGCCGTCGGCAATCCGATGTAGCCCATGCCCAGAACGCAGAGCGTTCGAAATTGCATTGTCCTCTTTCCGCCGGCAGGCCATTATCGCATACCCCTCTCCTCCCTGAGCGGAGGGCGCTCCGCGACTTCTATTCCGACGGGACACACTGCGCCCGAAGTCGAAGGGCCCGATCAGAGGGCGCCCCGCGCTTTCTATTCCGACGAGCTACCCTACCGCGCCTCGGCTTCGCTCGGTCTCTACGCCCCTTCGCCCTCTACAGGGCGCCAAGGGCGGGCGCCCCCAGGGGGCAGACCGCCACGCCCTTCGCCCTCTACAGGGCGCCAAGGGCGGCGCACACCCAGGGTGCACCCGAAGGGGTGCCCGAAGGGGTGAGGGCGGGGCAGGCTCCGTCGAAGGGCGTTGTTCGCGCGGATTTGAAGCAAAGTCGCGCGGCTATAATCCCGCTGCCGCGATTGGAGCCTCCCATGCCGGGCATCTCCCTGAAGACCTGGTTTCGGGCCACGACCCTACGATCGATGGCACTTCCGGCGCTGGTCACGGTCCTCGGGCTGCAAAGCCTGAGGGTTTACTTCCCAAGCCTGGCCTGGTATCTGCGCGACACCATCGGCATCGGCTCGGTCACCCTGGGCGGCATCGCCTTCGCCACTTTCTTCCTGGGATTCCTGGCGCCGCTCGTCCGGCGTGCCTTCGGCAGCCGAGGAGCGCTTTGGTTCGCCGGTGGGGGTCTGGCCGGACTGCGCGTGCTCGAGCAGTTTTCATCCGATCCAGCGCTCGACCTGTACCTGAGCCTGGCATCGGTTGCACTCTTCTTGATCTTCCTGAGCGTCTTCCTGGGTCACGCCCGTGCCGCCGACGGACCGGCCGCGCCGTATCGGTTTGCCGGAGGGTTGCTCGTCGGATTGACCCTCGACACTCTGATCAAAGGCACCGCCGGGACGCTCGATCTGAGCTGGAACAATTCGGTGGGCGCCGCGCTGCTCGTCCTGGCCGCGGCCGCGTTGATCTTGCGACTGATTGCGGTCGAGCCTGAACCTGTCCGTTCAGCTCCATCGGATGTCGCCTGGCCGCACGCGCTGCCGCTCATTGCCCTGGGGCCGTGGATGCTGATGCAATCGCTGCTCGTCCAGAATCAGGGTTGGGTCGGGCAGGTCTCCGGGATACCGTCGACGATCGCCTTCGCCGTCCTTCTATTGGGGGATGTCGCCATGGCGGCGGGCCTGGCGTTGGCGTTTGCCCGCCCCACCCTGCGTCGCCCGCTGGTCGCCGTGCTGGCGGCGATTCTGCTCTACGTGGCCGTCCCACGCACCGTACCCATGGATGGCTACCTGCCCCTGGGCCTGCTCGTGATTCAGTTCACTCTCGGCTGGGGACTGGGAGTCATCATGCAGCGCGGCGCGGATCCCATACGGGCCGGGCTGGGCCGCACTTCCATCTCCCTGACCCTCGGGATGTTGCTGTACCTGCTGCTGGCCTTCGTCTACTACGTCTCGTTCGACATCGCCCTGCCCCTTCCTCGTGGCGCCGTCGTCCCACTGGCGGCGCTGGCGTTTGGGCTGTGTCTGATCGGGGCCGTCGGGCGCGGGGCGCAAACGAGCGCGGCGGAGCGCGACCTGACCACGATCCCCGCCACCGCCGCCCTGGCGATCTTCGGCATCGTTACCATCCTGGTGATGCCCGCCGGACCGACCCGGGATGAAGGGTTGCCCGCCTCCGGCCGCTTCATGACCTTCAATATCCATTCCGCCTTCAACCAGGCCGGCCGGCTGGATCCCGAGGCGATCGCCCAGACGATCGAAGCCCAACACCCGGACGTCGTGGCGCTGCAAGAGGTCTCGCGCGGCTGGTTGATCGACGGGTCGGTCGATCTGGTCGACTGGCTTTCCCGCCGGCTGGGCATGGCCGTCCTCTTCGCCGGTACGGCCGACCCGGTCTGGGGAAACGCGCTGCTCAGCCGCAGCGGATTCGTCGACAGCGGCTCGGCGCCGCTGCCGCTGGCTGATTCGCTCTTGCCGCGCGGCTACATCTGGGCCTACGTCGACGTCGGTCAGGACCAGCCCATGCTGGTTATCGGGACGCATCTGCACCATATTCCCGAGGAGCCCGCTCCACGTCTCGCCCAAATCCCGGTTCTCCTCGATTTCTGGAACAACACAGGTCGAACGGTCTTGATGGGGGACCTCAACTCCGAGCCGGATTGGCCGGAGATGGAGCTGTTCCGCAAGGCGGGGATGGTCGACGCGTGGGAGATGGCCGGCGAAGGACCGGGCCTCACCTGGCCGGCCGTCGACCCCTTCCAGCGTATCGACTGGATTTGGCTCAGCCCCGATCTGCAGGCGACTCACGCAGAGGTGATCGACAGCGCCGTGTCCGATCACCGGGCTGTTGTAGCCGACATCAGAGACCGTTGAGACCCGGATCAATTGACGCCTAGGTAGGCGCGTCCTTCAGTGGTGAGTGGTGAGGGGTCAGCGGTCAGTGGTCAGGGAATGGGCAAAATCCACAGGCGCAAATCCATCCGGCTGAAGGGCTACGACTACTCGCTGCCTGGCGCGTATTTCCTTACGATCGTGACCCGCGGTCGGAATTGCATCTTTGGAGAAGTCGTGGACGACGAGATTCGCCTGAATGAGCTAGGCGCGATGGTGAGGAAGGAGTGGTTCAGGACAAGCGAAGCGCGTCCGAATGTGCGGTTGGACCAGGACGATTTCATCGCCATGCCGAACCATGTCCATGGGATTGCCTGGATCGTCGAGGGATCCCAAGATCGGTGTAGGGGCGCAGCGGCGCTGCGCCCCTACCGTGCCTTCGTCCCGGCTGCACGTGGTCCCCGAGTCGTTGGGCGCGATCGTGCGGGCTTTCAAGGCCTCTACCACGCGACATATCAACCAGTTGCGTGGAACACCGCACATGCCCGTCTGGCAGCGGAATTACTACGAACACGTCATTCGTGGCGAAGATCAGCTTGCGAGAATCACGCGATACATCATCGATAACCCACTACAATGGGAGTTAGACCGCGAAAACCCGAATGCATCGCGACTCGCCGGCGCTACCTTCATCGATGAGCCTTGGCGGACGTAAGTGCCTCGTCGACGCCGGCCCCCCCAAGGTTTCCTAGCCCACCACTCACCACCGACCACTGACCACTGTACTTGGAGGTTTGCCATGCCTTTCGGAAACGAGACCTGGATTCGACCGCAACAAGCCGTCAGTCTGCTGCCCAGCGAGGCCGGTGAAAGATCTGCCTCGGTCCTGGAGCGCCCCGGGCTGCAGGTGAAGATCTACGCGCCGCGCGGCCTGGATCCGCAGGGCCCTCACACCCGCGACGAGGTCTACGTCGTGATCTCCGGCACCGGAATGTTCCGCAACGGCGACCGGACTCATTCCTTCGCACCCGGCGACCTGATGTTCGTCCCGGCCGGAGTCGAGCATCGCTTCGAATCGTTCAGCGACGATCTGGCCGTCTGGGTGGTTTTCGTAGGCGAGGGGCAGCCGCGGCCGTAGCCAGGCGCCATCCCCTTCGGCTATAATCACGGTTATGAAGCCCTTCGTCCCGCCTCCTCGTTAACTCTCACCGCAGCAGCTAGCGCGACCTCCTCCTGCCTGACTCCCTGGTCTTGGCGATTTCGACCTGCCTGGGAGGACAGGCTCCATGACACACGCCCTTCGACAATTCGCACGCAGTCTATCCGGCGGGCTTTCCGCCGGCGTGCTGACGTTCCTGCTGATCGAGTTCTACGATGAGCTGGCCTGGACTCTGGCCACCGTCGCCGTTCCTTTCATCCGAGAAGATCTGGGGCTGACGTACGCTCAGGTCGGGCTTCTGCTCGGATTGCCGCTGCTCGTTTCCTCCCTGATCGAACCTGTCGTCCTGCTTCTGGGCGACACGCCGCTCCGCTCGCGGGTGATGGTCGGAGGTGGGTTCGTCGTGGGAGGGGCGTTCGCCCTGGCGGGTGGGGCCGAATCCTTCGCCGTGATCATCGCCGCCATGACGCTGTCCGCCTGCGCCAGCGGCGCGTTCGTCAGCCTGAGCCAGGCCGTGATGATCGGCTCGCATCCGGCGCGCGAAAACGAAATGATGGCGCGTTGGACGGCGGCCGGGACAGTCGGCGACCTGTTAGGCCCGGCCGCGTTGACCGCCGTCGTCGCGCTGGGCGCCTCGTGGAGGGTGAGTTTCGTGGTGCTCGCCGCAGCCGGAGTGGGGCTGGCGTGGTTGCTGCGCGCCCGGCTCGAGTTCACTCCGCTGGCTGGGCGCCTGTCGGTGAAGTCGATCCGCGGCGAACTTCTCGAGAACCTGCGCGGGGCGATGCGCGTGCGGGGCCTGTGGGGTTGGCTGGTGCTTCTTCCGTTCTCGGATCTGATGCTCGATGTCTTCTTTGGCTACGTCGCCGTCTTCCTGGTAGACGTCGACGGAATGAAGCCGGCCACAGCGGCAATGTCCGCGCTTCTTTGGATTCTGGGCTTCTTGGCCGGCCAGATTCTTCTAGTTCGCCTCCTGCCCAGACAAGACGGGCGAAGGCTGGTCCGCCTTTCGGCGGCGGCCACATTGCCCGTGTTCGCACTCTGGCTCTCGGCGAGCGGATTGCCATTGCGGCTCGGCCTGCTGCCTGCCCTGGGTCTTCTGGCCTCGCCCTGGTATCCGGTCTTGCAGGGCCAGGCCTATGCAAACCTCCCCGGCAGGCCGGCGACGGTCGCCGCGCTGACCTCCTTCATCGGATCGCTGGGAGGGCTGATGGCCGTGGCCGTTGGCGTGGTCGCCGGGCGAACAGGCCTGATCGGAGGGATGATGGTGCTCGCCCTGGGTCCGCTGGTGTTGGTGTTGTTCACGCCGAGGTCTTCGTAGGGGCGCAGCGCACCTGTCCCGCCCTCACCCCTTCGGGTGCGCCGAAGGGCGTGGCGGTCTGCACCCCTTCGGGTGCCCTGAAGAGGGTAGAGACCGAGCGCAGCGAGGGAGCGCTGCGCCCCTACGCGCACTGCGCCGGGGGCTCTCAGGTACAATACCTGCCGCGCCCAGGGGCCCACGATATCGGCAGGCTTTGGGCGCGCCTTTTCCTTGCCAAACCCGAGGGAAGAAATGGTTGGCCCCTGGCGAGTCTTGGTCTCAGACGGCCTCGCCCAAATCGGGGTCGCGCGGCTGCAACACGAAGCCGAAGTGGTTCTCGACGACCTGGCCTCGCTGGGCTCGGTCGACGCCTGGATCGTTCGCAGCCGGACCCTTGTGGACGCGGCGGCGCTCGCCTCCGCAGCTCCTCGACTGCGCGTCCTGGGAAGGGCCGGAGTCGGGGTTGACAACATCGACCTCGAGGCCGCCCGGCGCGAGAGGGTCATCGTCGTGACTGCACCCGAAGCAACTACGATCGCCGTGGCCGAACATACGCTGGCGCTAATGCTGGCCCTGGCGCGCCACATCCCTGCCGGCGACGCAGCCCTGCGCCGCGGCGAGTGGCCCAAGGGCCGCCTCGAAGGCAGCGAGCTCCACGGGAAAACGCTTGGCCTGATCGGCCTGGGTCGCATCGGGCGTGCCGTCGGCGAGCGCGCGGCTGCGCTCGGCATGTCCGTGATCGCCTACGATCCGTACCTGACGCCCGAGGCGATACAAGCGGGTGGAGCGGCGCCGGCCGAACTGGACGCGCTGCTGGCCGCTTCCGACTTCGTCAGCCTCCATCTCCCCTTGACCGGTGAAACGCGCGGTTCCTTCGGCGCCCGGGCGATTTCGCGGATGAAACCGGGAGCGCGGCTGGTGTGCGCGGCCCGCGGTGGGTTGATCGATGAGCGCGCCCTGCAAGCGGCGCTCGACGATGGGCGGTTGGCGGGCGCGGCGCTGGACGTCTTCGAGCACGAGCCGCCCGGCGCCAATCCCCTGCTGCAGCATCCGCACCTGGTCGCCACGCCGCACCTCGGAGGCCAGACGGCCGAGGCGCAGGCCCGCGTCGCCATCGACATTGCAGGCGAGGTCCTGGCCGCGTTGCGCGGCGCGCCGCTGCGCTGGCGCGTGGTATAGGGAACTACAACTTCCCGGAAGCTTCGAGCTTCCGGGAAGCTAGACGAGGAGTGATCATGGGAACCCAGATTGACAGGCTGCGCACGCTGCTGGAGGAAGTCTTCGACCTGCGCGCATCAGCCGCCGTCTTGGAATGGGATCAACAGGTCAACATGCCCTCCGGCGGAGCGCCCGGCCGCGCGATGCAGCTAAGCTTGTTGAGCCGTCTTGCCCACGAGAGGTTCATCGCCGACGAAATAGGCGCCGCTCTCGAAACCGCCACCGCCGAGGCCGCCGGCCTCGATCCCGACTCGGACGACGCCTGTCTGGTCCGCAAAGTCATCCACGATTTCGGCAAGGCCCGCCGCGTCCCGGCCGCTTACGTGGCCGAAAACAGCCGGGCCACCTCGTTGGCCCATGAGGCCTGGCTCAAGGCCCGGCCGGCCAACGATTTCCCCTCCTTCCGGCCCCATCTGGAGGAGGTCTTTGACCTGCGCCGGGCCTACTCCGAGTTCTTCGCGCCGTATGACCACCCCTACGACCCGATGCTCGACGATTTCGAGCAAGGCCTGAAGACTCCTCAGGTGAGGGCGGTCTTCGACGAGCTCCGCCCGCGCCAGGTGGCGCTGGTGCGCGCCATCACCGAGCGCGGCAAGCCCGTCGACAACAGCCTGCTGCATCGAGAGTACGACGTCCGGAAGCAATGGGACTTCGGCCTCGAGGTCGCTCGCGCCATCGGCTACGACTTCGACCGCGGCCGGCAGGATAAGTCCGCCCATCCATTCATGACGACCTTCGGCCTGGGCGACGTCCGGATCACCACCCGCCTCTACCCCAATCTGTTGTCGTCGTCGATCTTCAGCACGATGCACGAGACCGGCCATGCCCTTTACGATCAGGGCTCGGCGCCCGAGCTTGACCGCACTCCGCTGCTCGGCGGATCGTCGCTCGCCATCCATGAGTCGCAGTCGCGGCTGTGGGAGAACCTGGTCGGCCGCAGTCTGGCGTTCTGGAAGGGTTTCTTTCCGCGCCTGAAGGCGATCTTCCCGGAGCAGCTGGCGGACGTCGACCTGGTCACCTTCCACCGCGCCATCAACAAGGTCGAACCGTCCCTGATCCGCGTGGAAGCCGACGAGGCGACGTACAACCTGCACATCATGCTGCGGTTCGAGCTGGAAACCGCCCTGGCCGAGAAGCGCCTGGCCGTCGCCGACCTGCCTGCGGCGTGGAACGAGAAGATGCGAGAGTACCTGGGGCTGACTCCGCCCGACGACGCGCAGGGCGTCATGCAGGACGTGCACTGGTCCGGCGGAATCCTCGGCTACTTCCCGACCTATGCGCTGGGAAACCTTGTCGCCTCGCAATTGTGGGCGAAGATCACTAGCGACATCCCCCATTTGACGGAGACGATCGAGCGAGCACAGTTCGACGAGCTTCTCGAGTGGCTTCGGGTCAACATCCATCGCCACGGGTCGAAGTTCGAAGCGACCGAGTTGCTCCAGCGCGCCGTCGGAAGCGGCCTGAGCGCGGCACCCTACCTGAAGTATCTGGAGACTAAGTACGGCGAGATCTATGGCCTGTAAGGGTAGGGGCGCAGCGGCGCTGCGCCCCTACAGAATTCGGCGAAGCTTCGGGGTACACTCCGCACCATGGACCTCGCCACGATCCACGCGCGCCTCGCCACCAGCCTACTCCTGTTCATGGCGATTGCCGCGATCTGGAACCTGATCGCCGCCGTTCGCCGGCACAGGGTTTCGTCCAGCACATGGGGGATTCTGGCGCTCGGCGAGATTCTGGCGCTGGCCCAGGGGGCGGTTGGCCTGGCCCTGTACCTCGGCGGCGACCGTCCTGCCCGCACCGTCCATCTGCTCTACGGCCTGACGGCGGTCCTGACCCTTCCGGCCTACTACTTCATCAGCCGTGGGCGCGACGACCGGACCGCCTCCTGGGTCTACGGTGCTCTTTGCCTGTTCCTGGCCTTCGCCGCGGGCCGCGCCGTGGTCACTGGTTGAACCTCGCCGAGCGAACCGTGTCCCCCGACGCTGTCAACACGGTCGTCGCTCTGGAGGGAGATCAGACCGGGCAGGAGTTGCTCGAGCAGGCGCTGCGCGTGCTCGATCTTTCCGTCATCCGGGTCCCCCTCGCTTTCGAGCGCTACGACTTGAGCCTGGCCAACCGCCGACGCACCCAGAACGCCATCATCCATCAGGCGGCCCAAGCGGTCCTTCGCACCGGTCTGGGAATCAAGGCGGCGACGATTACCCCGGCACCTCTTTCCGTAGGAAGATCAGTAGGTGCCGGGGCCTCCCCGACAGTTTCCATGAAATCAGGAGTGGGAGACATCGGGGTTGCTCCGACCCGTTCCACGAAATCGGGCGAGGGGGCCGTCGAGGGTACCCACGCGTCCGCCTTTGAAAGAAGGAACAAGGCCGGTGGATCGTCGCACCCCGACTCGGACGACGTCGGCAGCCCCAACGCTCTCTTGCGTGAAGCCATCGGCGGCACGGTCATCCTTCGCACCGGACGGCGCCTGCCGAACATCCGCCCCGTCGGCGGCGTCCACGCGCCGATTTCCGTCGTACGCATGGCCGTCGGCGACGCCTATGGCGCGCTTGAATGGCGCGAACCGACGGCCGACGGAGACGAGGTCGCCCAGCGGACCGAGCGCATCACGCGCTCGTCGTGCCGCGCCGTCGCCGAATTCGCTTTCCAGCACGCCGAGAAGACCGGGGCCAAAGTCTTCGGCGGTCCGAAGTTCACCGTCAGCCCGGTCTACGAAGGCCTGTTCAAGGAAGAACTCGACGCGGCCGGCGCCCGTCATCCGGCGGTCCGCTATGAGCCGCAGTTGATCGACGCCACCTATGCGTTGCTGCTGCGCAGCAGCGGCGAGGCGATGGTCATCCCGGCCCTCAACCGCGACGGCGACTGCCTCTCCGATCTGGTGCTGCAGATGTATGGCTCGATCGCCGGGGCCGAGTCGATGATCCTGGCCTTCGACTCGAACAGCCTGACGGTGCACGCCGCCGTCGCCGAGGCGCCTCACGGAACAGCCCCGGCCCTGGAGGGCAAGAACCTCGCCAATCCGATGGCGATGATTCTAGCCGGGGCGGCCTTGCTGACCTACGTCGCTTCGGCCGAGGCGGCGCTCGCCTCGCGGGCGATCTACGAGGCCGCCTTCGAAGCGGTTTATCAGGGCGTCGCCACGCCGGACCTCGGCGGTCAGTCGAGCACGACCGACTTCACCGACGAGGTCATCCGCCGCGTGACGGCCAAACTCGAAGTGTGGACAAGTCTGGGTTGAGCCCCCGTTGGGTGATCAGAGCCTCCGCGGGCAACGGAAGGTTTGTCCAGGCGGCAATGGCGCACGGTGGCGCAAGATTCGGGCCCGCTGAGGACCGAACCCCGCACGCCGCCCCTGATCTTGACGCTCTCCCCTCATAGGCAGTAGTATCTCCATCGAGTAGTCAGGGGGATGCGAGGAGGCAGGAAGCCTATCCGGAATCGCATGGTTGGGTCGGTGTGAACGGCAGGCAGAAGGACGGTTGTGTCGAGGAGGTATCGATCATGAAAAGGCTCTACGTCTCCCTGTTCTTCGTGCTGTCTTTGCTGACGCTGGCCAGCGGCGGGGCGCCGCGCGTTACTACGCTCAGCGGCGCAGAAGAGGTACCTGCCGCCGATCCGGATGGGACCGGATTCGCCGCCATCACGCTCAACGTGGGCCAGCAGCGAGTTTGCTGGGAACTCTCCGTAGCAAACATTGCCCCCGCGATTGCCGCACACATTCACTCCGCGCCTGCTGGTGTCAACGGTGGCGTAGTCGTGCCTCTCAGCCCACCAACGACCGGGTCCTCGAGCGGATGCGCTCTGGGCGTCAATCCGGCGCTGATCCAGGCGATCATCCACCATCCGGAGCTGTACTATGTGAACGTCCACAACGCCGATTTCCCGGGCGGCGCGGTCCGCGGCCAACTGAGCAACCGAGGCCAGAGCCGCTAGTGCATCCGTGACTCGGGGGGAATGAACAACCGGGCGCCTGTTTGCCTGCCAGGCGCCCGGTCCTTTCTAGGTGATGATCCGTCGATGAAGACGAGCTTCGAAGCATTCTGCCAGGGCATCGCCACGCCGGACCTCGGCGGTCAGTCGAACACGACCGACTTCACCGACGAGGTCATCCGCCGCGTGACAGCCAAACTCGAAGTGTGGACGACCCTCGGCTGATCGTGGCCGGCGTGATCAAGACCGCCGCGGCCGTCGGCCTGCTGACCCTCTCGGCGTGCCGGGCCACCGTCACGGGGCCGGGCGAGGCTCCGACCGTCGCCGCGGCGAGCGTCACAACGCCGACGCCGCCGGAGCCATCGATGACGCGCTTGCCGATCGTCGATGGCACTCCGGCGCTCGTGCTCGAACCCCCTGAGTTCATCCTCACACCCACACCGACCCGCATCTCGCTGCCTTTGCCACAGGAGCGCCTGATCATCGAAGCCCCGGGCCCCGGCTCCTCGGTCGTCAGCCCGGTGCGAGTGGCCGGGTGGGGAGGACCGGGCTTCCAGCGCAAGATCTTCGTCCGTCTCATCGGAGAACAGGGACAGGAACTGGCGCGCACCACGACGTACCTGCTGGCACGGGAGGGGTCCGCCGGCCTGTTCGTCGTCACGGTGCCCTTTTCGATCGCCGGGCTCGCCGAAGTCGGTCTGATCGAAGTCAGTTTCAACACGCCGACCTCCAACCGCCTCGAGCACATCTCGACCCGCCCGGTCGTCTTTCTCTCCGTCGGTCCTGACCGCGTCTACACCAACCTGACCACGGCCGAAAAGATCACGATCTTCAGCCCGCGCCTCGATCGCGTCGTCCGCGGCGGCGTCGCCACCGTGAGCGGGGGCGCCATCTTGGACGAAGACCTTCCGCTCCTGGTGGAGGTGCTGGATCGCACCGGCCAGGTCATCGGCTCGTTGGAGGTGCCGGTGCAGGAGCCGGTGCTGGGAGAGCTGGGGACCTTCGAGGCGAAGGTCGCTTACACCGTCCCGTATCCTCAGTATGGACGAATCGCCGTAACCGAGCGCGGTATGCGCCCGCCGGCGGTCCGGCATTACACGACCGTACGCGTTTATCTTGAACCGTAGCGGCCACAAATGCTCAGTGGTCCGTGGTCGGTGGTCGGTGGTCAGGGGCCACCTTTTGTTGTCATTCCGAGCGAGGGCTGCAGGCCCGAACGACACCTGCACCTGCGCTATGCAGCGCCGTTGCATGCGCAAGTGGGAATCCCCGAGGCGCGGTCATAGTTCGCAAGCCGGCGAGTGAGTCCGCGTTTGCAGATCATGGGGATACCTCGCTCCGCCTCCGCTCTCTACAGAGCGCCAAGGGCGGCTTCGCTCGGAATGACAGGAGGCCGGGGCTCTAGCGTCCGTGGCCATCGATTGCCACTGACCACCGACCACTCACCACTGACCACTGATATAATCCGCGGCCGATCCCAAGATGAATGCCACCCCGGTCCTCACGCGTTCCCGGCCAGATGTCCTGGCATGGGGGGCCCGCCTGCTCACGGTGGGCCTTTTTGCCCTCGGTTCATTCCTCGCGGGCGTGATCATCGTCCTGCTGGGAGCCCGACTCGTTTACGCCGGACAGGCGCTGCCGGGCGTTTACGTGGGCAGCCATGACGTCTCGGGCATGTCGGCCGAGGAAATCCAAATCGACTTGGCCGAGACTCTGACCTACCCGCAATCCGGGCGGCTCGTCCTGCGCGACGGGGCGAACGTCTGGACATCGACACCGGCGGACCTTGGCGCCATCCTCGACACGCCGACGATGGCCGACCGAGCCTTGGCGGTTGGGCGCACGGGCGATGTGTTCGTCCGTGCCGGCCAACAACTCGCTGCCTGGGCCGAAGGCGTGACCTTGTCTCCGATTCTGATTCTGGACGAACGGGTCACGACCGCCTACCTGGATAGGGTTGCCGCCCAGTTGGACCGCCCGACCATCGAGGCCGGGGTCGTCATCCAAGGGCGCGAAGTCCAGGTGCAGCCCGGCCAGGTGGGGCGTCAGTTGGACCGTTCGGCGTCGGTCGAGGCCATCGCCGCCGCCGCCGGAACCATGACCGACGGGGTGATCGACCTGCCGGTGCGCGAGGCACCCCCGGCGATCATGGACGCCAGCGCGCAAGCGGCCCTGGCGCGCGAGTTGCTGGCGCAGCCCTTCAGCCTGACCGCCGACAACGCCGGCCCGTGGGTCTTTCAGCCTGAGGAACTGGCCGGCATGATTCGCTTCCGGCGGCTGGAGGATGGCGGCGCGGCGCAACTCGTCGTAGGGCTGGACGACGCCATGTTGATCCCATGGCTCACGAACCTGGCGCCCGAGCTCGAGCGAGCGCCGGAGAACGCCCGCTTCATCTTCAACGACGATACGCGGCAGCTCGACTTGCTCGAGTCGGCCGTCATTGGTCGTGCCCTGGACGTCCCGGCCTCGCTCGATGCCATCCAGCTGGCGGCGGGTCAGGCGCAACATAGCGTGCCCCTGCTCTTCCAAACAACGGCGCCCGCCGTGGGCGACGACGCCACGGCCGAGCAGCTCGGGATCACCGAGAACCTCCTGCTGGCCACCTATGGAATCCAAGGCGTTTCGACCTACTTTTCCGGCTCGAGCCCGGAGCGCATCCAGAACATCACCCTGGCCGCCGCCCAGTTCCACGGGTTGCTCGTCCCGCCGGGAGCGACCTTCTCCATGGGCGATTACCTGGGCGACGTCAGCCTCGACAACGGCTACGCTGAGGCGCTCATCATCTTCGGCAATCGCACGATCAAAGGCATCGGTGGCGGGGTGTGCCAGGTGAGCACGACCCTCTTCCGCGCCGCCTTCTTCGGCGGGTACCCGATCGTCGAACGTCACCCGCACGCCTACCGCGTCGGGTACTACGAGCAAGGCACGGGCTCGCCGGGTCCTGGCCTCGACGCCACGGTCTTCGAACCCCTGGTGGATTTCAAGTTCACCAACGACACGCCCTACTGGCTCTTGATGGAAGCTTACATCTACGGCAACCAACTGCTGTGGAAGTTCTACTCGACCTCCGACGGCCGCACCGTCTCATGGTCGAGCGAGCGTGATAACGAGGTCAAGGCCCCCAAGACGCTCTACCGCGAGAACGAGGACCTGCCCGAAGGGAAGATCGTGCAAGTCGATTGGTCGGCGAAGGGTCTGGATGTGGTCGTCGATCGTACGGTCCACCGCGACGGCCAGGTTCTGTTCCAAGACCGAATCAAGACGCACTACCTCCCATGGCGCGCGATCTACGAGTACGGCCCCGGCACCGACCTACCCAAAGACGCCAAGACAGAGGAGAACTGACTCCTCCATAAGCGGAGCGCTGGGCTACCTCCTCCCTGAGCGGAGGCCGCCTGGCAGCCTGGGCCGCGGCGTGCCCAACAGCGGGCCCCCTCGGCTCCCTCGGTCTCTACAGACCGCCAAGGGCGGGGCAGGCTCCGTCGAAGGGCCGCAGGGTGGCATCCCCGTTCGTTTGTCGTTCGGAGGGCACCAGGAGTTCTGGCGCCGCGCGGGGCAGACTGCCTTGCAATTGTGCCCGACACTTGCACCTGCGCCTGCAGCGCAGCTGCAAGCGCAGGTGTACCTCTCCATATGTCATTCCGAGGGCACCCCGGACTCATGCTCCGGCTGGGGAAGGGTCCACACGAGGGTGCCCGAGGAATCCCCAGGATGATCCCATATTGGACATCGCCGGGCGCGGGACCCGCTCCCGCGGATCCATAATCATTGAATCTCTTAGGGGATTCCTAGCTCCGCCTCAGGCGTCGCTCGGAATGACATTGAATGGGGATGCCTATTCCCTCTGCGGGCGTGCCTCCCCGACGATGGCACCCTCATGTCCTACGCCAATTCCCAGACGGCCTCGTGGTAAAATCAGCTCTCAGGGAATCCCATGATCAGCACCGACCTGCTCGAGATCCTGCGCTGTCCCCATTGCGTTCGCGACAAAGAGGGGATGCTCGTGCTCCTGCGAGACGCCTGGCTGGTGTGTCAGGAGCCCGACTGCCGGCGCAAATACCCGATCGTCGACGACATCCCGGTGATGCTCATCGACGAGGGATCCAAGTGGATGGGCACGGCCGAAGCCGATTTACCCGTCCCACCGCCTAGCGACTGACGCCTCATGCACGATCCGGCGAGCCTCGTCGTGGATCTGATCTCCCACGACGAACTGCGAGCCGAGGCGGCGGTCGCCGCGCTCATCGCTCAGGGCGAGTCGGCGCTCGATGCCACCCTCCCCCTCCTCGAATCGCCGTCCTCCGAAAGCCGCTGGTGGGCCGTTCGTGTGGTGGCGGCCATCCGGACGCCGCGTGCCGCGGCCGCGCTCACCGCAGCCCTCGATGACCTTGACCCCCTTGTCCGTCATGCCGCCGCTATCGGCCTGCGGATGCAGCCTTCGGCCGAGGCCGCGTCGGCCCTGGTTTCCCGTCTCGGCGACCGCGATCGCCTGATGGCCCGCCTGGCGTCGGACGCGCTCGCCGCGCTCGGCTCCCCCGCCCTGCCGGATCTCCACCGCGCCCTTCACTCGTCCGACGTCGGCACGCGCATCTACGCCGCGCGCGCCCTGGCCTCGATGCGCGATCCGGCCGCGATCCAGGACCTGTTCACAGCTCTCGACGACACCTCGCCCATCGTCGAGCATTGGGCCCAGCGCGGGCTGGAAGGCCTCGGGGTGGGGATGGTTTTCTTCGCGCCGTAGGCCCGCACGCTTGTAGGAACCAAGCACAGCAGCGCTTCCCCCGAGGTCACGATGACCGCCGGCTTCCCTCAGGGACGCTTCGCGGTCAGCCGGCGCAGACGAAAGCCTGCGGGTACGTCGAGGCGCTCCGCGCAGGTGTCGGCCCTCCCTCTCCGCTCCGCTGCGGGGACCATCGTGCGGGCCTTCGCGCACACTTGTCCCGGCGCCTTTCCGGGAGCACCCCGAGGGGAGGAATGACAAAGGGAGAAGAAACAGGGTCGGCCGAACCCGCCTCCGGCGATCGAGTCGAAGTTGGGCGTTTGCTTGTCGCGTGAACGCAGGACAGGGTCCTGAGCAAACCAGATTCCCCGGCGGGCGCGCCGTCTGCCGTCCATGAATCAGGGTCGAGTTTGGGAAGGGAACTAGCCTACCGTCACCCACACGCCCCACAGCAAGACCATCCACAGCGCCAGGCTGAACTTGACAACAAAGGAAGCTCCCCATCCGGCCATCGCACCCGCCATCGCCCGGAGGGCCTGCCGCATGTTCCGCCTGCGCCATCCCTCGACCAGCACAATCCCCAGCGCCAGGCCGGCCAGCGCGCCCAGCGGAGTAAACACAATCAAGCCGATGACGGCCAGCACGACTCCCGCGGCGATCGCCCAACCCGACGCGCCGCCGACACGGGCTCCCGCCGAAATGAGGCCGACCTCCGCCGCCAGCGCCGCCAGCCCCGTCAGCGTCATCATGGCGAACAGCCACGGACCCCACGCGCCCCAGCCCACCAGCAATCCGTAAGCCAGGCCGGCGCCCCAGATCAGCAGGATGTCCGGAAACCACGGGACGATGGAGCCCGCCACTCCCACCAGCATCACCAGCCCGACGAAGAAGGTGATCGCCTCGTCCTGGGTCACGCGAGCAAACCGGTTCGACTATGGATCATGAGCGGCAGACGGCGGGTTTCCCGGGGTTTCTGTCTCGCCCAGGACTCGGTCCTGCATCCATAACGAATTCAGGAGCGAACCGCCGGCGCGGCAGCGATGACCTCGACGCCGCCCATCCACGGACGAAGCACCTCGGGCACGACCACGCTTCCATCCGCTTGCTGGTAATTCTCCAGCACGGCGATCATCGTGCGCGGCAATCCGAGCCCCGACCCGTTCAGCGTGTGGACGTGCCGTGGCTTGCCCCTCTCAGGTCGGTAGGTGATCAGCGCCCGGCGCGCCTGGAAATCCCCGCAGTTCGACACCGACGAAACCTCCAGCCACTCGCCGGCGCCCGGCGCCCAGACCTCCACGTCGAACGCCCGTTGCGCGCTGAATCCCAGGTCGCCAGCGCACAAGGCTTTGACTCGGTGCGTCAGACCGAGGCCGGTGCACGTGGCTTCGGCCTCGGCCAGCATGCGATCCAACTCGGCCGGCGAGTCGTCCGGTGCGCAGAAGACGTACATCTCAACCTTGTCGAACTGATGGACCCGCTTGATCCCGCGTACGTCCCGGCCAGCCGACATCTTCTCGCGCCGGAAGCACGGAGTGTAGGCGGTGTAGCGCTGTGGCAAATCCTTGGTCTTCATAATGTCGCCCATGTGCAACCCAGTTAGCGGCACTTCGGCCGTAGGGACGAGCCACAGATCGTCCTCGACGTCTCGGTACAGGTTGTCGCGAAATTTCGGCAGTTGTCCGGCGCCGAACATCGTCTGCTCGCGAACGACAAACGGCGGGTAGATCTCCTCGTATCCCTGGAGCCGATGCCTCTCTAGCATCCAGGAGATCAGTGCTCGTTGCAGGCGGGCGCCAGCGCCGCGCAGCACATAGAAGCGCGGGCCGCTCATCCTCGCAGCTCGCTCGAAATCCAGAATACCGAGCGCCGGGCCCAAGTCCCAATGAGGGAGAGCCTCGAACGGCAGGGAGGCCGGCTCGCCGACCTGGCGCACGACTAGGTTGCTACTCTCATCCATCCCGTCGGGCACCTCGGGCGCCGGGGGATTGGGGATCCAGCTCAGGAGCTCATGCAGCTCGGCCTCGTCTTGCCGCACGTCGGCGTCGAGGGAGTCGATCCGTTCGCCCATCGTGCGCATCCGGTCGATCTCGGTGGTGCGCGCCCCGGCATCCTTCATCCCCGAGATCGACTTCGAGACGCGGTTGCGCTCGGCCTTGAGCGTCTCGACTTCCGCCAGCCGCGCCCGGCGCCGCACGTCCACCTCGGCGATGCGGGTGATCGGGGCGTCGATACCGCGCCGGGAGAGGTCGCGCGCCAAGCCCTGGGGATCCTCCCGGATGGTCTGGATGTCGATCATACGCGTCCTCCTGCGAACAGGGCCCAACCCTTCAGCGTAGTCTACTTGAACGGCGGAGCGCCCCTCGACCCCAGGGAGGAATTCCTCCAGGAGCCGCTCATGCAGGAGCGCCCGTCTCCTGGAGACCTTCCAGCAGTCGCAATAGCAGGCTAAGCAATTGCAGCTGCTCGCCTCCGGAAAACGTCCGCAGCGCCCGCCGCCAGCGCACGATCAAGCGCCGCGTCGCCAGCTGGTGCAGGCGACGCCCGCGCGGGGTCAGCCGAACGACCACCCGCCGCCGGTCCGTGGCCGACCGCCGCCGCGCCACCCAGCCTCGGCGGACCAGACTGTCCATCAGCGCCGTCATCGTCGCCGGGTCGTGCCGGCCGGCGCGTGCCAACTCCAGCATGCCCATTTCCCGCCGTGCCGCCGCCAGATGGACCAGCACCAGATACTGCGACGTCGTCAGCCCGACCGGCTGCAGATCGTTGGCCAGCTCGCGCCGCACCTGCCAGTAGGTGTCGAGCGCCGCCGGCAACAGTTGCCGCGCCCCGGTCCCGCCTTCCCCTCCGGGATGCGCAGCGCGATCGACCCGGATCCGGATGGGTACCGCCAGCGACTTCCTTTGCATACCAAATCATTTGTACCACAAACCAGTTTCGGCCCTTGCGGCCGGCCCAAGTTGTGGCACGATAGCGTCATGCAAACCGTCGCCGCCGGGCCAACGGCCTCCCCACAGCCCCTCCCAGGAGAACCGCGCGCCATGGACATCTTCGCCAAGTGTCTCGAGTTCCAGGATGCCCGCATGGCGCAGGCGGCAGGGCTCTACCCCTACTTCCTCCCCCTGGAGGATACCGAGGGGACCGAGGTCGTCGTCGGGGGGCGGCGTATTCTGATGATCGGCTCGAACAACTACCTCGGCCTGACGACCGACCCGCGCGTGCGGCAGGCGTCCATCGATGCCGTCGCCCGCTACGGTACGTCGTGCACCGGCTCGCGCTTCTTGAACGGCACGCTGAAGCTGCATCAGGAACTGGAGGCCCGGCTGGCGGCCTTCGTCGCCAAGCCGGCGGCGCTCGTTTTCAGCACCGGCTACCAGGTCAACCTGGGGACGATCTCCTGCCTGGTGCAGCGCGGCGACGTGGTCGTGCTCGACAAGGACGACCACGCCTCGATCGTCGACGGCTGTGCCATGGCCCTGGGTGAGATGCGCCGTTACTCCCACAACGACATGACCCACCTGGAGCGAGTCCTGGCCGGCCTCGATCCGAAGGTCGGACGGATGGTCGTCGTCGACGGCGTCTACAGCATGGGCGGCGACCTGGCGCCGCTGCCCGAGATCGTCCCGATCTGCCAGAAATACGGCGCCCGGCTGATGGTCGACGACGCCCATTCGCTGGGGGTCATGGGCCGCGGGCGCGGTACGGCCGCCCATTTCGGCGTCATCGATCAGGTCGACTTGATCATGGGGACCTTCAGCAAGTCCTTTGCCTCGCTGGGCGGGTTCATCGCCGGCGACGACGACGTCATCCATTACATCCAGCACCACGCCCGTTCGCTCATCTTCAGCGCCTCGATGCCGGCCTCCAATGTGGCCGCCGTGTTAGCGGCGCTCGAAATCATGGAGACCGAGCCGGAGCGCGTCGACCGGTTGTGGGCGGTCACCGAACGCATGCGCGCCGGCCTCAAGCGGCTAGGCTTCAACATGGGCCCCAGCGTCACCCCGGTCATCCCGATCATCACCGGCGACACCGCCACGACGATCCTGGCCTGGAAGAAGTGCTTCGAGGCCGGGCTCTACACCAATGCTGTGCTGGCGCCTGCGGTGCCGCCCGATCAGTGCCTGATACGCACGTCGTATATGGCGACCCACACCGACGAGCAGATCGATCGGGCGCTCAACATCTTGGGCGAGGTCGGGCGCGAGCTGGAACTGATCCACTGAGAGCGGGACCCACCGGACCGGCGCTTCCGACATCGGCGCTCACATCCAGTCAGTGATCATGGAGATTCCTCGCTCGCCGAAGCGGCTCGCTTCGTGAAGCATCCCGGAGGGGCGGAATGACAAGCAGAGAGGAGCCTTCCTCACCTTTTTGTCATTCCGAGGGCCGCTATCGGCGGCCCGAGGAATCCCCGAGCCGCGCGATCGCGAACGACTCGCGACCTGGACGCACCCACCAGGCACTTGCCTTACACTAGTCCCCGCATGGATCAACCTGGCCCCATCCTCGTCACCGGCGCCACCGGCTTCGTCGGCTCCGCCCTGTGCCGCGCTTTGTGCGCCGAAGGGCGCACCGTCCGCGCTCTGCACCGTCCGACGTCTTCTCTGCGCGCGGTCGAAGGGCTTCCGCTCGAGCGGCACGTGGGCGATATCCTGGATCCTCCATCGCTCGAAGCGGCGCTGGACGGCGTCTCGCTGGTGTTCCATGCCGCGGCTCAATCCGACTACTGGCGTTACCCCGAGCCCGTGCTACGGGCGGCGGTCGACGGAACGCGCAACGTCGTGCGGGCGGCCCGTCAAGCCGGCGTCCGGCGCCTGGTGCTGACTTCGTCGGTGGCGGCGCTGGGCGTCCCGGCGCAGGGCGAGCTGCTCACCGAAAACCACCGCTTCAATCTGCCAGCGGACCGATTTCTCTACGGCTACTCCAAGAATCGATCGGAGGAGGTGGCGCTCGCGGGGGCCGGCGACGAACTCGAAGTCGTCATCGTCAATCCAAGCATCGTTCTCGGCGCCGGCGATCTCAACCGGATCAGCGGATCGATCATCCTCGAGTCGGCCCGCGGGATCGCCTTCGTCTACACCGAGGGCGGGGTCAATTACGTCCACATCGACGACGTCACCTCCGGGCATCTTGCCGCGGCCGCCCGCGGCCGGTCCGGTGAGCGCTACATTCTCGGAGGCGAGAACCTCACCCATCGCCAGGCGCTGACCGAAGTCGCCCGCATCGTCGGCCGCCGCCCGCCCTGGTTACGCATCCCGAGCGCCGCCATCCCTGCGCTGGCCATGGCACTGGATCTGGTGGGAAGCGTGATCCCCACGCCGTTGAACGCGGCACAGCTTCGCATGAGCCGCCACCGGTTATGGGTCGATACCTCCAAGGCCAAGCGCGAGCTGGGGCTGGGGGCGACGAAGCCGTTTTCCGTGGCGGCCCGAGAAGCGTATGATTGGTACCGCGCCGCCGGGATGATCTAGAATCAGCTTCCCGCGAGCTTGAAGCTCGCGGGAAGCTCGGGAAGACATGCGCCCGGCCCCAGCACGCCAACCGAGCCGAGGCGCAACGCTGGGGGCAGGGTGCCCAAGCGTAAGTCTCAGCCCGCGCCGGCCCCGCCGGTGTTCTTCCCGCCCTACCCTCCCTCCTGGGTTGATCGCCTCACCGAAACGCCGAACCGCGCTCCAGGACCAGCCTGGTTGACTTTCATCGCCTTGGGGACGGCGGGAATCCTGCTACAGATTGGCCGTGGGAGCCCGGCAGCATCCGCGGCGTGGCCGCGGCCTTGTTGTTACCGCTCGGCATCTGGCTCATTCAGACTCTCATGACGCGCTGGCTCGGTTAGCTCGACAAGCTGGCGCGTGCAGAGTACTTGGTGTGGAGGCTCACATGGCACGGAGATCTTCCAGGCGAACCCCGGTGGCCCCGCCGCCTACCTTAGTGCCGCCCTACCCTCCGAGCTGGATCAACCGCTTTGCCGACTGGGTCGACCGTCTGCCGGGCGCAAGCGGGGCCTACTACGTCGGCGCCGCCCTCGTGCTGGCCGGCCTCCAGTGGGCGATCCAGATGGCGGGGAGCCGAAGCGCGGACTCCTTCAATCTGCTCGTGGCCATCACGATCCCCTACGAGCTGGGACTGATGCATTACCTCCTGCGTACATCCGCCGGCAGCCTCGAGGAATTCCGGCCGGCGCTGCGGGCCAGCGCCTTCGAAGCCGAGGAGCTGCGCTATCGCCTGACCATGCTCCCTGCCCGTCCTGCCCTATGGGCCGCCGCTGGGGTTACCGTTGTTTCCTCCGGCTTGGTGGCGATGTCATACCTCCTGGACCGGGCGGGGTTGGCCAGCTGGCTGCCGGAGGGCCTCGCTTTCCCAGACTTCCCGGCCGTTTTTCACATCGCTCCCACGGCACCTTCCGTCGGACTGACGTCGCTGATCCTGATCGGCGCCTGGTGGGCCACGGGCACCTATGCTTACTTGATGTTCCACCAGCTGCGCACGATAAGCCTGATCTATTCACGCAATACGGAGATCCGTGTGTTTCGGCTCGGGCCGCTCTATGCATTCTCTCGTCACACGCTCCGTAGCGCCGTGGGGCTTCTGCTGTTGGCCTACGGCCTGTTCGCTGTCGCCCCGGAAGTCATCCTGTCGCCGCTCGGCCAGGGGTCGTGGTTGTTGCTGATCGCCGGGGCCGTTGCCACATTCCTCTTCCCCCTCTGGGGGATTCATCGGCACCTCG
>Ga0184633_10000012_pt1 | contig 56530 bp, 106 predicted proteins | sample PLM31_170_b1_FD_133156 | JGI IMG/M metagenome (GOLD analysis project Ga0184633, IMG submission 133156) | Groundwater sediment microbial communities from an aquifer in East River, Colorado, USA - PLM3-1_170_b1 | ecosystem: Environmental > Terrestrial > Soil > Riparian zone | place: USA: East...
AATCAAGTGATCGAGCACCTCAATATCCAACAAGCGCCCGGCCTCGACCATTGCACGAGTCACAGCTACATCCTCCGGGCTGGGCGACGGATCTCCGCTCGGATGGTTGTGCATCACGATCACTGCCGCTGCCCCCGCACGGACCGCCGGCTCCAACACCTCGGCTATCCTGATCAGGCTCGTATTCACCGATCCCTTGTACACCTTCACCCTCCGGAGCATCTGATTACGGGCATTCAACAACAGCACCCACAGCTCCTCTTTCTCCAACGCCGACATTTCAGCTTCAAACAGGCTCGCCGCTTGCTCCGGGTTCTGGATCACAAACTTTCCGTCCGTCTGAACCTGCGCCATCCGAATCCCCAATGTAAGCGCCGCCCGAATCCGAACGGCGGTCGCCCGACCAACTCCGTCAATCTCCATCAGCTGATCCACAGTCGCCCGGTTCAGGTCGTTGCCGAACATCTCAACCAGCGAATACGCCTGCTGCAGACCGTGATCGTTTCCGACCACAGCTGCCAGCAACTCAACGTTCGAGCAGACGTCCGGCCCTTCCCGAATTAACCGGCTCACCGGTCGATCTGACTCTGGCATTTCCCGTATCGACAACATGGCTCCATCTCCCATCCATCCGTCTCCCTACTCCAGCACTGCCACGATCTGGCTAGGCGTGACCGCCAGCCTGACCGTGCAAGGGCCGTACAGCCTGCGGCTTGTGCTTGCCGGGCTGGGTATCGATTCGTGCTGCTCTAGCTGGAGCCGATAGAACCCAACCCGACCCTGCTCCACGATCTCGTCCCACTGCTCAACCGTAATGTTCTGGATCCTCAATTCAACCCCCAGCGCAACCTCGCTCGTCATGCTGTCCGGCTGATCGTGCTGGTGCGAACCACATAGGAAGCAGTGCGGGACTGTCTTCGGCAGGATGTAGTGATGCTCACACTCGCAATCCCAAAACCTCGGGTCAGTCTCCATCTCAGGCCTCCAGTTTCAACGTGCCGCCCGTCTCGGCGTTGTACGCCTCGATCATGGCCGCAATCAGGATGGGCGCTTCGTCTACCGGGACGTTGACGCCCTTCTTCGTGGGCAACCACTCTCCCTCGTTGTCCCACACGTGACGCACGTCCAGCTTCGGCGGCCCGCCGTTGTAGCGCGACACCCGCACTCGGACCTGCGCCTTCTCCAACTTCACGTTCGGGGCAAAATCTTCCTTCTGCTTCGCCATCTCACCATCATCCTTCCATCCTGCGGGCCGGAATGCCCGGCGACGGCTACTATCCGTCGATAGTCGCCGTCATCTGATCTTCCAGCCGCTTCCACTCGTTCTTCGCTCGCGCTAGGTTCTCGTCCACTTCAGCCAACCGGCCACTAACCGGCGCTCCTGCGGCCTGCTGCAACGCCAACCCTGCCGCTTCGAGCGTCAGCGCCAAAACCCGCAACCGCGCTTCGATCAACTGCTCCGCCTCGTTCAACTGGTCAGCTTGTCCCATCGCTCCTCATCCTCTCGTTTCAACTGCTCGGCCTTCGCCACGATCATCAGTCCGATCGAATGCTTGCACGTGAACCCCCGACTCGCATCCGGGCAACTGCACCGATCGAACTCCGCTCCATAATCGGACGCCTTCTCCTTCAACTTCCCCGACATGATGTACCCCCACGCCCGGTCGACCCGCTTCACTTCGTACACGCCAGTCCTCCGGGCGAAATGGCGGGCGTAGTTATACGCAGACATCAGTCGTGAAACGTCGCCGTGCATATTCATCAGACGAACCTCAGATACTGCGGAACTGTGTCGGCGGCCGCGAGCTGTCGCAACTTCGCGCTCAGCGCCGCCGCATCCTCGTTCCGCAGATCGGTCCCTCCCGGTCTGTATCCAAGCAGCACGTCCCACATCACCCGAATGGCCGACTGCTGTAGCGTCCGATGCGACTGATCGAGTTCCTCGAGAAACCCCTTCACCATTGCCTCGCCCGATCCCATCGTATTCACCGCGGTCACCAGACCCTTCGCCAACTCCTTGCCTTTCTCGAACTGTACCGGGTTCATAGCTGATCTCCAAACGTCCGCTCATGGCAGGGCCGGCAGACCACCTCGCACTTCACCAGCTCCTGCTCGATTCGTTGCCACCGAACTCGCCCAAAATACTGACCGACATTGAACACCTTCGACGTTCGGTCCACGTGATGAAACTCCAACTGCTGCTTGCTCCCGCACCGGCACTGGCGTCCCATCAGATCTCTTGCCAACCTGCGTTGCCGTTTCGCCCTCCGGTTCTGGCGTTGCAGCGGGGTCACTTCTGCCCCGCCTTCACCGTCCGGATCGCCTGCGGCATGGCCGTATAGATGCTGCCATACCCGCGGTCCTTCGCGATCTGCCAAGCCACCGACCACACCAGCTCCTTGTTCTGCCTCCACCACCGTTTACCCTCTGCCAAACGACCGTTCTTGCTCATTGCCCATCTCCCATCCCTGAGAAACTACCGGGCCGTCACTTCCAACACTGTCATCCCCACATCGCCACTTCCGATCAGACTTCGTACTGATTCTTCCACCCTCGCATCATCCCACTCTCCGGCTGCGACCTCCACGATCACCATCACTTCGAACGTGACTTTCTCACTGACCTGCGTTTCGGGGGCCATCTTCGTATCTCCTTTCATCCTGAGGAAAGGATAGCAGGTTGGCCGGGGTTTGTCAATGAGTAATGAAAGGCCCAATAGGGGGTGGATGGTAGGGAACCCGGGAAAGGCTTAAATGGAGCCTAGGGACCGAAGGGGCGGCTTTTAGGATGGATTAGTAGGGTGAACAAAACGTGCCCTTGTGGGGCACGTTTTGTTAGGGAGGCGTGAAAGGCGTTATCAGCCGGCGACCTTCAATGCCTTGCTGATCTCAGCCTTGGCCGTCGCCGGAATCTTCTGCCCGGTCTGCTTCATCAGCAACCACAGCGCGGCCCGTTTCAGATCGCTCTGAGTGCAGGCCCCTTGGCGGGATGCCGAACCGAGCCATGTGTGCTGATCGGGATGCAGCCCATCCGGAAGCAGCTTTGCTTCGTACTGTCTTGGTCTAGCCATATCCTAAGAATAGCACAAACGGGGTACGATTGTCAATGAGTAATTCTCCGCTTCCGTGTCTCCCATTGCCAGTCCCACCGTCGTCCTGTGGTCATCGCGTCTGGCCCAACCACCAAACACTCTACCGTTTTCCCCCTGACTTCCAGCACCAGGTAACGACGCCCTGCCCGCGTCTCCAACAGATCAAACGCCTCTGGCGACTCCCCCCATGCCAGCCGGAGCTTGACCTTTTCCCCGATCTGTTTCATCCGTCTTCCGCACCGCCCATCGGCTTGTGATCACCCGGAACCCGTCTTCAAACTCAACCAGCACGCTGTTTTTGGATCCGCGCACCAGCACTCGGCACCGCTGTCCCTTGCGATCTACTAGCCGGCTACGCCAGTACCAAACGTGATCGTACTCGGGACTTCGTTGCCCCATCGCTCCCATCCAGGCCTCGTTTGCCGGGCGAACAGCTCCACGTAGCGCCGCCCAGGATAAAGCCGCTCGATCTTGTCGTACTGATCGTCGGGTTTTCGACTGTGCTCTCGCACTGGTGCATAGATCAGCTCAGACACCGTATGATCGTCGGGCGGCATGGATCCACGCACTCCCAACAGACACGCCTCTGTGTTCCTGCGCGTGTACTTGCCCATCCCAAAGTGAAACCCCAACCCCGACCGCCTTGCTTTCACCCACAAGAAACCGATCGTCGCATACCGGAACCCCCACGCCTCGATCACCTCGATTGCGGCAAACAACTTCCACCACGGCACCCACAAGAACAGCACCGCATCCTTCCCCGCTATACCACTAACCGGTAAGGCGGCAATCTGCTCGACTGCCATCGTGGGATAGTGCGCCTCACCAGCCCCGCGCTTGTTCGAAGTCTCGACGCTCCAGACTTCGTACAGCCAAGGCGGATCTGCCAGCACTACGTCGAACTTCTCGGAGCCGTCCAATTCCATAACCCCTGCTTACCGCCGACAGCGATCGGCGGGTCCATCATCAGAGCACCGTTCAGCTGCCACGCGAACCGACCCTCAGCGAAGTCGCCAAACAGATACTCGTCGCCAAGCTCTTTCATCTGCGGCCACAGATCCTCAGCATGGAACACATCAACTAGCCGGCAGGTCGCAACCACGGCCCCAAGCGGCAGCACCCCGAACCGAAGTCCGGCCCCATCCAGCGCCTCGGCCATCGCCCTCCGTGCCTCAACGCCGATTGAGGACAGCGTCTCGTCCAAACGCCGTGTCGCCGCGTGAATCGCCAGCGGGCCTCGATACGGTGTGCTCCACGATCTCGTCTCGTAACTCTTGGCCCCGATCGCAACCAGCGACGCCCACGGCTGCCACAGGGTAATCGCTCTCATGCCGGCGCGGGAACCTCCGCCTCGCTGATCTTGTTGTGCTGCTTGGTCGTGGCCTCCATGAACGTCTCGGCTGCGGCTCGGATGGCCTTCGGCATACCCCCTGTCTCAATGATCTCCTCGACTGCATTCCAAGCGGCCATGAACACGTCTTCCCAGGTTCGTTCCTTGGGCATGTAGCCGCTCCGCTTTGCTGCGATCGCATCGACCGGAGCGGGTCGACCTCCGAATTCGTCGGCGCTCTCGACCGCCCATTCCGCCAACGCCCGCCAGCCCTGCGCTCCGGCTGGTTTGCAGGCCCTGAGCTGACTCCAGGTCAAGACTTCGAACTCGGAGCGGATCTCCTGTGAGAAGAACCTCGCGATTTCCTCCCGTACTCGGACCGTCGCCGCCCCAAGCCCTGACTCAATCGCCACTCGCTTACGAACCGTCCCCTTGCCAGCCAGTCCCCCAAACTCGTCCACAAGATCGGCGGTCATGTCACCGCTGCGCCAGCGCCACGTATCAATCCCCTCTTCCCCCTGCCTTAGCTCATTCGCCACCTCGTCGGGCAGGATGAACTCGCTCACCTTCATTTCAGGCATGATCACTCTCCTTCGCCGGCTCCGGCTGAGCCGCTTTGCGAAATTCGTCAGCGTACGGACAGTCGGCATAGTGCGACTCGAACGTCTGCACCATCTTGCCGTACGTCTTCCCCTTCTTCGTGAATCGGACCAGCCGCATCTGACTGCTGTCCGGGCGGTACGGCATGGCCGAGCCGCTCTCCATCTTCAAGAACATGATCTCGGCCCCGCACTTGCAAACGTCAGCCATTGACCTTCTCCTGTGCGGCCCTTCGCTCCGCGTCCAGCGACAGCTCTGTTATCACCGCCAAGAGCGCACTGTTATTCTTGGCAGATAGGTACTTGTGAATTGCGTCAGCCTTCTCTTGATAGCGTTGCAGGTCGGCTTCGAGGGCGACTGCCATCTTGATTGCCAGTGCCCTTGATACAGGAGCAAGCCCGAACTCTGAGGCCCTGTGCTCCAGAAGGAACTCACTCAGCTTCTCGCTCATTCTCGCTCCTCCTCTCAGAACTCACTTGTACACAGAAAGCCAGGGCCATAGGCCTCGGCCCACACCTGAGCTTCCCCACTCACGCATACGACCCCATCTGCTTCAGGGTCAGCGATGTCTCCTGTCTCTAAGTCAACCCATATCCTGATCTCGGCCGTTGCTGCAAGCTCTACCCATTCACCGATGTCGTCGGGGTCTCGACTACCCAATAGCTCCGCTTGTGCATCAAGCACTTCATCAAGGCTGCTTGCCACCCACCAGTCATATTCGCTACTAAACACTCTTAGCTCGCTCATTACCCATGCTCCTGTATATCGGCCTTCAACATCACCACTTGACTGTCGTCCTCAATCAGTATCGGGACCAGCGCCTCGACTCCAGATTTCTGCGAATGCAGCCCCTCCAAGACCGACTTCACCAGATTGTCGATGTCGCCGGCGTTCTTCCCGCGCGCCTGACGCTCGACGGACTCGACCACCACAACCGTCATATCCGGCAGGAAGTCGATCCACACTGCTACACCCGTAGCAATCTTGAAATCGTCGGGCAGCCCCATCCTGCGCTTGCTGTCAATGGCCGCGGCCCTCACCGCATCGACAAACTCCCGATAGCGAACCACGTCCGCTCGGACTTTCCACCGATCGGCCCGCGTCATGCGCGGTTTGGGCACCGCCTTCATGCCCACCGCGAAGTGAAATGTGTTCAACTTCCGTGCCACCACGGAATCTCCGTCTGGCCCTCCGGCTCGGCCACCGTCTCCGGCCGGCCTTGACAGGCTGGGCATTCATACGCTCGCGTCTTGACCACAATGTACCACCCCTTCTTCACCAAATCATTCCCGTCGAACCAACACAGCGACTCCTCCCGACTGTGCCCCGGCGCACGATGAAACGGCCCGGCTCGGATGAACGACAGATAGACCTGCCCATCGTCCTGACAGTTCATACAGCGCACCCGCGACCGCATCGGCAACACTCGCTGGAGACAGAGGTTTGTAGGCCGCTTCCGCTCCCATTCGGTCTTGTGCTCCTGCGCCTCGAGCGGAAGATACGGTGTGATGTACTGCTCGGTCGTCCCATACATGCCTAGTGCGTTCTCAGCCACTCGTCAAAGTCCTCCTTCCCGCCGCCTGCAGCACGACGCTCGATCCAGACTGACAGGAACGTGCCCTCAACACTGATCGGTCCCTTGATCGTCGGCTTCTGTCGGCCAGTCGTGAGACGTTCCAACGCCTTCACGACGCCCCATTGGAAGTTCTCGACATCCCAACCCACCTCGTCCAGCATCCGCATGATCGGTTGCCACCACCACGCCGGCCCATTCGGATGCTTTGGTCCCGGTTGCTTGATTCGTAGCTGTCTCTCGAAGAAGTCTCCGGCCGTTTTGCGAATCGAGTGAAACGTCGCGCCGGTAGGCCGCGACCCTTCTTCCTCAGAGTCCTTCTTAAACCTTACTTCTTCCGTACTCTCAGCGGAACGCCCGCGTTCCTGTGGGGAACGATCGCGTTCCTGTGGGGAACGCTCCTTTCCATCACCCCCAGATATGGGGGCTGTCCACCGATCAACCACCTCGACGAGCAGAGTGCCCTTGTCGCTCTCTCCAAGTCGCACCCATCCTTTCAGTGCCAACCCCCGCCGCGCCCGCACAACGGTCGCCAAGCCCATGCCGCACTTAGCCGCCGTCGTTCGGGTCGCTTCGTAGGTGTCGCCCACCCGTTTGTAATGCACCAGCAGACGGAACTCATAGACCGTCAGCGCGGCATCGTCCCACATATTCGGAATGATCGTGAAGTTTTCGCGGGGATTGCGAATCTTCTGTCGTTCGGCCATCCATCCTCCAACCATCCGGCCTTTCCGGGCCGGCTCTCTCGCCCCTGCTCCAACCGTTCAGTAGGGTAGCACCGTCTCCAAGATACGGCAAGCCCCCTAAAGATACTAGGGGGCCTGCGCGAGATGGACTCGGTCATTCCCGCGGCCGGAGGATGAATCCGACCAGCCTACTGGCCGAGGGTGCGGGCGACCTGAGCATGCCTATTTTACCCCATCCTCAACCCCGATCACCAGCCGATCGCCTTCGAGATTTCTGGCGTGAAACCGCCCAGCTCCTCGATAAACCGCTTCCTGAAACACTCCCATAGCTCAGTCCCGGTCACGAACAGCGGATCGCCGGACGGGGCAAAGCGGTACAGGCGGGCCAGCTCCTCGTGCGACATCTTGTAGATCCTGCGCTTCCATTCCTCGACCTCAGTGTCACTTAGCTCTGGCATCATCCTCCTCCTTGATCGGGTCACATCGAGCGACCAGCCGGCCGAGCGTGTCAAAAACCTCCGTGATGATCCGGTACGGCTCCTCCTCGTTTCCCGCGCCGATCCCGCGCTTGATCACAATGAGGCGTTCGATCTTCACCGACCGAAGATCAGCGATTGTCGGGGAGACGCTCATCGCCCACCTCCTCCAGATTCTCGGGCACCCGGATCTGCATCTTCGGATGGCATTCTGAGCACAGCGTCCGAAGATTGTGCATGGCGTTGTCGCCGCCCCACGCCAGCGGTATGACGTGATCGCACTCCAGCTCCAGGCCCAACGTCAGCAACAAGGCCTCCGCCCGCTTGCATCGCTGGCAGGTTCGATGGTCACGCTCAAACACCTTCTGCCGCAGCTCGGGCCAATCAGCCGGGTACTTATCCTCCGGCACGATCGGCGTGTAAATATCCTCCGGCCGCGGCAGCAGGGCCATCAACTGCTCGGGGTCCACCTTCTCATGCAACGTAGCGGAGATCGTGGCTTTAGGTGTCTTGCCAGTCACGACAAAGGCTGGTCGCACGTTGGCGGGAAGCGCCTGCACCGTGGCTTCGAACGTCGGTTCATCAACCGTCTCGATCACCGCCGCGGGGAGATTCTTCCTGCACCATTCGAGCGCCTTTTCCCTGTCGTACTGGACGAACCCATGCTCCTGAACTCCGATACCCGGGATCGGGGTCTTCAGCCCCAACTCCGCAAACCCATCCAGCGCCAGCTCTCGCAGCTTCAACTCCTCCAGATCCACGTCGGACTGAACCAGCGACAGCTTCAGCTCGTTGTTCAGCCACTCAGGGCGCATCACCAGCTCAGCCTGCAGGTTGCGCCGGATCGACTTCAACTGCTCCAGCTGTATCCTCAGCACCGCTACGATCAGCGCCTCCTCCCTCAGCTCCAAGATGAATTTCTCGGGCGGGGTCAACTTCGGTTTCTTTGCCATCGTATCCTTCTCCCATCTCCTGCCGGGCAATCGCCTCGGCTTCCTTCATCGACAGCACACTTGGCATGTGCAACCCACCTCCTTTGTCCTCGGGCCTGAGCCAATCGAGCAGGGCACGCGACTGTGGCCCGGTCAGATCCTCAGCCTTCGGGTTTCCAAACAAGAACTGCAGCACGGCCTGTTGACGTTCGTTCTGCCGGCCCTCGAAGCAGTCTCTCAGCTGAGACGCCGCGTATGGCCCGATCTCCGACCTGCCGATCTTCGTATCCCGCGGCGTATCCTTGAACTGAACGGCCTTGACCGTAACAGACGACTTGACTGTTGCCGGGTCATACGGCCGATCGCCCGGCTTGCCGCGCGACGGCACCCCCACCTCAGTCTTTGGACCGCCCTCCGGCGTCACATCAATCCACTCGTTCTCGACGATGTAAGCGTTCGGGTCAGTCGGCGCATGCTCAACAAACTGAGCCATATTCACGTGCGCCCCCCACCGCTGCTTCAACGCCTCGATGTACGCCCGCTTCTTGGCCCGGTTGACGTGCGGCATCTTGTTCTTGCCTTTTTCCAGATCGGTTTTGTCCTCCACCGTCACACACCCATAGCCAATGTCGGACGGCGGGGCCACGCCCAGCCGCTCATCCATCATCTGACTCGACATGCCCTCTTCCTTCAGCTCCTTCCTGCGACCGTAATACTCGTTGGCCGTCCGGTGATCGGTCACGTCCGCACGGAACACCAGATCGGTCGTTGCGAACCCCAGCTCGACCTTCTCCCGCTCATCCTTGATCTGCGTGTACCGGGCCGGCAGGAGGTACGTTCCGTCCCGCCGCGCCGCTTCCTCGGCCAGTCGGATCGTTCCATCCCTGCCGCGCATGATCGTGAGCATGCGCTTTCCCTTGTTGGCACCGTAGTCTGGAATTGAAATCCAGTACCACAGCTCCGGCTGAGGCTGAAACGGCGACAGACCAGTGGCGATCGCTGCCTGACCCACTAACAGCGCCTCATCGAACAGGACCGGAGTTTTTCCGTGGTCGGTCTTCATCAGGCGGTCGGCCACGATCCGAACCACCTTACTGGAGCCGTAGCGGGCCAACGGACTTGCATCATCCGCTAGACCGTGAAACAGGGCGACGGCTCTTGTCTCACCCTCCTGCGTTTGGTCGCTCATTGCGACCTCCTTTCTCACTGAGAAATTGTAGCTCTGACGCTTCGGTTAGTCAATGAAAAAAGGCGCACGCGGCACTATTCCCCAGACTCCTTTCCTCAGATTTGCAGCCTTACGCGTACGCCCTAGCTGCCTACTTGGGCGGTGTGGCCGGCTCGCCGCTGGTCAGGAATTCCTCGGTCCAATTGATCAGCGTCTGTATCCGCTCCTGATCCAGCTCGGCCTCACAATAGCGGATGGTGCAGACCGCGAAGACATCGGTCACAATGTTTCCGTCGAGTCCCTCTTCGGTCCGCACGTCAATCTGCCAGTGATGGGCATGCTCATCGCCATCCCCGCGGGCTTCTTCAGCCTCAAACTGCGCCATCGTCATTCTCGGCTCCCCGTGTAGATCCGCCCACTCGTCCGTGTTCATCTGTACGCCTCCATCCATCCTCGGCTCTTACAAACTCGGCTCGCTCGAACTCAACCTTCTCGACCAGCCGTTTCCGGCCAGTCCGATAATCCAGCTCCCACACCCTATCTCCGACCTGAACGACGGCTTTCACGTCGCAACCCTCTAACCATCTTCCGGTTGACCGCGTTCTGAAACAGATCGGGCGGCCCCCCGTGAAAGACCCGGTTCCCACGCTTGAACACATGCACCCACACCCACGTCAGCAACCGATCGGTCAACCACCAGCCGCCGATCTCAGGCTGTGCCTGCATCGTCACCTCCGACAGCCTTGGCGATCCCGGCCGTGTCCACGTCGAGCCATTCCTTCATACCAAGCAGCGAGGCCATGTGACGCAAGGCGGCCTCCACTTCGGGCACGCCGTAGGGATTGCTGTGTTTGCTCCCGCGGTTGCCCTTGGCCCATTCGAGAACGGCGGCTAGATGAGCGAGGGTGATCGGCGTTCCTGCGATCAGATCGGCGTTGGCATAGACCTCCGAGTCTTCGCTTCCCATCTCGAACAAGACCCTCGCAACACGCCGACCGACCGCAACGACAACCGGAGCGCCACCATCCAACTTCCCCACTTTCCACGGCCCGGGCGTAAATCTGTATTCGCTCATGCCGTCTCCTCCCCGGCCTCGACCAGATTGCCCTCTTCATCCTCGACCGCCTCGATCTGGTCAAGGTCGCCCTCCTCGCATTCCGGGCACGCGGCTTCGGCAATCTTGGACGCAAACTTGTTGCAGTCGGGACACTGATGCGATTCGCCGTTCAGCGAATTGTTCCGGCTGAAGACAGTGCCGCAGTTGTTGCACTCGTACAGTGGGTTCCCGGGATCAACCGCCTCCTCACGAACCAGCTCCTCACAACTCTGACACTTGTAGGCCGTGATCGTTTCTTCGCTCATCTCAATACTCTCCATGCTCTCGCCCATCGGCTCCAACGTAGGTCGGAAACTCCGGGCGCTCTGGCGGCTCGACGCCTTTCAGCGCCAGTCGCTTGAGGCGTCGGTCGTCCACGGCGGTCAACTCACACCCGGACGCATGGGTCACTAGGACCCGCTTGCTGTTTACTCGCAGATACGGCCGACCACAGATTGGGCATTCCATCTCACTCCACTCCATCCATCGGGCCGAGGTGCCCGCTTCCGGGGTCGACTCGCGTCGGCCCCGGCCTGCCGGAACCCCGGTCAGTCGTTGAACACGACCAGCGTGTGCCCTAGCAACGACCGATACACCGTCTTGAACTCATCGCGGGTCTGAAGCAGGAACACCACCGAGATGTTCGCCGCTCGCAGGACGATCCGGCTCGGCCATTGCCCAACATTCAATCCGATGTTGGACGCCTCGGTCGAATACTCAGTGCCCCGAAGAAACACATCTTTCCGGGCAACATCCCACGTTCCACTGCTTCCAAGTTTGCCCATCTCAGCTTCCCTTCCGTCAGCTAACGCTGACCCACTTCATGCACGTCTGGAGCAGGTGATCGTAGTCACCGCCCGTCGCCTCCGAAAAGAAGGCACTGATCTCCGCGGCCGGGACATGGGCATGCTTCATCGCCCGCTGCACCGTTCCGAGGACGGCGAAGGCATTTCCATCGCCTCCCACCAATTCAACTTCGATCTCCGGATACTTCGGTTCGCTCATCGGTCCTATCTCCTTTCATCCTAGGATAAGCCTAGCAGGTTGGCCGGGGTTTGTCAATGAGTAATGTAATGGTAGGAGCTTGGGGCGATTTGGGGATGCTAAGGGTCGTCGGGAGCTGGTAGAAAAAGGTCTAAATGGGGCCTTTGCGGGCCGGAATTGAGTTTTGGGTATTGGGATAGGTGGAAGTGCCAAATGGCTCGTTGTAGGCTCAGATAAACAGTGAGGCCCCGATTGCCGGTCGGGGCCTCACGCACTAAGGAGGAGAGGAAGAACCGCGACTACGAATGACGGGCGCTGTCGCCGTATACGCCTTCTTTGATCCCGCGGTAGGCTTTCTGGCTGAACAGCCAGTTGATCGCCCACAGCAAGATCTGTTCCATGAACGGCGGGACGCTGGCAAGTCCACCCAGCGCCATCACAGATTGAGCCGTGAAAGCGAACAATCCGGTCAGTGCGATCGGGGTGAGCACCTTGATCCAGCGCGGGAACGTCGGCGCGTGCCATCCCGACCAGTTCTCCAGCAGGTACGCGATCACGTAGCCGGCCAACACGCCCGAGCCACCGCCCGAGATGATCCAGGCCAGCACTTCCTCAAGATCACTGAAGTCACCCTGCGTCGCTGCTATCAACATCACAGTCAGCGAAGCGATCAGCAACAGCACAAACCTCATCCTGATCATCATTCTATTAAGCATCTCATCTCCTTCCTGGCGACCGCAACCAAGAGTACACGGTCCACCCGATTATCAGTGACATTACACCAAACACCAACGCGATCGAGATTACGGCATCGTTGTCGGTCGCCCTCTCCTCAGGCGTCATGGTCGGAAACGGTGTCCTCGTCGATCTCGGCGTCGGAGTTGCTACAGCTGTAGCAACTCCGACCGGCTCGGGCCTCGGCTCCTCGATCAGGCCCAACAGATCTTGCTCGATCAGCCGGGGAACTGTCGGCTGGTGAAAACTGACCCACTCGCCTCGGATGCGCCATGAGTTGCCGGCTCGATACAGCAAGCGCGGCTCTCGGTATTCCTGCCAATACTCGTCGCGGGTCACGAACGTCACGCGGTCCAGAAACCACTGCCTCAGCTCGACCGGCTCTCCGGCCACGAATTCGGGCGGCAGCTTCGAAACCTCCACCCCGTCGATGCGCCACTTCAGAACCTTGTACCGGCTGTTGTACGGCTTGACCATTCCCCAGCGTAGCGCCGTCTCGTAGCCCAGCTCCGCGACTTCTCCCCGATGCACGATCGTCCCGTACAGATCGTTCCGCTGAGCACAATCCACGATCAGGAATGGCCCCTCCCACTCACGCTCCGGCCCGCGGATCCAAACGTCAAGTCCAATGTCTGCACAGGACAGCCCTGAGACACCATCCACGTATCCGTCAAGCGACAGACCTCTTGCACGGGCCGTACCCTCCATGACACCCGGCCCATAGAAGACGACCCCTCCGACGGCATAGGTTGGAGATCCAACGAACCAGCTCTCCAGCGTCGGCCAGCCCGGAACGAAGTCTCCATACCACCAATAGCCGTCCACCACGTCCGCGTCGTTGCATTCTTCGGACTCGGACTCATCGTGGCAGGCATAGGCGGTGTAATGCCCCGGCAGTTGTGGGAGAAGCGTCAGGATCAAGCTGGCGGCCGAGGCGACGGCGGCGCAGACCCATCGGCGCGTTCTCAGAACGCAAGGATTATCCGCTCACTCTCTCAGCCACGACCCGTACATCGGTACTATCAAGGACCAACGAACCCCTCTACGACGTTCATCAGCTCATGCCTTCCACTGGGGAAGTCCACTTTCTTACCGGCCACGTCCGTCACCCGGAAGTAAAACTCGTAACCCTTCTGTGTCAGCAGGAACTCGGTGCCGGCCGGCGACAGCGTGACCTTCCCATTCGGTGCATCGGTGATCGCAACGATTGGCGATCCATCGGTGCTCTTATACGTCGTCACCACGTCGTCCGACTTCCGTTTGACATGCAGCTCCAGAAGCCCGGCACCCGTGAGATTGACGGCCGTCTCCTCGCCCGTCACGCGATCCTTCGTTTTCAGCACGAAGACCAGCGGTGTAGTGATCTGCTCTCGAATCTCAACTAAGGCATGCGGCATCCCTCACCTCACAGATCGAACCACTTCAGTATACGGCGATCACTGTCCACAATCACTACCCGCACGTCGGTATCAAGCAACCCCACCATCCGGTCGGGCGTGAGCACGGTCAGTAGCGTCTCCTCGACCCCAATCGGCACGCCGACGACAGGAGCGACGATCTGGACTAAGAACTGCCGCGGCTCGACCGGATACGGACGCCCTCGCAGCATGTCGGGGTACGTCGGCTCCCAAGCCAGCGGCGGCACGGGCGCGGGGACGGGGATAACGAACGTGCCAAAGAAAGCAGTCTGCTCATAGGTCAGATAAGTCCGGGCGGCAATCCGATCGGGAAACTGGACGGAAACTGTTGGTGTGGGCGTGAACCCCGACCAAACGAACGCCGGTCTGAGCGCAGCACCAAGCACGCGACGGATGAACAGATAATTCGGGTACTCCGGCTCCCAACCAAGAGGCGGAACGGGCAGATTCGGAAGCCCACCTGTCCAGAACAACGCCTGCTGCTCATCGGTCGGATAGATCCGCCGTTGGAGCCTGTCCGGGTAGACGACAGTGACCGGGTTGACCGGCGCGGCCGGTGCGGGCGTAAACCCTGACCAGAACAGCTCTTGCTGATCAACGATCGACTTCCGGCTGTCAATCTTGACCGGATACTCAGGCTCCCAGCCGAGAGGCGGGACCGGTAGGTTGGGAAGCCCCGCAGTCCAGAACTCTGCCTGTTGATCGGCGGTCGGGTACGTGGGCCGAACCAGCCTAGACGGGTATTCCGGCTCCCATGAGAGAGGTGGAATGGGGAGGTTCGGCAGACCCGGAACCCAAAACTCGGCGGCCTGCTCACTGGCTAGGTACTGCGGTCGAACAAGCCGGGCCGGGTACTCGGGTTCCCAAGACAGCGGCGGGATAGGAAGGTTCCCAAGACCCGGGACCCAAAACTCCGCCTGCTGCTCCGCAGTCGGATACGTTGGGCGTGTGAGCCTGTCGGGATATTGAGATCCCCAAGACAGTTCTGGAACCGCGGGAGCGGCGGCTGGGGTGAAACTCGACCAGAAGAAGGCCGGGACGAGGGCGGCGTGAAGGATCTTGCGCGCGATCGTCTCGGGCCAGTAGCCCTGCCACGACGCGGAGGGGGGGACCGCAGGAACCGGGAGCGGTTCAGCGTAGCCCTGATACTGCGTGGGTTTGGGCATTATCTACCGGGGATCGGCCCCGAGGGGATCATCTTGGGGACCAGCAGATCCGTCCGATCGGGATATTCACCCTGCCAGGTCAGCGGATCTAACGCGGCCGCGGCGAACACCCGCTGCACCCGCTCAGGATTGATCGCCGCCTTATAGACCCGCTTCGGGTCCTCCACGAAGGTCGTGCCGGTATAGGTGCCGTCAAATGAGTTGTCGGTGTAGTCATTAGCAGTGGTCGGACTTCCAGCGTCCCATAGAATCCACTGTAGCTCCATGTACAGGTCTTGCGGAAGATAGAGTTTGTCCCGCAATTCGACATAGGTCAACCGCTCTTGGGTCGTCCAGGCCGCGGCCAACTTCTTCCAGAAGCGGGCGTAGGCGATGTCGCCGTCCCAGAACTCGGTGGGGGTGGCGACGCTGCTCGCCCCCACCGTGAAGTTGAGGGCATTGGTCGGGCTGCCCAGGAGGATGGAATTGGTCGGCCCGGCAAGGGTGGCATCCTTCCAGAGGTAGAGGTCGTCGTTCGCCGCTGCCACCGCATTCAGCACCCCGGTTCCGGCGTACCAGGTCCCGGCGACAAGGGCAGTTGCGTTCTCCACGATTACTACGTCTGTCCCATCGGCCACCCGGAATTCCAGCAGCTCGGTCGCATCCATCGCCAGGGTGTAGCCCGCCCCGGCACCGATGGCCCCCTTCTTATTGGCAATCCGACGCACCACGGTTGAAATCGCATCGAGCTTGAACAGCGACTGGATGGCACAGCTATCGGTGTCCACCAGATCGAGGGTTGCATCATCAGCACCCCGACGTATTCGATCATCTACCGCGTCGAAGTTCCGGCCCCCGCCCGCGATGGGGTGGGGCAAATCGAGCCGATAGCCACGGTCAATCAGGTCTGATAGCATGTCCCGACCCCGCTCGGTCCAGCCCCATTGCCGCAACCACTTCTTTCGGTCCCGGCGCATCTTAAGGTGAGCATCCTGCTCAAGATCAGGCGACCACTCGATTGAGGGAACCAGCAGTGTCCGATTACCAATCTGCTTGCGAAAGAATCTCATGTCGTCGTGTATTCGAGGACCATCCAGAGCAGTTGAGCCGCCGCCGCGAAGGTGTCGCCCGCGTCGGCCCCGATCCGCTGCACCCGCAGGTAAAGCAGGGAATTGGCCGCCCAGCCGGTCGTGGTCAGGACCTGGGTGTCGATGTTCACAATGTTGGCGGTCGCCGCCCCGTTAGCGAAGTTGGCCGCGTCGGTGTTGGCGAAGGCCGCATCCGAGGCCTCCAGATTGGCCCGTTCCAGATTCTCGAACGACCAGCGCACCGCGTTGGCCGTGGCCGAGTTGCCCCGCCAGGCGAAACGCAGCGTTCCTCCCGAGACCCAATCGCCAGGGATCGAAAGCAGAAAGTCGAAGTTCTCCGTAACCCCATCCGCATACTCGATGACCGGCTTGTCCTGGTTGGTGTCGTCGGCCCGCTTCCAAAGTGCCGGGCTGTCGCTGGGCGCGACGCCGGCATTCGGTGAAATGAAGATGTATCCGGTAGCCATCAGGCCTTCACCGTGTCAACGTACAGTGCCTCAGCATCCTCGGAGCAATGGTAGGACCTTTCGAAGTCGGGGTGCGGGCACAGGTGCAGGGCGACCTTGCTCGCGGCTTTCACCAAGGGGCTGGCGTCCACCTCGACCACGAACTGGTTCATCCAGTCCGCGGCGTCGGCCTGCAGGTTGAATTCCGCGTCGGCCGCGCAGCTCCAGCCGTCCTCCCCCTCGCTGGTCTCCAAGTCGGCCCGCCGGGTGTCCTTGAGCAGCAGCTTCCCCTCCATCGTCGTCCGGAGGCCGGCCGCGGTCGGCTCGGTGTCACATAGAACTTCAGCCGTCACGCGCCAGATCGCCATTCATCCATCGCTTTCCAGAGGACGGCTCTGCTCTCGGCCCGCGCGAGCTTTTTCTCAAAGGGATCACAGCGACCCCGGTCGGCGCAGGACCCGCAGACGTTCCTCATGCACACCCGACAGAAGCCCCCCGGGTCACGACTGACGAAGACCACCCGAGAGCAGTGGGCGCAGGTGATCGTGTCCCATTCCTGAGTAGGTCCATCAGGATCAGTGACGACCGCATAGCCCTGCGCCCGCAGGACCGTTTCCAGCTTCGACTTCACGACGCCCTAGTATTCTAGGACGTGAGCCAGCGCCGTCACTGCCACCAGTGCGCCCGCGGTCGGTGTGGCAATTCCGAACCCGTTCGACGCAGTGGCCGGAGCGATCAACTCCCCGCCCGGAGCGGCTACCCAGCGGAACGTCGCCCGCTGGTTCAACGGGATTGCGAGCTTGATCGCCGTGGCACCTCCCGCGCCGTTGGTCGTCGGAGCTTGATTAGCCACCAACGTCGAGGCCAACGTATCGCTCGCGTCCAACGTCGTCTGGGCTGGAGCCGTTCCGCCCGTGGCCGTGCCCGTCCGGGTGAGAACGTGCCACAGAAAGGCAAAGTCTCCCGGCGTGGCTTCCGATCCAACGATCAGCTCGTACAAACTGAAGCGCCGCATCGAGGCCGCCGCCGCGAGGACCGAACCCACGTCGAGCGTCGCGGAGGCCGTTCTCTGCATCTGAATTCCAAAACGTGCCATGTCTATTCTCTCCTTGGCTCATTGAGCCGTGTCATCATCAAGCGTAGCACAGCAAAGCAACATTCGATCACCCCATCTCACCCTCCTAGGCGCACGTACCGATCGTACAGCGCCATCGTCGCCGCAACATGGGCGTGAAACTCTCTCGGCTTCGGTGTCTCTATGACCACAATCCTTCCCCGCTCGGTTCGACGGTTCTTCTCCACATCGAGCGTCTTGAAGTTCGGCCCGAACGCATACACCGCGTCTTCTCTCGGGTGCTCCAGCTCTTTCAGACTCACGTGCCTGCCACGACCGTTGATGCACTCCTGCGGCAGAAAGTACAGCCACTCATGATCCAGAAACAACAGCTCGGCGTCCTCCAACCTCGTGAACCGATGCGCTCTCGCGATCGTCTTCCCCAACTCCTGCGCCGTGTGGTCAACGCAGATCACCTCGGCACTGAACGCTTCCGCCAGACCGGACCACACACTCATTGTCGTGATCGGTTCGACAAGCGGGCCGCCCACCTCCTCCAGATGATACAGCAAAGCGATCATGCCGCCATCATCTCCGCGAAGTCTTCCCGGTCCACATACAGGAACCCGGCTGCCTTCGCCTCTTCAACATCGCCATTGTCGCTGACGTAGATCCGCACGGAAAACGGCCACCGCTCGCGGGCCTTCAGCAAATTGTCTCGCCGGGCCGGGCCGTCTATGAATTCATCCCAGCCCTTCGGCCTTGCCGTGCTCGGTGACACGATCACCACCTTCGAGCCGGCCAGCTCCAGCTTGACCAGCATCTCCTCGGTCACTTTCCCGTTGCTCGTCCACAACGTCCCATCCACGTCGAAAGCCAGCAACAACATCAGCCGCGTCTCGGACTCACGGCCTTGACAACCTGCTCGATTCCATCCCGCATCTCCTTGCCGAGTTCTTTCCCGATCTCCCGGGCCGCGGCCTCGCCCGCCTTACGCTGTTCCAAGAGCGTCCGATCGACCATGTGCTTCGGCCAGAGCAGACCCCGCACAATCGCACCTACCATCACCACCAAGATCACGATTACACCCATCGTGTTCACGACTGGCAGCCACGCGGCAATCTGATCAGGCGACATTTGACTCAACTCCTCATCTCTACGTTTCGTCCGCGATACGAATCAGTTCTTCGCCCTTGGCCTTCACCACCACACCAATGTCCCTGATCCGCTTGTCCAATGTAGGCGGAGCCGGCACATCACCCGGCCACGGGAAGTTCTTAATCGCCAGCAGCTGCTCCGCGTTGGCCTGCGGCAGATCCCACACGCTGACGCCTTCGCAGCCTAGATCAACCGCCTTCTGAAAGAACAGCCTCAGTTGCGTTCCGGTCGCCGTCCACGGCCCGGCCGCCACGTAGGTCGGGGCAACCGGACAGAACGGCAGGACGCGAACACCATCGTACTGAGCCTTGCACGTTGCCAGTTGGACCGCTCCGCCGTCTTCGCGTCTATCCCCTAGGAAGTAGACCTGCGGTGCCCATCCCTCTTGATACGGGGCGAATGCGTCAACCGGGAAGTTTTGCTGATACGTCTTCGGGAATCGGTAGCTGCACAGCAAATGCCGAACGGTCGGAAGCGAGCTTTCGAACCCAATCATGTAGCCCTGTGCCACCTGCTCCATGCCCACCCGGTTGTACTCGCCTTCGGCGTCGATCAGGAACTCGTCAATCACATACCGCTGACACAAAGCTGCGGCCACCTGTCCTTCTTCAGTCGCGATCGCTACCGACTTGCTGAACACGCCAGCGACATAGCGGCCACCGTACGTCCAACCCCAGCCAGTCACACCGATGCCCGCGGACCTAAGCGCACCGATCGTGCCTGCCAATAGATCGGCGTTTTGATTCGGCAGGACGCCCTCCCACTTCTCCTGCCGACCGTCCACAATCTTGATGCTGACGTGACTCAGGCCAAGCTCCTTTGCATGCAGAGCTTGCTGCTGCGGATCGCCATTCTTCCACGACCGCAGCCTCCACACCATTGCACCCTTGCCTTTTGCCATCTGCCCTCCTAAGCCGGAGCCACCGGCCCGGCCCAAAATTGTTGACTGGCAACCTGAACAGCGTCTTCACCCTCAACATCTGGCGGAAATCCTCGATACCACGATGACGGCGGAACTGCTCCCTGTCCACTCAGAAACGCATTGACCACGAACAGATAATCCAGAATATTCACCGAATTGTCGGGCACGCACAGCACATCCGCCCTTGACATCGTGACCGGCACGAGGTTCGACCCCAAGAACACATTGACGACCAGCTGAACGTCCAGAACGTCCACCTTCGTGTCGTCGTTTATGTCGCCGGCCATCGGCATGGCTAACCCAACAGCCTCTCGTCCACCAGCTCACGCTGAGCTAAGTACACATCGAGCGTGTTCGGCAACCCGACCGTGATGCTGCACAGCTGCTCTTGGTCAATGTACGTCGTCTTCGTCACCAAGAACACTAGGTCGTTGGTCTGAGCGTTCGGGTCGCGGATGAAGTTCCGCATCAGCAACCGCTTGCCGGCTCGGATCTCGGCGGCCGGAATACGCTCACGGCCTCTGCCATTCACGTACTCGATCACGTTGATTGGCGACCGGACGTTCCAGACAGCCTCCTTGTGCGCCTTCAAGAACCGTCTCCCGAAATTGACGGCACCGGTCTGACTGGCGAACCCGGCTGGCAATCGGTAGTGCCGCTGCCCGTACTTCAGAATGCTGGCATCGTCTTTCAGGTTTGCATCCACGTCCGGCGTCACGAAGGCCGGGAACCCTCGATCATCGCGGTACTCGACGATGATCCAATTCCAGACCGCGTTCTCGTCGGAGCCAATGAAACCCTCCGCCAGCTGCAGCCCCGGATCGAGGTTCGGGTCGTCCAGCGACACTTCGTAGTCATAGCCTGCCGCCAGATCCGGGTACGGCTCCGCAAACATCTTCGGCTTCTGATCGCTCGCCAAGTGGGACCCCAAGATCCCGACTGCCCACCGTCGCTGCGTGCTGTCTCCATACGAAGCAGCCTCGATCAGCATGTCCGCGATCGTCGCGTACCGCTCGTTGATAAACGGCTTCAGGCTCAGCGTGTTGCTCTGAATCAGGTCTTCGTCCGAGCTGAGGTCTGCCAGTTCCCCACGCATGTCCCTGACTATCTCGGTCAGGTTGACCGTTCCATAGCCACCTGTCGGCGTGTGGTTCATTCTGGCATACACGGTAATCAGAAACAACTTCGACCAAATGTTCGCCGCGGCCGGCGAGGTCTGCGCCACCGAGGAGGTCAGAAAGAAGTCGATCCCCGGTGTGCCCGGCGCTGGGCTGATGCTCACTCCCGTTTCGGTGCCGGTCGTGCTTCTCGACCACAACGAGGTTTCCAGCGCATCGGCCGTCTGCAGCTTCGTCGTCCACGACTGCGCCCCCTCGTTGAAATCGGCGTCAAACTCCATCCGGGCCATTTCTTCACCGGGCGGCTCCAGATACCGAATGCGAATCCGGTCGTTCATTCCCCAGTTCACCCCGGCCTGCGGCATGATCTGGAGTAGATTACGGTTGTTCTCGGTGTCAAACCGCGTGATGTTGACTGTATCCACCACCTCATCTATGCCACTCTTTTCCTGCCACATATCGGGGCTGGTCCGCTTGTCAGCGTACAGCCGGCTGATGCGACGGGAGGCCAACAGGCCACCCCAGTAGCCGACCACCGCGATCTCAATTCCTTGCCCTGACGCCTGCAGTGCCCGTTCGAGGTCCGAGATAATCCCCTCGAACACGACTGCCTGACCATTCAAAATGCGGACCCGTTGCGCCCCTCGCAACAGCCATGAAGCCACGATCTCCCGAGCGAGAAACATCGTCGCTGTCAGATACAACCCGCCCGGATAGCCGGTCGAGAACTCGATGCCCTCAGCCCGCGGCAGCTCACCATTCACATCAAAGATCGGCAGCGCCAAGCTGCTCACCCGGAAATTGTCGAACCGGCTGTCAGTCACCACGTTCCACTGCCAGAGGCCGAACCGCACCGCCGTTGGATTGAACGCAGCACTGTTCCACTCGATCTGCTTGACCCCATCCACGTACACCGAGATCAGCGTGGCGATGCACGTCACCTTCAGCTTGTAGGTCGTGCTCGGTGCCACCACAAAGGTTCGGGTAACTTTGTCCGTACGAACTCCTGCGCTGATCTCGGTGATCCGCACAATGTCGGCTGCGCTGCCCAGAAAGCATTCGATCCCCGTGTCGTTCGCTGACGACCGCACGAACAGTCCGCCGAATGTATCCGCTCCAGCCCCCATCGTGACATCCGCCTCGACAACCACGTCGCTTTTGCCTGCGTCGATGCTGATGTTATTCTGCGAACCGCCGCCCGAAAGTAGCCGGGCCTGATTGCCGAGCAACTCAAAGACCGAGACACCAGCGTTTCCCCACGCATTCGACCCCGGCCTCTTATCCGGCACGTGGCTGGGCAATGTCGTGGCGTCCACACCGGTAAAGGTGTCAAGCACCAGCAGCGTGTCACCCGGGAACGCCTCCACCCGTAGGTCATTCTTCCGCACCTACAGCACTCCCCAGCGCGGCGTCACAAACACGTCGGTGAAATCCATCTTCTCGTCGTCCACCTGCACTTCCAAGCCATCAATTCCCATGAGCGTCTGCAAGATGTTCAGCTTGTCCGGCCACAGCTCAACGATGTCGCCGGTCAACCGGTCAATCGTCAAGATTGAATCGTCCGTATTCAGCCGAGTTGAAACCCGGCTTTCCTTCACGCGGGGGCCTTCGGTCGTGCTCAGAGACGCTACGATCTGCGCCAGCGGCCGCGGCATGATTTGGTAGAAGTCCAAACTCACCACCGCCGACCCGGACCCCCGCTTCAACACCAGGTCGATCCGCACCTCTTTGTCGATGCGAAAGTCGGCGTAATCCATCACCAGCTCCGAATAGCTCCACACTGGAATCGGGCCGAGCACGAACAGGCGATAGGTTGCATCCGCCGCGAGGCTTCGGAACTCAGTCTCGTACAGTGTGAGGCCCCGCTCAATTCGGATCTTCGCCTGCAGACCCGTTCCGGCATCTTTCAACCTCGCTAACAAGTAGATGTCTTTGCCGCCAACGAACTCATACGACTGCACCTGCGTCGGCTGAATCACGTTCTCGGCCGTCGTGACCGTAAACTCCTGCACGGCATCCCCGCAGGCAGAGGTATCGGCCGTGCCGCTGAAGTCGAAGAAGATCGAGTTGCTCGGCGGAACCCACTTATCGACCAGCGAGTTTGAAATCCAGATGTTCTTCGCGCCTGACCAGATCGTGACCGGCTGCAGCTTCAGCTCCACCAGCGCAGGCGCGGATCCAGCGATCCCGCCCGCTACAGCATGATTGGTGCTCGTTGAGTCCAGACAGTTTTCAACTCTGCCTAGCCCGGTCTTCGTCCACACCCACGGAATCGGCATCAGACGACGGTTGTTCTCAACCTCTTTGAGCAGATTGGTGTAGTCGGCCGTGATCTGCGCGGGTGTCATGGCGACGTCGAACGTCGTGAAATCCATGTACGTCCCGCCCGTGCTTCCAAAGCCACTGCCACTCGTCCCAATCTTGATCTTCGGAGCTGTTTCGCTGAACGGCGTATACGAGCTTCCGCTAGCGATCTCCGCCGCGGCTCGGTACATCTTCAAGAACCCCGGCCCCCACGTGAAATGCAGCACCAAGATCTCCCCGGCCGCAAAGTCCTGCACCGGGCTGGTAATCACCGCGGTACCGTCCGAGAACTGAAACGTGTCGCTGGTCAGCGACATATAGGCGTGATGGCGAACCACATCCGACAGGAAGAAGAACCGGTTCACCGGTGCGCCCGGATAATCCGCGAACGCGAACGGAGCCTTCCACACCACCCGGATCGTGCCCTGCGCCCGGTCCAGCGCATGTCGCAATAGTATGTCCCTTGGGATCTCGATCTCGGCCCCCGTTCGGCTAGTTGTGGAAGCCCCGGCCGTTCCGGTCCACGCACAGCCAAGCATGTCTCCATGCGCCAACGGCGTCGGGTACACCAACTCCTCGAGCTGAAACCCATCCGTATAGACCGTGCGGCTATTCTTCACAATCACGCCCGTGGTGACTGCTGACGCGATCCCAGTGACAGAAGCCACCATCCTGTACCAGCCGTTGCCCTGTGCGATATAGGCGGTCGTCAGCTCGATCGCGTTGTAATAAAGCGCCGCATCCGCACTCGTCGGGACACCCGCATCGGGCAGCCGGACGTAGGCACTTAGCACATGGGCATTCGTATTCCCAGCGTTGATCGACTGCGTGTACGTGTTGAGGGTGGCTGCCTTGGCGGTCAACTTCACGCTGACCTTGCCGAACAGGATGAACTCCGGGTCGTCGTTGCGATCACGGATGATGTTGGTGCCGACGGTCCAACCCGTGTCGAACGCCGTCGCATCCACGAACACCGGGTTCGTCATTTTGTTGGTAATCGCTTCTGGAATCATCGTACCGCGGCTCAGGCCATCGACCGTGCCGATCGTGTCTTCCAAGAGTCCGCCCTTCGCCAGACACGCCTTCTGCACTAATCCCAACGCGTACGGGCTGATCGTCAAAAGCATCGGGACCCGCAGCTTCTTGGCCCGCAGATCAGGAATCGTGTAGCCGGGGACCGGACCTACCACGGCCTCCACAATGCGGTATCGTGACATCGCCCCGAACTGCCCCCACCTTGGCTCAAAGCCGAGATCCGAATGCCCGCCCAGCGCCAGATACAACGGCGTCTCGTCCGTCGTGTACGACAGGAACGTGTCCAGCCGGCGAATTGCGTGCCGGACCTCGGCCTCGCTGTCTCCGGCGACCACAATACTGAAGCTCAACGTGGCGTTCACCGCCCGCCACATAAACGGCCGATCACCACTGTAGCGGTTGATCAGGTTGCCACGGGCCAGCTGTGTCTGCCGCTCAATTACCGGCAGGTCTAGGTCAATGCCGACGAAATACGGTCCGGCTGTCAGACTCATCACTTGCTGGCCGTGCTCCAGCTGCGCCCGGATGCCGGTTGTCATATCCCGACTGTTCCTGCACCCGAGGCCCGAGCCTCACGCGTTCGCTTGGCTGCCTCGGTCATAAACTCGTCGAATAGCTGCCGTCCGTTCATCCCCTGCGGCACGTTGAAGTGGACATCGCCAATCGTGACCGGGCCACCGAAGCCAGACATGCCACTGGCCTGCCCCATTGACTGCGGCACTGTGCTCATGCTCATCGCAAGGTCAGGGATGCCGGTCTGAGCCACTCTCTTCAGCGCGTCGTTGATCCCCAACAGCGACATCTCAAACGGCGAAGGCGACTTTCCTAGGAACGATGACGGCACCTTAATCCCGCTGATCTTGTCGGCCAAGGTGCCCAACCAACCGACTACTTTCTTCACAATGTCGATGATTCCGCCGAAACCGTCCGTGACGGGCGTGATCACATTGTCGAGCAACCACAGGAGCGCCGGTCCAAGCGTGTTCTTGGCTGTCAGGCCCAGCTCCTCGAACACAGGCCCAAGTTTCTCCGCCAACCACTCCCACACCTTCTTTAGTGCGGGCTGCAGGACGTTTTCCCAAAGAGCTGACAGGATCTCGATCTCCTTCTTCAGCAAGGCCATTGACACCCCAACCAGTCCCTCGATAACCGGCACCAGCACGTTCTTGATCAGCCCAGCCCAAAACTCGAAGATCGGCTTCAACCGCGTCTCCCACACCATCTTCAGGAAGTCGATCGCCTTCGGAATGTTGATCTGCAACCAAGTCGAAATCTCCTCAAACGCCGTCTTCAGGAATCCCCATACCTCAGCTGTCTTCTCTCGGATGCCGCCCCAGTTGCCGGCCCATGCTGCTCCAAGAAGAGCCGCCACTGCAATGATCGCTCCAACTGGAGTCACCAGCGAGGCAATCGCACCCACGATGCCAGCGATCGCCGCGACGATACCGCCTGCAACAAGCGCCCCACCAATCGCCAGAAGCGCCCCTTCGATCTCCTCCGAATGCTCCGACAGAAAACGCATCGCCTGCGGAAGGAAGTCCTCCAACCACTCTCGAAAGTCCTCAAACGCCGGCTTCAGCGTCGTCTCCCAAAACAGCCGCACCTTGTCCAGCGCGGGGATCAAGTTCTTCTCCCACGTGTCCCTCAGGAAATCAATGGCGATCGGCACCTTCTCCTTTAGCCAATCCACCATCGTCTGCAAGGCCGGAACGAGCTTCTGTTCGAGGAAGGCTGGGAGCTTCTCGCCCAACGAGTCAATGAGCGGCTTGGCACCCTTCACCAGATCTTCGATGAACGGTATGAGCGCATTCCCAATCGTTTGCGCGTTTGCTAGCAGATGTGCCTTCAGGATGGTCAGACGCCCCGACAACGTATCTGCCATCCGTGCGGCCGTCCCTCCGATCGTTCCGGCCAGCGCCTCCATCAACAGCTTCTGCGCCTTCGCTATCTGGCCCGATTCCACCAGCCTGTCAATCCGCTCCTTTTCTTTCTCGTCCAGAACGATACCGGCTGCGATGAGGGCGCGCATTCCCTCGCCCGGGAGTTCGAGCGCACGTCCCAAGAGCTTCGCCGCTGAAGCGGCGTCGATCCCGAGGGCAGCCGCCAGATCCAACGTCGTCTTCAGCGCCGGCTCAAACGCATCTCCACGTAGGTTGCTATACCGTAGCAAGATCGTCTCGGCGGCCAAGACCGCCTCATTACTCCCCTTGGCAAGGTCCCGGTACGACATCGCCAAGTCCTGGGCCTGTTGGGACGTGATCTTTGTCGTATCGCCTACGGCCGCCAGCACTGCCTCCAGTGCTGCAACCGCGTTTTCCCCTGCGATCGCCTCCTTCAAAGCGATCACACCAATTCCGGTGACAGCACCAGCAAGCAGGGCTACCCCACCGAGGGCAACCTTGGCTGCAATCGCTCCGAACCCAAGCACGGCATTCCCAATCGACAGAAACCCACCGCCGATCGAGCTTGTGGCTCGGCTGGCGAGGTCCAGCGCGCCGCTCAGCCCGGCGCGAAAGTGGCTGGTATCAGCTTCGAGCCGAATCGCCAGCGTCGCTATCGTTGCCACGTTGCGGCCTCAGATCCTTCCCACCAAAAGCACGGTTCAGCACCTCAACCAGCGCCAGCTGCTGCTCCCACGGCTGCGGCTCGATCTCCCGGCCAAACTTCGGCATGAAATCGTCCGGCTTATACGGTTTGCGTTTCTTGGGGTCGCGGAACGCATTGGCGACTGTGCTTGCCACGATTGCAGAGCGGAAGTCAGCACGGTCCTCGCCAAACGGTTCGACCATTTCGTAGGCCAACCACTCCGCGAAGTCATAGCTGGAGAGGTCGGCCTGTAAGTGCCGAGGGTGAGGGTAGCCTAACCTGAGCGCGAGTCGGAACCAGAATCGCCGTTCAGGTTGGCTCCTGAGTTTTTTGCCAGCTCCTCCACGTCCTCACGGCTGATCCCCGAGAGACGAGAGGCGACTGTGAACACCCGGTCCAAGCCGGCCGCGCTCTTGCCGCCTAGCGCCGCCACGTCCGACTCAGTGAACATGCGCTTGCCGGCCTCATCAACGACCGTCCAAGAACAGAGCTTGGCTCGCATCTGCCGGGTATTCAGCTGGACATTGCGCCCATTCTGCCTCAAGACGCTGTTCTCAAACTCGTCCCGCTCGGAGCCGGTCATGCTCTTCACCATGACCGCGCCGCCCCATTCGGGAACCTCTACCCTCTCGATCTTCAGGTCCTTGGCCCCTAGAATGGCCTCCCTCGTCAACAGTGAGGTTTCTACCTGCGGTTTTCCCATGACTCCTCCTCGCTCAGATTACACCAACGTCGGCTGTCCGCTGATCTTGCAGGTCACGCTCGCGCCCAGCTTGTCGTCATGCGGCGCACTCGGCTCAAACCCCGTGACCAATGCGGCAAAGTTCCATGTCGTCGCTCCTGCGTTGGGAAAGATCAGCTTGAAATTCCGCAACGTCCGGTTCTCCATGTCGTTGATCAACCCGGTCGAGGCGTTGTGCGTCGCATGGGTCGGAATGTAGTTCAGGTCAAAGGTGACCTCACCCGAGCGCAGGATCGTTCCAACGTGTTCCTCCCAAGCCCCGGGGGATTGGTGATGGGTCATGTCGGCCGTGTCCATCGACAGGCCGGGACCGCTGATGTTCGTGATCTCAGCAATCGTCGTGAAGACCTCAGGCCCACCACCGTCACCAATCTGGAGCTGCGTACCGTAACCAGCAACACCTTGTGTCATAGCATCGGCTCCTTATGCCCGGCCTTAGAGCGCCGGCAGCGAGATCACCGCGAACTGGATCGCCACGTTGCTCGCCTCAAAGTACAGCCTACCATCCGTCTGCTTCCAGCCCACGACATCCAGTGGGCCAAACATACGTTCCGCTCCCGCCGCGACGCTCTCCGCCGTGATGTCCTTCGTCCGGTTGTACGGATCATTGACGCTGTTGATCGTCACGGTGAACGGGCTACCTCCTGTGTTCTTCGCCAGCAGTAACTCGCGACCTGTCAGCGTGAACTGCTCCTTGTTCGTCACGTCTGCGGCCAAGAAAGTGACTACCGCGCCCGCGGCAGGCCACTTCCCCGGAGCCGCTTGCGCCGTGTGATTCTGTCGTGCCATTGTCTACTCCTTCGCTCCTAGTCTCTGGAGCAACGATTTCCGCCGCTTGCCTGCCTTCTCGGATTTGATTACCAGCTCCGCCTCCAGCTCGCCTTTCTCGACCAGCTCCAATATCTGCTCGGTCGTCAATTCACTCACGTCGATTCCCTCGGACAGCAGCTCGGCTTCCGTTTCAACGACCTGCTCCAGCGGCATGCCCGGTTCGATCACTCCACCGAACTTCGTCGCCACTGGCAGGAACGAAGTCGCCGCAGGATTCGCCGGCCGGAAGTGCGCCGACACCAGATGGGAGACCATTGTCGCTTGGCCTTCCAGCGTGTTGAACGGACACACGATGCACTGCAACATCTCGATCCCCTTCCAACTTTGGACGGTATAGTGTTCTGCCGGCTCGTTCATGCAATGGCCTCCTGATGCCACAGGATCGCATCCACAATGACCCGATGCTGCTGTGTCACTGTGTCGAAGTCATCCCTGTCGTCTTCCACGAAAGCCGCCTGAACGCTCACTTCCCCCATCGTGCCCCGAAACCCATCTAATGCAAATCGCAACTGATCAGCAACGGTCTTGGCATCCGAGTACCGATCGCCCCACACATTGAACTGATACCTCGGATGCGCCAGCTCACTCGGGCCGCTGTGCGAACGGATGCGCGGCCCCGACACGCGCTGATAGCTGATCGCCGGCAACTGCACTCCCTCCGGCAACTGCTGCGGATAGATCCGCGACCCAACCAACGCTTGCAACCCGGCGTAGGCCGACAGATACGTGACGAACGCCAGCTCAATCCTAGGCACCGAACAGCTTCCTCGTCTCGGCCGCCGCCGCGTCCTCGATTACCCGCGTTGCGTGCCCTCCGTCTTCGTCAAACGTCGGGCGCATGTACGGTCGCGCAGGTATTCTGATCGTCAAGTGGCTCTTTCGGGTCAACGCCAACCCTCGCCACATCGGATTTCCGGTCTTCTCAAACATGTGCCACGCGAACCCTCGCATTCTCGGCGTCACCTTCGGGTGCGTGACACCGCCGAACTCATGGATTGCCGCGTACACGACACCCCGCGGCCCCACCACGACCGCCACTCCTTTTCCGCCCACGTCGGGTTCAGCGATCGTGCTGTCCCGCAGGTTCCCCGTGTCAATCAGCCCTTGTTGCGTGATCCTCTGCTTCGCACCTCGCTCCAACACCTTCCCGCCCTGCATCAGAATGTCGAGCTGCCCTTTTTCGTCGAACGCCCTCAGCAGCCGGCCGAAGTTTTTCTTCATCTCGCCCAGCCCGCTGACAATCTGACTCATTCAACCCGTTCCACTTCCAGAGCGACCAGCCGCTGCTTTCGATGATCACGCCGCGGCATCACGGCCATAACATCGAACGGTCCCTTCGTTGCGTCGTCTTCGAGCCTGACCAGCGAGATCCGATCTTTCGTGTTCACGTCCACGCCGGCCGGAACGATCAGCTGGTACGTCTCCAAGATCTGCCGACCGATGCCCGACGCGGCGAGCCGCTCCGTTCTGGTGATCAGCCGGCAGGTCAGCTCCGGGTACGTCGTGCTGTAAACCGGAGCCTCTTCACCATAACCGTCCTGTCCAGCCTGAACGACCCTCTGAATCGTGCATCGGTGAATCAGGAACCGCCTCAACGTCATGTCGTGACTTTTCCATCGACGCCCCAAACATCAAACCGCGCCCGCTTCAGCCCGGCCGAGGCCAATGTTCCGGTCTTGTCCATCGTCATCGCCGTCTGACCGTAGAACGTTGCCTCAAAGTGCATACCGGTCTGACCTTGATAACTGACGGTGTACTCAGACCCGATGCTCTCCGACGCCGCCCGCTGGTCCCACAGCGTCGCCAAGTGCGCCGAGACATACAGCTCGATCTGATCCAGCGTCGTCTGACCCAGCCCGGACGATGCAAGCTGATCTTCAACAATCCGATGGGCACCGTTGATGAACGCGTTCAGGTGCCCATCGTCTAGGTCGGTGTCAAAGATGTCCCTTACGTCGTTCGGATCGACGCGAGCATCCGGATCTATCGTCGCCACGGTTTACTCAGTCGCGGCTTTCGCAGACCTCTTGCCAGACCCCTTCCGCTTGCCTTTCCTCTTCTTCGGGGCCGGGGCCTCGGACGCGGCCGGTTCGCCCGCAGCAGCCTCACTTTTGGACTCACCCTCGGAAGCCTCCGGAGCGGCAGCTGCCGATTTCTTCCTCGAGTCCAACATCTCCAGCTTGTCACCGAAGGCCGCGATCTCAGCCTCGCTGACATCCACGACTTCACCGGCCTCGTAGTTCTTGATCTCGCCGCCCTCGTTGCGCGAGAGATCAGTCAACAGCCTTGCTGTCTTGCCCATTACGGTTCTCCCTCTCAGGGGCCTAGATGCCCGTGGCGTGAACGATCCCGCTCTTGCCCGCCGCGTCCGACTTGACCCGCGGCACCATTGCGGCCATGACCTTGAATCGACCGACCATGCCGCCCATTTCGTTCCACTCGACGGTCACGATTTGCTGAGCGATCGCCAGATCAACCACGTCGCTTTGCAGCGAGCACAGGACGGCGGCCCCAGCCGCCAACCGATCGGAGGGCTTGAAGAAGCTCAGCATCGGCAGGTTTTCCAACACCCGGCGAATACCGCTCTGGCCCGAGCCATCGGTATGCACGGCACGCGCCTCGCCGTACTGCGTGCGGGCCACGTACAACCCGTACGGACCAAAGTACCCGTCCGCCTCGGCCTTCGAGATCATGCCGTTCACGTCGAGGTACACGTTGGTCAACGTGCCCCAGTCGGCTCCCGTGTGCAGGTTTCGATCGGGATGGTTGGTGAAGCCGTACACCGTGTAACCACCGGTCGTGATGGCAACCCCATTCACCACCATGTCTTCCAGCGCGTCTCGCACCTTCCGGGCTGCGACCTGCGCCGAGGTCGTGTCGAGGCTGTCACCCAACCGCCGCGAGGCTTCGAGCCGCCGAATGTTGATCCGGTAATCCTTGTGCGTGATGGGCACCGGAACACCGGTCAGCGTGAACCCCGGCGTATCTTCCTCGCCGCCAGTTTCGCCACCCATATCGACGTTCGCCGCACTCATGTCCTGCAACTTCTCGAACTCGCTGATCAGCGTGCCCAAGCCGCCGAGCGGGTGCGTCAGGCCGGCCGCCTGAAGATCCGCGATGACGTTCAGCTGCTCACGGGCGACGTCGATCACCGCCGTGTCCAGCTCTTTCCACTCGTCCTTGCGAAGCAGCGCGTTGGTCCGAATCGAGGCAACCTTCAAGCCGCCAGCAAGAAACCGCGCAGGCGCTCCCCCGAAAAACGAGGCTGCCTGCGTCACCAATGCGTTCGGATTCTGTGCCATTGCCTATCTCTCCTTATCTCGATTTCAAGCTCAGGCGATACGGACCCGAGTCCGCTCAGCCGACCCACCCACCGTCTTCGCCTCTTCCGAATACGCGATGATCCTGCCGGTGGTAAAGATCTCCAAGTTCCCAGACCCACCCGACTGCAACGCGGTCCCAACCACCAGTACCGCGGCAGCCTCGACCCACGCGTTGATCAACGCACCCACGCTGGGAAAAACGAAACGCACCCGGTCGCCCGAGGCATACGCGTCGAGAATACCCTTGCCTTCGTCCGAATTCTCGACCGCGAACATGATCGGGGCCGATGTGTCCGCCGCGGTTGCGTTGACCACGACGTTTGTAGTGCTGTAGTCAATCAGATGCCCCGGCGTGATCGCGCCTCCAGCTGGCCGCTCTGCGTAGAGCACATCACCCGCCAAAACCACAACGTTTGCCATGTCAGTCTCCTAGTCGATGGCAGCGGTTAGCCCGCGCCGTCGTCTCTCCAACCGCGCTTCACGAAATCCATCTTCGGCGGTTCATTCTCGTCAACCTTCGGCGCGCGCGGGAACGTCCGACCGACGAAGTACGACGGGGCCAGCGATCGGGTCAACTTCTCCAGATGCTGCACCGTCATTCCCTTCAGCTCATCGTCGGTGAACTCGTTCCCCGTGCTGGCCTTGATCGCCACGATGAACTCCGCCTTGGCCGCGTCTTCCTCGGCCTTCTGATTGGCCGACATGCCGGCAACGGCGGTTCCAATTCCCTCCAGCTTGGTCGCAAACGGCACAAACCAAGCGGGCACAGCCTCCAGCTCTTTCTTCTTCCGATCGGCCTCCTCTGCGGCCGCCTTCACGTCCGCCGCGGTCTTAGCGTCAGCCTCCGCCTTCAGCTTGGCCGCATCCGCGTCGGCCTTGATCTTGACCTCGGCTTCTGCCTTCTGCCGAGCGGCCTTCGCCTCTGGCGTTTCATCATCTTCGGGAGCCGCCAGACTTGCATCGAGCGCCTGAAGGTCCTTGATCTCCCAAGCCTCCAGCGTCGCCGGCTCAAACTTGCACCGCTTGTTGGCGACGAGCTTCGCAATCAACTCTTTCTTTTCCACTGCTTTGCCTCCTATGGCAGCGTTGGCGATGAATTCGCCCAACGTCTCAAACGCCTTCACGATTTCCTTGCCATTCACACTGCTGCCCTCCTCTCGATCTTCATTCGTTCGTGGGATTCCGCACCCGTCCTTCCAAGAACACGCTCCCTCCTCATCCAGCAAGATCGCGGCGTGGTCTGGCCGAATGTTCCGCACAATCCCCGAGAACTCCTTGCCCTCAAACTCGCCGCTCTCATCTTCGAGGTCAGAGAAATACGCGGCCGACACGTCGATTTGCTGTCCACCATGCAGTCGATCCACCACCTCCTGAGCATCGCCGCCCATGACGGTCACGCGGTTCAGGTCGATCCACGCCTCCGCCCTCAGTCGCTTCCCATTGAAATCGGCGTTGTACAGACGACCGATCGTGAACTGTGCCTCGTTCTCAGGATCGTTGGCGCTGACATCATGGCCGTTCTTCTGCGGATGGCCGAGCGTGACCGGTATCCCATCCCACGTCTCGACGTAGCGGCCAATCTCTTTCGCCGGCACTAGCAGATCATTCAGCACTCCCTCACGGATCAGCACCAGCGGGACCACCAGCCACTCCCGTCCCAAGTGCTTCACCTGCTGGAACTGTGCGGTCTGCTCAACCGCGAAACGCTGTGTCTTCATCTGCGACACAACGCCGTTGGCATTCTGAAACGCGAACCCCTCACACTTGTTGGTGTTCGGACTGGTAATCCGCGTGTCGCCCGCCATGCACCGGCTGAACGCGCTGTTCCAAACCGACACCCACTGCCGACGCTGACGCTCAGGCAGGCGCTTGACATTTTCGGGCAGGCTCGGGTCGTTAGGTCCGCTGAATGGCATCTATCAAAAAAACAGCCACCGGGGTCACCGGTGGCAATCTCCGGGTTGCATGCCTGTACTACAGGTGCAGCCTGAACGTGCAACTAATAGCACATCTTCGGGATCATGTCAACTCGTAATCAGTCCTCCCGGCCGAGTTTCTGCTCGGGAAAGCAGCGTCTCGAACGGCACCTTCGGCGGTGTGAACAACTTGAACTTGCCGCACACATGACAGTGACATCCACCCTGCCGAATCAGGAAACGGCCATCATCGACGTAGACCGTGCCATCGCGTTCGACGAGCTGGCCGAGCACTGCGCCGCACGCATCGCACTCAAACGGGATTGATCGTCTCATCCCCGATGCCCCTCTCGCCGGAAGAAGCTGCGGACTCGATCAAACAAGCCCCGCTTAGGCGGCCTAACGGCCGGAGTCGCCGGTGCTTGCCGAAACAGGGGCAGAACCGGTCGGCCCTTGCGACTGCGACCTATCCGCTTCCGTTTCGGCCGGCTCACATCCTGCATATACTTCCGGCGCTGCATCCGCGGATGCTCAGACCTCGTTCGATACGACTGCATACACCCTCCTCTGGAAACCGAACAGCTCCTGTCCCAAGCCTTCGGGTATGACGGGCAGCCACGTGCAACGGCAGTGCGGATGGACAGGGATGATCCCCCGCGCCTTCTTGATCGTGAACACCTTGCCTTCGAGCGCCTCGCAGAGCGGACACACCAAATCATCCTGCGCGGTCAGAAACTCAGCCTTGCCCTCCACATCGGTCAAACCGAAGTCCTCGAACCGGTTCAGCGTTGCCTCTGAGTGCGCCCGCACTACCTCCGTGCGAGCCAACGTCAGCGCCCGACTCCGACCGATGCCATCCACCTGATCGCTCAGCCGCCTAGCCATTTCCTTCGGGCCAATGCCCTCCGCCATGCCCTGCACCAGCTGGCGGCCGATTGCCTGCGACATCGCTTCGGTGATGCCTTGCAGCTCCTCGAAGTTTCTACTGAACAACAGCCCGAGCGTCTCCGCATGCCGCGGAGCGTTGAACACCCCGAACAACTCCTGCGCTGGAATCCGCAACCCAGCTCGAACGAGTTTCTGATTGGCGCTCAGCACGCCCACTTCGTAGCTCGATCGGATATACACGTCCTGCCATGCCGCGTGCTTGACGACCCGCCGTCCCTTGCGTTCGATCACGCCCAACAGCTCCGAGTCCGTCGCCTGATCGAGCCAATCCATGAACGCCTCGGCCTTGGCCCCGCTGGTCGGGAAATCGAAACGCCGGGCTGGGCCTGTCCTGAACGCCAGCACAGCCTTGTCTCCGATGCCGAGGGCATCATTCGTTTCAATCGTCGTGCGAATCAGGGACTTGACAACCCGGAACCTGCGGCTGGCGTCGCGCATGTACCTGCGACGGAGCATAACGGTTCGGGTCGGATCAACCTGATGAACGAGCAGCGCCATCAGACCAGCCAAACTTGGATATGCGCCTCGAACGTATCCGCGACCCCCAGCACTGTGTCATTACTGAACGACAGACGAAATCCCTGTGCAACGACGAGACCCAGAATGCGAAACGCGACTACTGTGTTCGCCACGATCGCTAGGTTCGCACCCAGCTGCGAAATCCGAGCGATCGCATCACTGTCTGTCCACAGAATCCTCGGCTTCAGCGTCAACGCCGTCACCGTGGACGGGTGCTGCACCAACACCAGCAGCTCGTTATCCGGCTGGGGCGACACCCCGCTCGCAAGATCCGCATTCCGTTCTGTGTTAGCCGCCGCGCTGTTCGGCCAGCTCAACTTCCCGTCAAAGATCTTTTCTCCAATACTTATCGGCATGTCAGCCTCCTTCGGCCACAACAGGTAACTTCAGTTCCTCGAGAAATTCGACGCTCTCTGGCGTCTCCGGCGACTCCTCAACTTCTTCTTCGACCTCTTGATCTATGTCACGCGTGGCTCCGATCAACCGCGGCAGGTAGACCTCAATGAATTTCGCCGGGTCAATGATCAGATCCACGGCTCCGGGCGGGGCCACGGCCGCAATCGCCTGTGCCGCCAACGCTGCAACCGTAGTCTGGTCCTTCTCACTCAGCTCAAAGATTGGCTCCCACTCGATGCTGTACCCAGCCTCGTTCGTGGGCAACGGCAACGCACCCAGCCGGATCAGCCGATCAATGAACGGCCTCAACATCATTGGCTCCGCGAAGTTTTCTCGCCGGCTGGCAACCGACCCGGCCCATGTCGCCTGATCGGTCGTGCTTGCCAACTCACCGCGTTCGGCACCGATCAGAATCCGCTGCGGGATTCCGGTCGACCCGGCGATCAGCGCAAGAATGGATTCCATCATGCCCTTCGGGTCAACCGCTTCTCCGCCCTCGAACTCGGCCTCCATGCCCTCCAGCTCCAAGATACGGCGGAACCCATGAACGAACTCCTCGATCTTGTCCAGCGTGACCTTATCCTCGGGAAGTTCGTAATCTTCCTTGGCGGTCAGCACCAATCCCTTGTAGATCAGCCGCCAGAACGCCTCGGCTCCACCGCCGATTACCTTGTCCAGATCCTGCAAGCGATTGAACACCGCCTCGAGTCGGGGCGTACCGTACACCTCATTCTCCAGCAAGCCCTCGGCCACGTGGATCACCCGACTCCAATGCACCACCTGACTGCCGAGTGACGTGCCTTTCAGATCCTCACCAATATTGATCTTGTATTCAGAAACCGTGCCGTAGCGCGGGCTCGACGTGTTCTCTTCCAACCTCTCGACCGAGGCGGTTCCCTCGTCGTACGACGCGAGGAAGATCACATCGTCCGGGCTGTGCAAGCTGTTCTCGGCGGCCTCATCAGACAGCTTCGCTTCACCCTTCATCCCGATCAGCAGCACCCCATAACGACCGATCCCCGCCAGACGATCAACCCGCTCCATGTAGTGAAACACATGCAGGCGTTTGACCAGTGCCTCCCATGCCTGCTCGAACGGCGTCTGTTCGATCTCAGAGTCTGGCTCCGGCTCCATATCACGAATGATGGGAGGGTCGCGCCATGTGTCCTGAGCCGGCAAATCGACGATCCGTTTCGCCAAGTCCTGCCGCGCGTGCATACCCGCATACTTCCCGAAGCTGATCTCAGTCGGGTAGCCCAGCTCCTTATACAGATCACGCTCGCCGGCAAAACTCTTGCCCAACGCACCCGAGATAGCACCCCGCTGTTGCAGCACGCTGAGCACCTGCAACCCAACCCGCATCAACTCCTTCTCATTGCTTTTCGCCATGTGCCCTCCTTACCCTCTTACCCGCGCCCTGGCGCGTTTCCTGTCCGGCTCCAACGGCCCGAAGATCGCATTGGCCGCGCCGCGTAGCCCGTCGGTCAGGTGAAACTCGTTCTTCCGCTGAATGACCTCGGTCGGCTGCCCCATCTCGTCCAACTTCCTCTTATACGTCGCGATCTCATGCCGCAGACCCCGACAGTTTCGGGCGATCACCAAGCGCCCGGTCTGGAACAACTCAATCATACGTGAAATTCCAACTTCCACATCCCCCACTGGCGGCGGATGCACTTTGATTCCTGATCGCGTCCAGTCCATTCGAGCCTGAATCTCGCTCAGCGACCCACCGTAATAGTCTACGTCCAACCCTGCATCGTGCACCTGCGTTCGATCAACGTGCTCCTGTGTTGATTTGCCACCACCCAAGTATTCGTCATACACGATCCACCTTTCCTCAGACGGATCTTCAGCCAACCACACCTGCGCGGTGTTCGCCCCGCCAAAGTCAACGCTGCATATCCGCTCCCAGCTGCGGTCAACGTCTTTCTCGTCCACCAGCATCGTCGCCTCGTCGAATGCACCCAAGATCAAACCGGCCGGCCGAGTCCACTCTGCCGCGTACCGCATTTGAAACCGCCATTCGGGAAGCGTCCGCTGCAACCGCAGATACTCGCGCTTCGGAAAGGATGGATTCAGCAAGCTCTGAAACGCCACCACCTCATAATCCTGATCGCCCTCAATCCACTTGTCGTACCACTCGGTCTTCAGCCAGCCCAGGTTGTAGATGCTGGTCGTCCCGAGCGCCCGACCCTCGTTCAACGCAAGCCGGGCCTGAATCGATTCCCAACTCGGATACGTCCACTCGTCTTGACCCAACTCATCCATCCACGCCGCCTTCGCTGTGATCGCCTCCAGACCCGAGGGCGATCGGACTGACAGCAGCACCACTCTCCCCCACATGCGATCGCTGGCCCGCTTCGCCCAAAACCGCCCCTGCTTGTCACATAGTTCAAGGATGGACGCTCCGGGCCAATACCTTGCCCGATGCTTGACATGCTCGAACCACGTTCGCATTTCGGGCAACATCTTGTACAGGAACATGCGGAACGAGGTCGTGATCGCCAGATAGTCGTTGTCTCCACCGACCGCCGAGGCGGTCCGGTCAATCTCTCGCTCCAGCCAGATCGGGCCAAAGCTGGTCTTGCCACCCTGCGCACCAGCCAACATCAACACGAAACGCGCGTCTGAGTCCCAGACGCGCTCTTGACCTTCGTGCGGGTCGATCACCAACCGGCCCGAAGGCTCAACCCAGTACAGCTGCTTCGGAGCCGTGACTACTTCGATTTCTTTGTCTTCCGCCTCATGACAATTTCCTTGATCGGAATACCGATCACGGGCACTCCACCTCCATCCAGCGCCTGCCCGAACTCCGACTTCCACCGCTCCTTGCCGCGGTTGATCAGGAAGAACCGCTGGGCCTGCACATTGCCGCCAACGGCAGTCACGAACAGCGCATCCTCGACGATCTCTGTTCTCAACTTCAACGCTTCGTCCACCCGCTCGCGGTATTCCTTGTTCCTCATCCGCTCCTTGAACTCACCCATCCGACTGACACCTATGGCTTTGCACGTCGCCGTGATCGTATTGCCGCCGTCCAGCAATTCGATGATCCTGTCCAATATCTCGGGCGTGAACTTCTTGCGGTTCGGCATCGAGCCTCGCATTAAGCCAGGGTCAACTTTGTCAACGACGGCTGCTCACTGCTACGTGACCTTTTCGGTCGGGAGACTCCACACTCGATCGACGCGAACCTTCAGCCTCAGCGTCGTCTTCGTGCGGGTGAAATGCAGATACTTGCCCCACTTCTTCTTCAGATAGTCCAGCTCGAACTCCTCCCGCTTGCTGGAACGAACCACCGAGTTTCCCCCAATCCTACCCGTCCGATCGTGGACGAACGAGATCCGATTCTCGATCCAGACTACCCGATGCTTCATCAGCGTTTGCAAACAGTAGTCAATATCGGCCCTGAGCAACAGGTTCGGGTCGTAGCGGACAGTCCTTCCCACGATGCCAATAACCCCGCCCGTCCAGCTCGACAGCAGGAACGGACTCTGCGGCCTGAACTTCCGAACGTCCCATGCCTGATTGAACCCGAACACAGCCGTACCCACGTCCGCGGCACATTGGGCGGCAGTTTCAACCACCAACCGAATGCTGCTGGTCAACGTGATCTTCCGATACATCAGCCCGGGGAGGCTCAACATGGCAGAAACGTCATCATCCACCATGCAGATCCGCTCGTCCTCGAAGTTGTCAAGAACCCATTGTCTCAGCGGGGCAATTCCCACCACATCGTCCGGATGGGTGATGATCTCAGACCCCGGACAGGCGGCCGCGTACGCCTTCGCTTCGCTCTCACCCACGCACAGCGTCGCGTCGGGAAAGAGTTTCAACGCCTTCTTCTTCACGAGGGCCTGACGCTCCCTCGAGACGATCACTACCCGGACTTGGTTCATCTCAACTGAGCGATCACAGTCGGACCATCCAACACGCGGCCCAACCCGATCTTGCGGGTCTTCTTTCCGCCGACCTTGAACCCAACCTTGCCCACCTTCAATTTGTCCAACGCTTTCAGGAAGTCGAGCTGGTTGCGGAAGAACAACACGAGGTAATCGTAATACTCGTAGGGCAGCAGCTCCATCTCAGCGATCTCCGGCTGCCCGGCATCAGCCGCCTCGATCTGTGACACCACTTCGGCCCATTCTGAGCTGGTGAACAGACCGTCCAACAGCTTTTGCTCCGAGGCCGCCATCTCCCGCAGCACATCAGCGTCCCATTCGGCCAGCTCGCCTGTCCGATTGTTCATGAGGGCCATCCGCTTCTTTTCCTTGGGCGTCAGACCCGTCCGCCGAACTGCGATCAGCGTCTCCCCATCGGCATCTACGATCCTCACCTTCTTGATGCCGGCGATCTTGGCCCCTTCCCGCACCCCGTTGCCGGCGATGATCTGATCCTTCTCGTCAATCAGGATACTCCGACCGGTGCCCAACTCACGCAGACTGTCAACGATTAGATTGACGTTCCGGACGCGATGCTTGCGGGGATTCCTCGGGTCAGGTTTCAACTGCTCAATATCAATCGTCTCGTCTTTGGTGACAGCCATCGAACCTCTCCCAGGGGAACCTGATTATACAAGCAATGTCAAAGAGAAACCCCGCCGCGGGGCGGGGTTCATTCGATCTAGTACGAACGTATCAGCTCAGAACGGAAGCTGGGGCTGTGACTGGTCCTCGTTTTCTTCGGGTTCGATCCCATTCCCGATCCTGCCCCACGTCGGTTTCTTCATGTGCGGCCACAGGCTGAACGCCGCTTGCCGATACCGCTGCCATTCTTCACCGATCAGCTCTCCCTCCAACTTCGTGCCCTCCTCGAAGAAATGCCTCCACGACCGCTTCTGCGCTCGACCCTTATTCGTGTGTTTGTCGAGGGCATAGTCGGGGATGGCCTGCTTCCAGTCGTTCTGCAACCGACGCTGGTTGATCGCACACTGGAACTCGTCGGCCAACCGCGTCTTTGGAGAACGGCACATGAGCAGGATCGTGTTCGCCAGAGCCAACCGCGCTCCTCCGTCTTTGCCGTCCTTCCTGAATTCCATGTACACGTCCCTCTGTGTCGGGACGATGTGAAGCACGGACGGAGCGGCAATTCCAACGTCTTCGTTGGCAATCACGATCAGCCGTTTCCAAAGATATTTCTCGAACTTGGGCACCAGCTCCAGCGCCCAATACATCGCCTCCTCTTCTAATCCACGCCGGATCGTTTTCTGGAGAGCCGAGATCACTTCCTGAAGCTGATAACCACCCTGAGTTTGAAGCTGAAACTGTTTCGGTGTCACGCGACCCCATCTCCTTTCATCCTGCCTAAGTATAGCAGACCCGGGCTGGTTTGTCCATGACTAATGACCGGGAGGTGGAAAGGGGGTTGTAGGGGGTTTGTGAGGTGCCCGGACGGGCCATTGGTAGGGCCTAGAAACACCGGAATTGGGGTTTGGGTAGAAAGGATAGGGGCCTACTGGAGAAGCCGCCTGACTTGATCAACACCTTCTATGAACATCCGCACCAGCGGTTCGATCGCGAAGTGATAAAGCAGGTAGCCCCAAAACACGATCATCAACGTCCCAACCCGGCTGTGTCGAACCCAATACTGCATCTGGCCCGACAACGTGTGATCGCGAGCGACGATCAGATAGAACTCGGCCACGACCACCACGACCATGACAATCACCCAAGCGACCTGCGAATGCGGGTCGGTTTTCAGATCTCCTCCTCCGGAGCCAAACACGCTCGCCAAAAGGATTCCCATCATCACCGTCAGAACAACCAGCTCTGCGATCACAGCATGATCTCCAGCAGTTCGAGCACCTCGTCGATCGGGTTGTGAATCGTGACCTGATCCGACCCAGCAAACAGCAGGCCAACGGCCTTCGTTTCCTGAGCGTCCACCAGCAGCGACCCTGAGTCGCCGCCCTTCGACATATTCGAGGTCACGATCTGGCGCTCGAAGGTTGCCACTTTCCCCGCGCCGTAGGACACCTGCACCACCGCGTCGAGCAGCTGCACTTCACCGAACGTCAAACCGGTGGTCCGACCGGACTTACGCACCGACATCCCAAGCGTCGCCCGCTTCGTGCTCCTGGGGCTACCGATCTCGAAGATGTAATCGGCCACGTCGAGCTGAGTCAACGGCTCTGCTACTGCCGCGTCCACCACATTGATTCCACCTTCGGGGCATTCAACCTTCAGACGGCACGCATCGCCCAACACCGAGGCCAGCGCATTCCCGATGGCGGCGATAATGTTCAGCAATCCCGAACTCCCTGACGCTCCGTTGAACATAATCGGCACGAACCTTCGAAGCTCCGCGATCTGGTCATCTTCCCTCCCACCATCGACCGGCCCTGGCTGCAGAATCCGATCATCGGGCCTGCCGGCATTACTGTTCGCCAGCACGTGATTGTTCGACAAGATCAGCATGTCCTGACTCAGCGTGTCCCGCACGATCACTCCGAGCGTCCCGGCCGTGATCGCATAGTGCCCAATGCTAACCCCGCCCGGCGCAGGCCGCCACTTCGCCGTCCGGCCTTGCAACGCCCGGATGATCCCAACCGGAACCACATCGGTCGGAAAGCCATCAAGCTGCCGCGGTATCAGATCGAGCGTACGGATCTGGACTAGCGGCAGTTTTTCCGTCACCAAAACCACTGTCGCAAGCCTCTCCGTCTTTCGTCCGTTCGTAACCTTGAAACCCTGCCCGTACCCAACCACGTTCGGCAACCTCAACAGATCAAACGACTCCATCATTGACCTCATTCCCTCGCCTTCCTTTCTCTTCCTTCATTCCGATGGTCGGCTTCCAAAGATTAGCATTGCCCCATCCGTGTGCTAGAGCACGTCGAACCCTAGGCTGCAAATCCATCTTCAACACTGGAAACTGCAGTGTACCTTGACATCCGTTCTCGTCTAATGGGGCAAACAGATAATAGCGTGGGCTGCCAGTTTCAAACACCATGAAGCGGCACCAACGGTCCTGAATAACAGCAACGAACTGCTTGACCATCAGTGCCTTGTTCATTCTGTCTCCTCCCCCAAAACAAATTGGGTTCGGGCTAGTCGTTGTCGTACATTATGCGGGAGCGCCCGATCTGGCTCCCACACCCATAGGCTTACTCGCCCGTCTGACCAACGAACATGCGTCGGGTATTTGTTGAACCGCCGAAGTCTGGCTACATGCTCAACATAGGCATCGACTTCTTGCTGACTCACTCTCCCTCCCCGGCCAAGAACGCGTTGACCACAGCCTGCACATCGAGCACGTTCACCAGACCATCTTGATTCACGTCCTCGATCTGGAACGGTGCCGCCGCGCCGACGAGCGGGGGCGGCAACACCCCAATTACGATCCCCAACGTCACGGCCTGCATCACAAACAGACAGAGCACCAACACCAACATCCACGACACCATCGCCTTCTGTGACCCCATCCCTGTAGCTTTCATCCTACCCTCCCTTTTCTTTGGTGCGTTCGATCAACGAACGCATGATTCCAAGAATTTGGCACGAACCACTCGCGACAACCGCAGGCGCATCGTTTCGGCAGTCGCGACACGTGTAGCACTCCAGATAACCCCTCGACGGCCGGGATGGAGGCTGAGACGATCACCCTCGTGTTCCCGTTGAACACGGCCCAAAAACGGCGGGCGAATTCGGCACTAACCCCCACCGTCTCTTGCTCCACGCCGGAAACGTATCCCTCCGAAAACCCCATCATCCGGCTCAACTCGGCCGCGGTCAAATTCAGCGATTTCCGCCTTCCTTTGACGTACTCGGGAGTGGGATAAAGGAGTTCAGCCATTGGCTTTCCTGGGGTTCATTTTAGAGCCTTTTCGATACCCTGTAGGGTTGAGTTAGGATGCCGAATCCGCTCCTTCGGAATTGCTGTCCGGTTCAACTGGCCGAATCGCCGCGAACGTGTCCACCACATAGTTCGAAAAGTGCATCAGCCGGAAGTCTCGTTTCCCTCGCACCCGGCCAACATACAAGACCCATTCTCTGATCTTGTACAACTTCCACATCGAGCCGGCCGTGAACTGCCGGGCATACTCTTTCATATCGGCTGCACTCCAATCCTCGGCCGCCGCTTCCGCTCCTCTTCGAGCCTGATCTGCTGCGCTCTCAGGCTGTGCCAGAGATCCGTCACCATCAATGACGACGACCGGCGCAGGTACAACAGGTGGTTGATCAACTCATGGTCCGCCAGCCGTGCATGCGTCAACACGATCTGGTCGGACTGAATCGGCCGGCCCCAACGCCACTCGGTCAGATCGTTTGACCAACCGATCGGCCGCAGCCCGTTGTCTTTCGCCATCTCCATAAACGCGTCGGTGAACAGACCCCACGGTGCTCGGGCGTACATGCCGAGCCACGGAACCTCGGCCTCCGGCGCGGGTTTGCCTTCCCAGCCCCATATCCGCACAAACGTCTCGATCCACTCGTCGTAGTCAGCCTGCCACTGCGCCCGCTTCCACTTCACCACTGTCTCGATCACTTCGTGCCGCATCGAGTGATAGGCAATCTCATGATTCCCGAACCACATCAGGTAGCGCAGCTCCTCGGCCCGATCCCACTCACTGAAATTGCGAAGCATCGGCTGCCCGATCAGGAACCACGTCGCGTACACCCACGACTGACGCAGGTTTTCCAGCATGATCCGCATGACCATCGGCTCCCAGCCGTCGTCAATCGTCAGCGTCACGATCTCGCCGCCCGGGATCTCCGTCAGCACCCCATCAGGAAACGTCATGCCCCGCTGCTGGACGATCGGGCTGGCGGCAACCGCGCCGCTCAGCTTCAAGAAGTCACGCCGATTCATCTTCAATCTCCGCCGGCTTTCCGATCAGCACCCGCTTCACTGCATCTCGATAGTCGCGCGGGCCATCAAACTTGCTGTAATCCAACGCTAACGCTGCTTCCATCCGTTCCCTCAGCTGCCGATTCTGAATCCGCATCATCCTCACGCGGGCCAGATACTCCCGCCCCGGCTCCGTCGTATCCAGCGCCTTGTCCGCGCACTGCTCAAACCAAGTGGCCGTGTCCAGCAACTTTTCCTCGAGCGCATCCGCGCGATCACCCAGCGTAAGAAAAACGCCGCTCAACCCCGGACACGCTGCCGACAACGCCCTGATTGCGTCACCCAACCTCACTCGTAGCTCAGCCATCGGTTTCCTCCTCCGTCTGAATTACCCACAGTCCACTTAACTTTGCCGCGTCCAGACCCCGCAGCCGAAACTCTCGAAGACCCGATCTCCACCTATGATCTCGACTAGGTTGTGAAACGAGCCGTAGTCATAGAGCCGCGTGCTGCCGCCGCCGTAGCCGGTCGAGAGGCGTGTGCCGACCTTCCAACCACACTCAAAGTCCAAACTCCCATCTGCCTGTGTAATGACAACCCCGCCCGTATTGACGTAGAGGCCACGCGCGATCTGCACACCGACGAGCCAAACACCATCGGTGAACTGAACCCCCAGCCCATCCTCGTCCGCAGCAAGAATCTGCTGGTCAACGATCGGCGTCGCCGGAACGACCCGCGTGACTTCATAGGGAACCTCCACGATCACGTCGTGAGGAACCTCGACCTCCCGAGTTACTTCCACTTCCACTGCTTGCGGTTCCGCACAACTTACCAACAACAGTCCAATCAACAGCACCAATCCGTGTTTCATTTTGCCTCCTTGTAGGCAACTGTCTCATAGCAGACTCGCTTGTCTTGGCTCTTTCTTCCACTTCTCAAATCCAGTGTTCGCTCTGTCTTTGACAGCATCGTCAAGATGGTGACTTGGCAGTATGCTCAAATTCTGCTCGGCCCACTCAAACGCCTCCTGCCACGTCGCCCACCGGAGCTGATAGTCGTCCTGATCGAAGAACGTCTCGCGGCCACGCTGCAGGAAGTACGGCCGGCCGGTCTTGTGGCCGGGTTCGCAGACCAGCACCAGCGGATCAGTAAGGCTCACGTCGTCTCCTCTTTCACGCCCCCAAGTGCTTCGTAGGCGACTAGCGTACTCTCCCGCTCACGCTCACTCATGCCTGCCCAACCGGTCCGGGCCTCCTCTTCGGTTTCCACAATTCCAGCTATCTTCTGCAGGAAGACGATTGCCCGCACCCCAAGCGCCACATGCCGTCTCACGAAGACACTCTCATTCTCAAGCTCAGCAACCTTCTCGATTATCCGCTGAAACTCGGCTGACTCCCTGAACGACAGATTGTCTCGGTGCCACAGCATCCGCTCCAGCCGGGCGAGTGCTTCGCTCAACGTCTCATCCTTGGTCATACCTCGGCCTCACTTTCAACGGCGCGCCAGCGATGAAATTCGCCAGCTCAATCCCGCCGTAGATCAACGACACCCGTTCCATGAACCACTTCCGATACCCCTTGCTATGCCCGAACCGCATGTGCGACCACTCGCACATCAAGCTGCAATTCAGCTCGCTCCAGAAGTACCGCTTCTCGCCATCGGTCAGGTGCTTGATGTCCTCTCGCGTGAAGATCACCTCGTTCAAGTGCAGACCTGCGCTGCACTTCTGATGTTCATGCTCGACATACGCCACGGCCTCGCACCTCCGAATGGAGCTGCCCCACCGACGCTTGTCGGCCAGCAACGCTTCTTTCACTGCACGACGTTCGGGGATCACTCCATCCTCAACTGCAGTGGGATGCCGGACTTCCGTCGCTCCCACTCATAGAACGGCACCGCCCGCCACTTGATCGACCGCCCTGCGTTCTTCGTCATGCCGTATTCGGTTGACGCCTCCACCAACCCGAGATTGACAAGCTCATGGCGTCGAGTCCGCACTCCCGATTCCGACATCTTCACCCCGTTCGACTGCATCACCCCGATCAGGGCCTCGTCCGTCATCGCGCCCCACCGCGACAGGAACACATACACCCGAGCTTGACTCTCCCGAATACCATACACCGACTGTGCGGCGGACCACGACGTTTCGGGGTCTCCCCGCCGCGCGACCACGTGCGCCCCGCCTTCCTCTCTCAGTGCGTCAACCAACGGGCCGCGGGTCACGAATTTCCTCCTTCTTAAGTCTCACCCATTCCAAGACCTGCTCCCGCGAACCCCACGCTCCCTGCGGCACCTGCAAATACACCCACATCACGATCCTCGGCAACAGGATCATGTTCGCGCTGTCGGCGGCGTTCACTGCTTTCGACAGGTTGTTCTCCAACACAGCAGTCAGGAAGCTGCCCGGAACATAGCCAAGCTCCAGATACATCTTCATCCCATCGCGCAGACTCTCGGGCAGCCCGCTGTAATCGACCTCCTTCACGCCGCCAAAGTTTGTCGTCAGCACCTTGAACTGCTCTAACGGCCACAGACTCGGCACGGTCAGCACTTCATCAAGTATTGTCACAACGGACTCCCTTCTCTCTCACTGACTCTCGGCCCCTCCGTTTCGCCCAGGATGCTCTGCACGTCCACAACCGCACCGTGCTCCAGGGCATCGAATGTCTGCACAATATAGCGGTGCGCCTCGGGCATGGTCCGCGCAGACCCCCGCCAATTATCAGGGCTGTACTGACACTCCAGCCCTTCCAGGCGTATCAGTAAGACGTACCTCCCTTGCTCATCTGGCCGAATACCGAAGCCGGCTCTCGCCAGCAAATAGCGGTCGGCCTCATGGTACGGCTCCAACTTGATCGCCAGAGCTGGGATGAACGTCATCTTGTCCCTGATTTCGAACGTCTTGACCTTCATCATGCACCTTCCGAGAGCCAGTCGATCAGCTCAGCCAGCCGCGATCGCGCACCGTCTTCCTGCTCGGGAATCAACTTCAACGTTTCCTTCAGCCGGGCGATCACCGTGTCCCTCCACGGCGTCGCCGCGGATCCAAACACCGAGGCCGGCAGCTGCTCCATCTCGTTCACCGCTCGGGCCGACTTCTCGACCTTTACATCGCTCATCGTGACCCGGCCGTCCTTCTTGAACTTCCGCATCAGCCGAACCTGCGCCGGGCCGGGCAGCTTCGCAAGCGCCTCGGCCACTGACACCGCAATCTTGCCATCGGCCAGAGCAGCCCGGAACGGACCTTTCAGATTCTGCAACTGTAGCCGCTTCTCGATCGTGGCCTGCGGCAGACCGGTCGCCTTCCGAATCTGCTGCATCGAGGCACCCTTCTTCCACAACGCCTCGATCGCCTCCAACTCGGCGGCCGGGTTGTCCGATCGCAGGCGGTTGAGTGAGATCGTCAGCACGGCATCCATCGAGAGCAGGCCATCGTCCTCGTACACCCGCGCCTGCACATCCCTCAACTCGGCCTTCCGAGCTGCCTTCACTCGCCGCCGCCCATCCACGATCTCGAACAACAGCGGCCCTTTCTCGATCAGCACAATCGGGAACACGACGCCAAACCGCCGCACGCTATCCACAAACTCAGCGGTCGGTTCTGGCCCCGGCATATCCTCGGGCAGATCCTGCAGCATCACCCGCTTGATCTTCCCGGCCGGAACATTCTCCGGCAAGAACTTGTCCAACGCCATCTGTTCGTCAGCCATCATCCTCTCCCTTCATCCTGTTTGAATGATACGACCGTGAGCACAGTGAACGTGATGCTTGTACTCGCCGCAAGAGCACTGGCCGTCCTCGGGATAACAGAGGAACGAATTGTTCTCATCGTGCTCTTGCATGCACCACTCTTGAATCAGTGCGACCGGAGATTCGGCGGGCATGCTCCGCTCTGAGTCCTCGTAGATCACCAGCTCGACCTCCTTTCCTTCATCCGACAGAACCTTCACTCGTTTCATTCGGCCTCCTCTCCAGCCTCTTGATTTCCTCCAGCTTCCTCTCCCCTTCTCGGTACGCCCACTTCAGCGCATACAGCAGATCGGACACATCGTCTAGGCTCAATGACCAATTGCCAAAATCTACTGTATTCGAGATCCGAACCCAAATCGGAGACGGCTCGCTGACATTGATCTCGAACATTCCCACTCGCTTGAACATCAGTCCTCCACCAGATCAACGGGCAGTCCGCTATTGCTGGCGACCTCCATCCCACGCTCATGCCGCTTGCCTTCCGCGTCCCGCACCACCGCGAGACGGTGGATGGGGAAACTGCCGAAGATGGCGGGGCTGTACTCCGGCATGTGACCTTCGGGCCTAAGCACCGCGTCGTACACGAACGCCGGCATCGCGACCGTCACATCCCGCGGATTCTCGGCCACGACCTCGGCCTTTTCGTTCGGCTCAATATCCTGCCACCACAGTCCCGCGCAGCAGATCTTCGTCTGACTCGGCGGCGGAACGTGATCATCCGGGCCACCCTTTGGACAGTGCAACCATCCCAAGCCGGGCACCTGCCGCCACTCGTCGTAGTACGCCGCCCGCTGTTCGATCCATGCCTTTCGATGCACCAGCACCCACCGACTCGCCGGCGTCAGCTTCGCGAAGTCGAACTGCTTCGGGATCGGGCCGCGGCTCAGCCCATACCGCCGCACTTCCTCGAGAAACCCAGCGATGTCTGGGTAGTGCGTCTCTCCCACCCAATCAAACACGTGCCACGCCCCATCTCGCTCGATCATCCGCAGACCGACCGGCGACAACCCGATCTCCTCCGGCACGATCGGTAACGGCGGGTCGACGATGAAATACTCCAGCGGATAGCCCTCTTCGCCCAGCCCCGCCAGCCCACACTCCATGTAGACCCCGCCCTTCTTACGCGTTCCACACCCTCGTCTCACTGCGGTTGCAAACGTCGGCATCTCATGCCTCCTTGCCCACGTCCAACAGATACTCGGCCCTGCTGATCGTGTAAGCGATCAGCTCCCCGGGGCCGTTGCCTTCTTCGTCCATCATCGGGATCAGCTTGGTCCCGTCATCCAGCACGATGATCACCGGCGAACGGTCCCACCCACGCTGACGCAACTCGGTCTTGCTGAACTCCGTCAAGCCGACGATTGTCCGGCCGATCAACTTCACAGTCATGTCACACCTCCGGGTCGAACCACTGGAGCGCACCCGAGAAACCGAACTTCTCACGCTCGCGCTCACCGATCACACGAAACGGATACGTTCCGGGTTGGGAGGTCAGTCCCCCGAAGCTCGCATCCCTCACCACGGCGAACCTCCGTCCCTGCGCGTTCGCGTACTTCTGCGCCCGTTTCGCCGCTTCTTCCAACGCCTCGGCCTCACGCATCTTCGCCATCTCCTTTCAACTGTGCTTGCAGAAACCGCTGCACCGACCACGCCTCCACAATCACATCACCCCTTTCCACCAGCTTCTCGTCTTTCAACCTCAGGATGATTTCATTCGCAACCCGGTTCACTTCCTGACTGACCAGCGTTCGCAACGCTTCGAGCCTCAGGTCTAGCTCGGGCGCGTAGATCGTGACCTCGACCCGCGCCCACTCGACCATTTTGCTCCCACCAACCGACTTCACACGCCGCCTGCTCATAACCTGCGCCACTCCTCCAACTTCAGCACTTCAAACGCCGCGGCCGCGTTCTCAACGTTGCGGCCATCGACCTGCCGCGTGCCACGAAGGAAGTGAAAGCCCTCGTGCGCCATGATCACAACAACCGCCTCCTCGACGGTAGCGACAATCAGCTTACGCCGCACCCTCATCCACTGCTTGCCAGTCCTGCCGTTCATCGAATAACCGGCTTCCTCGACCCCCTCGGGAATCGGAGGCCACGTCCCATCCTCGTTTCGGTACAACGGCTTCAACCACATCCAATTCCAAAACGGTGGCGGGCCTGCGACGTGACAGCTGATCCGATGCTGCAAGCCTTTCTTCGGCCTCGGCGGATACCAATGGCCCCACCACGTCGAATTACCAGCGCCCGACCCTGCGTCCAGCCGAACGACATCCAGCTTCGACAGATCAAACGTCTCCATCCACTCCCGCGACCACAGATACCCTGCGTTGCCGCGATACTCGGGCGCAATCTTCCACTGCGTCATCGCCACAACCTCCGGACGATCTTGCGGCCGATCAACTTGTTCACCGCTCGCTTGGCGATCCGCTTCGGACTGCCGCTGGCGACCGCCTGCGCGTCGCCCAAGATCCGTGCGAGCCAGTACAGTCGGCGTCTCACGCTAACCCTCCAGCCGCCACGGAACGCCCTCATCACCGGGCATCTGCTCGCCAAAGTCATTCGTCCAACCGAGGAAACGGTCACTCTCGGCCTCGGTCAGCTGACCGTCGTCAAGCGCCGCCTGCAACTGAGCAATCGCCATCTCGTCCAGATCGACCGACTCAAACGGCTCTTGCATCAGCTGGGACACGCTCTCCGCCAATTCCATCGACCGATACTTTGGCATCTCAGTCCTCCATCTCCCATGACCCTTCATTGATCCCAACGAACACGCCGGGCTGGTAGAACACGCCCATGTGACTCGCACCATTCACGAACGTCGCCCGGAACAACATGGACGTGCTGTCGATCCCCATGATCTCGACCTGAGCGACCGACTGGATCTCGTCCATCAACCGATCGACCACGACCTCCGGGTTCAGCTGTCCGACTTTCCTGTTCAGATCCATCTCACGCCTCCTGCTCGACAACGGCTACCAAGAAACTGTCTTGCGGCCATGCTCGGTAATGATCCGCCGTTTCCCGCAACGTCGCCCTAACCCCCGCGTGCAGCAACGCCTCAACCACCTTGTCCCCCCAACTCTGAGCCGTGGCCCCGAACCGGTAAAAGTAGCCCCGCTTGACGCTCACCATTCCGTCCTTGTGGCAAACCACCTGATCAGGGATCGCCTCCGTCGTGCTGTCCAACGCTTTCTTCACTGCCTTCTGGAACGCTGTGTGGGCCATCTTCCCATCTCCTTTCATCCTGCCATAAGCATAGCAGGTTGGCGGGGGTTTGTCAATGAGTAATGGGGGGTTAGGAAAGGTGCCCCCATATAAGGAGCGTGGCGGACCTTTATTGGCCTTTTGGGGCGTCCGGGGCGGGGTTTGGGTGATAGGTATAGGGTGGCCCTGTGTAGGGGCCTGAAATGAGCCGTTTTCACGACTGCCTCTATTGGTCCCGATACTCTTTCGCGAACCGCAGCAATTCGGTCCGCATCTCCTCTTCCCGGTCAACTGCTTCCTGCCACAGATCTTCGTCGCGCAAATTGATAACGGCTGACCTCACCAATTCAGCCAACTCGGTCGGCTCGATCGCATCCAACTCCCAAGAGGAATCGCCAAACTGATCGACGTAGACGGCCGCCCGGGAATCAGTCATCTTGGCCGGGTTGGGTGGAGGGTTCCACTGCTCAATCTGATCCATTGTCAACGCCAGCCGCCCCACTTCGATCCGTTGCCGGCTGAACATTTCCAACCGATCCAGCACGTCCCGGTCCATGTCCAACCCGCTCGGATCGTGGTCGCCCAAATAGATCACATGCACGTCTTTGCCCTCATCCACCGACTGTTCGATTCGCTTCCCAATGTCGTAGAAGTGCGACAGCGAACTGTAGCCGCGGTTGGCCGTAAACCGAACGTCCAGGTCCGCACAGACCGGTTCCAGCACCCCGCTCAACGCATCCTTCTCGACCATGACCTCCACGTGGTTGCTCTGCTCGGCCCACTTCTCAATCCGGAACGCTTGCGCCGCTGTGTCCACAATCTCAGCCGGGTCTTCCCAATGCGAGCCATAGATCGTCGAACGCACCCGGTCTTCGATCAGGCTCCAGTCGATCAGCCCGGCCAGACGCCCACTGCCGATCACACCCACGATCCGCTTGTACGACTGCTGCGTATTTTCAATCAGACCCCGCGAGACGAATTGGTAGAACAACTGGCGCACGGTCAGCACGAACCCCTGCGCCCGGTACTCCTCTAAGATCACGTTCGCTCCCCCGATCAGCTTCAGCGTGTCTTCCTGCAAGCCCTTCGACTCAAACTGCTCTCTCATCGTCCGCTCCTTGGCGACACTCCGCCACTCCACTTGATCCGTCTTCCCTCCACCAACTCCTTGTACAGCCGAGCGATTACGCTTGCCTCCCTCTTGAAACCCTCCTTCCGCAACTTCGCCATGTACAGCTCGATCGCTTCTCCGGTCGTCATGTCGTTGCGAACCTCCGGAGCTGGCAGATCCTCAGCTACCGGAAACGACAGCTTCCTTTTCGGTCCATCCTTGACAGGCACCTGCTCGACCCACAGTGAGGTCAAGTCCCACATCGACGACTGTTTCTGCTCGGCCAACAGGTCAGCCACATAGCGCCGAAACTCGCTCAGCCTCACTCCCTTCCCCGTCGTCAGCAGCCGGACCGCGTATAGCTGGCGATTCACATCGAGATCCGTCATGGCCTCAGCATGGCCCAACGGAATGTTGCCGGACGCCAGCAGCCGGGCCACCTCGGGAATCAGGCTGGTCAGGCTCAGCCGCTTACGCACCGTCAGCGAACTTACGCCGGCTACCTGTGCCACGCGCTGCTCATCCCAGCCGAACCTCTCCATCCGGACCTGAAACGCTTTGGCCTGCTCGATCGGATTCAGATCCCTGCGGGCCGCGTTCTCCAGCAGCATCACCGCCGCCGCCTCTTCGTCGTTGAGGCTCCGCACAATACTGCCGATAGTCTTCCACTTCAACAGACTCACCGCTCGAAATCGTCGCTCGCCGGCGACGATCTCGTAGCGACCCGGCTGGCCGGACAGAATCGACCACGATCCATCAACCTTCGGACGGACGATGATCGGGTTCTGCAGACCCGCCTCACCAATGCTTTCGGCCAGCGCCTCGATTCCCTCAAACTGGCCGCGATCATTCACGCCCGCGTCGATCAGGCGAACGTTGATCTCCTCTGTTTTCTCCATCTCGCCTCCGGGTCTTTCAATTCCCCTGTTTTCAGGAAGTGCAAGGCCGCCTCGTCCGCATCCTCGACGAACACGATCTCACTGAACATTCCGACGACCTTCCGCCTCCGAGCCGCACTCAGCCGGAAAAACAGCGCCCCATCCTCCGGACGCCGATACTGCTCGATCGTCACCGACCGGCCGTTCTTCGGCCAGAACTTCGACACCATCGTGTCGCTCAACGCCTCGTACTGGTAAGGCGACTTTGCCAACTGGCCCAACGTCACCACCCGATCAGTCTCCTCGCTGTTCAAGCGTCACCCCGTAGCAAATCGCTCTTAGTAACAGATCCGAGTCGGGCACTCGCTGCCAATCCAGCACCAGCTCGCCCACCGCATCGGTCACTTTGCCAGTCCTCGGAAATGACGGGTCGACCGCGATCACCGCCTGCCACAACGTCACCATCGGACTCCACGACAGCAGAATTCCCTGAGCTTCGTCCCAATGCTCCTCGCACGGGCATTCGACGACCGCCCGCAAGCGGAACCTCAGCGGCTCAGTCAACGGGCCGAGGCCATTCTTGGCGATCGACAGCATCAGGTCCAGCTCATCCATCAGTCCACCAGCTCTGCCTTCTCCGCCGTGATCGCGTCGAGGTTCACACAGAAATGAATCGACAAACCCTCCATGATCGGAACGGCCACCACACCACTTTCCAGCGACAGAGCCATCTGCAACTTCAACGCTGCTGACTTCGGGTCTTTCTGCGTCACGTAAGCGACGTACCCCGACTCTCCTTCGTTGCTGTTACCCATGTCGAACCGATACTCAGGCATCATCATCCTCCCACTTTGACCCACAGATTCCCACCCTCGGTCTTGGCATACTTCTGACCCTTGCCGAGGCCCAATCCAACGCCGTGCATCAGGTGATCGGGCAGGCACATGATCCCCCACGGCCCGCTTGTCGTGCGACCATCCACGAACACCGTCGTGATCTCCTGATGGCAGAAATCGCACATTGGGGGCAAGCTCCCTTGCCAATACGTTTGCTTCGGCATTCCCATCTCCTTTCATCCCAAGAGAATTGGAATTCAGACGAACCGATTTGTCAATGAGTATCGACGGCCTATTGTGTGACCACCTCCAGATCTTCCTGCGTTCGGCGCTGGAGCTTGAACCGGTGATAGGGACCTTGACTGAAGATCCGCCGCTTCGCGTCCACCACCTCGAACGGCTCATTCGCCCTGATAGTCCTGAGGTCATACGGAACCTTGACCATCATTCCGTTCCTGAGCTTCGGTCGGCTCCGCCTACGCTGGTGGCCCGCTTCCACCCGAGCGCGCCAGTCCTTCGCCCACTTAGGACCCGCGTCGGCCTCGAAATCCGCACCCGGGAACACGTCTTCCAGCGGCGACAACAACTTGAAGATCCGCTCCGGGCAATCCGAAATGCCCGGCCCCATCGACTCGTCCATATCCTTGTAACCGAAATTGTACGGATCGTTCGGACGCCACTGTGTCATGCAGGCAATCGCGATGACCTCGCCCCGCGGCAATTTCATCGCCACATACACGGCACTGCGATCGACGCTGCCCGAGGCCACGTCCAGAACCACAAACCCTTTCTCCGGCCGGCCGAACTCCTCACTGAAAAACGCCTTGTGCGTGATGCCCTTACTGCGCTGCTGAAACATCCAACCCATCTCGCCCTCCCTTCCATCTAGCCGCTCGCAGGCGGCGCAGGACCACCACATCCTCGACCGCTAATCCGATGCCGGCGAACCGGAGGTTTCCCGCTTGCAGATCGGCCAGTTCCGCTTCTCTGGCCCGGACGTAATTCGGGCACTGCTTTTCGTCCTCTTTGCAGTCCAAGCAAATCTCCTCTTGGTTGAACCACGACATCGAGAACGACAACATCGACGTGCCGCACCTCGGACAGTGCTTCCCTTCAGCTTGAGTCTGGCTCAACATCACCCTTCGCCTCCGTTCTGATCAACCGAACCACGTACTCCAACACCTCGACAACCTCCGGATGCGGCAGCATCCCGACCAGATCGGACAACGTAGCAACCGCCTCGGCCGCGTCATCCTTGATGTTGTCCCAATCCACCACGAACACGGCCGGGTGGCCTTGCGTGACAGTGCCACCCTCAATCTCGATCACGCTCACTTGCTTATCCATCTCACCGCTCCTTTCCGCGTTTCACGCGCGCCTGTGTGACCGACACCCCGACTTGTGGAATTGCCAGCGCCATCCTGATCGTCTCGACCGGGAACTTGAACCGCTTCCCATCCGACGTTCGCTCAGCGACGATCGGGTACTTCGACGCTCCCGGCTTCAATCCGACGATCCGATACGTCGCCTGACCGGTCCTGAACTCCTTTGCCAAATCTTCGGCTTTCAACCCAAACATCGGGGCCATCCTCTTCCAGTCTTCGGCCATGCGGTCCTGCACCACCCCGTCCCCGCCGATCACCGAGAACTCAAACTTCAGCGTCGCGTGCGACGAACCGTAATTGCCGCCTGCGTAACGCACGCTCAATCCCCGCTCGCTGGCAATCGCCTTCGCGACAACTTCCAGATCGTCAGCCAGCCTCTTCACTACTGCTCGGTCCATCTGTTCGATCTTCACCTCAGCCTCCTTCTCGCTTCAAAGCCACCAGCAGATCCGGGTACTGCTTTTTCAGCAACTGCTCGACCGTGCAGGGATGCCAGTACAGATCGCGCTCCACCCCTGCCATCCCCATCGGACCGCGCACTTCTTCCAACGCGGACAGCGCGAAGTAGCCAAGCTCCGTCTCGAACCCGGACACTAGACCGAACAGGCGGACGGTCAGCGTCCCATCGTACAGTTCCACGTCTTCCGCCTCCCACGCCCACCACGTCCAGTTCGAGAACGGGGTGAACCACTTCGCCGGCACGATCGTGTCCAGCTTGCCTTCGGTCGAACCGATCGGCGGCAACTGCTCTCTCAGCTCCTGCGTCAACATCTTCATTGTCCGAACCCCAATCCTTTCGACTTCAAACTCACGTACCTGCCCCCTCCGATAATCAAGTGATCGAGCACCTCAATATCCAACAAGCGCCCGGCCTCGACCATTGCACGAGTCACAGCTACATCCTCCGGGCTGGGCGACGGATCTCCGCTCGGATGGTTGTGCATCACGATCAC
>Ga0184633_10000013_pt1 | contig 53247 bp, 89 predicted proteins | sample PLM31_170_b1_FD_133156 | JGI IMG/M metagenome (GOLD analysis project Ga0184633, IMG submission 133156) | Groundwater sediment microbial communities from an aquifer in East River, Colorado, USA - PLM3-1_170_b1 | ecosystem: Environmental > Terrestrial > Soil > Riparian zone | place: USA: East...
CTCGGCCCCGGCGTTGTCCTTGCGGATCTTCGCCTCGGCGGCGCGCTTCATCAGGTCGGCCTGCTCGGCGGCCTGGGCCTCGGCAGCCTCGCGGGCAGCATCGGCCTGCTCCGGCGGCACGTCCTCCGGCAGGTTGAGCACTCGGCGGATGCGATCGGCGATCTTCGCGCGGTCGCGGAGGGTCGACGCTTCGATGATGAAGTCGGTGACGGCGGCCTGCACCTCGGGCGCGAGGCCCTTCACGAGCTCCGAGAGGGCCGCGAAATCCTGCTGGCGCTGGGTCGGCGTGCTCGGCACCTCCTCGAGCTCGAGCTCCACTTCCGCCATGCGGACGTGGTTCAGGATCGAGGACGTCGTGTTGCCTGCCGCGTCCGTCTTCTCGACGCGCTGGTTGAGGATGATGGTGCGCTTCGCCTTGCCGGAGCCGATCGTCAGATGCTTCTCGCCGGTCTCCAGGTCCTCCTTGACCATGTCCAGGAGGTGCTCGGTGCAGCGCACGCGGCCGAACTGAAAATTGTCGTTCGCGCCCGCTAGGGTCGTGATCCCCTGCTCGATGAGCGAGTTGATCGCCACGCCCGCGCGCGGCTGGCCCTTGGCGGACGTGTCGCCGAGCATCGTCTGGAAGACGCCGGCCGACTTGTTCACCATGCCGACCGCATCTTCGTACATCCACCGCTGCGAGTCGGTGATGTCGAGGTTGGCCTCGACGCGGAACGCCTTGTCGTCGCGGTTCTTCCGTTCCGGGTTCAGCCAGATCGCGGCGTCTGGCCGCGACAGCTCGTCCATCACCTCGTCGTGCGAGTTGTGCGTCTTGTCGATCGCGTCGGAGTCGGCGATCAGGCGCCGCGACGCCAGGTACCACATGATCTTGCTGCGGCGTGCGTTCACCTCGTCCTGCGCCGGCATCATCCGGCGCATTAGGCCGTACGGGACCCCGGTCAGGTCCTCCCGGTAGCAGAAGAACGGGATGTAGGGGAACCGCCCGTGCCGGTACGGCGACGGGACGTCGAACATCCGGTGCGGCCCCATCCACATGGCGAGGCGCACCTCCGGGAACACGGCGGGCTCGACCTGCACCTGGCCCGACAGCAGAGCCGCGATGTGCTCGCGGTTCTCACGATCGAACGGCAGCGTCTTCCCGTGCGCGAGCTTCATCACGAAGCTGCGCTTCCAGACCCGATACCACGTCTCGTAGAAGCGGATCCGGCGGCGCGCGGTGTTGCGCCACTCGAAGTCCGGGATGACGAAGATCCGCTCGTCCTCGAAGCCCTGCGCGAGGTCGGTCCGCGACAGGAGGTCCAGGTCGAGGTCGTTGTGGCCCTGCCACCCGTTGTAGACCTCGTTGATGAGTTCCTTGTGCTCGGGCATCAACATCCGCGCCACGTCGACGTCCTGCCACTTCGAGCGCACCAAGTAGCGCGCGTGCCGGAGATCACGCGAAAGGTCGCGCCAATCCCAGAACATCTCCCGGCGGTGGATGTGAGCAGCCCGGTACGGGTACTCCATCGGGTTGTTCTCGCGCGCGACCTCAACCCAGGCGATGCCCGCCTTGAGCATCGTGCCGTAGGCGTCCGCGCAAGCCTTGTCGAGGTGGCTCCTCCGCTCGGCCTTGTGCAGCCGCGAGCCCAGAACCGAGGCGACCTGCGTCCACTTCTCCGGCGTGTCGCCGGACTCCAGGACGCGCGCGTCGGTGCGGTTGCGCGCCTCGAGGCCGATCGAGACGTCGATGACCGGCGCGCAGATGTTGTAGACGATCGGCGCGATGCCCCGATCGCGCATGCGCTGGAGCGTCTCGTTGTCTAGCTGATTCGAGTCGTAGTAGTCCGCGCCCTTGTCGGACTGGCGCCGCCAGGGCGGCTCCCAGCGGATCTCCTCGAGGACGTTCTGGAACGAGCCAGGCTGCATCCCGTCGGCGTAGCGCGCGAGGCGGTCGTCGGTCGAGCGCAGGTTAGTCTCCTGGCCCTGACTCGTCTCGCCCATGTTGTAGTCCATGCGCTACCTCAGTCGGTTGAAATAGTGGCGCTCTTCGCGCCCCGTTGTTTCAGCGTCCCCGCAACCACGTCTGCTGTGTAGCCGGTCGGCAGAAGTCGACCTTCTTCCAGGCGCGCGAGGATCACCTCGCGCAGCCGTTTCTGATCCTTGCGCGTGACGATGTGCGCAATGTTCTCGGCGCCGTGCCACACGCCGCGCTCTAGCACGAGTCGGTGAGTAAAACCAGACGGGTCCCGCAGATCGAGGGTCATGGCCTCGGCCCGCACTTGTAGATCGAGCCCGGCGCGGGCGGTCCCTTGACCGCGACCACGAGCTCCTGCTGGATCTCGCACGCGGCGACAGACGAGAACGGCCCTTGGATCAGGTCGTAGATGGCGTCTCCGCAGGCGGGGTACATCACCAGCCACAGGAAAATGGCCGACGTCTTCACGCCCGGCTCCCGGCGCGCTCGTAGCCGCCCCGCGTGAGGATGCGGTTGGCGCGCGCGAGCGTCAGGGTGCCGCTCTGCTCGACCAGCTTCCGGCTCTGCACGACGGTCACGGTCCTGATCTGGCCCGTCTTGAGATTGCGGTACTTGACCTTATTCATGCTCCGGCTTTCCAATTAAAACGCTCGCCCCGCTTCTCGCGGGCCTTGCGTCGGGCCGCCGTCGAGTCGGACGACTTGGTCCCGACCAACGGCGCGTTGAAGGAAATCATCAGCGAGTCCGCGCAGTCGGGGCTCGGGAGGTCGAGCACCTTCTCCATGTGCTGCTTCGAGAGGAGCTCGAGCCGTTGTTTGTCGTCGTAGCGGTGCGCGAGCGAGGTGAGCTCGTCCGCGAGCTCGGGATCCGGCGGGATGTCCGCGCCGTCGCCGACCCACTTTTTCATCTTGTCACAGAGCTCGGATCGGCGATCGTGGTACTGCTCCGATCGGTCCGCCTTCGTGCCGACCTCGACGCCGCTCACCGCGTAGCCCCAGGAGCGCAGCGTGTCGACCACGCCCCATCCCATGCCCGTCGCGTCAACCTGCGTCGGGACGTCCGGCTGAAAATCCTCGATCACGTTCGCGACGTGGCGCGAAACCTGCACCAGGTCGGGGATCCGCAGCTTGATCTGCGGCCAGACCTTCCGGCCCTGCCGCATCGTGATGACCGTCTTGCAGCCGCCGTGCCGCGCGACGTCGACCGACACCACCTTCGGCTGGTCCTTGTACGCCTCCTCGGGGAGGTTCTTCTGCTGGGCCGCGAAGACGGCTTCGCTCGAGATGAACTGCGTCTCCGACTGCCGCGGGAACAGGCCGCGCCACCGGACCCGGACGAAGTCACTGTCCTCGCCGTAGTCGTCGATCGCCTGCTGAATCAGGACTTTGTTCGTCAGCCGCGAGGTGCGCGAGTCGATCTGCCGCGTCCACCACCGGGCCTTGAACTTGCGGAAGCACTCGGAGAACCGGCCGTGATTCCGCGTCGGGTTGCCGAACGCGATGCGAATGGCGCCCGGCGTCGACATCGCGCCGTCCGACACCTCCCAGATCATGTCCGGGATCGCCGAGCCCTCGTCCATCAAGAGCAGGACGTGCTTCTCGTGCGTTCCCGCGAACGCCTCCGAGTGCTGCTTCGACCAGGCAATCGCCGCGGCGAACCAGGTCTCCGGAAACGCCTTGTGGTAGAAGCGCGTCGCCGTCCACTCGAACCAGTGCTTGTGGAAGCACCGCTGGTGCCAGCGCGACAGCTCCCGCCACGTCTTCGTCAAGAGCTGGTGCTGCGTGTTCGCCGTTACCGGGATCTGCGGGTGCTCGCGCGTCGACATGAACCACAGGATGATCCACGCGATCAGTGCGCTCTTCCCAACCCCGTGGCCCGACGCGACCGCGATCTGGATGGCGTCAGCCAACGGCTTCATGTCCCAGGTGCCGTCCGGCTTCTCCTCGGTGTTCTCGGCCACCCGGCGCCCAATCTCGAGCAGCACCTCGCGCTGCCAGTCGTCCGGGCCGGCGTGCTCGGAGAGCTCGCCCTTGCCCCAGGCGAAGACGTCGCACACGAACCCGTACGGATCCGCGTAGTAGTCGGCCATGAGCTCGAGGATCTTGAAGTCCTCCTTCGACATCTGCCACGTCGAGTGGAGCTTCCGCTTCACCGACATGGCATCACCAGTGCGGTACTACCGCCACCTCACCGGCAGCTCGAGCGTCACGCCGGACAGCACGATCGCGGCCATCCGGTGCTGCCCGTTCCTCGGATGCCCAGCTCGGAAGCTGACCGGCAGCCCGGCTTCTGAGTCGAAGGTCCCGGCCAGCATCGCGGCGGCCAGCGCCGCCACCCGGCTGGGATTCAGCGGGCGGCTGTTCCTGCCCACCGCCAGTACGGCGGCAGCCCGCTCGGGGGTGAAGAGTTCCCGGACCGTGCAGAGCTCCCGGACCGTGCTCATGGCTTGGCCCGCTCCGCGTCCCGACGAGCCTTCAATGCCCGCGTGCTCTCGAGCGCGCGGATGCAGATGATCCCCATGCACTTCCGCCCGCAGGCCATCCTCGTCTCCGGGCAGATGGGGGTGCGGTTCGGGAGCTTCACGACCTTCACTTGCCCCTCCGGCGGGGCCGCCACGGCGGCATCGGCACGGGCTCGAGGCGCATCTCAGTACCCCGCCGGCCGCTTGACCGAGCTCAGACCCGGCGACTGCCGGCGGGCCTTCTTGCGCCGGCGCCGCTTCGGCGGGTTCGCCTTCCGGTAGGGCGGATAGGCGCTCGAGGCGTTCTCGGGCACCGGCACGGTGGACTCCTCGGGCATGTCAGTACCCGTACCCGCCGGTCCGGTCCGGCTTCAACGAGTCCCGGAGCTCCCGGGACTCGGACCGGCGCGTCTTCCGGCCCTCGGCCGCGGAGCGCGCCTTGGCGGCAGTAACCGCCTCGTCGACGGAGTCGTACTCGGCCGTGTCCGGCAGCCGTTCCCCGGCCTTCGGCGTGTCCTTGCCGTAGACGTTGTGCCACTTCCCGGAGGGAAGCTGCATCGTCTCGGACCGCTCGTGGCTCATCGGCCCCTCCGCTTCGCCGCTCGGCGCGCGCGACGGCGGTCGGCGGCCAGGAACCAGGCGCGCACGGAGGCGGCGATGATGGTCAGCCGGAAGGTGCCGGGACCCACGGGCTTGCTGGCGTCGTTCATGCCCCGTACCCCGTGCTCTCGTCCCGCTTGAGAGCGTCCCGGAGCCCGGCCGCGTCGGAGGCCCGCTTTCGGATGGCACCGGCGTCCTGGCCGGTGACGGCCTTGTAGGTGACGTCGGCGGCGCTCGAGGCGGCACCCTTCACGGCCTCGGCAGCCTTGCCGGCGGTGGCGGCGTAGGACTCCCTCACCCGGCGCACAGCCGCGGACCAGGGGGTCTCGCCCGCCTTGTCCTTCGGCTTGTAGGCGGCCGTCTTCGGCTCGCGCACATCCGACCACGCGCCCCGCGCATGATCGGCCGCCATCTGATCTCGGTCCATCGCTGGCCGGTCTTTTGCCATCTGCAACTCCTTGGTTAGTAAACGATTACCGTACCGACGCGCGCAACGGGGCAGCGTACGGTAAAGCGTGACGAATCAGGGGGTCCCAGAACAGGGCGCTGCGTGCCGGCGGCTACCCGGCGGCGAAGACCCCGGCGGAGCCACCCGCGTCATCGACACCCCGCCTGCCGCGCCCTGATCTGGAACTCCGAGAAGCCGACCGACGGCACCGGCAAGGCCCTTTTCAGGGCGGCCCGAGGCGCCTCGGCAGGGCGCGCCATCTCGAGCTCCGGCACCGCCGGTCGGATCATCGCGCGCAGGACTCTTGCGATCGCGCGCAGCAAAATCGTGTGACGGTACTGCCCTGCGACCGGGTCCCATCACCCCCGGCGGGGGTTGCCTCCGAAACACCGGAAGAGGACCCAACCTTCCCGTCTCTCGTGTTCGGGAAAGTGAGGGGGTCGGAGGTAGAGGGTCCTCTCTCCCACCCGAGCCGGAGCCACAGTTCGCTTTGCGCGCACCCCCTGGGGGGGGCGGGGTCAGGAAACGGGACTCCGGGGGCTCGGCAACGCAGGGGGCGCGCTGCCTCCCCCTCCCTTGAGTCGTCGTCCCCTGTTCTCCAGCATCAGCTTGACGATCTCGTTGTTCCCGTCATCACCCTCACCCGCATCGTTTCGTATGTCATGCGCTACACGCCTGGCCTCGGTCACATGCACCGTGCCCCCGCCGATCGAGCGGTGAGCCGTGGCAGCAATGTCCTTCAGGACAGTGACCTGCGCATCGAGGCGTAGCAACTGAGCCAGGCTGCGCGCGAGCGGCGCGTGCTCCTTGCTTGTAGCCAGGATGCTACATGCCTCCTCGATGATGGCCCTAACACCCTGTTCGCTAAGGACTTTCAGCGCCCCGAGCATAACGGCGGCCGTGTCGGTGAGGTCCGATGCCAGCTTGAGCGCAGCGGCCAGCTTGACCTTGTGGTCCGCGATCACGCCAGCCTGTTCGGTGGCGACAGCATCGACGGCTTGCTTCTCGGTCTTGCGCCTCTTGGCCGGCGTCAAGGATCCAAAAAACGCAGGTGTCAAGGGTGTGTCAAGGCCCGCGCTGTCAAGGGCTGTCAAGGGCTGACCGCTGCTGTCCTTGAACCGATGCGGTGCGGTTGCTGCTTCTGTCGTCAAGCGCGCCCCCTCATCGGCGCGCGCCTTGTCGAGCACGTCCTGGGCGACAAGCTCCTCCCGCCTCGCGACCACGCGCCCGGTGAGCCGGCGAATCCACCCCTGCTGCTTCTGGAGCTGCTGGGCTCTCTGCCGGCTCATGCAGTACTTCATCCCCAGCGCCGCGAAGGACAGGCCGGCTTCGTAGTCTGCTCTCATACGGTCGAAGAGCACGATCCGCTGCGCAAGCGCATCAACCGTATCTTGGGTGGCCGGCGCCCGCGCGGGGTCGTGCTCGCCCGCGGCCTCGACCTCGTGGATGATCCGCTCGGGCTCGGACTGAGCCAGCGGCGGGACCGACTCGTCAGCCGGTACGTCCTCAAAGGCGTCGGCTGGGAGCGGCGTCGTGGGCGGCGGTGAGCCATGCCCTTGCAGCAGCGCGTCGCGAGCGGCGGCTGCCTGCTGCACCGCGGTAAGGGTCTGGTTGGTCATTTTCCAAGCTACCTACCATGCCGGTCGGTCATCGGGGCGCTGGAGCGCGTCCTGGCGCGCCTGGCAACCATGTCGCGGTTCCGACGCCTGACCTGAGAGTGGCGGTATTCCGTCACTTTCGCGCCGCCGGTGGCAGTCCAGAAGATCAGGCCCGCAATCGCGAGGACCGTGTAGATCGCGCCCCGCCACAGGGCGTCCGTCGTCCCCTCCCATGCGCGAAAGGCGACGCTGCGCGGCTCGTTCTGCATACGGCTGGGGCTCACGCCGGGGTCGCGCCGCCGTGGCAGTCGCATGTCCCCGCCGGCCTCCCGCACACGGGACAGTCCATCGCGCCCCAGCCGGGCACGGCGAACGTGACAGGGATGGCGGGGTCCGGCCCCGGCTTCATCGCGGACCAGACCCGAAGCTGCGACAGGAGCGCGCCGGGCCGGCGCTGGGCGAGCGCACGGGCCGCGGCCTTGTCGTCCTCGGTCCACCCGAACGCGCGCGCCACAACCTCAACGCGGGCGAGCGCCTCGCGCATGGTCTCGGCCGTCGATGGTTCGACACGCATCCTTGTGTGACCTTTGTTCACGATCCCTCAATTAGAGGGGCTTGACTTCCTGCCGGTTCCTAGTAATCTGTGACTAGGCAATCTTGCCATATCTGATAAGGCGCACCTAATCGTGACCCAGATCGAAGCACTCCGGCTCGCCGGCTTTGACCGAACGACGCACGTCCCTTTCACCCGCTCCTACCGCGTCGCGTGCTCGTCCTGCGCGGCGCTGGTCATCAACGGCATGCCGGCTCACGAAACCGGCTGCTCCAACCAGACGCACGAATGCCGCGGCTGCAATGCCAGCGTTCCTGCGCGCGTCCGCTACTGCGAGGCATGCACATGAGCGACCACTACACCCTCTACATGACCGGGGCCGAGCGCGAAATCCTGCGCGACGCGCTGGGCAAGCTCACCGCCGAGTATCCCCTCTACGGCGCACGGCACCTGCTCTCCCGCATCACCATGCTCAAACCGCAGCCGGCGCGCGTCGGCAAGGTCGCGCGCAGCTACCCGATCCCCCTAAACCACCAGGAGTAGCCATGAAGACCGTCCGCTTCGCCTTCGAGAAGGAAACGCCGGGCACCTTCCGCTTTACGGAAGTCGATGCCGAAGGCGTCAACGTCCAAAAGGACGACATCGTGATCGGCACGCTCTACGTCCGCAAGAGCGCGTTCGTCGGCCACGCCACGCCGGCAATCGGCTCGCGCCTCCTGGTCACGCTCGCCGTGGAGGGTGCATGATCGCCACCATCCGCAACACAATCGCCCGGCGCGTGGTGCTGTGCGTCGCCTTTCCGTTCCTGGTTGTCGGGGCGTGCGTGGAGGCGGCCGCGCGCGGCGTCCTGGAAGTCCTGAGCGAGATTCCGTCAGCCTTTGCTGGTGCATGGCGGGGGCGCGCATGAAGATCCGCGCCATCCCGCTGATCGTCAGCCGAGACACCGGCGACATTGCCATTGCTTTGCTCGGGGGCGGCGGCGTCCTCGAGCCAGCCCACCATCACCTCAACCACATGAGCGCGGCGCGCGAGGCGCTAACCGCTCACCCCAGCGCAACGCACGTCATCACGAGCGAAGTCCGCACCGGCTTTACGGTCGCCTGGACTCGCGGGCAGGCGTTCGCATGAGCCCCGCCGAAATCGAGCTTGCCCGAGAGGTTGCGGTACTCGCGTTCATCGCGTGCCCGCTCTGGATTATGTTTCGCAAATGACCGGCATCCTGATCGCGCTCGCGCTCGCCGACTTCTTCACGTCGGTCCTGTTCCCGGTCGCGGCCACCTGTGCCGCGCTCTTCGGGATCGGGGCCGGCATTCACCTTCTGAGAGGACCGCAATGACATACATGGACAGGCAGGACGTGCTCAACCGCGTTCACGCGCATCTGATGGCACAGGGCGTGCCCTGCGGGCGCATGGAAGAGGCCAACAATTTCGAGGGTGAGACGCATTCCATGTTCAAGTGCCGCTATCGGGGCGACGCCTACGACATGCCCGGCCTCAAGTGCGCCATTGGCGCGCTCATCACGGACGAGCATTACTACCCTGACATGGACATTGAGGCCATGCCCGTGGTCGCGGTGCTCGACGAGGTTTACGCGAGCCTTGGCGTAGAGCACGAGCGCCAAGGGGATCGCTTCTTCCTCGAAGCACTCCAACGCGTTCATGACAAATTCCCGCCGGCCGAGTGGCTGGATCGGCTTGCCGCCGTGGCTGCCAAGTGGGAGCTGACCGCTCCGGGGGCCGCATGAACAACGCTCTCGCTATCGGGCGCACCCCTTGGGGCCGCGCCGATCATCGCTCCGACGTTGCGAAGGGGATCGTGCGGGTATCCACGTCATCCCATGGCGGCTACTACATCACCCCCGCCAAGATGGCTGACATGCCCGCCGCGCTGCGCGCGATTCGCTCACCATACGTCGATGCAACCCATCCCGCCGTCGGCGGCTTCGGGCTCGGCTGGTACGAAGAAGACTGCGATTGGATCATCGTCGCCCTTGCCTTCCCCGAACACTTCCCGCAGGACGCGCTGACCGCCGCCATTGCGATGGCACGCAACGCTCGCCAGCCCGGCACCAGCTACGTCGCCTACCTCGCGCCCGCTGGCGCGTGGCTCGACAGCGACGACCCGCGCGCGAAGCAGGTCCACTACCTCGCCTCGCTGGACGAGATCAGCCGTGAGCGGTACGCCGCTGCGCTCGCCCGGCACGATGGGCAGCCGGTCTATGGCCCGCTCGCCGCCGTAGCCCGCAACGACGCGGAAGACGCGCAGAGAGGCATCTGATGAGCACCCGAGCCGCCTACGCCAAAGCCATCCGCGCGGCGATCAAGTCGCCGCTCACGGACGCCGACGTGGCCGAGATCGAGGACTGCATGCGGCACGTCATCTTTCACAGCACCCTCGATTGGCAGACGAAACGCCAGTTCGACAGAGGCGCGCGTGACGCCTGGAGCACCGTCCAGTACGCCCGCACGCCCGAGGGTCGCAAGCTCTTGGGGGAGACGCCCGCATGATCCGCGCCAACGCACGCGAGACGCTGGGCCTCATCCTGATGCTCGTCGGCCTGGGCCTCCTGGGCGCGACCGTCAAGGCCGCGGGGGGCTTCCACCCGCCGCCGCCGGGGCGCTATGGCCTGTTCGATCCGTCGATCGTCTACGAGGCGCCGCGTGCGCCGAGCCGCGTGCGCCTCTCTTGCCCGGTCAAGGGCGTGATCCTGCGCCCGCGCGAACTCGCCCACATCGACCCATACGACGGCGAGCATGACGGCATGCCGGACGAGTGGTTCTTCCCGGTCGGCAACGCCACTTGTCACGCCACCTGAGAGGAGCAACACGCATGAAGCCACAACCATTTACTGCGGTGCTCACCGCCGCGGCCGCGCTCATCGACAGCGGCTGGACGACTGGCGCCTACGCCCGTGACGCCATGGGCGCGGATTGCCTGAGTACCGAAGCCGCGGCCCGCTCCTGGTGTGCCGACGGCGCCATCCGCGCCGCCGCCTGCCGGCTCTCGCTGCCGCATGCCATCGTCGACGACAGCACCCGGCGCGTGCTGGCACATCTTGGGCTTGAGCTGTCGTCCGACCCCGGGGGAGACCTCGTGCTCTGGAACGATGGGCGCGGGCAAACCGCGGCCGCCGTCGCCGCCGCCATGCGTGCGGCCGCGCGGGAGGAGTGAGCATGCCATTCACCCGCACCGATCAGAAAGCCGGCCTGTGCTGGCGATTCTACTATCCGACCGAATTCAGCATGCACCCGGACTACACGGCGCACGCCGGACAGATCGTGCTGTGCCTCCGCAAATGCACGCCGGAGGAAGCGGACGGCCCGGACGTTGATCCGAGCCTTGAGCAGATGTATCACGTTCGGGCGCACGATGGCTGGGAGGGCGACGCCTACGATAGCGAGCTTGGGCTGATCGTGAGCCTATCCGCGCGCGAGCGCGACGACTGGCCCGGCCTTGGGGACTTCCCTGTCACATCAGGAGCACCAACATGAGCACACACGACCTCACGACCCGCGAGGGCATCCGCAAGCACCTGATAGGTGCCGGCGCACGCCTAGCGGACGTGCGAGAGGCATGGGACGCCGCCGCACAGGACGAGACCGAGGGCACCCCGGAGGAACGCGAGGAGATCACCCGCCAGCTCAACGCGATGGACGACCTCCTGGACGTGCTCGACAGCCTCATCGGTGACTACACCGACGAGGAAGAGGAGGAGCCGCCGCTGTGAAGATCATCGAGCCCACCATCCCCGTGCGGCTGCGCGTCTCGGTAGACCGCGCGCCACGCGGCGCGATCTTTCCGTTCATGGCGCGCGTCTACTCCTACGGCACGGGCGACCACCACCCACTCTCACTCTGCGCGACATACGGTCGCAACGAGGACGAGGCGCTGCACAACGCCGTCCGGGCGGCACAAGGAATACTCAATCGCCGCTACTGCGAAACGCCCAACTACGGCCGTGAGTCGCAGAGCATCGACAGGCACTATTCCACCGGCTTCGCGCGGGACGGCTACTGATGCGCCGCCGCAACGAGTCGTCGGTGCTGTTCTACCCGATCATCGTCGGGATTATGGCAGTCGCCGCCTGGATATTTTGGCGCGCGCTCGCCTAGCAATCGGTTACTATCGGAGTCATGCAAATGAACTGGTCCAAATACCCGCAGCGCATGGTCAAGCGCGTGGTAGAGGCGCGGCATCAGCCGCGCTCGACGCACACTAAAGACGCCGCGAGCTTCTTCGCCTACGCCGTCATCATCGGCGGCATCGGCATCCTGTTCTTCGTTCTCGCGCTCGCGCCGGCCTTCTTCGACGAGCGGTGCCACACCGATACCGAGTGCGTCGAGGCGCACCCCGGAACCAATGGAGACCCGGAATGAAACCTTCCGCCATAAAGAAGCCTTCGACGGTCCTGTTGTACGCCGCCAAGTTCATCGAACAGAACAAGGATGCGACCATCGGCGCGTGCGTTGCTACGGCCCTAGCCCGTAAATGGCTTTGGGGCGAGGGGTGGTCCGAACACTACATCGAGTCTTTGCGGGCCGAGCGCCGCGCCGACGCAATCATGTCGGAGCTGTTCGAGGCAGACGCGCGCACCGACCTCGAGTTTGAGGAGAGCCCGCCACATTACTGGCTCGGGCCGTTGGACGAGGAGCATCGCGGCATCCGCATCCTCGCGTGCCTGTTCGCTTCCCTGGTCGCCAAGGACCGCGGCGAATGATCCCGCTCTGCCCCTACTGCAACCTGCCGCTGACGATGCTTCACGCCTACTTCTCATGCGCCGATCGCGAGAAGGCTCGGCTGCGCCAGATGAGCGAGGCGCTCGACAAGATTTTTGGCGCCGCTCCGGCGCGCGTCATCACGGCTCGCGACGGGCAGGAGCGCGCCGAGTGAACCTCGACCCGACCATCACCACCGGGAGCGTGCGGCAGCCAATGCCGTGGCTCTTCATCAACTTCGAGACGGGCGTCGTCCTGCGTGTGCTTCACGGCAAGGTGACGAACGTAGCGAATATCACTCCGATCGCATCGGTGCGCAGCGTGCGCGCCGAGGTGCTGGAGAGGTTTCGTACCACCCCCAACGTCTACAACAAACAGCAAGGCCAAGGAGTCCCTCAACCATGAAAGGAAATCCTCAAGTGAAGAGCATCACCACCATCATCGTCGCGCTCGCGCTGGCGTTCGCGTCGGCCGCGTTTGCCGGCAACAACGGCAATGGCAATGGCAACGGCAACGGCAACAACGGCAACAACGGCGGGAACGGCGGCCAAGGTGGGCAGGGCGGCGAAGGCGGCAAGGGTGGTCACGGCGGGAAGGGCGGCAACGCCAACAACTCCGTGAACATCGGCAACGGCTTCAACAACTTCTCGCCTTCGTCACACGCCAGCAGCAAATCATCGTCATTCGCCGCTGCGGCAGCCGCTTCGGTTGCCAAAGCCACCGCTCCGACTACCGTCGCTCCGGTGCAGACCGTTTCCGCCCCCAGGCAGGCGGCATCGGTTTCGCTCGGCGCGGCTGCTCCGTCGGCGCAGTGCCGGATCTCAGTCGGTGGCGGCGTCTCTGCCATTTGGGGCGGCGTTGCCGCGAACGGCTCCGTTCGCGACTTCATCTGCTCGAAGCTGGACCTGGGTGTGAAGATGGTCCACGTCGGCATCCAGACCGAGGACACGTCAATGGTCGCCGAAGGCAAGGCCCTCATCCGCGAAGCGCGTGCGGATCTGGCGGCCGAAGCCAGCCCCAAGTTCTCGACCGACCAGGGCGAGGTCAGCCCTCAGTAGGTTGCAAGCAAGGCGGCATCGAGTTTCCGCGAGGCGACCCGCGCTGCCGGTAGTCCCAGGCGTCCTCCCACCACGGGAGGGCGCCTCCAACTACCACCACGACGAGGAGAACAGCATGCGCTTCGATACCACATGGGAACAGACCGGCCCCGCGGACGCGCCCTGGGCGCGCCTCACTGCGCGCGAGAAGCTCACCATCGCGATCGGCGTGCCGATGCACGTCGAAGCCTACGCGGTAATGGGCGACACCGCCGAGCCGGCTCACGAATTCGTCAGCGACGAAGTCGCTGCGCTCTACTCGATCTACGATCAGGCGATGCGCCGCGCGTACATCGACGGGCGCGAGTACCTCATCTGCGCGTTCCCGCATGGCGTCTAAGCCCGCGCTTCGCTGCTACGTTTGCGGCAACGCAGTGCCGGATCGCTTTCGGCTCGTCTCCATGTCGCGTGACGTAGATCGCGTATTCGTCGTCCATGACGGGCGATGCACCGATGTGCTCGCCGACGACCTGTGCGTTTCGATGTTGGTCCGACAACTAGGGGAGGACGTATAGCATGGCGAAGGTCATCATCACCATCCAGGACCCGGCGGCGGACGCCGACCAGACGAAGGTGGACATCTGCATCCAGTTTGAGCCGGTCATCAGCGGCGGCGAGGACGCCCTCCTCACCATGGCTCAGTCCGTCGCGATGCGAATGATCGAAACGATCGTTGGCATGGATCCCCAGGTCAACAGCGTCGAACGCTACAACGAGGCGGGGGAGAAGCTCACATGAAGTGCCCGACCTGCGGGGCCGTTCAGGTCCCATCCCTCGCCGTCGATGCAGCGCAGGAAGTCAGCCCCGGGGGGCGCCTGGAGCGGCGCATCGTCGCCAATCTGATCGCGCACCTGGACGCCGCGGGCTTCGCCCTGATCGCCGTGGACGATGGCGGCGATGAGCTGGAGCCAGCGCGCGACATGAAGACCGCGATGGAACTGGTCTTCAACGTCGATTTGGCCTACCTGATCTTGACGAAGGACGTGGGGCGCAGTCCGGCAAGTCAGCGCCGGCACACGATCACCCTGGTCCTAGGCAATGGCATCGACGTGATCTCCGACTGGACGTTTTCGGAGAACGACCCGGACGGCTTCAACGCCGCGATGGAAGCCTTCGACGTGGAAGCGCTCGCATGAAAACGTCCGACGTCTACTACTGGCTCGTCGCGGTCCCACCGGGAGTCACGTTCGACGGCGTGCATTACGACATGCGCGTGACCTACGCTCGATACAGCTCGAAGTCGGCATTCCTGGGATTCCATGCGCCGATCGCAGGGTTCGAGAGTCGGCTGGCAGCTTACCGCTTCGCGAGGCGAAACATCCCTCTCGACATTAGGCCGCTATTGCCATGAGCGGCGACCGCTACGATGACCCCAACGAGGGCAGTCCCAAGAACCGCCGCAGCGAGATCATCGCCATCATCGTGGCGATCGCCCTGCTCGTGCTGCTCGAGTTGCTCTTCGGGCCGAAGTGGTGAAGCCCGCGCGCTAGTCCTTGATCGGCGGGGCGCTCGCGCGCTTCTTGCGCTCCGCGTCCTTCAACAGCTTCTCCTCGATGCTGCCGGCGGGCGCAATGCGCTCGCCGAGCCCTGGTACCGGCGTCGGGGCGGGCACATCGCTCAGAGCCCCGATTTCGCCGCGGCGCACGCGCTCCTCGATCTTGCCTTTGCGGACGCCCGCCGGGGCGTACACGTTCAGCGGGCGCACCTTGTCGGGCATGTTGAGCTCCAGAAATGGAAGCGCCGGCGGGAGCCGGCGCTGGGTAGATAGCTCCGGGAACCCGGAGGGCGCCGTTCAGTTGGGGCGAGCGCCGTCCCCACGAGCAGAGTATCCCCCTACTAGGGACCGGCGTCAACCACGTCGAGTGGAAGCGTGACTTTTTCCGCAAACCGCAGGCTATGCCACAGATCGCACTTCGTCGCGGCCAGGACCGAGCGAGGATCGCTGCTTCCTGGCCTGCCGGCCACCCTCCAGGCCCGGTGGACCTCCCTCCAGGAAGAGCGCGCCGCCCCCTCCTTCAACCACTTGAATTGCTTTGGGTTTACGACAATCAAATACTCGGAACCCCACTCAGCGGAATCGATCGCCGCCCTCATGGCCTCGATGTGGCGGATGGTGATTTCGCTGTAGTGGCCGACCTGCCCGGCGAACAGTGGGTGAGTTGGCTTTGGCTTAAATGCCCAGGCAGGGGCGACCAACCCCAACCCGAGAGCGGCAAGGAAGCCTCGCCGGTTCATGGGGCGTACCTCTCCCACCTCTCCGAAAGCGCGCGCACCACCTCCCCGAACGTAGCCACCGGGACGTAGGTGGATCGGTGCCAGTAGTCAGACCTCACGGTGACGAGGTATCCGGTCCCCGACTTGACCCGCCGCAGCGTGATTCGCGGCCGGATGGTCATTTCAGCCAAGCCAAACATCGCCGCGGCGCCGGACACCGGCAAGGACGTTCCGCTTCGCGCGGGCCAGGACGACCTCGAAGCCCTCCTGCAACACCACGAACCGCCACTTGTTGATGCTCAGGCCGTACTCGTCCTCGAGGGCGATCTGCTCGGGGCGCACGAGCCCCTGGATCACCGCCTCGATCGCGCTGGCGCGGCGGACGTCGATCTCGTGGCCGTATGTCTCCTCGAAGGAGGCATCCACGCTGCCATGCATCCCGCCGGACAGGAAGCCCGGCGAATGGTCGGGCAGCCCGAGCCGGCCCCGGACGTTGTACGCCCGCACCCAGGCCGCCCACTGGATCAGGGCGAGCTCGATCGCCGGCAGGAGGTCCTGGTGAAAGGCTGCCATCACATTACGTCTCCAACGTCATCGTCTGAGGGGGCCGGCGCGACCTCGCGCGCGGCGAACTCCGCGGCGGTGGCGGCGTTCTCGGCGGCGTCGGCAGGCAGCGGGGGGTGACGGGTGGGGCTCGAACCCACGACGACGGGGGCCACATCCCCGCGCTCTACCGACTGAGCTACCGCCACGCCACGCCGTCCGCCGACCGGCGGCGGATTCCGCCGGACAATCCCCTGGAGCACCTTCGAGGTGCGCTGGTTGACCTCGTCCTGGAGCTCCTGGGCCGTCATGGCGGACAAGGGCGGCCGGAGTTTGATCCCGCGGCGGATCGCTTGCCGGGACGCCCACAAAACCACGTCGGGATCGGTGAGGCGCCCCTTGCGCCCGCCGGTCCAGTTACGGACCGTGTCGCGAGAGACCTCGAAACCCTCGGCGTTGAGGGCCTCGGCGAGCGCCGCCACGGGCCGCTTCGGATCGAGCTGGAGCCCGATCGAGCGGAGGACGTGCGGCCAATCTACGCGGTTCACGACTCGCTCTTGGCGACCGGCTGGTACAGGCCGTCACCGGGCTTGAAGGCGTCGCCGGGTCCCATCTGGACGCCTTGCGCAACCCCGCCGGCGAGGGGGGGGCTCTGTTGCTTATCCCACGCCTCCTCGACCCGCTCTTGCCGCGCGGCGATCTTTTGCTTGTCCCACGCCTCCGCGAGTTCCCTCAACCCGTGCGGCTTGCGCCACGGCTTGGTCCAGCCAGCCCGGAAGCCGCGCTGGTAGGCAACCACCCATCCGAATGCGATTCCGGCCAAGAACGCTACCGCCAACCCCAACGTAACCAGCATCACGCTTTCCACTAAATCACTCCTTCACGAGTTGAATTTCAACACCCCAGCCCATAGGGCTCTGGTCAACGTCATCAGGATGTGGTCGCTCTGGAGCCCGTGCCGGCGCTCCCACAGCTCCACGTTTTGGTGCAGGGCATCGTGGCAAGCCCGCGCGAGCGGGATCGTCCACCAATCCGGCACCTTCGAGCCCGCGACAGCGAAGCCCATGAGCTTAGGGTGGTGCGGGTCATCCGCCGGCTGCCCGCAACCGCAGCAGCACTCCAGCGTCTTCACCCATCGGGTGTAGTCCTCGCACACCAGCCGGCCGACATAGCCGTACTGGAGGGCGGCGCGGAACGTCAGGCCGGGAGGTAGGAAACTGCTGGCCATCGCACCCTCGGTTGCTGGGTCATCCACGCCGGGAAGTCCGCCATGTTCAGCACGAACACCTTGCGGTCGCGCTTCAAGCTGTGCGGCATCCCTCGACTGAGGTAGCGCGTCGAGCCGATCGGTCTAGTCACGGAGCTTGATCCCTGGCGCCTGCACGACGCCGTTGAGCAGCAAAATGGAAACGATACGCACCTGGTCCCCCTCCCATCCGTGGACCTCGATCTGCCACCCAGCCGCGAGCAGCCGCGCCGTCGACGGCAGCCCGATGAGCTTCCGCACCCGCGCCGCGACGTTGCCGCCGTTGTCGCTGGTCGCCTGCACGAGCAAGGTCTCGCCGACGAACCACGAGTGCATCCTTGGACCCACTGGCCGCGCCGAACGAATCGCCAGAACATCACCGCCCCACAGATCCTTGGAGCGGCGCCCGCGGATGCGATGCTCGACCGTCTCGATCGGGTCGTAGCCCAGACCGCGGAGTCGCACGACGCTGCGCTGATTCGGGGTCATGTCATCAGGGGGACGTAGTGCATCGTGCGCGGAGCCGTAAACGCCTTGGCGCGCGTCTCCGTAGGATCGCGTCCAAGCAAGCGGCAGCACCATGCGAACCCGTATGGACGCTCGCTGTCGCTGAGTAGCCAGCCGCGCGCGTCCTCACGCATGCGCTCGATCGGCGTCAGCGGCAAACCCGGCCGCGCCTTGCGCCCACGACGCTTGCGGTTGACCTCGGTCCAGGTGTTGATCCGGCTGTCGTTGACGCCTTGATTCAACATCGTCGCCGCGAGGCGGACGTACGGAATCACCTCCAGCGGGCGCTCGTGGATGAGCTCGAAGTCGACTGCGGGCCGGAAAGAGCCCTCGGGCTGCGCGTTGTTGTAGGTGACGTACATCAAACCACCCGCGACTCGAGGTGCTTCGCGTAGGCGACGCGAAGGTGGTTGAAGCGGCGCAGCGCCAGTTCGTCGCCATCCACATCCTTTCGGGAGTTGACTTGCAACAGGTCGAGCACAACCTTGCGCGCCCGGGGCTCCGCGTTCTGGAAATCGTGCTTCAACCACAGCGCCGGGTAGATGTGGGCGAGCCAGGTCTGAAACACCGGCTCCCGGCAACGGATTACTAGCCAGGCACACGCCGGGCCGCTCGGCTCCACAACCGGCTGCGCCCGCCCGACGGGCTCGGAAGCCTTAGGCGCAGCCGGTGTGGAACCGAATGACTCGTCGTCGAGAACTTCCATCATCACGACGGCGAGCCGCTGTCCTGCCATCTTGCCCTTGCGGGCGGTCAGGTCGCGGAAGCATTCGAGCGCCTCCGCGTCCGGCAGCCAGAGCGTCACCTTGGACCCGCCGTTGTGCGAGTCCTGCCACCCGGCGAGCTGCATTTCGCCGATGAAGACCAGCGATCTCCCCGACCCGATGGCCGCGGAGATTCGCAGGAAGATGTCGCCCTCGTGGCTCACTTCTGCATCAACATGATTTTGCGAGCGAGGGCGTCGCCCCTTGCCAGCATCCCGATCGCGCCCATGACGCCGTGACTGGACGTGACGTTGACGCCGCCCTCGGCTGTCTGCACCACGACAGCGAACTCCGCAACCTTGATGCCCCCGTCGAGGAGGCGCTCGATCGCGGCGTTGATCTCGACGTCGATGACGCTCGAGGCGCCGCGCTGCTGCACGGCTTCCATCGCCGCCAGCTCCGAGGCATCCAACGCCCGGCCGCGCCGCGGTTGCTCCTCGAGCGCCGCGGGGACGCTCCGCTCGTCGCCGACCTGGATGCCTTCTTCGGTAGGTGTGCTCACTGTTTCCCTTTCGCTTTGTATTCGTCCGCCGGCACCATGCCTGCGGGCGTGTAGAAACACCATCCCCGCCTATGCGGGCCGACGATGAACAGCGACCAGCACGGCACGCACGAGAGCGCGGTCAGGCTGTGCCGATCGCAGGCGCGCCGGAAGATCACGGCACCGGCCTCGCGGGTGACATTCCGCACTGGCTCAACCATCACGCCACGCCATGCGTGCATCACGAACGTCGGCTCGTCGAACAGCGGAAGCGCCTCGACGTAGAAGCCCTTGAGGATGATCGACACGTTGGCCCAGGGGTGGTCGTGCAGATACCTGTCCAGGTCGGGGCGCAGCGTGTTGTGTAGCCGGACGCCGAACCAAGGCGTGCGGATCAACTCCCAGCGGCGCATGTAGTGCCCGTTGCCGTCGATGTCCATGAGGTGATCCTCGCGACCGTAGCGGCAGCAGAGCGCGATGAACCAATCCACCAGGCGGGTTCGGATGTTGGCGCAGCGACGGCAGTTCACGTCGACCTCTTCGTCAGCTCCGGCGGCGCGCTCGTCAGCGGCGAACCGATCGCGACCTCACCGGGCTCCTTCGGCGGGTTGATGTGCATGACCGAGCCGTGCAGCTCCTCGCCGAACCCGAAGCGGGCGATGAGCAGCTCGATCGTCTTCAGCGAGCGCGGGAAGTAGACGACGGATTTGAGCCCGTTCGACTTGTTCACCGTGCCCACGATGATCGTGCCCGGGTGCTTGAGCTCAAGCTCGGCGAGCTTCTCTGGCGGGATCATGGGTTGGTCTCGGTATGGTCCAAGTCGAAACGGGTTAGTCGCGTCGGTCTTCGTCAAGGTACTCGAACGTCTTGAACACGATCCACCAGAGCCCAAGCCCGGCGAAGAATACAAGTGCGCCAAACTCGAAAATGATCCAGGCGATCTCCACGATCTAGAATTCCTCGAAACCTTCATCGGTCACTCGGTCTGGCGCGGCGTCCGCCGCTCGATACTCGAACGGCACCGGCTTCCCGGCCGCGGGCCACGGCATCGGCGCGCGGTCTTGGCGCGGCGTGAGCTGACCAGATCGCTTGTCGAAGTAGAGCCCGAGCGTCCCCTCCCACGGGAAATGCCGTTGCTTCCCGAGCTTGAGGTAGACGTCGCACTGCTTCGCGATGTCCTCCGCGACCGTCTTGTCGAGCGCGACCGCCTCTTCGGCCTCTTCCTTCGCGCGGTTACGCCACATGAGCACGACGTTGTCTACCAGGTCCGTCAGCTCGCCGGGGCCGCGCACGTCCCACTTATTCGGCGCACCGTACTGGTCCTCGCCTTTGCGGAGGTGGCAGATCAGGTGGATGTGGACGCCGGTCGATTTCGCAATCCACGCGAGCCGGTCCACGAACGCGATTTGCTGGTCGTACTTGTCGCGCCCGGAGACGCCGCACTTCGTCAGCGAGTCGATCACGATGTCGTGGAGCCGCAGCCGCTCGGCCGCGAGGCGCGTGACCGCAAGGATCTTCTTCGCCGGCACCGTGTCGAGCTGATCGTAGATGAACAGCCGCGACTCCTCGCCGTAGCCGGTCCAGTCGGCGAACATCGCCGCGAACTCGCGCGGCGCCGGGCCGCCGAACATCTGGTTCGCCATCCGCCGCAACGTGAGGACCGGCGGCATCTCCATCGAGGCGATCATCGCCCGGCACCTCGGCTGCTGCCACGCGATCACTTGGCCGATCGCGCCGCTCTTGCCGGCGCCGTTCTCGCCCGCCCAGATCGTCACCTCGCCTGGACGCAGATCGAACTTGCCGTGCGCCTTCCCCCACGGCAGCATCCGGCCCTGCGCGGAGGGATCGGGCAGCAGCAGCTTCGAGCACCAGTCCGACGCCGGCCGGACCTCCTGGAGCTCGATGGCGTCCAGGACCTTCGCGATGTCCGACTCGGTGATGATCTCGTTGAGGACTTGCATGGTCAAATCAACCCGCGCGGTTCTGGCCGGACGGCCGGCGGCTGCTCCTTACCCTTCCGCGACGACCAGGTGTGGCATGCGGCCTGCCAGTCCTTCATCGGGGCTTTGCCGCCAACCTTCCAGCCGTTCGACTTGAAGTGGCTGACGAACGTCTCCGGGTCCACGTTCAGCTTCTCCGCGGCGACGAAGACCCGCACCTCCTCGAGTGAGGGGGGTGTGAACACCGCGCGCGCAGCGCGTGTCTGCTCTCTCTCTCCTCTGCTCTCTCTCTCTGTACGGTGACCGGAGCGGTTTGCTGGCGCCTCGCTAGCACTCTGCTCCACAACGATAAACCCCTGTTTTTCCAGTAGTTCCAGGTCTACCGGCCCCGTGGCCTTGATAGCTGCTTGCACCCAACTTGCATCCATGGGGATACGGTTACTGGTGCGACTTGCTAGCAACCAGATAGCAACGACGTGCGATCGCGCAGCGTCCGGCAAGCGGGTGTAGTGGTAGTCCTCGAGCACGGTGTTGTAGAGCTTGATCCACGGCGGGGAGCGGTCCCGGTAGTGCTGAAACCGCTCGAAGTTGCGGACGCGGAAGTACCGGACGCCGTCGCTCACGCCGCCACCCTCCGGGCCAGGCGATGCTCGCGGGTCCGTTCTTCGCAGAAGCGAGCAATGTCGCGTAGGCAGTGCTGCTCGAACACGGTCTCGGCTGACGGGAAGAAGGCGTAACCGCGCCAGCGGCCGAACCACTTGACCGCCCCGACGGGGATGTGGCCCTGGACGGTAAGCACAGCCCAGGTGTGAGTCTTCGCGCCAGTCCGCTGGACGGCCTGCGTGAAGTCGACAAATTTCCCGTTGTAGTACGACGTCACGCCGCCCTCCCGGCGCGCCGCAGACGATCGGCCGCGGTTCGCACCCGCGCCTGGTCGGGCTCGGAGAGCTTCTTCCCGAGGGCCAGATCCGCCTTCGCGATGGCGATGATGCGTACCTCGTCGTCAAGCGTGCGCCGCTCGCGCCGCGACGGGCCGCCGCCCGGCATGTAGTCGCGCACCTTCACGCCCTCGGGGAAGAGCGATTCCATCGTGAGCCCGGCGGCCGCGACTACGCTTGCCGCTTCGCATCCAGCATGGCAGTGAACGAGCACGCGACCGTCGGGGAGAAACGCGATCGACAGCGAGGGATCGCGGTCATCGTGCGCGGGACAGCGCACGGTGTACTTCCCTCGGCCCGCGGGGCGCGCGCCTGGGAAGTGTGATACGAACGAGGCTTCGTCCATAGGGGTGAAGGTGTAGGATAGGCGTGCTTTACTAGGTTTGCAAGTCCTGATGGCCGACTTGACAGCGCACCAGCCCCGTGGTGTGATCCGCGTGTGACGCTGACGACTAGGAGGTGGTGTGCGCGGACGTAAGCGGTTGCCGGAGGGCTCGACCATGACGTTCATCCGTGGAAATCTCGACAGGCTGCGTGCCGCCCGGCCCTGGCTGATGTCCAGCGTGAAGATCGGCAAGGCAGCCGGCGTGCCGCAGAAGACGGTCAACAACCTCCTCAACGCCCGCCACGATCCGCTGCTGTCCAACGTCGAGAAGGTGGCGCACGCCTTCGGCGCCGAGGTCTGGGAGCTCCTGGTGCCAAATTGCACCGACAACATCAAGAGCGTCGTCTGGACCTACACCAACACCACGGCGGACGGGCGTCGAATCCTCGACAACGCCGTCGAAGCGGCCCGCCGCGAGATCGCGCGCCAGCAGCAGCGCAGCAGAGCCCAGGCATAATTCACCAATCCAAAGGCGGGAGAGCAGCATGCTGACATGACCAAGCAACTGGTTACTACCGCCCCCCCTCCCCTCCCCGAGGACGAGGCGTACCTGCTCAAGATGTACCGCCGCCTGCACCGCAACGACAAGCCGCTGGTCATCCTCTATGTCGAGGCCGCGGCAAGCGTCTCACCCCCCGAACTTCCCCCGAACGTCATCCGTTTCCCGTCCCGTATCTGACGGGTCTTCGACACTAGTCATTTTCTTCTTGACATGAGAGCAACGGTTGACTAGGCTCCGCGCCATGCTCACGTTCATCGTATTCATCAGCCTGATCGCGGCGAGCGCCGCGACCTGGTTCTCCAGGTGAGCGGCGTCTCTCACGCGCTCGCTGGGTTCTTCGGGGGCCTGCTGGTCCTCGGGACCGTCTACCTCCTCCAGCCGCACTACGAGTACCTCGCGCGCGAAGCCATCGAGCGCGTTGAGACCCGCATCGCCGCCGAGGCCGCCAGGATCATCGCGGACCGCGAGGCCGCCGCCAAGAGGGGGAAGAAGTGAGGGCGAATCGGTGAACGACCACAACTTCCCGATTTTCAAGATGGACCGCACGAAGGCGCTCCTGGTCCTCCAATCGAGTCTCTATCCCGGCGCGGCGCTGGAATCGATCGAAATGGTCCTCGGGTGGTGCGAAGCGCGTGGAGTGGACCCCCTAGATAAACCCTGCCACATCGTTCCGATGTTCGACAAGAAGTCGAACGGCTACCGCGACGTCATCATGCCCTCGGTGGACTACTACCGGCAGAAAGCCGAGTCCACGGGCGAGTACATCGGCCTGAGCGACACCGAGTACGGCACGATGCAAACGCTCACCGTCGCCGACTTCACGATCGACTATCCCGAGTGGGCGCGCATCGTGGTGAAGCGGCTCGTGCAGGGCCAGGTCGCGGAGTTTCCAGCCAAGGTGTTCTGGACCGAGACCTACGCCACGAAGGGGAGGGACACGAAAGTCCCAAACGCGATGTGGACGAAGCGCCCCATCGGCCAGCTCGAGAAGTGCGCGGAAGCCCAGGCGCTCCGGCGCGCGTTCCCGAAGCTCTGCGGCGGCCCGACCGCCGAGGAAATGCACGGCAAGGCCCTCAACGATGCGATCGATGTCGAGTCGGTACGCGTCGAGGGGCCGAAGTCCCTCACCGAATCCGCAACGCCGGCAACTGTCGTAGATGCCCCGCGGGTGGCTCCTGTGGCGACTCAGCAGCCGGCCGTTGCGGACCCCGTCAATGCCGCCCCCGTGTCGCAGTCTGTCGCTGATGGTCCTCCTCCCGTTGGCGCGGAACTTCCCCCTGCGGCACCAGGGGCGGCGCCACACACGCCGCTCAAGCCGGCACAGCAACGCATCCTCACCGCGAGCCTGGCCCGCGCCGGCAAGACGGAGGAGGACCTCCGCGCGAAGTACGGCGTCCTGGTCGCCGCGTTCCCGTTCGAGAAGTTCAACGAGGCCCAGAAGTGGCTCTCTGGGGGAGACAAGTAATGGGCTGGTACATCGCCGGATTGGTCATCGTGTTCATCGCCGGCCTCATGGCCGGCTCGAGCAAGGACCAGCACTACTACGACGAGGGCTACAAAGACGGCCGCGGCGGCCGCGGGCCACGAAGCATCGGAGGGTGGATGTGATGGAAAAGACCCGCTACTGCCGAAACTGCAAGTGGTACGACCCGGAAGGGTTGGTGCCGGTGTGCGGGCACCCTGACACTGGCGATCTCGTGACGGGGGCGGCGCGCGGCGCGGACATCGTGCGCCGGCGCGATCCCTGGAGCCCGTGCGGCCCCGACGGCAAGCTCTACGAGCCGCTTTTGATGGCCCCCCCGTGCTGACCTTCACCGAAGTCGGCCACGAGTACCGCTGGTGCGACGCGCTCGTTCCGAGCGTCACTCAGGTCCTCGCGCCGCTCACCGACTACTCGAAGATCCCGCCGGACCGGCTCGCGCATGCGCGCGACGAGGGCATCGCGATCCACCAGATGATCCAGCTCGACGTCGAGAATCGCCTCGACCTCGCGTTGCTGCCGGAGTGGCTCGAGATGCGCTACGTGGCTTGGCTCAAGTTCTGCTCCGAAACCGGGTTCACCCCGCGCTTCTGTGAACGCGCGCGTTACTCCGATCGCATCCGCGTTGCCGGCATGCCGGACCTGGACGGCTTCTTCCGCAAGGCGCCGAACCGGCTCGCCGTGGTCGACGCGAAGCGCAGCTTCTACGCCGGCCGCAACATCGGGCTCCAAACCGCGGGCTACGAATACCTCATCGAGTCCGAGGAGCCGGAGACCCGCGTTCACGAGCGCGGCGCGCTGCGCCTCGACGCGAATGGGACGTACAAGTACGAGTCGTCCAACAACCCGAACAGCAAGCTCTTTTCAGCGATGGACCGCACCGTCTTTCTCGCCGCGGTCGCCATGCACCGATGGAGGACTGCCGCGTGAAGATCTACGACGTTCTGGACCTGCTGCCAATCATCGCCGAGCGCGGCCCGTGGGATGTGAACCTCCTCAACCGCATCCGCAACTCGCGCGGCGAGTGCCCGTTGTGCGCGCTTTACAACGAGATTTACGACGCTGGAGTCGACAACCTCAAGCTCGATGCCGCGCGGGCCGGCCATCGCCTTGGGCTCGCGCCCAATGTTATCGGGCAATTCATCTATGCTGCCGACACCGACGTCAACAGCCGCGCGCGCGAAGTGATGCTCGCAATTCTCAACCCCAGGAGCCTCGCATGAGAACCGCCGCAATCCTGATCGCTCTCCTCGCCCTCGCCGGCTGCGCGACCGGGGAGTCCTACCGCACCACGACCGTCACGCCGACCGGCGACAAGACGGTCTTCGAGGCCAAGCGCACCGGCATCTGGTTCGCCGGACAGGTCCGGCCGCTGACACAGGACGCAGACGCGCTGGAGATCAAGTGATGCCACTCGGACCGGACGACGACAAACGCGAGCGGATCCTGACTGTGGATCCCGCGAAGCCCGACAGCGAGTCCACCGCGCTCGTCGCGCGCGTGGTCGTAGGCCCGGACGCTCTCGGGCTGATCCGCGCCGGCATCAGCACTCTTGCGGTCGCCCAGGCGTACGAGTTCGACTCCCAGGAGATCGCGGAGTCAGCCGCCGCCGAGCTGCGGACGATCGCCGCCCTACGGACTCGCATCGAGGACATGCGAGGGTCGATCACAGCCCCGGCGCGGCTCATCATCGAGAACGCCCGCGGCATGTTCAAGCCGGCGCTGGAGCACTTGGACCGGGCCGAGCTCTTCCTCAAGGACGGGCTCAAGGGCTGGACGAAGCTGCTCGAGGACCGCGCGGCGCTGGTGCGGCGCCAGAACGAGGAGAACGAGCGCAAGGCCCGCGCCGAGGCCGAGGCCCAGGCCGCCGCCCTACGGGCCGCCGCCGAGGAGAGAAGCAAGGCCGAGCTGGCGAAGGCCGCCGCCGCCCAGGCCGCCATGGAGGTCGCACAGGCGGCCGGGAAGAAGTCTGAGGTCGCCCGGCTCGCCGCCCAGGCCGCCTCCGCCACGCAGCGCGCCGAGAACGCTGTGGCAGCCGGAGAGGCTGCCGCCCAGGATGCCGTCCTCGAGGCCGGCGCCGCGACCGTCGTCATGCCCACCGTGGCGACGAAGGTCGCCGGCTTCACCACCCGCGAGCGGTGGGTAGCGCAATTTCAGACCGGCATCGGCGCGGCCCAGGCGATTCGCTTGATCGCCCGCGAGCTTCAGAGCCGGCCAGAGCTGGTCGCCTACCTCTCGCTCGACGAGTCGGCGCTGAACAAGACCGCGGGCGCCCAGAAGTCCGCTTTCAACGTCCCCGGCTTCGTGGCCGTAAACGATCCCGTCGCAGCGCGCGCGAGGTCCAAGTGAGCCTCGGACTCGGTATCGCCATCGCTGGCGTGTGGGCGTTTCCAGTCGCCTGTGCCATATCCCGTAGCGTCACCGGCCTCGGCTTTTGCCTGGCTCTCGCGGCGGCGATTTCCGTCACCATCGTTTTGATCTAGGAGAACCATCATGGACATGAAGCCAGTCAAGAGCAGCAACATCGCCGAGGTCGGCTACGAGCCGCGCACGAAGACCCTCGCGATCCGGTTCAAGGGCAAGGACGGCAAGCTCGGCCGCCTGTACCACTACGACGGCGTCTCCCAGAAGGAGTACGACGCATGCTGCGGCGCAGAGTCGATCGGCGGGTACTTCGCGGCGAACATCCGCAACGCCTTCAATGGCGTTCACCAGCCGGAAGAGGAAAAGAAGGACGGGGGCAAGAAATGAAGCTCCAGCGCCTCAACAGCGAGGGCACGATCGAGGTGTATGCCGAGATCAGGAATTTCGAGCGCGAGGTGAACATCCTATTCGCGCGGCGTGACCCGGTCAGCGACCTTCGGATCTGCTACGCACCAGCGGTGTTCGAGCCGCTGCCGGCGAGCGACGACATGGCGCAGCCGACCATGACGCTCGAGAGGCGCGTGGCCCAGACGCTCCTCGACGCCCTCTGTGGGGCCGGCATGCGCCCGACCGGGCAACCGGACGCGGCGCCGACGATCAACGCCATCAAGGCGCACCTCGAAGACATGCGGCGCCTGGTGTTCGAGCAAGCCTGGTACATCCCGCCGGCCATGCACGCCGCTCCGCTGGAGAAGACGAAATGAAGTTCGCCAACCTGGATCGCGTCCTGTCGCTCCACGCGAAGCTCGTGGGCCTCGCGGCCACGATCGACGCAATGCACGAGGGGCGCGGCTTCGATGTGAGAATCGGTTGCTCCTCGGCTGACGAGGAGCTCCGCGATCTGGCTCGCGGCCCCATCCTGGGCGAGCTGGCGCGTCGCCGCGCCGGCATTCTGATGGAGCTCGCGGAGCTGGGGGTCACGTTCTGATGGAGCTCGCGGAGCTGGGGGTCACGGCATGAACCGCCGCATTGCCGACGCGAAGGGCCGTACCGGGCGTCTCGCGACCTTCGAGATCCGCGAGGCGCTGCACGACCTCGGGCAGCATGCCCTTGCCCAAGACGTCGAGCGCGGCGGCCCGCTATCGGCGGTGCGCGCGCACGAGATCACACGAGCCCTCGCCTACGAGGAGCACGTCCACTACCAATTTGTCTCAATCTAGTCAAGGACTACTATGGCCTCCCTGAACAAAGTCATTCTGATCGGCAACTGCGGGAAGGACCCGGAGACGAAGTACATGCCGAGCGGCGACGCTGTCACCAACGTCAACATTGCCACGACCGAGAAGTGGAAGGACAAGGCCAGCGGCGAGGACAAGGAGCATACCGAGTGGCATCGGCTCGTGTTCTACGGCCGGATCGCCGAGGTCGCGGCCGAGTACCTCAAGAAGGGCGCCGCGGTCTGCGTCGAGGGCAAACTCCGCACCCGGAAGTGGCAGGACAAGAACGGCGTCGACCGCTACACGGTCGAGGTGATCGTCGCGAACATGGTCCTCCTTGGCGGCCGGCAGTCCGGCGACGAACAACCAGCGCCGCGCGTTCAGCCTGCGGCACCGAAGCCCGCACCGAAGCCCGCCACCGGCGGCATGCTCGGCGATATGGACGACGACATCCCGTTCTGATTTGTTCACTAGGAGTAGACAAATGGGCACGAAAGCAAACCCCGGCGCGTTCGACTGCTACGCGAACGCGCACCCGGACGAGCCGATGTTCGTCCTCCTCGGACGCGACCGCCTCGCGCCTACGCTCGTGCGGATCTGGGCCGACATCCGCGAGGCCGCCGGCAAGACCGACCACACGAAAATCGCGGAGGCGCGTGCGTGCGCCTACCAGATGGAGATGTGGCAGAAATATTTGGACCGCCTCACGATGCTGCGGCTCTCCTCGGGGGAGTGAACGTGAACGCCAGGGCCGAACGCCGGAAGCTCGGTGGCCGCCAGGCGCGGAAGGGCCTGCGCACCGCGCGCACAAAGCTGTCGCAGCGGCGAAGGATCGCAAACGCCCTCGGCGCGAAGCGCGCCGTTCGCCGCGGGGCGTAGACCGTAATGCCCCGCTCCGTCTCCATCGCCGAAATGATCGAGGCGCTCGAGCGCGTGGACCAGGACGAGCTGGACGACTACCAGAGCGCCTTCGTGCGAAAGATGACCCCCCTCAAGGCTGACACCACCGTCCTCACCGGCCGGCAGGCCGATTTTCTGGAGCGCCTCTACCGGGAGAAGTGCGCATGAACACAGGCAGCTACGTCCAGCTCGAGCCTGGCTCCACAGAGGAACAAAAGGCGATCGACGAGCTGATCGTGCTCCTCAAGCAATCGCACGCCATCGTGGTGATGTGGCGGAACGAGGACGGGTCGGGCGGCTATCAGGTCCTCGGGTGCCTTGGTCACGCCTACCAGACAGTGCGCGAGCAGGGGTCGGCGCTGCTGTCAGCTATTCGCGCCGGTCACGACGCCGAGAACAACCCCCAGGATCCCACGAAGCTGAACTGACATGGTTGCTAGCCCCGGCTGGGAGGATGAACTCGACAGACGAGTTGCGCTCGAGACCCAGAAGTTACGCGCCGATCTCGCCGAGCTTGACGATAAATGGCGCGTAGCTCATCAGGCTATCGGCGAACTGCGCGGCGATCTCTCGCACGCCGAGGCCCGCGCGATGGTTGCGGAGGAGCGCCTGGCCCGCGCGCGCCAGTTGGCGCAGCAGCTCATCGAGCAGATCACTCGAGACGCGCTCTACTGATGAAAGATGCACGCGACGTGTCGTTCTTCGTGGATGGCGCCCACACCAGGACGTTCAGCACCGACCGGCCGATCGAGGAGTGCATCGCGGCCTACGTCAAGGACGCACGCCTTCGCGGCATCCGCCTGGAAGGCAAGACGGTGCGCGCCGAAGCGAGGACCGGAGAGAATCACCAGGAGGTCGTACCGGACACATGGAGCTCGGGCGCGCAGCGGATGCGGGCTCGACGGAGGAAGACATGAAAGTCGGAGAAGTCGCCTCGATGAGGACGTGCTCGGTCGTCAGTGGCACCACCACCTTCACCTTTCGCTCGCCGAGCAAGACGACGCGGATGGTGTTCCTCTACCTCGGGCACGAGGACGCCAACAACCCGCTCGACCAGGCTGCCCTCGAGGCCAGGTTGGGCATGCTGGGATGGGTGAAGAAGCCAGGAGGGTCCTTTTGATGGTCGAGCCAGGCGACAAGATCACCGCGAACGCCATCGGCGACGCCGGGGAGTCCGTATACAACGCGCAGTGGTGGTTGCTGTTCGCCATCATGGTCGCCAACAAGCCGGCCGAGATCACGGCGCGGAAGCTCAATGAGTTCCTCAGTAAATACCACTGGAGCGTGAACAGCTTGCCGTTCGACGTCGTCAAGGACTTCAGATGCCGCGCCGTCATGGGGGTCTGTCTGCGCGAGGCGCGCACCGGCCAGTACACCCGCATCCAGCGCGCTTTCGAGTACATCGCCGGCTGGCGCACCGGCGGCGATGACCCGCGCCCGTGGTCGCTGGAGTTCCTGGAGGGAATCCCCGGCGTCGGCCCGAAGACCGCGCGCTGGTTCTACATGCTCGTGAACCCGGAGGCGAAGGTCGCGGCGCTCGACACGCACGTCCTCAAATTTCTCAAGGACCAGGGTTTCCGCACCATTCCCAAGACCACGCCGCCGGCCGGTGAGAACTACGTCCGGCTCGAGGAAATCTTCGTGAACATCGCTGACACGATGGGCATGACTCCGGCGCAGCTCGACTTCGCCGTCTGGGCCGCCTACCGAAACGGCTGGAGGATCGTGCCGAACAAGGCGCACCGCGCCGGCCCGAGGCCGCGGTGATGCGCTACAAGATTATGGCCGTTTACTACGACGTGGTGATCGGCTTCGGTATGTTGATCGAGGCCGCGCTCGACGCGGTCGCGGGGGAGTGATGGAGACGCGGGCCGACGCGGTCCGCCGCGCACTCGCCGCGGTCTCCGCGGCCGAGGACATGCTCTCGACGCTGGTGCGCCGCCTCTACCCGGTCGGTGACGGCATAAGCTGGGAGCTCGGCAGCCACCTTCACACCGGCGCGGTGATCCGGCACGGGTACGGCGGACGTGTCTACGTCCGCAACATCGACACCGATAAACGTCGGTGGATCCACCCCCACTGGATCGCATGAATCCCGATGACGTCGAGGTCTCCTGGTTCAGCGGCTCGGGGGCTGGCGGGCAGTACCGCAACAAGCACCAGAACTGTTGCCGCCTCCTCCACAAGCCAACGGGGCTCCGCTGCGTCGGACAGCGCGAGCGGTCGCGGGAGAAGAACCTCGCGGACGCCATGATGCGGCTCGCCGCCAAGGTGCGCGCCCACCTGGAGCTCCCGGATGAGCGCCGGGCCGGCGGCGTCGTGGTGAGGACCTACCACCTCGAGCGCGGCGTCGTCACAGACCACGCGACCGAACAGCAAGCCGCCCCAGGCCCCGTACTGGACGGGCACCTCGAGCGATTCACCGAACACCCCGACCGGGGGACTTCCAACAGACGGAGCGGACGAGCGTAATGACCTCGATCGGCGACAAGGTCGCGCACGTCAAGGCCGCACGGCAATCGCGCGGACACGGGTGCCACTGGCCGGGCTGCGAGGCCCGTGTGCCGCCAGCGATGTGGGGCTGCTTGAAGCATTGGTTCACGCTTCCACGCGCGCTACGAAACAGGATCTGGGCAGCCTACAGGCCGGGCCAGGAGAACGATCTGCGGCCGTCAGCCGCCTACATCGCAGTCGCACATGAGGTGCAGTTATGGATTCAAGCCTACCTGGTCCGCCCGACGCTCCTATAACCGCGAAGAAGCTCGTTGAGACCGAGGGCACCGAGGCGGCGCTTGCTGAGTTTGGCGCGTGGTGCCTCAAAGAGGCGCGCGGCGACGGATACGCTGGCGACATCGACGGCGGCTCGGTCCAGAGCAAGGCGCTTGAGCTCGGCCTGCTGATCGAGCGGGAGGTCACGGAGCCGTGCAGCGAGGTGAGCTGCGTATGCGCCGAGGCAGGCGACTTCCCGGCGACGTGTCTGTTCCTCGCGCCTGGCATCGAGTGACCGCCGCCGACGCCGCGAAAATCCTCGGCGTTGCGCCGAGGACCGTCTACGACCTCGCCGCGCCGCGCGGGCCGCTCGCTTGCACACGGATCGGGCGGCGGGTAGAGTTCGAGGAACAGGACGTAAGGGCGTTCAAAGCGGCGTGCCGGTCTATTTCGACAAGGCAAAGAAGCGTTGGCGATTCCAGCTACGCCGCGCGCTCGCGGGTCGACGTATCCGCCACAATCAACTGCTTCCTGCGGGGTGGACTCGAGCTCAAGCCTTCGAGTTCGAGCGGGTGGAGACTGGTCGCCTCACGGCAATCGCGGCCGGGATCCAGCGCGACGAGCCGTCGATCGACGAAGCGGTCGCGCTCTACATCGAGCACCGGCTCCCGCACCTAAAAGGCGGCCGACAGGCCGCCCAGCACCTCGCGCACGTCCTGCCCTGGTTCCAGGGCAAGCCAATGTCGGCACTTCACGACATCTGCCGACAGTACGTCGCGGCGCACCCCGCCCTCGCGCCCGGCACCGTGCGCAATCGGCTCGCCTACCTCCGGGCGTCCATCAGGTACGCCTGGAAGGAGCACGGGCTCGGGGACGGGGCTGCGGCGACGCGCATGCGGCTGCCGGCGGCGAACAACGCGCGGCACATCTACCTGGTCGCGGGCGAGCTCGAGCGCCTCATGGCGGCGATGGAGCCCGAGGACCGGGCGCTCTGGACGCTGGCCTTCTACACCGGGCTCCGCTGGCGGTCGGACCTCCTGCGGCTCGAGCCCGGCGCCGTGGTGCGCCAGGGGCGCGCGGCGTGGCTAGACCTCGGGATCGCCAAGACCGGCGTCCGGCACATGGTCCCGGTCCATCCGGCGGCGCGCTGGGCACTCGCCTACCTGCCCTTCCGGCGGTCCGACTCGGCCTACTACGAGGCGTTCTGGGCCGCGCGAGACACGGCGGGCCTGCGGCACGTCCGGCCGCACGACCTCCGGCACAGCTTCGCCAGCGCGCTCCTGAGCGGCGGCGCGACGCTCGCCGAGGTGGGCGTCGCGCTGGCGCATCAATCGCTTGCCTCGACGCGCAGATACACCCACCTCTACCCAGCACGTCTCGTCGAAACGGTCAAAAAACTGCCCACCATCAAGAGATAACTGTCAGAAAAACATAGCGTTTTTTCTGACTGGCGATGTACTGCCAGTACCTCGCTGCATGTCCACTATAATGGACACGGCAGGGTAATCAGGCACTTACGCTCCGCGCGGGGCGCGCGGGACGCGCCTACCGCGCCTCGGCGGCCGATTCCTTGCCCACCAGCTCGGTGATCTTCTGCTGCCGGCGCATGATCTCGTCGGTGTACTTGAGGGTCAGCTTCTCGCGCTGGGCCGGCGTGAGCGACTGGTCCGCGAGCTGCCGGCGCAGCTCCTTCCGCGTCTCGTTCACCTCGAATCGCATCTGGCGGATCCTGGCGCCCAGGTCGGCCTCGCCGACGCCGCGCGTGGTGGCCCCGAGGGCGCCCGCGACAGCCTGGCCTACGGTCGTGCGCTGCTCGCCGCCGCGGGCAGTGCTCTCTTTCAGGGCGTCCGTGAGCTTCCCGGAGATCCAGCTCACCGGGTCCCCGAGGTCTATGCCCACGAACCCGTGCGACGAGATGATCGGCGGCAGGGCCATGTCCATGACGTAGGTCAGCCGGGCGAGCCACTGGATGTCCGGCGGCGCGCCCGCGGGGGCGATGTCGCGGCCGGTAAACTGGTCCTTCCCGGTCGCCGCAGCAATCATCAGGTCGGGGATCGGGCCGGACAGCAGGCCCAGCGACTTCGCGGCCTGAGTCAGCTCGGCATTCTTGAGCTCGTGGATCGCCTCCTGCCACATCGACCAGGGCAGGTAGTACGACACGTCGACGAACTGCCAGCGCCCGGTCGCGTCCTTGAAGGGCAGCATGTAGACGTGGCCCTTGCGCTGCCAGTGCTCGGGCAGGCGCTTCTTGAGCTCCTCCTGGTCGTCCGGGTCAACGCCGGTCAGCGCGGCGATGGCGTAGGGAAGCCCCCAGGCGAGGGCGACATAGGGGATCATCCGCTGCGGGTGCAGCAGCATCGTCTCGACGATGCGCGGCAGCACTTTGATCGTGAAAGTCAGGAACGGGGCGCCGATCGGCGCGCGGCGCGCCCAGCGCAGCGTCTTGCCGACCTGGGAGTAGTCGAACAGCCACTTGTTCGCCTCGAGCATGGCGTCGTCGGCCGAAGCCTCGTTACTCTCCTGCTCGTGGATGAACTTCGCGAGCTTGCCCAGCGCCTCGACGCCCTGATAAAAGTCCCCGGCGCCCTTCACGATCTTCGCGCCGACGGCGGCGAAGTGCATGAGCGACATGGGGCCGCTGGCCTTGGCCCGGAGGTCGAGCATCTCCGTCTCGATCTGGTAGAGCTCGTTCGCGGCGAACGTGTTGGCCGAGCCGCCGCGCTGCTTGAAGAGCTGGTAGTGCCGGCCCCCGGTCCGCATCTCCTTCGCGGCCTGGCCGATGCGCTGGGCGATCCGCACCCAGCTCATCCCCGAGAGGTTGAGCAGAACCATGTTCGCCACGAAGTTGCGAATCTGCGAGGTCGGGTTGAGCGGGACCTTGACCAGCTTCCACACGCCCGTCACCTTCGAGCCCACGCCGCCGTAGCTGAAAATCTTTTCCGGAAGGCTGGCATCGGACGGGACGATGTGCGCCACGCCGACAATGTCGTCGTAGATTTCGCGACGCACGACCATGCCGCGGAGGCGGCCATAGCGGCGGGTATTCGGGAGCTGCATCCACTCGCTCGAGACCGTGATCTCTCCGATCGCCCTGTTGGCGACCTCCTCCATCCGGCCGGCGAGGTCGAGCACCTTGACGCGGTTCGCGAAGTCCGGCCCGGTCTTGGACGCCCGCGCACGGAGATCCGCGGCCTCGGAGAGCAGCCAGTACGGGGTGACGCGGTGCCCCTCCCACTGCACCAGCGACTTCTCCATCGCCCACTCGCGGTTCCTCGAGATGTCGTTGAACCAGTCGAGTAAGGCCAGGTCGCGCATCGCGCGCGTGAAGCCGACGGCGGTGAGGTAGCCCGGGTCGGTGATCGGCCCGTGGCGGGTGATCCAGTCCTCGGAGACCGGCCTGCCGGTCTTGCGCTCAACGATGCGGAGCTCGCCATCGCCGTCGAAGCCCCACTCGTAGCCGCGGGCCTTGAGATAGCCGAGCTTCGAGGGCTTCTTGCCGGTGCCGAGCTGGGAGTAGTCGGACTCGGAGAGAATCGAGTGCAGGTAGAGCTGCGGCAGGTAGCCGCCACGGCGCTTCTCGAACGTCTCCCTTTTGAGCATCCCGGCCTTGACGAGCTGTTCGCCCACGCCCTCGAGCATGCCCTTCACCTTTACGGCGTGCGCCCGGATCTTCGGGTCGACGATCACCGTCGTGGCGGCGCCCTTGGTGATGAGGTAGCGGAACGACGCCGCGGCGTCAGCCTCGGTCGCCTCGGTGAAAACCGCGTGCAGGTCCTTCCCGGCATCGCTGATGGCCGAGATCGCGCCCTGGGCGAGGTTGCGGCGTTTCTGGAACTCCGAAATGCCGGGCAGTTTGCCCAGCGGCTCGAAGATGTTTTCGATCGTCCGAACCACGTTGCGCGCTCGGTCGCCAAGCGATGGCGCCACGGTCGTCGTCGGTCGCTGGAGCTGCGTCTGCACGATGGCACCGGCGAGCGCCCTCTCCACTATCTCAGCCGGCAGGGTGTCGATCACCTCCGACACCTGGTCCTGGGTCAGCGTCTCGCCACCCAGCCACGCCTTGCGCTGCTGGAAGCGGTGCGCCGCCTCGGCGGCGAGCTGCACAACGCGGTCGAAGTCTTTGAAGTAGTAGTCCATGCTTCGCGGCGACTCGTCGCCGAACGCGCGGCGGATCTGCTCGACCAGCCGGCGCAGGAACACCAGGACCCTCTGGAGCATCGACGGATTGCGGCTCCCAAGGTAGTCCCAAAACTCCTGTTGCATCATCGAGTCGCCCATTATCTCGGCGGTGAACTCGCTGTGCAGGACGCCGCGCGCGGTGGGATTGTTCTTGAAATACTCGCGCGCCTCGTCTGGCGTCATTGGACGCAGTTCGCCGGTCTGTGCGTCCAGGACGCCTTTGAAATAGCGGGGGCCGTACTTAGCGATGAACTCCAGATACCGCTCCTGGGAGACGTACTTCGCCAGCTCGCTGATGAACCACTTGTGGACGTCGGGCGCCTCCCTCTCGATCAAGTGCTCGAACTCGTGGCCGAACGTGTGGAGGTGCGGGGAGTCGGACGCCTCGTTGAGGAAGATGTTGCCGCCGTGCCGCGCGCCGTTGATGGTGATGGGGGCGTTGTGCGTGGAAATGCCGAACACCTGGCCGCCGACGCCCATCGCCCTGGCGATCTCCTTGATGCCGACCGCGAGCGGCGCGGTCATGTAAGTTCCCGGCGGGCTAGCTCCCGGCTTGAGGCCGGCGATGCGGTCGAGATCGCGACCGAGGCTGTCAATTAGTTCGGCGGGTGCCCGCGGACTCTCGTGATCCGGCTCGAGCACATGGCGCGGATCAGACGCGAAACGGAGGGCGAAGTCGATGTCGTCCGCGGGTTCGCGCGGGGCGCCGGGGGTGCGGGCGTTGGCGTCCTCGGCCCCCTTCTGGATGAGGTCGACAACCGGGCGGCCCTTCGTGATGCGCTCGAGCACCGCGGCATCGCCTACGGGAACGAAGGCGCGCTCGGAGAATCCGTGCCGTTCGAGAATGACGCCCTGAGACTTGAGCAGGCTCTTCGTCTCGCCATAGAGGAAGCTCGGCGGCCCCTTGATCTCGACGCGCGGCTCGCCGCTGACGCGGGACATGGTGAGCTCCCAGCCGTTCGCCAGGATCGCCCTGTCGCCGGCCAGCACCCGCTCCATGATCTTCGCCGCCGGCATGTTCTGCGCGGCGGACGCCACGCCCAGCGCCTTGAGGGTTGCCGCCAGGTCCTTCGGGTGGATAGCCCGGCCCAGCAGCCGACGGCCGTCGGACGTCTGGGTCCGCACCACGCGGGGGTGCCCGTGGATCCGGTCCCAGACCGGGAGGATAGCCCCCGTGATGAGGTGCAGCCGGTCGGCGTAGGTGGGCGAGGTACGCTCGGTCTCTTCCTCCCAGAGGATGCGCGCCGGGCCGTTGTCGAGCCAAGCCCGGACCGCAGGGACGTCCGCGTCGGACGGCTTCTTACCGCCGATACGGGACACGCGCGGGAAGTGGCGATCGACCTCGCCGGGCTTGATGTACTCCTGCATCCGCCCCCAGAGCTTGCGGGCTGCGGCGCGGTAGCCCGCGTCGTGGCCGGGCTCGTTGAGCATCGCCTCGACGCCCTCGCGGCCCTTCTCGTCGAGGACGCGAGAAATCTGCCCGGTGCCGACGCGCCGGACGTAGCCGGAGGAGGTCTCGAACGGCTCCTCCATGTGTCCGCCCTCGAACTTCTCGCCCTGGATCTTGCGGATGACGCTCTTGGAGCTGTGGCCCTTCTCGGCCTCGGCGGCCTCGCCGAAGTCGTGAATGGCGTCGGAATACTTCGGGGTCCCGGAGACGGGGATGATGAGGCCGCGCCGCACGAGCTGGCCCTTCGTGTTCATGCGCTGGCCGCGGTCGATGAGAGCGACGACGCGGTCGGGCTTGCTGTGGTGCCGGAGGATGAAGTAGCCAGCAGCCTTGTCGTGCATCGAGTAGAGCTGCCCCTTGGCGTTCTCGAACGACGTGAAGTGCTGCGGGAGGGTGAGCTCGAGCTCGACGTACTTGGCCTCGGCTTTCGTGCGCTCGTCCCGGTGCGCGACCTCGTCGCGCTCGATCTTCGTCTCCAGCGCCTTGATGACCTCGACGCCCATGTCGTAGGTCCCCTGGGCCTTGGCATTCTCGACGATCTCGTCCAGGCGGGCGAAGTATTCCTCGAACACCTGGTTCTGGCGCTCGATGGTGAGCGAGAGCAGCCGGTTGAGGAACTGCGTGATCGGGACCTGCTGGGAGTTGATGGACCCGGTGTCCTTGTTCATCTTCTCGGCCAGGCCGAGCTCCGTCAGAAGCGCCTTGATCTGGAACGGCGTGCGGCCCTGGTTGAGGTCCGTGAAGAAGACCTGTAGCGCGTCGACAGCGTACTTCGACTCCAGGTTGTCCTCGGACGAGAACAGGCCCCGGCCGCCAGTGCGGCGCTCGCCCATCGTCAGCGCCCCGAGCTGGTCGAGACGGCGGGCGATCGAGGAGATAAACCGCTTCTGCGCCTGGACGTTGGTCGTCACGAGCTTGTAGAACGGCGCATTGGCCTGGTTGGTCCGGTGCGTGCGGCCGAAGCCCTGGAGGGCCTGGTCGGCGCGCCAGCCCGGTTGGATGAGGTAGTGGTAGCGGCGCGCCTTGTTCTTGATGGTGTTCGAGGCGTGGTAGGACACGCCGGTCCCGCCCTTGTTCGAGAACACCAGCACCTGACGCTTGCCGTTGTGAAAGTCCTTGACGTCAGAGGAGAGCATCTTGTCGGTGCGCTTCTCCTCGCGCATCCTGTAGTTGCCCTCCTCGTCGCGCACACGCACGAACCGGCGGCTGCGGCCGGTGATCTCGGAGACGTTGTCCTCGCCAAACGCCTCGATGACCATGTCGATCGGATTCGGAACCGGGTTCGCCTGGCGGATGGTCTCGAGGTGCTTGACCAGGTCGTCCCTCATCTTCTGGGCTTCTTTGTTGATGACCGAATTGCCGTCGGAGCCGTAAACCGGGGTCTGCACCGGCTTGCCGTTTTCGCCGATCGTGGTCTCGAACTGCTGGACCGGGAACGCATTCATGATGAACTCGATCAGCGAGTCCATCGGCGTGACGTCCAGGTCGTTCAGGTCTTCCCCGGCAGCCTCGGCCTTGGCGACGGCGCGCTCCGTGGCGGCCTCGCCCGTGCTCACGAGCTGGAAGACCGGCGAGTGACCGGCGGCGAGCTGCTTCTGGGCGTCTTCGATCACCGAGGGCATCGCGAACGACGTCAGCACCGAGTTGAAGAACCGCTGGTGCGCCGCCCAGAAGACGCTGCGCTTCATGGCCGCGGCGCGCGAGCCGGTGGCCTTCGTGACATTGAGCGCCTCGTTGATGTTCTGTAGGACGCCCTGCCACACGCGCGCGAACTCGTTGTAGATGTCGTGCTGGACCTCGCTCAGGTCGTGGGTGATAGTGTCGTGCTGGACGCCGTCGAACGACAGCGAGCGGGCGATGTAGAGGCCGAGCGCCTTGAGGTTCTGGGCGACCATCTCCATGACGGCGACGCCGCCCTTCTCGACCTCGGCCACGAAGTTGGCGGGGCCGGCAAACGGCGTGCCCTCGCCCCAGAGGCCCAGGCGCGAGCCGTAGACGAGGTTGCGCACCTCGGTCGCGGCGGTCGCCGAGACGTAGAGGATCCGGGCCTGCGGCATCCGCTTTTGGAGGTCGAGCCCGGCCATCGCCTTGAGGGAGGCGTCGCCACCGAACATACCACCCTCCTCGGGCAGCACGTTCGCCATATTGTGCGCCTCGTCGAAGACGATGACGCCGTCGAAGTCCTCGCCCAGCCACTGCACGATCTGGTCGATGCGCGCTTTCTTCTGGAGAGCGGCGAGCTTCTTGGCCTCGGCCTTCGCCTGTTCGGCCGGCGTGAGTTTCTCGTCGCCGGGCTTCTCCTTCTTCGGCTTGCGGCCGATCGGCTGGTAGCCGGAGCGCAGGGTGTCGTACGTCGAGAACAGGACGCCCGCCTTGTGGCGCACCGGCATCCCGGCCTCGTACTCTGTGGTGAGGTTGAAGATTTGCTTCTCGTCCCCGCCGACGTCGCGGAAGTCGCGCCGCGCGTCGTTCACCAGGGTTTGCTTCTCCGAAAACCAGACGGCCCGCTTCCGGCCACGGCGCATGTTGTCCAGGATGATCGCGGAAATCTCGCGGCCCTTGCCGACCCCGGTGCCGTCGCCGATCAGGAATCCGCGGCGGATATTGCCAGGGAGGAACTGCTCGTGCGCCTGGCCGGCGTAGACCACGGCCTCGAGCTGCGCAAGGGAGATACCGCCCCGGATGGTCTCGCCATCGACCTCGATCGTGAAGCCCTTGATGGTCTTCTCGGGGAGATTCGGGGTGTGGGTGGGGTCCGGCGGCTCGACGGCAGCCATCGACGCGGACTGAACGAGCTTTCCGGCATGCGGAAGGGCGCCCTCGACGCGCACCTTCTGCGGGCTGTACGGGTCGTAGAGCGCATCGCTGATGGCGCCAAGCGCGCGCTCGATCTCGGCGCGCTCGATCTTGACGTCGGACTTCTCGGCCGGCGCCGCGGGCTCGACCGGCGCGGGCAGCTTGTCCTGCTCGATGGGGTCCGCGGGCGGGGCTACGGGGGTGGTGGGCGCCTGGCCCTCGACGGCTACGCCGCGGGAGTCGCGGACGTTGACCAGGGTGGCGGGCGCGTCGGTGAGCTTGGCGATGTCGCCAGTGACGGTCGTGCCCTGGTGCGGGCCGACCTTGTCGATCACGACCAGGACGGTCGGGAAGGTAGTACCGTACTTGCGGTAAACGTCACGAGATACCGTGACATTGGCCCGGACGGTGTATTTCTTGCGGACGTCGGCCCACCAGGCGGCGCGCGACGGGGCGTTGATACCTTCGCCCATGATGGCAACCAGACGGCCGCCATCGGCGAGCATGAGGAGCGCCTGACTGATGTGCTGGAGGCCCTCGGCGCTGTCGCGGTGGCCCTCAATGCGCCCAGCGGTCGAGGAAAACGGCGGATTCATAACCACGACGCCGGGCCGGATGTCGTCGGGGAGGATGTTGTGGAGCTGCGCCGCGTCCTCGGTGAACATCGGGCGGCCCGGGAACATCTCGCGCAGGAGCGCGGCGCGGCGCGCCGAGTATTCGTTCAGGATCAGCCGGCCGCCCGCCTGTTCGGCAAAGATCGCCAGGCCGCCGACGCCAGCGGAGGGCTCAAGCACCTGGTCGCCGGACTTGATGTTCGCGAGCCAGTTGACCAGGTAGGCGTAGGCCGGCGGCGTCGAGAACTGCTGGAACTCGTCGGTTTCCCCGGTGCGGCGGGTCTGGGTCGGGAGCTGCTCGACCAGGCGCACAAGGCCGGCGATGTCGCCCACGGCGAGCGCGACCTGGAGGGTCGGGGACATGCGTTTCGAGCGGACGTAGAGGTTGACACCCATCTCCATCGCGTCATAGGCGTCCTTGGGGGTGAACTTGCCTTCGGCGGCGGTGCCACCGAACTCCATCTCCATAGACGAGTACAAAACGCGCTCATCGAACGGTTTGCCGGTCTTGAGCAGCTCGGCAACCACCTCCGCGACCCGCATCGAGCTCGAGGTCTTCTTCTGCTCGCCGAGCCCGGCGGTGAGATTCTTCTCCTTGATGAAGAACGCGAGGTAGGGCTTGATGCCGGCGCCAAAGTTGGTGACGATGAAGTCGATGAAGTCCTTGATGGCCTTGCCCGCCGCCTGGAAGTGCTCGAGCGCCTTCTGGAAGTGCGGCTTCGCCTTGGCGTAGGTCTCCTTGTCGAGCCCGGCCGGGAAGCTCTTGAGCGCGTTGCCGCCGAAGAGCTCGACCAGGCCCGCCATCGTCTCGTCGAGGCCCTTGACGCCCTCGGTCGCGGCCTTGGCGGCGATCTCGCCCGCCGTCTTCTTCACCGCGTCGGCCCTGGCCGTGTCGGTGGCGCGGACGGCGTCAGCAACATCCTCCTTCGGCTTCTCCTGCTTCTTCTCCTCGGTGCGGGCGATCGACTCGTCGATCAACTTGTCGATCTCGTCGTCGAGGAGGACGGCGTTCTGGGGCTGTTCGGGCGGCGGCGCGTTGCGCGCCTCTTCGGCCAGACGCGCTTCTTCGGCGCGGCGGCGGACCTCTTCAAGCTCGTATTGGCGAGCCTGATCCTTGGCCTGGAGGGCGGCCGTGCGCTCCTGCTCGACCAGACGGAGCAGCTCGTCGGCCTGGTCAGAGTAGTGCTTCTTCGCGGCCTCGAACGCCTCTTGCTCCTTCGGGCGAGCCTCTTCCCAGGCAGCGGCGTCAACCGAGAACCCCTTGGCGTCGTCCCAGCGCAGGGACTTGATGAGGGCGGCGAAGTAGGTGGCAAACCGCTGGCGCTCCGCGCCGGCCGGATACGGCATGCCGCGGTACATCGGCGGCTTGACCCGCCCGTCGCCGGACCACGCCGGGTTGACCAGGTAGTTGTTGATCGCTGGGCGTAGCGGCCCCTCCTCGCCGACCACGGAACGGGTCTTGCCGAGCAGGTCGCCGACGAAGCCCTCCCACGCGCGCGCAAACATCTCCTCGTCGTTCGACCAGTACGGGTCCGACTTCCCGCCGTCGAGCGCGACGGCGTGTTTCTGGAAATCGGTCTTCTTGCTGCTGGCGTGGGTGCGCATGTAGTAGCGCAACGCCGCGGCCTTGTTGGTACGCAGTTCGCCGCTCTGGTAGCGGATGCCGCCAGTCAGGAGTCGCTCGACGTCCTTGTTGAGGATGTCGAGGTCCCAGGACGCGCGGAGGGCGCGAACGATCTGCTGGACAGCGACGTGCTGGGGGTTGTCTTTCATCGCGCGGGTGGCACGCAGGGCGTAGTCGAGCCCGTGCGCCCACTCGTGGGAGACAGTACCGTCGCCGCGGGTGTTGGTGAGGTTGATGACCGCGACCTTGCCGCCGTCGGGGTGAGGCTGCTCGGAGGTGTAGTGCGCCGCCGCCTTGCCCTGGCCGAGCGCGCCGATGGTGAAGTAGAGGTCGAGCTGGCCGATCGCCTTGTCCGGGAAGCCCAGAACGGCGGCGAGGTCCTTGAAGGCGTCGAAGGCAGCGTTGAGGTGCGCCTGGTCACGCTTCACGTTGACCCACTTGCCGAATCCGACGTCCTTGAAGCCGAACTCGTCCTTGAGCATCTGTGGCGTGACGTCGACGCCCTGGCGGTAGTCACGCAGGCCCTCGCGGGTCACGCGATCGAGGCGCGGCGGGATGAGTGGCTGTTTCTCCTGGGACTTCTCGCTCTCGTTGCGCTTGAGCGACCTGACGCCGTAGCTCTCTGGGCCGAAGTGGTATACCGGATCGTAGATGACAGCGTTCGCGCGCTCGCCGAGCTCGGTAAACTCTCGCTGCCGGCCGAGTAGTGGCTCGGTGAATTTCACCGACGCCTCCGCAACCGACTTCGAGCCGCGCATGCGCTCCGCGATCTCAGAGACGATCTCGATGTAGAGCTCGGCCTGCGCCTTGACGTACTCCTGGGCGCGCGAGGGCTCGACGTTGCTCAGTCGGCTGGACTGCCACTCGCCGCTCTTGTCCTGCACGAGCTCGCGGCCGACACCCTCGCCCTTGAGGAAGTCCAGCAACGCGGCGCGCGGACCCTCCTTGCGATAGGACCCGGCCTTGTAGCCTGACTCGCGCGTGATGGCGAATTTGCGGATGGGGTTCTTGTAGTTCGGGCCGGTGCCCTCGGTCACGAATTGTGCGAATGTGAGGGCGGCGTTGCGCACCTCGTCGATGAAGCGGTGCGTGCCGGGCGTGGCGTCCTCGGCGGCGAGGTCGCGGAACAAGTCCGCGCGCGCGGTGTTCGCCTCGATCTCGGCGAGGACGTTCTCGGCCGAGCCCGTGGCGTTCTTGATGTCCGACTTCGCTTTGTCGAACCAGCGCCGGAGCTCGGCGCCCGTGTTCTCGAGCTTGCGGGTCTGCTCCTGCACCTTCGCCGCGGCAGCCGCCTCTTTCGCGAGGCGCTTGGCCTCGCGTTGGATCGGCGGGTAGAAGTCGTCCGGGAAGTTGACCTTGCCGTCCACCAGCACTGCATCGACGGCGTCGGTGAAGACCTTGTCGCCCGCGGTCTCGGCGTTCTTGCGCTGCTCCGTGAGACGGCCGGCGAGGTAGCTGCCGACGATGTCGTTGAACAGCGGCTCGTCCGCGACCTCCGCGAGGTTCGGCATCGCCTTGGCGGCGATCTGCTCGTTGAGCGTGAGCTTCGGGACGGCGCGCTTGACCAGGCGCTCGTGCTCGGCCTTCTCCTTCCGCTCCGCGGAGACCCGCTGGGCCTCGGCGCGCGCGACGGCGGCACCTTCCTTCTCGGCAGCGCGCGTAGCGCGAGCGGCCTCTTCCGCCATGCGTCGCGCGCCCTCCGCGGCCTCGGTGGCGTCTTTGGCGGCCTGTTCGGCGGCCATCTTGTCGGCCATCCGCTTGGCTTCGGCGGCGGCAGCCTTCGCTTTGTCGCTCTGCCGCTCCTTTGCGGCGGCCTCGAGCTCCGCGCGCGCCTTGTCGCGACCAGCCTTGAGGGCGGCGGCCTCCTCGGCGATGCGGAAGCTCGGGCTCGCCGGGCGCTTGAGGTTCGCGGGCTCGCCCATCCACGTCCTGAACGCCTCGACGTTCTCGAACGCAGTGATAGCCTTGCCGCGGGTCCAGTCAGGCGTGTAGTTCTCCTGGTAGGCGGCGCGCGCCTCCGCGCGGCCCGGCCACCCGAACATGACCTTGTGCTCGTCGAACGAGCCGTCGGCCTTCGCCTGGTCGATGACGAACACCGGCCCCGAGTAATCCGTTGCTAGGCCCGGACGCACGAAGACATCGAGCTTCTCGCGTTTTCCCGTCTTCGGGTCGATGTCCGCGGCCTCGGTGCCCTTGAAGTAGCCGTAGTGCGACTTGAGCGGGGGCCACTCCGGGCGACGGCGTGAGCCGGCCTGGTTCTCGAACGTGACCGGCATCCCGCCGATCGTCTCGTGGCCCTTCGGGTAGTTCCCGGCCTCCTGCTGCGCCGGAGTAGCGGCCTCGCCCTTCGCCTCGGCGGCGGCCTCGTCTACCGCTTTTGCGGGTACGGCAAGCTCGCGCTCGACAGCCCCGGCTTGTGGGCCTTGAACCACTCCACCTGCTTGAGGCGTCGCAGCGCCCGGCGCTTGCTCAGGCCCGGCTTGGACAGGTTCTTTCCCGACTCCGACTTCACCTGGAAGCCGCCCTTGCTCTCCACGATCACGACGCTCTCCTTCGAGCGGCAGCGCGAGCTGGCGCTCATCAACTTCGGGCGCGCGACGCGCGGCCAAGATACCCAATTCAGGTTGATACGTACCCGTTTCCGGTAGGACCCTGCCCGCCTCGTCGATCAGCTTCCGCGACTCGCGACGGATTGCCAGAACGTCGGGGTTGACTTTGGCCGCCACCTCGGCGGCTACGTTGGCCGGGCTCTCGCCGCGCGAGATGCGCTCCACGACCTCCCGGTACTCCTTCTGCGTGCCGATGTAGCCGCCGTCGAACAGCCGCTTGGCGGTCAAGTAGGCCGGGTCGGACGCCATGTCCTCCGGGAGCTCGCCGGGCTCTTTCACGGCGGTCCAGGACTCGTCCAGGGTCCGCGGCTTCGGCGCCTCGGCAGAGACCAGGGCGCCCTCCACGTCGCGCTGGGCGCGGGCGAAGCTCTCGGCCTCGGCGTCCGGTGCGGCGGCCATGCCGCGGTCGATCTTCGGGAGCGGGATCTCCCGGGCGGGCTTGCCGGCGCGACGCTCGAGCTCCGCTCGCGGGGCCTCCGGCGGGACGCCCTCGAGCTTCGGCAGGCTCTTGGCCGGGACCTGGCCCTCGACCTCGGTCAGCGTCGTGGGCTCTGCGGGGGCGGCAGTGGGGGGCGCCGGGGGAGCCGCCGGCTGGGCGCCAGGCGCCCTGCTGCCGGGGATAATCGGTTCCTTGGCGCCGGGCATCATGTCCAGCGCGCGGCCGGCGGCGGCGGCGCTCGCCAGCATAAAGACGCTCTGCGCCAGCGCGGGGCCGGCGACCTCGTTGAAGCTGGTCTTCAGATCGTCCCAGGACGTGAACGACGGCGCCGGGCCGGGCTTGACCCCGGCCTCGACCTCGGCCTGGCTCTGCCCGACGCCAGTCGGCACCTCGGTCAGGACGTCCGCGCCGATACCCGCGGCGGCGGCGCCGGCCGCCTTGGCGAAGCTCTTTTTTGCCCAGAAGCGAAGCAGGAGCTTCCCGGCGACGGTCAGGCCGGTGTTGCCGGCGGCTTCCCAGAACGCCTCATGGTGCGCGTGCGCGCGCGCGATCTTCTCGAGCGAGCCGCTCCCGCCCCACAGCAGGCCGATGCGCTTCGCGGCCTCCTGCATGTCCGGATCCTTGCCGATGTCGATGTACTCCGCGTCGGTCAAGGGCCTCCCGCGCTGGCGGATCGACTCGGCGTCCATCGAGTCCCGCACCTGGCGGATGAACATATTGGCGTCCGAGTTGTAGGCGCCCATGTAGCTGCCCATCGCCAGGCCAGCCCACATCCCTTTCGGACCACCCGGCGAACCGGCGATACCGCCCAAGAAGCCGGTGAGCATTGCCATCGACGAGAACGCGAGGCTCTGCGGCATGGTGCGCAGGCCGTGCCGATCGAGCTTGAAGCCCGCGAAGTCGAAGACGGTGTCGCCCGCGTCGTCGCGGACGGCGGACTTCTCCGCATCCTGGCGGGCCTCCTCGATAAAGCGGTCGCGCCAGTTCTGGTTGCCGTAGATGGCCTCAACGTCAGCGCCAGGTGCCTCGGTGAGCTGCGCCCACGCAGCGCGGAAGCTGTTGGGAGCGTTCTTGGCGGCGGTCCAGACGTCGGACGCAATGTCGCCGAGCCCAGCGGAGGGCTTGGTGGGGATGGCTGCCTCTGGGGTGACTTGGGCGGCGGTGGCGCTATCGTCGAAGCCGACGAAAGTCTGAACGGGGCGCGGCACAGCACCGCGGGGCGCGGGCGCGCCGGGGCGAACGCTGGCCGGGGCGGTCCCCGGTGCGGCTTGGGAGCCGGCGGCGGGGGAGCGCGCGGTGTTGATCGGGTCGTCAGAGAATCCGGCGAACGTCGGGTTCGGCATGGTTATTCTCGGATTTTCCCGCGGGATTTGCTCGGGTTGTCTTTCAGCCACGCAGCAAGCGCGGCGTCTTGGGATCCGTGCTCGCTGACGACACCTCCGGTTGCGGCCATCCAGCGCGCGAAGTCCTCTTTGTTGCCGCGAACGATCTGATCCTCGCCGTACTGGCCGAGGTCGGCGGCACGCAGGCGAGTCTCGCCGACGTGCGGCGAGAGACCGCGGGGCGGCGAGGAGGCGGCATTACTCAGACCGGGCGTGCGCGAGGCCGCAGCCTGCTCTACGGCGTTGGCGGCCTGCCCGGTCTTGTCGGGCGTGACGGACCGCTCGAGATCATCGTAGTCCAGCGGCAACGGTTCATCGCTACCGTCGGCTCGGTAGAGCTTCCGCGAACCAGGCAGCACAACGATCGGAACCAGCGCCTCTTTCCCGTCCTCGCCGCGTAGTTTGATGTTCTTCACGAACGTCTTTTTCGCCTTCATCACCGCAACCGGATCGGCGGGGTTGAGCGCCACGTCTTTGCCATTCACCATGTCGCGGATCATGGTGGCACGCAACGTGGGATTGCTGCCACGGAGGCCGGACATCAACGCGGCACGCGCCTCCGACTCGGCGGTTGGCACCAAATGTGACGTTCCGGTCGCGTCGATCTCGCGCTTGCCGTGTCTCTCGTTGGAGCTCTCGGAGAAGAACCGCTCGATCGGCATTTCCTTCGGATCGAAGTCGTTGTCGGCAACGCCACCTTTCTTGTCCTTGCCCTTGGGGGTGAGAGCGGCCTCCGCGCGGGCGGCGGCGAGATCGGCCCTCGCGCCGCGGTTGTACTCGGCTGCGGAACGCGCCTGTTCCGTCTGCGCGACGCGGAGCTTGATCGTGGCCTCGCTCTCGGCGGCTTTCTGCCTCGTCTCCGCCTCCTTCGCCTGCCGGTCGAGGAACCGCTGCGGATTCTTGATGTTCGAGAGGTAGTCCTGCGGGTCGAATTGGCGCTCGGTACCATCGCCGAGACGGACGTTCCAGATCCCGGGCCGGACCTCGATGATGTCCTTGACGTCCATGCCGCCGCGGCGAGCCGCTTCCATTGCGGCTTGCTTGTCGCCGCCGAGCATGGCCTCGGCCGCATCTGCGACGCCACCCTTGTAGCCCTTGTAGGCCAAGCTCAACCAGTCGCCGACGCCGGACTGACGATGCTTCGCCGCCGACAGGGCGATCTCCTGGAGCGCCTTCGGATTCATCAACAGCGGACGCCAGCGCGGATCTGCGGCGACCTCCTGGAGCGTCATGTCATTCCGTGGTTCCTGGATGGTGCTCAGGCCCGGCGGGGTGTCTTGCGCTTGGCCGCCGCGGGCGTGACGGTACGCGATGTCGGAGAACTCCGCGGCGAAGTTCTTGGCTCCCGACAGCTTGTCGCGAGCCTCGATGTTCTTGTTCTCCGCGGCCTCGGCCTCGGCGTTCGCCCTGCGGATCGTCGCATCGCGGGTGTCCGCGTATTCCTTCTCGCGCAACGTTTGCTGGCGAGCGCCAATCACGATTTGTCCGAGACTCATTTCAGTACCCCTTCACGGCCGAGAGCCCGGCCTTGTTGCTGTAAGCGCGGCGCTTGTGCTTGAGCTTCTTCGAGGAGAAGGCCGCGGTGCCGCCTCCGTACTCCTCCGCGGTCGTGCGCTTCATCGTCTCCTGGTCGCCGATCTTGGTGTGCTTCGTGAAGGCACCGAAGGCCGCACCGCCGCCGCCCTTGCCCTTCTCGGCCACCTGAGCCTTCGGCGGCTCGGCGCCACCGGAGACAACCCCGCCGGTCGCGGCTGCACCGGCAGGGGTCTCGGCAGCGCCGCCAATCGCACCAGCGGCACGCGCCGTGTCCTGAGCGAGAACGTGCTGGTCAGCGCGCGCGAGAGACGCATCCTGCCCGGCCTGGAACTCGGTCATCGCCTTCTGGAGGCCGAGCGCATCGAAGGCCGCGAGGCCGGTGCGCTTCGCGGCCTCCTCGGTGTCCCGCTTCTTCTTGCGGGCGAGGGCGGCCTCGCGGCCAGCGAGGACCGCGGTCCCCATGTCCGTCGAGATGTTGCCGTACGGGCTAGCCATGACGCGCGCCCCTCAGTCCAATTTTCTTCGAGATGGCGTCGACTTTGCTGGAGAGCTCCTTGATGGCGGCCATGTTGATGCCGTTGAGCGACATCAGGTCGACCATCTTCCCGCCGGGCGCGGCGCGCTCGCCCATGTTCTTGCGAACGTCCTCGGCATACGGCCCGACGTGGCGCTTCGCCCCGCCGTCCTCGACTCCGGGTTTGTACTTCCAGGACTCCACCTTCGTCTTCTTCACCGCGGAGAGCGCGGCCTTGCCGCTGGTCGGCGCTTTGCTGTGCTTCACCCTCTTCGAGGACATCCCACCGGCAATGCCGCCGACGATGTTGCTGATCTGGTTAGAGACGATCTGTTTGCCCTTTATGTTGTAGTCGAGCACGTCGCCCGCGGCCTTCGCCCCGGTCCCGTACATCGACGCGGCGGTCTGCCCGGCAACGCCGGTCGCCTGGGTCTGGGCCTGGAGGTAGGGAACGGTCGCGGCCTCGCGTTGCTTCAGCAGCGCGTCGGCGGTGCCGACCGCGGTGCCGGCGGCGGCCTGCACGGCCGAGAGGCCGGCGGCCTGGACCCCGCGACCAGCCTGCTGGGCCTGCTGGCGAAGCTGGATGCCGGTGAGCTCGACGTTGCGACGCGCTTCGTTGCTGGCGGTGGCCTGGGCGGCGGCCTGCGCGATGGCAGCCTCGCCCCCGGCGGTGTCCTCGGGCCGGAGGCCGTACCTGGCAAGCCGGGTGCCCTCGCGGCCCCGCGCGGCCTCAAACGACTGCGCGACGCCCGACGAGGCGCGCGCGGCTTCGGCCTCCATGCGCTCCGGGGAGTCGAAGGCCATCGCATCGGCGGCGACCTTCTTGTCGATCGGGTCGTAGGACTCGGCAAACGTCTTGGCGCTGGACAGGCCCATGCCGAGCTGGGTTTCAACCACCTTGCTGGTAGTCGCCTGCTCGGTGGCGGCCAGGTCCTTGGACCAGGCGAAGGTCTCATCGCCGATGCCCGCGGCCTTCGTGGCGATGCCCTGCGCATCCTTGACGACGCCGGTCAGAAGTGCCTTCTCCTCCGCGCCACCAAGCCAGCCGGACGCCCCGTAGGGGCTCTGCTTCTTGACCATCTTCTCACCGAGGAAGCCCATCGCAGTAGTCCTTTACTTGAATTTTACATGGTATCGGTCCCATGGGCGAAAGCCCATGCGACGGTACAACCTGTCCAGCGCCGCGGGTGCCAGATTAGGCGTGCCAATCATCAGCAGCCCATCGGCGTGCTCCGGCCACCACTCCTCGAGCGCCGCCATCAGCGCCTTGCCCGCGCCGGTTCCGCGCCACTGCGGTTCGACCCACCAGAATTTCTCGATCGCGACAGTCAAACTCGGGTTGAACCATGGGCCGCCCAGCGCCGCGGCGATCGTGCCGATAACGCCGCCGGCATGCTCGGCCACGAGCACGACCCCGTCGCCCATGAGGGCGCGGATTTCGGCGCGCACCGCCAGCCAGTCGACTGTCGTGACCTCCGCGTAGTCGGTGGCATCGAAGAACCGGCCGCACATCTCAAGGATGCGCGGGATGTCGCTGTCGGTCGCGTGGCGGACGATCACGTTTGCATCCTGTCCAGAATTTCGTTGATCTTGGCGATGATCTCGGCCTCGGTCGAGTCGGTCTCCAGCAGCACCATGAGCCCGCCGACCCGCGCTTCCGTGTAGTGGACGTTCTGCTTCACCGCCTCCAGGATCCGCCCGAGCTTCGGGTCCAGGTCGATCAGCGGCGGGATGGCGGGCTTCGTCACCCGCTTGAGCCGTTCGGCCAGCACGAAGTCCCGATGCACCGGGACCTGGAGATCCGACGAGTCCCCGCCGAACAGGGCGCCGTCTGGCGGGTTGATGCACAGGCCGTCCTCGACGTAGAGAACCAGGAAGCTCGTGAAGGCGATGTCCTCGTCGATCGCGAACTCGTCCTCCGAGTCGATGAAGGTGTAGCCGCCGCCGGAACTCAGTGGTGAGCCGGAAATTGGGGCGCCGGAGATCATCTGTTCTACCTGTTAGTCGTCCTGAATCCACATCACGAAAGAAGGAACCTCTTCTTCTGCGGCTACGCCCGGATGCACCGCCACCGTAGTAGCCGTCCATCCGGCAAGAGCAGGTTCGTCAACAGTGAACGGACCTGGGTTTTGGGATGCGGTATTTTCGTTCTTTCCAGCAGCAGCGATTCTCACTGAAGCCCCCGAAAGCTCGGTATCCCTTGCGGCGGCAATTTGGCTCAAGTCGAACCCCGATGGGAAAGCCACCGGGGGTGAGGTTTGTGGTCGATCCACTCCCATCATTGCCAACCACAGATAGTTCTTTGCCCCCGCACTTGGAGTAAGAGTACCCGGGTCTGGAAAAAGGTCAGTTCCCACTGCGATAGTAGCGAACTCTGGCGGGATCACGGTCGGATCTTCCGCGCCGCTGATACGCCACGTCAATCCTACCAGTTGGGTACTTCCGGTGAGAGTGACCGTAAAGGTTGCCCCCTCTGTGCCATCTGCCTTTCTGTATCTCAGCGCAGTGACATCGTTTGAACCGTCAGAGGCATCGGTGAACAACTCCACCCATCCTGCCGGCCATGTTTGCGGAGTGGAGGTTCCGTTTGTACGGACGAACGCCAGCAGAGTTTCTCCCGCCACGATCCCCGACGGCAGGTTTATGGCGTGGGTTGAAGCCAAACCGTTTTCGGTGATCGCCGTCCCCTCGATGACCGGAAAGTTTAGTGCCCCAACCTGCACCTCAGCCCAGGAAACCTGCGCGAGGCGGGTCGGCGCCGCCGCTGGCTGCTGGAGCGAGAACATGACGCCGAGGCCCTTGTTGGCCGCGCCGCCAGTCACCGTGAAGGTTTTGCTCGCAACCGTCGGCGGCGAGCCGACCCAAATCGCGTGATCGACAACTATGCCCTCGTCCTGCCCAAGTATCGTGAATGCGTCCACGTCCTCGACCCACGTCAGGCCGTCGCCTGAGAGTGTGGCCACGCTCGTCCAGTCATCGCACTTGCCGCCGATCACGATCACCGCGCCGTCGCTTGCGAGCGGCGTGATGCCCGAAACGGGGCCGACGTTCTGCGCCGAGGCGTTTTCGCTTGCCGCGCCGCTGATGTCAATGGGGGTCGTGAGGTGCGTCCCCCGGAACGTTAGACACACCGCGCCCACCGACGCGCCGGTCGCAAGCGGCGTGATGTTCACCAGTGGGTTAGCCTCGCCAGCTCCCGCGATCTTCCAAAAGACCGCCATCCGCGGCCGCGGACTGCCGGTCGAGTGCTCGAAGCTATAGAGTTGGGTGTACCCAGACCCGACAGCGACGATCGCCATCGAGGCGGCCGTAACGTTCTCGCCGCGCAGGAAAATCGCAACGACGATCAAGTCGTTCTGCGCGGTGTTGACGTGCAGCGCCGGAGTTACATCAGCATTGTTCGCAAATGCCGCCGCGCCCGCCCCTATGAAGGTAATGGCCATGCTATGCTACTTTCTTACGCCGCTTCGACACTCGTGACGTGTCCGGCGACAACGGAAAAGTCATGATCGCACCCGATGGTTAGACTTTATTGCCGACAAATCGTAGGTACAGGTCCGTGTAATCCGTAATCGCATCGGCCTCTGCCCCGCTCAACGTGAACGTCCCAGCGATCCACGCTACGCCGATGTTTGTGTGCGTCTGTGAAGCGATCAACGTGCCTGGCGAGCCTTCATTCACGTAGCCTTGCCGAAGCTGCACGATCAGGTCAATCTGATCCCCACCCGCGGCATCTTTCCCGTAACGGTACCGTACGATGTGATCGGTAGAAGAGAGCGGATCGGTGACGCTTGTCAACTTGGTGACGTAGGCATCATTGGTCGGGGTCAACGGCGATCGGATGAAGTCAGCATCATCGGCTACGACCTCGTCAATCTGATCGAAGATTGTGGTCGTTGTTCCATCGTCCTCCTTCCACCCGTCACCGTTGTAGGCATCGGCTGATGGTCTAGCAAACTCAATGGCCATCTTAGCTCCTCGTGAGGTCAACCTGCACGGCAACCTGCGTCGGCGAGCCGGTAACTGACACGATCATGATCTCCATCTTGTCACCGGCAGCGTAAGCCGTGTTCTGTACAGCGCCCCCGTCCATCCAGGTGTCCGCTGACGTCAGCGACAGTGCGCTCGCCAAATGGTTGTTCGCGCCATTTCGACGCGCATTGATCGTTGCGCCGGTGCCGCCGACACGATAGCCGCGAACATTCGTCACCGTGCAGGAGAACAGCGCGCGCCAGATTATGATGTTGATGGCTACCGATGGGGAGATGACCACGCCTCCCCTCGAGATAAATTTCGTCGTGCCAAGCTCCTGGAGCGCGGCCTCAACGTCGGCTCCGGTGAAGAAGCCGCCGGAGTCTGCGACGCTGATGGCGCTGGCGTCGTGCGCGTCCGTCGTGTCGGCAAGGTGGGCGGTGAGCGCGGCCTCGTCTGCCTCGTCGGCGGTCTGGAGCTCGGCGAGCGCGCCCTCGACATCCGTCGCATCGAA
>Ga0184633_10000014_pt1 | contig 51316 bp, 72 predicted proteins | sample PLM31_170_b1_FD_133156 | JGI IMG/M metagenome (GOLD analysis project Ga0184633, IMG submission 133156) | Groundwater sediment microbial communities from an aquifer in East River, Colorado, USA - PLM3-1_170_b1 | ecosystem: Environmental > Terrestrial > Soil > Riparian zone | place: USA: East...
ACGGTTTCCTGCAAATCGCCAAAGTTATTCTTAAGTTGCGCTACCTGGCCAGCATAAGTCTTGACCTGCGCCGCCGCGCTGCCGCCGAATTCCTTGTTGAGTTCTTCCAGGATGATTGCCTGCGCCCCGGCCACGTCGCCGGTCTCGACCAGCGTCTTGATCAACTCCTTCTGTTCGACGGTAAAGGAGACGCCTACCCGCTGCAAGGCAGTGATCCCCCGGATCGGGTCATTGAGCGCCTTGCCGAGCTGGATCACGCCGCTGGAAACGTCCGTCTTCAGCGCCGTCGTCATATCTACCATCGCCGCCGTCGCAGCGGGGAAGGTTTCTTTTCCGATGTTGGTGAAGGTGAGAAGGAGATTGGCTCCGCTCTGGATAGCTTCATCCTCAAATGTCGAGAGGCCCTGAAGCTCGTGCGACATCTTCGCAATCTCTTCAGCAGAGAGGCCCGCTGCTCCGCCGGTGGACTTGATCACGGCTTCGGTCTGGGCCATGACCTTCTGCGCTTCGGCGGCGGCGTCAATGGAGCCCTTGAGAAAGGCAAGGCCGCCAGCAGCGATAGCTGCTGGTCCGAGATAGCGCGCGGCCGCCTTGCCGAGAGAGTTGATGGCCTTGTCGGCCGCGCCCAGGCCGGTTGCAGCCGTACCCCCGGCGGTCCCGGAGGTACTGAGGTTCCCGTTTAGCTTCGAGATGTCATTCGAGAGCGAAGATAGACCCTGCTTTGCCGCGTCGGTCTGCGCCTCGATAATCAGCCGCGCCAGAACTTCAGTCGTCATTACAATCCCGATGTCCTTTCGGGGCGCTTCAACTTCTCCGCCGTCTCACTGGCCCACTTCCACAGCTCAAGGTCCTTCTCGGAAGGCTTCACGCGCCCGCCCGATTCCAGGAATGCGATCACGTTTGACAGCCGCTGCCGGAGATTGGCGGCCTGCACCGCCGGCATAATGCGGCTTTCGTCCTGGTTGTCCAGTTCATCGGGGGTCCATCCGAAATGCTCCCACAGGTCCACCTCCATGAGTTCGGCGGGGTTCGCGCCGTCTGCGGCTACATGCTCGTAGACGGCGGCGATGAGTTTGGGCGGGGTCGGATCAGCGCCCCGCGGTGCTCGAAGAAGGCCCGCACGAGCCACGAGGCGACAATCTCATCCACGTTGTCCAGAAGCGCCGCTTCCCGTTCCCCTGTCGGCAACGCCACTGGCTCCCCGTCCAGTCCGGTCACATTCCACTCGACTACGTATGGCAGAATGACCGGGAGCATCTGCTGGTCTGTGGTAAGTGGCTCAATCTCACGCCGCAGTTTGAACGGGTAGCCCCGGTCCTTGAAGCGGACCCAGGTCTCCGGGTATTCGGGTTGAGTGCAGTACAACCGGCCATCGCCAGTTCTGTCCATCGCTCAGTCCTCCTTCATCAATGACAAATGAGCAAATGAACAAATGAGCAAAAATTTGTCATTTGTTCATTTATCATTTGTTCATTTACTAGACCGTGCTCGCGCTCATACTCCCGGCAGCCATCTCCATCGTAAACGCGGCTGCGACTGCACCGGCCAGCGGAGCCGTGACCTGGTACTGGTTCACCAGCATGCAGGCGGAATAGACCGGGCAGCCCGCCGTGCTTCCACCAGGCATAAACTTCATCAAGGTGATGGTTGAGCCGGACAGCAGGTCATCCATGATGTCGTCAATGTTTCCGGTGCCGGTATTCCAGATAGCCGCTGCCGTCAGGGTCGCATCGCGAACGCCCGCGATGCGCTGGGTCGTGTCCTTACCAAACGTAGTCATGTCGGCATTGGCCCGCGTCCAGGACAGCACAATGTTGTTAAGGTCACCCGAGACGTTGCGGCTGGTTCCGGCGTTGTCCCAGATGTGAAGGATTGAGTTTCGTCCGAGTATCTGTGGCATTTCGATTTACTCCTTCCCCGCAAGGGGAAAACAAAAAGCCGCCGATTCTCTACCTTGAGAATCGGCGGCACGTTCGCCAGTTTGCCCGCCCGTGGCAGGCCGTGCGTTTCCTTACAGTACGCTTATTATATCAGACTATCAGAGTTCTTCAGCGATAACGTCCCACTCCACCGGCGCCCACACGGCCCCGCCCATCTCTACCGCCACGTTCGGATCAAAAGACAGCCGCGTGAGCGCCGCACCGCAAGCCGAGCCATTCAGGGAATCGTCCTTCGAGATGGTGCTGAAAAGGTCATCATGCCCCTGCCACACGAGCGAGAGAAGGCGCTGCGGGTCGCCGGTGTCCTTGATATACAGCGCGCCGGTGATCTTCCAGTAGCGGTGATAGTTGCGGGCATTGAATGAGCCGAGCCGGTCGGGTTCGATGCGGCTGTCGCGGCCCGGAAAAAACACCAGCGCGCTCCCGCTCACATGTTCAAGCGGATCAAACGAACACGTACTGATCTCGTTTGCGGCAAAAGGTCCGCATGTAGTCAGGAGTGAGAAAAGCCCATTTCTGATTGTTGCCAGCGACATAGATTTCCTTACTTTCTTGTCTTCCCTTTGACGGCATTCTTATTGCCTTTCATTTGTTTACTTCTCAGGAGGCGAGCCGCCATTCCCTCTGGTCCATCCCAATATGCCTTACTTTTCAGGCCAAGTTTTCTTTTGTGTTCTTCGCTGAGCCTTCTGCCTTTGCGGGCCAGACTCATTTTTTGTCGAGACACATCGGTATGCTTTCGACCCTTCCAGGCAAGACCAAATGTCCTTCGGGTCTCTTCGCTGAATTGTCGCCCCCGTAATGCCAGGCTGATTTTCTGTTTTTGCTCTTCACTCATCTTCTGGCCCTTGTGAGCCAGGCCTATCTTGCGTTTTGTCTCTTCAGAATACTTTCGGCCAACGCAACGCTTGTGTCCTTTCGTGCTTTCACTGAGTTTGTTGCGTTGCTCTTCAGTAAGCGTTCTGCCAGTATTTGCCCGACGAATCCTGGCTTTACTTTCTTCGCTATGTTTCATCCCCCTGTGTGAAAGGCTTATTTTCCGGCGTACTTCATCTGTCATTTGCCCGCCAGTACCACCCTCACGCCCATTGGTCAATCTGATCCCTTTAGACTGAAAGTGCCCGATCCATAATCGCTCTGCCTCCTGCCATTGTGTCTCTGGCACCTCCTCAAGAATAATTAGCTGTGGCTTTAACCCCTGCCGTTGAAGGTATTCAATCCAGTTACACTTATGGTTCTTTCTACGCTCATATAAGTGAATACGATAGCGTTCCTGTAAATCCTTTGTCTTACCGACATACCGTACTTCCTGAGTTCTCGGATCAATCAGGCCGTATATATACACCTTCCTGTCAAGCTCTCGCTCCATGTTGACAATTGTACCGCATGTGGTACTATTCGTCAAGGAGGATCAGGCCATGAAACTATACACTACTGCCGAAGCCGCTACCGTTCTGGGTGTAAAGCGAGATACAATCAAGCAGTACATCCGGCGTAACCTTATCCCTGCTACAAAGCGGGGTAGAGACTGGTTTATAAGCTCCTCTGAGTTGGAAAAGTTCAAACGCAATCGCCGTAAGGTTGGCAGACCTTAAGCTCATCCCGTCGGAATATCCGGTCCCAGCGCGCCTTCCGCAATCCGGGTGACAATCTCTCCCGCCGTCTTTCCCAGTTGCGGCCCACTGGTATCCATCGTCTCTTGCAAGAACGGGTACGCTTTCACTCCGCGCGTACGGATCGCGTACCACACCGGGAATGCGGGCAGGCCGCGGAAGTCGGACCACCTCTTGATCGGCGCCCACGGCGCATTCGGGATGGGCCGCGTTCCGAGCTCCAGGATCAGCCCGGCATCATAGGCCCCGCGCTTTGCCGTGGGGCCGATTGTTACCTGCTGTTGCGCCCCATCGTACTGCGAAATGAGCGACTGCGAGAGCGCGCCGGTATAGCGGTGCGGCCCTACAACAACCCGCATATTCTCTTTGACCACAATACCAAGAGCCCTCATCGGCCCCTCGATGACGCGCGGCAGCCATGTGGGAAAAGTCCGCAGCCGCTCTTCTATGCGCTGCAACACCGGATCGAGTGTTATCTTCAGCATACAACTCTCCCAACAAACTCCGTAATCCGCTCTGCCGCCCCGCCGTCCGGGTGGGCAGCGTTGTAATACCCGATGAAGTCCTGCCAGCGGGGATCACCGTTGCTCTCCACGGCCAGCTTTGCCATCTCTGGAAGACCGTCAATTTCGCACCGGAATGGCAGTTCATGGGCATAGTCGAAACCAGCCGTCCGCATGTAGACTGAAGGAGTGCCCATGATAGCCGAGACCAGGCAGCCGTTGGACGGGCTGAGCTTGACATACAGGTCCGCCGCCCGCAGTATCAGGTGGAAGTGCTGGCGTGTCACCAGCCCCGGCAGACCGGCGTCTCGCAGCGCCTGAGCATAGACTTCCTGATTGGCCGGGTTTTCGTTGGGGTGCATGGTGATGAGAAGCACCGCCTTCCATTCCTGAGCCAGCTTCAAGGCGGCCTGCAATGCGGCGTTCTCTTCGTCTTCGAAGCCGCCGCGCAGGGCTGTGGTCTGGCTCCAGGTCGTACCGTAGGCAATCACCCGCTCATTCACAATCGCCAGCGCCTGCCGTGCCTCCGCCTTATCGGGCAGATACATCGTATACAGATCATCCCACTGCGGCGCGCCGGTGATTTCCATGAGGCCCCGGAAGTCCTGGCGGCGGTACCAGTCAGCCATATATGGCCCCGAGGCGGCGATGAACTCCGCGCGGGTCTCGCGGTGAATGTCCGGGCCAGCGTCGTCCAGCAGGTGACAGGGCGCGTGCGGCACATGCACCGTCGGCAACCCGCGCGCCCGGAAGAAGCCGACGATGGAGCGCGCGGAAGGCGTAACGTCCTCATGCACGACTGTCCCGACCGGGGAATGGGTTTTCGTCAGGTTCTCCAGCGCTGCCAGCCGCGTGACTTCTTCCCGCAGGTGATGATGGATATACCCGGCCCACCAGCGGTCCAGCTCCGCGCTGAGTTCTTTCACCGTTCCTACGCCCGGCATGTCACAGAACCGCGCCCGGATCTCCGGCATGTTGTTGACCACGTTTGCGGCCAGGCGCGTGGCTTCGTTGGAAGCGTTTTCCTGCACGTCGGCGTCGGCAAACTGCGCCAGGCTCATGACGTTCTCGATGCCGCTTTCAGTAGCCACCCGCGCCGCGCCGGGATCGGCAAATGCCAGCCGGTATTTCTTTGACAGCGGCTCCCACAGCGCGCCGGTCGTGGGGCCGCCGGAAATGAACAGGACGGGTATGGTCACGGCGTCAATATATCCCCTGCTACAGCGTCGGAAGGCCCTTCAGGGGGTACAGGGTCTTTTGATACCCCATTGTTTCTGTCCCTTACCAGCAGCCGCCCGATTACCCGCAACACATCGTAGGTCATGCCGTCACCCAGGTCTACCCCGGCGTATTCCAGCCCCAGTCCTTCGTACCATTCATGGGCGATGCGGGAATGGGCCGTTTCCAGATCGTCGGCAGGTCTAATCCCTGTGGATTTTGCCCAGGCATCAGCTATCTGAAACTCAATGCCAATCGGCATAGTCAAGGTAGTTGTGTTCACGCCGGTACAATCCCGATCTGCTCCACCACGGGAGCTGTAGCTTGTGCGACATACGTAATCTCTGGCAGTCGGTGGCCGCCCCGGATATGTTTCGCAGTCATGATGCGTCCCATAATTTCCCCGTAGTTCTCGATATTTCCTTCCAGCGTGATCTTCTTCAGTGCCCAGCGCCGCCGCTCCCATGCCTGTTGCTTCTCGTAGGCCAGGCGCTCTATCATGTTATCCAGCGCCGCAAACCAGGCATCGGGCGTGTTCTCTACCAGCTTCCCCCAGCGTGCCAGGTCCTGATAGGGCAGGCAGCGGCTCCCTACCCACGGCACGCCGGCGGTCAGGTACTCCGCACCCTTGAGCCAACTTCGCCGCTCATCGTAGCCGCAGACCGGCGCGCCCTCGCGCCACGGCGGGTCAAGCGGGCGGGTATCCAGCGGGGCGAGGCCAATGTCGAAGGTCGCCACAACCTGCGGCCAGTGATCTGGCCGCACGCCCACCTGCCGGATCACCCGCTCGCCATACCGAGAGAGCCAGGTATCCAGCCTTCCTTCGTGTCCACAGAACTTGAGCCGCGCCTGCGGGTATTTCTCAAATACCCGGTCCAGGGCTTCCATGATCCCCGAAAAGAGCCACGAGTCCACATGGCTGATGGAGCCACCCCAGCCAAGCGTGATCCAGCCTTCCGAGTTCTCGCGGGGCTTTGCGCTGAGCACCGGGTCAGAGCCGTTCGCTTCATAACCAAACTCATAATCCGGCGCGCCGCCGGGCTTCTGGCCCAGGCTCTCGTACCACTTCCGCCGGGTCCAGTTGGGAAGCCAGTAGCCGGGGACGATATGTTCCCAGTCCTTCAGGATGACCTTGCTGGGGCTGGTCAGGGCATCGGCGTGCTTCATCCCTTCGGTGAGTGCCCCTGTCGGTTCCGGGTTGAGTTCCGGCAAGTTGCGTATCCAGTAGTCGTATGCCGGGTTGGACGGCGGCAGGTCGGGGTAGTGGTCGTCGAGGTCCACTGTGATCGTCTTGCCAATCGCGCGAAAGTAGTCCATTGCATCCCAGACTTCCGGCACGAGCACGTTGCGTTGGAACACAATCACGTCTGCAAGTCCTAACTGCTTTTGAACTTGCGGGTGCTTCCAGTTCAAGGCCGTCGCCATCTGGAAGAGACGGCCCCGGTGCGATGACGTTCCCGCCTCATGCGCTGCGTTCAATGCGTCTGAGGGGATTTTTGCGCGCCATTCTGAGCAATTCCATTCCGAGGGCGAGTCGGCATAAAGCCAGATGATATACAGGCCCTTGCGTTTCATTAATCCCCCTCCAGCAATTGCCATCGGCTATTCTGCTTTCTTCCCCTTCGCGGCTTTTTTTTCCACTTCGCTCTCCCGCACGACCAGCAGCCGGTCATCCTGATACACGACCAGTTGCCACCACTCCTGCGGGCAGGCGGCAAGCCAGGCCACGGCCTCATCCTGTGAGCCGTGCGCGGACAGGTAGTCGGCCATTCCGCCCTGCGGCTCCGTACCGCCAAACAGGTGATAGGGTTTGAGTGCCATCATTTCTCCTTCTCAGCTTGCGCTGGACCGCGTGCCCCAGCCTGATTCCGGGTTGGCGAACTGGTCGCGCTCGAAACGCGGAAGCACCCGGTCACTATCGCTTTCGTCAATAGATTTGTCTGACCTTGAGATTCCGCCTGCATAGCTATAGACGCCTGCCGTGGTGACGGATACACCCACATCGCTCAGATCAAGCCCCAACAGAACGGCCAGAAGCGACTCATAGTCCTTCTTGAGCATATCCGCTCTGGTTCTCTCATTCGCCGCAACTCGTGCGCCTGTCCGGGACCGTTCGGCCATCCATCCGGCGAAGAGCGCGTTGACCTGCACCGCCAGTTCGTATGCCTGAGAAGAAGTCGGGATCGGGGGCGTGAAGCCCAGCGCCGCGACGCTCGAATTGATGACCGAGCAGCCCGACGACAGCCAGGAAGTTACCTGCGCCAGCGTCGGGCAACTGGTGGTCGAGTAGTCTGTCAGGTTTCCCAGCAGATTTCTCGTTAGAGCGCCTACATCCGACGCCGCTGCGTAACTCATCTTCGTTTCCCTAGATCGGCCCCGCGAAGGACGGCTGCATGACCGGCTGGGCCGTTACAGCCGCCGCCTCCACAAAAGTCTCAATCGCCAGCGCCGGATACAGCCGGGCGGTCGTCTCCACGTCCGACCAGTTGAGCGTGACGCCGGTGCTGGTGAACGCCACAAACGTGGCGGCCATGCCCGCCGCGCCAGTGTGCAGCGGCAGGTTCACGGCCTTGTCGTCCGAAAGTGATTGGCTATTGCTGTCGGCGGCATTATCTTCACTGCTGATCGTATTGCAGTAGGCTTCGTCGGCATCTATAGCCGACAATCCGATACTGCCCGCGTTTAAATTCCCCTCAATCGTATCCTGCGTCACACAAAATGTTGGCAGGTAGAAAAGGGTCTGCGACTGGAAGCCAGCCCCGTTGTCGTCGCTGTTGCCCGTTGCGGTCGGGGTTGCCAGCGTGTAGACCTTACCGTCTACCACCGGACTGGCCCCGAAGCGCAGCGCCAGCCATCCAATCGCGGCGTTTACCGGAGTACGAGCATTGCCAAGCTGCACCGAGAAGCCGGACGCGTCGAATGATTGCGCCGTTCCCATGAAGTCCAGGCCGCCACTGGATATAATTTTGGCAAAGCAGCTCGCCTTCACCACTGATGCCAACTGCGCCGATGCAAAGCCATCACGGAGAGAGTAGCCGTTGCAACGCTGTGTCACTGTCGCTGCCCGGTCGTTGTGAACGAAACCCATGCTGACCGCGCCCTGCGCTGTAGAAGTACCCTCCAGCAGGGCCGTGACCACTACGTCGGCTTCAAAGCCGATGGATGTAATGTCAATCAGAGCGTCAGCGGTGTTGCCCAGACTTTGATTACCCACATGAGTCGTAAGGTCGGAACCGGCAAAGAAAATCGCCGTGATAAGAAAAGCACTTGCGGGAGCGTCCACCCAGTCAATCACCACATTGTCGGCATTGAAACTCACGAAGTTGGCCGCGCCTTCCACCACGTCGGCAGCCGTGCCGTCGTAGATCGTGAGTATCCGGTTTGCGGTGGTGTCCTGCTCCCATTCTGAGTTTGCCGAGGCCTGAGCGTGCTGATCTTCGTAGGCTTGCGTCCACTCGTTTGTCCCGTCGCTCGCGCCCATATACCAGCCCGCGCCGTCCGCCGCAGTCGCGTCGGTGATGCCGCGCGTGGCAATCAGCCATACCGCCTTAGGCGTCAGGCCGCCCAGGTCAGTCGTGGAAATCGTCTGGTTCCCGGTGACGGTCGGGGCGGCCACGCGAGTAACGGCAACGGAGACGCCCATCAGATACCCAGCTTGCTCCGCACGGCAGCAGGCGTGTCATAGCCCGCATAGCGCCCTTCCGCCAGAATGAAAACGCTGTGGATGCTTTCAACGTATTGGGCCTTTTGTGCAGTCGCCAGCGCACTTGAACCCGTAGGTGCAAGAGCCACCAGAGAGTCGAATTCAGACTGTGCTGCTACGTCCATCGCCAGGGCAGTTTTGACCTGGGCGACGGTCAGCCGGCCAACTACGATTTCGTGCGCAGCGGCGAAGAAGTCATGCACCGGGATTTTGGGTTCGCCCAGATCGCCCATAAGACGTTCAACGAGTGCCATTAGCTGTCCTCCTCATCCCTGCTCATCTGGCTGGAGCGCATGGACGCAATAACGAATATGGCTGCCGCGCCAATGCTTGCGCCACCAGCCAGACATACCAGAACAATTGCAGATTGAATGTCCATGCTCACGTTTACCCCGGCACCGCCACGCAGGTTGCAGTGCCGCATACGCTGCCGACCAGTATTACTTGCGTCTTCATCGCTAGACCGGCACATACACCCAGTTGAGATTACCGCTCACCTGACTGGCGGCAGTGGTGGTTGCCACCAGAGCCGAGCCATTCGCCGCTTCCCACAGGTACCCGGCTGGCATCCGGTTTACATCCATCCCGCCAAACTGCGCCAGCGCCATCGGAGACTGCAGCAGCGTGCTGGCCGATGAGCCGGAAATCCAGCCAATCCGCTGGCTCCCGGACGTGGAATAGGTGATCGCCACTACCCGGATTTTCTTATTCTGACAGCCGCTCACGATGATGATGCAGCCGCTCGTGCTGGCGCTGATGTCACCCGTCTGCATGGTGAGCAATGAACCGGACACCCACAGGTTGCCGTTATCCGGGGCGACGGCCAGCGGGCTATTGGACGCGCCGTAGATATTCGTGCCCTCGGTAATCTTGACGGGCCAGGCGTTGGCGTTGGAGTTGGGCGTGCTCTGGAGTACGGACGCCGAACCGATGACATTGGCTCCGGTAAGCAGAGCCACGGAGCCGCTGGAAATGGATGCTGAGACGGTATTCGTCACAACTGCTGAAGCCGCCACGGTAAGGCGGCTCGCGCTGTCCACCACGGCGATGTCCGTACCGTCGGAAATCTTGACCGGCCACGGTGCAGTATCGGCTCCCGCCGTGGATTGAATCACCGATGCGGACCCGACAATATTTGCGCCCGCCAGCAGCGCCACCGATCCACTGCTGATGCTGGCGCTGACCGTATTTGTAACTACAGCACTCGCCGCCACAGTAAGGCGACTGGCGCTATCAACGACTGCCGTATCAGTCAGGTCGGTAATTTGAACGGGCCAGGCGTTTGCAATCCCTGTCGGAGTGGACTGGAGGACTGATGCGCTCCCGATCACGCTTGTGCCCGCGCCCAGCGATGCGCTGACTGTGTTTGTCACGACTGCCGAGGCCGCAACGGTCAGGCGAGACGCACTATCCACTCCCGCCGTGTCAACCCCGTCAGAGATTTTCACCGGCCAGGGGGATGTATCTGCCGCCGCCGTGGATTGAATGACGCTGGCAGAGCCGATTACATTCGCGCCTGCCAGCAGTGCCACGCTGCCGGAACTGATAGACGCGCTTACCATGTTCGTCACTACGGCAGACGCAGCTACAGTCAGGCGGCTGGCCGAGTCAATTTCTGCTACATCTGTGCCGTCCGTAACTTTGACAGGCCAGGCATTGCCGACGCCCGTGGGAGTGGACTGGATTACGGAAGCCGAGCCGACAACGTTCGCCCCGGCAAGCAGGGCCACGGAGCCGGAAGAGAGGGACGCCGAGATCGTTCCTTCAATCTGAGCAACCAGCGGCGAGCCAGAAATACCCACGACTCCGCAGGCCCCGGTCGAAAGGACGTGGTGCGCAATATGGGGCGCCGAGGCCGAGCCGTCGCCGCTCGTCTTCATGAGCGCGCTGGCGGCATCGAAATCCTTGATCTTTACATTCGCCATTGTCTAAAACCCAGCCGTAATCAAATGCGCGCTGTCGTCGGCGGTATCAAAGTAGAAGTGCTCGCCCACATTGTTTGTAACGCTCGTGGAAGCAATGTCGGCAATATCGCTCCCCGCGCTGTCCTGCAAATCGCCCGGTCCCGACGAGTACTCAAACGTCACCGTGTCGTTGATGTCTACCGCACTCGCCAGGGTGTAACGCACCTTCGCCGTGTCTACTTGCCGCGCCGCTGACGAGACTGTCACGCCGGTCCCGTTCACCTTGATCGTTATCCCGAGCGTGTAATTGCTGGACGGGCTGACAACCGTCGCTGAATACGTGACTTCCACTACCGTGGTGGATACATCGCCCACTTCCCCGGCGCTGAAGGCGACTGCCGCCGAAACAACAATGACTTCCTGGACAGCCAGCCGCAACTCGTTCAGCGCACCGAAGGCCAGCCGCAGTTCGTCCAGAGTTCTGATTGCCGTATTCAGGGGATTGAGTTCGACTACCCGCAACCGCAGTCCCATATTTCATCACACCCCCCGAACAATGTCCGGCTGGATGCGGAAGAGGCCCGTGGCAAGTACGCGCGGCTCCGTCTCTCCGGACGTGAGGATCTCCAGGCCGTAATTGAAATCTTTCGTCGCGCCCACATCGAGCGCACAGGTGTTGGTCTTCTTGACGATCATCTGGAACACTCCCGCCGATGCGTCCGTGATGGTGATCCCGCAGCCGCTGTCAGTCGAGCGAGCAAAGGTTGCACTGGCGTCACTGGAAACACTGCCCGCCGGGATCGCCGATGCGACGGTGAACAGGATGCTGGCAGACGTGAGGCTCTGCGCTGCGCTGTCCGAGCCCGTGACGGTGAACTGCCACGTCTTCTTCTCGCCGCGATACATTTCGAGCGCGCCGGTGTAAACAGCCATATCAATGACCAAATGACCAAATGACCAAATGACAAATGCCCCGTTTGCTCATTTGTCATTTGCTCATTTGTCATTCATGAGGCGGACTTCAGCCAGATCACTGCGCAGCCTCCCGTCAGGCTGGCCGCAAAGAACCCGCACGGGGAGTTGAACGGGCCGGCCATGAACGGCTGCCCGTTGGCGGCGATGATGGGCAGCATTGGGCTTCCAGCCGACGCCGCCGTGCCCTGGAACCAGATCACTGAAGCCGATGCGCCGACATTCGGAACCAGCCCGAGCCAGGCCCAGCGGTTGGCGCTCAGGGGCACACTGGCCGCAGCGTCATAGACCGATGCGCTATTAGGAACAATGATTGCCATACGGCACCTTCATGCTATGGGACTTACGGTTGCAGGTTGCCAACGCAACTCCTGTAATCGGACGGGGAGAATGGAGAGGAAAGCCACTCTCCCCGTCCGTTGGAATGGGGGTGGTTACGACGCTTCGATACGGCAGCCCGAGAAGCCGGTGCAGTTGATGAAAGCCGTCCCCAGGATCGAGCCGCCGGTCGAAACAAGCGACGCCGACAGCCAGCGCCCCAGCACATTGCAGGCGCTGTCCAGGGACGCCAGACCCTGGCCTGCTGAGCCGGACGAGATAAAGCGCCCGTAGCCCAGGTTGCAGGAGGCCGGCGAGCCGGTCAGGGACGTTTTGCCAAGGACGCGGACGCGCGCTTCCCCGGCCGCCGCTGGCGCGTTCTGGAGCACACCGAGCGGCGTCGGGTTGCTGGCGCCCGTCGCGCCGATGACTTCGCCGACGATGGAGCCGGCGGCGACGAAGTAATACTGCTTCGCGCTCAGGTCGAGTGCGGCGGTAAACGGTTCGTCGTACTCAAAGCCACTCAGGGCTGAGACCTTCGTACGGAATTTGGTAGCTGGCATGTCTTTACTCTTTTCTCCCGGCAGGAATATCCGGGATTGAATACCGTGTCCGGGCAACCACATGCCCGCCCGGACACGGTATGTTAGAAACTATGCAGCAGACTTGACCAGATAGCCTGCATCCGTCGCCGTAAGTTTGGTGTCCCAGGACTGGCGCACTTCCACGACATCCTGGCGTTCCTGATCTTCCCGGAACCGAGAAGTTTCCCGCGTCTTGTACGTGAAGACGTAACCCGCCGTCGGCTGAAGCAGGGATGGCGAGCCAGTCACGTAGGCCAGCAACAGGTGGAGGCCCCATATATAGGACAGTGAGCTTGTCGCGCCCTCTGCCGCCGTGTCCGAAATGGCCGTCCCGATCAGCAACTCTTCCAGACCGAAGAGGGCTGCCACCGCATTGACGGTGACGATGGCCGGTGAGTTGGGGCCGGCGCTGTACTTGATCCGGTCCAGGATGTCGGGGTGCTGCTTGACGAAGCGCCACAGGCCGCGCCCGATAACGCCCTTGTTGGCTTCCTGGCCGATGGTCGAAACAATCGTGTTCGTGCCGGTCTCGACATCGCCAATCGGGTCCGATGTGTCATTCGACCAGAGCGTGGTCGGCGTGGCGCTTGCCGCCCAGCCTGTCCCGAAGGCATCGGCCTGGACATCGTTCTCGACTTCGAGCATGATCTGGTTGGTAGCCCAGCGGGTCGCGTCCTCCAGCGGCTGCAGTGGCGCGTCGGCGTTCTCCACGATCTCGTCCGGCACGCCCTTGGCAATGGCCTTCTCGATACACGTGTAGTTGTCCGTGGTCAGGCCATAGTCGCCGCGTGGGGCGCGGGCGCCGGGGGCGCGCACGCCTGCCTCACGCCGCAGCCAGTCGGCTTTCGTGTACTTGAAAAACTTGTTGCTGATCTTGGTGACCGGCACGCGCGGAAACACTCTCTCCGCAATGAAAGCGCCATTGGTGTATGCGATGGAGACGTTGGTCAGCGCAACGTCAATGTGAACCTGTGCATAGGTGGGTTTGCTCATTGGTTTTTACTCCTTGGGTTTTACTCCTTGCGACTCAATGCGTAACTAGCACGCCGAAACAGCGCACGGAGCGAACCCGGCGCAGTTGATGAACGCTTGCCCGAAGCGGGAGGCCGATACCGGCGCACCCGTATCCAGCCAGCGGCCCATGACCGCAGACCCGGCTTCTGTTGCGGTCGGGATTGCCTGCCCGGAGGCATTGACGGTTATGAAGCGGCCGTAGCCAATGCCGCAGGTGCCGCCAGTCACCGCAAAGACCTTCGAGAAGCCCAGCACCCGTACGCGGGCTTCCTGTCCTGGTGAAGGTGCATTCTGCAATACGCCCAGCGGCGTCGGGTTGGACGCGCCGTTAGCAATCGCAACTTCGCCCGCGACCGAGCCGGCCCGGACGAAGTAATACTGCACAAGAGTCAGGTCAACCGCAGCGGTAAAGCTGGCGTCCGAAATGCTCAAATCCTGATATTTAGCCATGATAGTTTTTCCTTATTGCACAGGCATAGGCCTGTGTTTAGCGTGCGCGCGAAGCGTGCAGGTATTCGTCGGCCAGGTCCGGGCGCGCCTTTTGGGCTGCGTTCATTGCATCGGCATACTTCTCGCGATCACCGCCGAACTTCTCAGCGAGAACCTTCTCAACCACCGCCTCAAAGGTCTCGGCGTTCTCGCCCTTGCGCGCATCGGCCCGCTGGGAGAAGAGGCCGGTCTGAACCAGCTCGCGGTCCAGCGTGGTCAGGAGTTCGTCGAAATACTTGAACTCTCCAGCGTCCAGATTTTCCAGCTTCTGTAGATGCGCGGCCAGCGTTGCGGGCGTCTCGGCAATCGCCATGAACTGCTCGCAGCGCCGGATGAGAAGGTCCAGGCGGCGGGCATCGCGCTCTTTCGCCAGGTCTGCGGCAAAGGTCTCGGCCTGCTTGCCCAGCTCAGTCGCGCGGGCTTCCAGGGCTTCCACCTTATCGGCCTTCGCCTTGAGAGTGGCAAACTCTTCCGCTGAAACGGTGAATTGCTCCGGCGCCGGAGTAACGGCAACTACAGTAGTATCGGTTTTGTCGGTCATCATTTGCTCCTTCTTGCTAACTACAGGTTCGGTTGCGGTTTCTTTCTTTGTGTCGGCTTGCTCTTCCACTGGCCGCTTGTGTTCGGGTAGATCGCCGGTCCATCCGCCAATCGCGTCCATCATGGCAGCGGCCAGCTCGCGCATCTTCGTCATGGCTTTCTTCATCGCGCCCAGGTGGGAGTCGCTGTGATCGGCCATCAGGTCTACTCCATCGGCACTGAAGAGGGCCACGTTCTGACCGAAGAAGGGACGGTTGGTCAGGGCCACATGGTCAATGATGTTGTCGTGCTCTTTGCCGTGTTCATCGGTGTAGGCCGAGCCGTTGAGTTTCCACAGCACGCCAGGACTCTCATACTGGTAGGCCCCATCCGCGATAGCCTTCTCGCCCTCGGGCGTGAATTCCGGCTCGGCATACAGGCCGTCATCCCGAACGAACAGCCGCTTTACGTTCCCCGCTTTCGGTGGGTCGGGCTTCTCTTCGGTAGGGTGTCCGAAGTAGATCGGGATATTCCAGCGCGGGCGACCGGCTTCATAGTTGGCAGCCATCTCGCGGATGCGTTCGGGCGTGATCTCCAGCGTCCGTTCGCCGCGCTTGAACGTGCCGACGGGCATCACCCGGAAAGGCGCGCCGGGGTTGTACTGGAAAGGTTCAATCCAACGGACTACGGGCTGGTCGCTCAAGGCAAGTGAACTCCGGCAGATTGCAATGGCGCTGGACTTTTCATGCCCCTGCGCCATGACCTTGAAAATACAGGACTCCAGGTCGGGATCGGCAGGCAGGGCCACTCAGACACCTTCAAGCGCCTTCTCGTATCCGGTCAATTGCCCGGCTTTCGCGCGCTTATCCGCGTCGGCCTTCTGCTTCTCGAATTTCGCAAACCGCTCCGGCCCAACCTGCTTCTGCATTCGCGCCACATCGGTAGAGTAAAAGCCCGGCGCGGCGAAGTGAACGGCGGGCACTGAGAAGCGGCGTGTCAGCATTCCCCCGCACGTATGGCGGCGCGGCATTCGCGCCTTCATCGGCTTTTCGATTTCGACCGGGCCACAGTGAGAGCAGGTTGCTTCGTACTTCATTCGAGACTGGAAAACAAAAAGCCCCCGACTCCTTTGTGGAGTCGGGGGCCAGTAAACACACCCGTTTTCCCCGCCGGTTGCGCGGGGCTGTCAGTTGCGCAGTATCATAACACCGCGCCCCGGAATTTGTCAAGGGGTACCCGGCGGGAGTATTCCGATAGCATTACTCCTGAGCAGACGAGTCATACGAATCATATAGCTATTGCCACTCAGTTGCTCGGGTTGACCGTATTGCATGCGCCAGAGCCTGAAATTATTGTACCTACCAAGGTAGGCTGCACAAGAACTCCCCATAACTTTGGCAATGTTACATTGGGTCAGTGCTGCATCTGGGTAGATAGCCAGAAACTTATCTAAAATAGCCTGACAGCGCATCTGTCTTCGCTTTCTGAATAGTTCTCGCGTGCGCTTCGTTCCCAGTTTCTTGCGCAGTACCCGCCCGACACGGTCGGTTGGCAGGTTAAGTTTACGGGCCATTTCTGTGAATGTCTGGGTAGCACCGCCGTTCTCGATGTGGTGCAAAATGGTACTTAAATCCATTTCCAGACGTTTTCGCTGCTGGGTGCTTCTATGTGCCGCCATGCCACTTCCAGTAATTTGACGGACCCGTTCCCTTGAGATTCCAAATAGCTCTGCGACCCTGATTGCAGGCAGGCCCTCTGCTACCATCCGCCGTATCCGATCATTGCGGTCCTTGAAACTGATCATGTTATTACCTCCAGTGAACACCGATAGTTTCCCGCGCAAGAAGTGTCATCGGGCAGTAGAAATCACTCCCGAATTAATCAACAAACTCAAGGGTACACCTGCATCCGCCGTTGCAATCTGTCCCATCCGATGGAGTCACATTTCCGGTGCTGGCTAACAGATCATCCCACGAATCGTAAGTCTTATCACCAAACGCGAGACAGGAACCGCAGTGCTGTTTTACGGTCGGATCAAGAACCCACGCTATCTTCAGTCCCTTCTCCTTCGCCGCCTCCCCGCGCGCCCGTTGCAATGTTGACCAGAACTCACCAGCATAATTAGCCACGCGACCGGCCATGCTGGAAAGCACACCTCCCAGCGCAATCGCTCCCGATCCCGCTGCGATAGATGCCAGCACATCGCCGTCAAGAAGTCCGTCCTTCACCTTGCGCTCTATGTCTGGCCCCAGCGACTCGGTCAGGAACTGCTCATTGTCCGCCAGCGCCTCTGCCAGTTCCTGAGCGGCTTCCGGCGTAATGGCTTCGTCCCCAAGCCCCAGCGTCACCGCATCGGGCAGGTGCTTGCGACCCAGCGCTGTAAGCACCAGAAGCAGAGCGGCGACAGCAGCGGCGATGATCCCGTCGCGATCCTCTTCGTCGGCTTCGGCCAGTTCATTCGCCAGATCATCCGAGAAGTCAGCGTAGGCCCGCTCCAGTTCCTGCTGATAGGCGTTCGTCGCGTCAACGTCCTTCGTGCGCCTCCCCGGTCGCCCGGCCCCGCGCAGAGCGGCGAATGGTTCCGGGGGTAACTCAATCGTGATGTCGCCCTGTTTCCAGGCAAATCTCTCCGATGCCTTCTCAGACTGTGCCGACTTTCTGTCAGGTAACTTGATTTTGATGTCGCCCTTTTTCCAGGCGAACTTCTTTTTCAGTTCATCAGCCACCAGCTACCTCCAGAACCAGCTTGCGCTTTCCGGACGGAAGTCGCGTATCCGAGCGCACCAGAAAGCTGGTATCCCTGGGGAGTAGAAATTCAAACTCCCCTCGATTAGAGAGAGAGTCCATAAACAGAGCTTTGTCGCCCGGCCTCAGACGTATCTCGACAAACGCACCCTCGTCAGTTGAAAACGACTTCGCCACTTTTGACGATGCCGAGGTGGAAATATATCCCCTGTCCGTCAGAACGGCTCCTTCCATATTGCCAGCCGGTAATGTGTCTTGAGCCAGACCGCGATAGACCGTGGCATCTTCTGTCAGAGTTGCCTTATCCAATACCGCATCTATGTTGTCCGTCTGTTTCTTGATTTTTGGACTCAGTGGGCCCTCGTCGCGGAGCGCGTCGTTAATATCGCCATGCTCGGTTTTCTGATAGGCCAGAAGGGTTTTCCGCTGGTCAGACGAAAGGCCGTCTATCACTTCACCGGACTGGCCTTCTCCAAAGTCACCTATTTCATCTTCATAAAGTTTATTGCCGGGCGCGGCGTCTCCCCCGCTGCCTCTGCCCCCACCACCTCCGCTTTCATCCCCCCCGCCCCCCGGCGCGAACTGTCCCTTATTATCCCGCGGCTGGTCGGGGCTGAAAAACCGTTCCGCGCTTGCCGTCTCCGGCTCCAGGTCGCCGCCTTCCTTCGGTAGAGTGCCGCCGTCATCTTCTGGCTTCAGATCGCCTTCCGTCACTTCCACTGCCTCGGGCTTTGCCGGGAAGTCCGCCAGTCCCCGCAGGTAGTTTTCCAGTTCCAGTGACGGTGTGAGCAATGCAGCGCCTGCCAGATTGTTGACGTAGGTTGCAATGTCAGCAAGCGAGTAGCGGATCAGCGATTCATGCTTGAGTTGTGGATAGGCTGTAATCCCTGGAAAGTGGTTCAGGCGGAACAGCCGCTCCACCCCGAACCGCTGGATGGTATCGGCAATCATGTCCAGCCAGGCCGTGAGCGCCAGGGTGAAGAAGTCTGTGCTGCTTTCGGATAGCGCCTGGGTGCCGACCTTATCCATCCCCAGGTGAATGAACTGCGCCAGGCCGACCATCGCCATGCGCTGCTCGTAGCGGGTGATCGTCTCGTGGAAGTGGATCACGCCGCGCGAGGGGGGCGATACCAACTCAAACAGGACGCCCTGACCTTCCTTTGCGCCCTGGCCCATCTTGGCGAAGGGGATGGCGACGACCATCTGCTCGTCTACCCGCACGTTGCGCCCGATCTTCTTCAGCTCATCAAACTCGGATGATGTGCCTTTGGAAACATCGCTGCCCGCGTAGATGACCGGCAGGCCGGCGCCCATGCGCTCCGCGGAGATGGCTTCGACTTCTTCCAGGTTCTTTTTGTAGTACCAGGCCGGGTACATCGCCCGCAGAATGGAGCGGCCTTCCGGGTTGCCCTTCTCTGCCGTCGTGCGAAACAGGATCGCTTTGTCAATCGGGATGTGGACCGGTGCGGAAGGGCCGGAAGGCGGCTGCTGATTGAAACCCTGTAATCCGCCCTTCTCGTCAAACGACCACTCATCGCCCGGCGATAGCGTTTCCGGCGCGACGAAGGTCCACTTGCGCCAGCCGATGCGCCCGTCATCGTACTTGCTCCCGGCTTCCTTCTGCTCCCCGTTCCGCTTTTTGTAGACAGTCTCCGCCGGGTAGAAGCCATACTGGATCATGCTCAGCGCCTGGTCTATTGCGTCTGACCACGACTGGCTCATGTCCTGTATGATTGTTTCCGCGAAGTCGGCAGCCTCTTCATCGGCGGGTGTCTCTCCGGCCTTCTCGAAATACCACGACACCCGCCGCAGGGTCATCTTGATTGCCTGCAATACGGCGGCCACAATCGGATCATCGCCCATCTCGCGGTAGAGTTGCACGCGCTTATTGAGCGACTTGAAACGGCGGTCGTACTCTTCGTCAATGCGCCCGCCGTAGTGCCGCAGTCCCGTGGTCGCTATCTCGGAGAACACTCCGCCGCCAGACTGCGGGGCCTGATAGATGTCCGGCGTGTTTCCATTCTGCCTGCCATTCTCAATGCGGAAGGTGTGAGCGTAGCTCACACCATACTTGCGGGCAACTTCGGTCCGCGATAGCGCCCCACCTTTCAGGTCGGCGATCAGAATCCGGTTGCGCTCGGTGTTGTCTTTTCTCGGCATCTCTATATCTCCGGTTTCTTAAAAACCGCCACTCCCATATTCTGCTTCAGCACCGGGCTGAACGTTGGAAGCTGGATATGCTCCCAGCCAATCAGAACTTCTTTCAATGCCCCGTACAATTCCCTGAAACTGCTGTCGTGAAAAACGACTATGCCGCCGGGCCGCAGAACGCGGTGTATATGCTCCGCTTCTTCCTTCACGTGACCAACGGCATGGTTATCATCTACGAAAACCAGGTCAAAGCTGGCGTCGGCCTGCTCCCGAAGATACTGGCAGGCTTCCTTCTCGATCAGGCGAACATCGGGATAGTCGACCAGACGGCGGGTCGCTTCCGGCTTCACTCCCGGATATTCCGAACGGTCATCCACTCCGGTGACACGGGCACCGCTGAGATCTATCGCCTCCACGGTCATCCCGGAGTCATATCCGGTTTCGAGTATGTCTGTCGCGCCGATCAGCTTTGCCAGGGCCAGCAGGAACAATCGGAGTTCGGGCGCGGTATGAATTCCGCCGGATTCTCCATCCGTGGGCACCTGGGTGAATGCCTTCATGAGCGTGCCGAGCGCCGCTTCCAGTTTGTCACGTCTGCCATAATAATCATCCATCAACTTCTCCATCCCGTTCTGTCACCCCGGCTCCAGCGGCTGCCCTCTACGCTGCTTGAGAAGCGGGAAGGCGTGGGATCGGCCAGCGCCTTTACGGTTTCTTTCGGCAGTGGCTCCTGACCGGAAAAGGCCAGCGCCAGCGCGTCGGCATCGTCCGGTGAGCGTCCGATCCGCTTCACAATCTCTTCCTTGCTCTCCACCCGCAGGGTCCGGTCGCTATGAATACGGTAACGGCGCGCGCGCAGTTCGGAAGACAGGCGACGGTAGGTGTCCGGGTCAAGGCGACTCAGGTCAAGCCTGGCTTCCCGTCCCAGCTCACCCACCCGGAACCACAACTCCGAGCCACGGTTGTAGTATTCGCCGGGGTTCTCTGCCCGTTCCCCGAAGTTGACCGGATATACCCGGAATTCAAGTTCCCGCAGGCGATCTGTCACACCTCCGCCGAGGCCGGTATCGTCAATATGGATCGGGATAGCCCTGGCTTCCACATTGGACTTTGCAGCCACGCTCTCTGCCAGGCGAACAATCCGGCCTACAGTCTCCATGAGCCCCTGCTTCGGGTAGGCCTCCCGATCTGTAACGACCGGCCCGCGGCGCCCATAAAGCACCGTCAGATTGTCGCCAAAACGCGCAATGTCCGCGCCGATGGCCGGCAGGTCCGATGCTGCCCAGGCCAACCCGCCTTCGCGCGCCCGGACAAGCCAGGCTTCGCTCCAGATGGCCGTGGACGCCTGGCGCGGAGTTAGCCCGAGAACCCGCGAGCGGAATACGTCATCGGGCTTGCGCCAGACTCCGCTCTCCGGCGGCCACTCAATACAGTCGGCGTCCGGCTCATCCGCGGCTATCGTGTGCCGCCGGATCATTTCTTCTACCCACAGCAGGCTTACTGCTTTGGGGTAGGGGGCAGGCAGACCGGCCAGTTCCGCCCCGATGTTGGGATGGTCAAGACAGGAGATATGGATGATGTTCCAGTCCGGGTCTTCTCGAATGTCATAGTACGGCCCGCCGGTCTCGGTAGGGTTGCCGGATACGAGAGTCCGGCAGTCCGGCGAAGTCATCATGGCATTGGTCGCCTCCCAGATGTATGGCTGGATACCCTGCGCCTCGTCAATGACGATAAGCTGGCGCCCTTCGTGCCGTCCCTGGAAGCCTGCTCCGCTCTCCGCGTTGTGGCCTTTGGCATAGTGCTTCGGGCCGGACTCCAGCCGCAGCTCCAGCAGACGCCCTGGCGCGGTTGCCGGTCGCTGCCCGCGTATCTCGCCCCACAACAGGTCGTGAATGCTTGCCCACGACGGGGCCGTGGTCAGGGTGATGGATGGATGGAAGCAATCGAAGTGCCACTGGACAATCCCGCCGATGGCATGGGTTTTGCCGACACTGTGGCCGGCATAGACCGCCGTGCGCCGATTGTCGCGGACACTCTCCGCAATCTCTACCTGCTTTGCCCACCAACGCGCGCCCAGGATGGCCCTGGCATACGTGGACGGATCGGCGGCGTACTGCGCCAGCACGCTCACCTGCCTGCTGGCGGCCATGTTCTCCATGTGGCGCATGGCAAGCTCGGCGGCAGCATGGGGTGGGAGGCCTTCTACAAGTTGCGCGGCAATGTCCATCTACAACCATGGTCCCCGCAGGGGGGAAACAAAATAGCCGCCTCACTCCAGAGGGCGTCTTATCGGGGGATAAGAGGAGTTACCGTGGAATGAGGCGGCCTGTGCGCCAGTGTCCGCGCCGTATGCGCGGCAGGCGGTCACATTGTAACACGTATCATGTTACAGATGCAATATGTTACCCTTGCTTTACTATGCCTGACCATGCCCTGCCTGGCCCGGCCGCGCCTTGCTCTGCCTTTTCAACAAGGCCGTCCTACCATTGCCTTGCTTTGCCCCGCCTTGCCACACTTCACTACGCCAGGCTCAGCTGTGCCACATACCGCATAGCTTTATTTCTTCTTCGGTTCCGGCAGCTTCTTCGCGTCCATAACTCTTACAATTGGCACATCGGGCAACGTCAACCTGATATAGCGCGCCAGTTGCTCCCGGTCTTCCGCCAGTTCGCGGGCCATAGCAAAGTAAATTCCTTCCTGAGCACGCTCAGCCTGCTTGAGCCGCGCCCATGTCGCCAGCACGCTGCTGGCTAACCGCGCCGCCGTCACGTCCGCATCTTCATGGTTGCCGCCCATGAAGACCTTCCTGAGCGCCTGTACTGCCGGTTCGATGATCGGCTCCAGTCTTGCACTATCGCGGTCCATCTCAAGCCTCCTTCTCTACGTTCCATTCGGTTACGACAAAGCGCCCGTATTCAGGACGCCACGAACCGAGACCTACAAGCAACCCGGCCTCATCGAGTGAGCGCCGGATTTCGCCAGGTGTGCGCCGGTCATCTACCACATTCAACCCGAACGGAAGTTCCCATCCTTCGCGGAAGGCCGGGCGGCGAACGATGACAGCTGCCCCTCTGGGCCCTGGCGGTATCCGACCGGGCCATTCATGAATGAAGTCGGGTTCATCCTTCCCGAAAGGCATTTCGTGGTCAGGAAATACACTCGCCGCCAGAAACGGTTCGAGCCCTTTGCGCCCGAACTTTAGGCCTGACATTCGACATCCTATGAGAAGGCATTTCTTGAAGTTCCAGCTTGGCATGTAGATACCATGTTCATTCCGATGGACTTTCTGATAGGCTTTGGCAATCCGACTCTCAAGCGTTACATGGCCCCTGGTGCTGGGCTGTTTCTGATCAGGCTCAAGTTCACCGTCCAGAAGCTTGTTGAATAAGATTGGTGCCAGACCTTTGATAGTTCCTGTAATGCGATACATGTTTGCCTCCTGAGTTACTTGATATTGGCTGGAATACGCACGCGCGGCGGCATCGAATACCACTTCATGCGCCTCCCGCAGTGGGCGCAGTGAACCAGCAGGTCACCGGCAACAATATCTCCCGTTCGCCGCTGGCATTTGCCGCACAGCCACGGCTTGCCCTTCGGCCAGGCGGCCCGCGTCTGGGTGAGCGGATATACGCCGTTGTTGATTGCCGCAATTTCGGGATGAGCCGTGAGATATTGTAGGGCCTCCAGAGCAGGAAGCGGCCTGCCGTTGCTGTTGCACCCTGCCCACAACGCCCGGAACATCTCCAGATCGGCGGGCGTGTCCAGTTCCGTTCGCACCGGGGCCAGATACTCGCGGCGGGGCAGGGGGATCGAGATGTATTCAAATTGGTGCAGGTTCTCCCAGAAGTACGCGCCGGGGTGCTCACGCTGGGAGCCGCTTGAGCCTGTGACGATCCGCTCCCACGCCGCCCGGCTCCATACGTCCGTTGTGGCTGCGTAGGTGATCCGCTCCAGGTCGCCCGAATAAATGATCCCGTCCGCGCCGCTGTCAGCCAGCACGTCAAGCCGCCAGTCTGCCAGTCCCACATCCACCAGCGGGTTATCCGCCGTCGCCCGCGCAATCCACTTCGCGCCGGGCGCGTGGGCCTGAATAGCGCCGTCAAGCTGGGCCAGCACCTCGCGGGCCACAACCTGAGCGCGGGGGGCGCGGTAGCATGGAATGTCCAGTCTGGCGCAGAGACGGGCTATCGGGTCATCTTCCGCGCCGTCACTCGTGGTGACTACCAGCAGCGGATCACGCTGCGATGCCTGCCAGCGAAGGATCATTTGCTCAAGGTTGGTCTGGCCGGAAGGGGTGTAGACGCAGAGGGCCTTACCAGGCAGGCGCCCGCTGCTCATTCTCGCGGCCAGTACAACAGCGTAAGTCATTTCCCCTTCTTCCCTTTCATTTCCGACTCCCGCTCTGCTCGCAACCGCTCCACTTCGGCCAGCAGCGCCCGTATGTCATCCGGCGCATAGCCCACAAACCGGCGCTGGTGACGGTCAAACAACGACGGGATGCGGAAGCGTTCCCTGCCAGCGATAATGGCAACCCACGAGCGGCCATGCGTACCGGCCAGCAGTCGCTCGCGGATGGCGTTCAACTCTTCGTCATTCATCCCTGCACACTCCATCCCCCGTCAACCGTTATGACCTGCCCGTTGACCATCGCCGCCGCCGGGGAGCATAGCCACAGCACACAGGCAGCCACGTCTTCAGGCGTTGCCAGCCTGCCTGCTGGCGTGCGCCTCTCCAACTCTTCCCGCGTCACCGTGCCCGCCGCAATGTTGGCCTGCGTGCGCGGACTCTCTACAGCGCCGGGCGCGATGCAGTTGACTATGATCCCATATGGCCCATATTCAACCGCGAGCGCGCGGGTCATGCCTTCTATGGCGGCCTTCGCTGTGGCATAGGCGACCTGGCCGGGGCGGGGGGCGTGGGCGCGGATGGAGGAGAAGAGAACGATGCGCCCGTAGTCGCGTTCCTGCATGTACGGTAAGACCGCCTGACAGACGTTATAGGTTCCGAGTACATCCACTTCAAAAAGCTGTCGCATGTCTGAGCCAGCAGGGGCGGAATGGGCGCAAATAAGAAGACCAATTTCCCCCTTCAGAGTCAGCGCATCGCCTACCAGCTTCTTGACGCTTTCAGAATCAGTAAGCTCCGTCTGTTTTTCCCACGGCGTATCATTCATCTCACCTTCCACGTAAGATAGATACGGCTCAGCGTGAGTAACCAGAACCATGACATCATCAATCCAGGGCGTATTCCAGAATGCCCTCGCCACTGCGCTCCCGATTGCCCCCGACGCGCCGGTCACAATGGCAACCCGTCCGCTCAGTTCAGGCATCCTTACCCCATCCACACCAGCAAGAGCCGCGTGTTTTCTCAATCCATTTGTGACCCCGACTACAGCGATAGCCCGTCGTACGGATATTGGGATCGTGTATGTGAAGGCGTCCTTGCTCATCGTACCAATTTTGCGGCACCATAAGCGTTATCGTCGAAATCTGATCGGGGTACACCTTGCTCAATTGACCTTCCTTCTCGCACTCAGGACACTTCATTCAGTCTGAATCCCCTCTGCCAGTTCCCGCGCCCCTGATTGCGCGTGATACATGGCCTCCTGATACGTGGCCCCGACCGCAATCACGAAAGCAGGCCGCGTGGCGCAGTGCTCATACGGCTCAATCACGTCGCCCACTTTCACCCGCAGGAATACATGCGCCACGCCCGGCTTCTCGCGGACCTTCTCCACGCCATTGATAGCCATCACTCTTCCCGGCGGCGGAAAGGCCGTCCACGCCGCCGCATAACGGTCGTGCTTGCGGGTCAGGTCGGACATATCGAGAGGCATCGCGCAGGCCAGCCGCATGGCCGCACGTATGAAGTTGCGGCCTGTCGCCAGCGGGGTTGTGTACTGACAATCGAAGCCGCCCGACAGCCGGGCCGTCACTTCCAGAATGCGCGGGCCGTCCGCCGTCCAGATCGTATCGGCCTTGAACACGCCCCACTCGACCCCGACCGCCCCCGCTGCTTCTTCTGTCAGCGCAAATAGCTGCATCTGATTCTCACGCGGCAACCGCGACGGGTTAACGTGGCCCAATTCAAGCACGCCGTCAAAGGGCCGGTCCACAATGTTGAGGCGGTACAGATGGCCGTCGCCGTCAAGCATTATTTCTACCGATTGCTGATCCCCTTCCAGCAATTCTTCCAGCAACGCCGAGCCGGTCGTTGAGTTGGCGCAGGCGTTCTCGAATGCCGTTTCAAGCTCATGCGGATCATCCACCCGCCGCGTGCCGCGCGAGGCGCAGTTGTCAACGGCCTTGACCATGAACGGATAGCCAGTCTGCCGCGCAAACGCTTCCGCTTCTTTCATGGTCCGGCATTCCTGCCAGCGCAGGCCATTCAACCTCGCTGCCTCCAGGCACTTCCGCATCCGCGCCTTGTTCTTGCAATTCTCTGCGGCCTTCACCGGAATGCCCGGCAGCCTGAGGCGATCTGCCACTGCCGCTACCGTTACTTCCACGTCGGCGCCTTCGGTGAATACCCCGGCAATCTTCACGCCCCTCGCCAGCAGCTCATCGGCCAGCAGTAGATGACCGCCCACGTCATAAATGTCTACCGTATACGCTCTGTCAGCCAGCCTCATTGCAGGCGCTTCCCAATTGCGGTCGGTCACAATAGCCCGCAGTCCGAGTGACCTTGCAACTTCTACAGCGGGAACTTGCAACAGGCCGCCAGCGATAATCCAGACGTGGTCAGGCATAGCCGCCCGCGTCTTCCGCCCACCTGCTGTACTTCTTGTCTTCCGGGCTGAGATAGCACCACCAGTACCATACCCGGCAATCTGGCCCGGCTACGACCGGATGATAACCGAGCGGGATCGTTGCCATATCGCCATGTTTCACAATGCGCACTTCGTCCACTTCCGCCCCGTCAGAGTAACGCCCGCGCGCCACCTGGTAGGCGCGGCATTCGTCGGGCTTCTTCGATGCATCCACTGGCTGCAACAGGTACATGAAACACTCTTCGAACTGTGCTGCGTTCTCCGGCTGCTTTTCGAAGGCGTGCATCGGCCATGAACTCCACGCGCCCGGCTCATTGATAGTCTCACCGATCCGCAGGCGTGACGGCCAGCCTTCGCCGATAACTTCCCGCACGGTACGCCGATAGTGGCCCTCGCCGATGGTATGCACGCGCACGTCCTCCGGTCGGACCAGGGCAGGGGGAAGCGCCTCGCCGACTCCTGTCCGCGCCCACAGCAGATCAGCAGTTCTCGTTTCGGGCCGCACTTCAAATTCCGTATCGCGCCCCAGGTACAGCGCCGCAGGCAGGCCCGCGAACACGTCACGGCGCCCGCCCAGATGCGGCCATTCCATCCCGCCCCAGGGTGTCTCCGCGCTCACCGTAACTGATCCGGTCAGGACGTGGAGAACAGACTCGTATGTGTGCTCGGTCTTCGCCGAGACGACCGGCGCATTGCTGGCAGACTGCCCCGCTTCCAGCTTCAGCCGCCAGACGGTCAGGTCACGCAGGTGGGGAAGGTCAAGCAGGAGTTTCATTCCGGCACCGCCTCACGTTCCCATCTATAGTTGAGTTTCCATGCAGGTACATATGCCTGTGAACTTATGGCACGTGAACCCTCAAATGTATCTATGCCAGATTGGATATAGGCTATGACCTGAGCTTCGGTCGCCTTATGACGCATCCAGGTTGCTGAGACGCGACGGCCTTTGTAATCAAATGCTATCGTCACAAACTCAGTCTGATCGGGCCAGTTTTTCATTCCGGCACCGCCAGTATGGGCAGGTCAGATTTGTGGATAACCCAATCCGACTTCGCCGGATACTGCCACCACTGGAAACGCTGTTTGAACTCAGCATTCGTGTCACGTAGCGTAACGCAATCCTGAAACTCGTGAGATAGTCTCAGCAGGAACTTTTCCAATAGTTGAATGGCGATTGTTCCTGGCTCAGAGTAGTGAATGCTATCCCTGTCCGGCCAGATATTCCCCGTATGAATATCGGAGACCAGATAACAGTTCTCGTTGCCGTAATGACTGGCATAGTCAAACTTCCAGCCGTTGGCATAGTCCTGAAACTCAAGCGGCGTTTGTTCCAGTTGTTCTGTCAGCCAGCGGACGCGGAAATTGTCTCGCAGGGCAAAGCCCACTCGATCATATTTATGCGATTTGTGCAATGGCTGACCTGCATAATCAAAGCCACAACACGACCACATCGGCTCACAACCCAGCAAGGCCAGAGCCATAACACACATCCTGATTGGCGCGTCAATGTCCTCGTCCAGAGTCCTTATGCTCAATGCTGACTGGCGAATGGAATCACGCTTGTAAATCTGGCATAGCAGTTTGAACTCTTCGTATTCTTTGCCTGTAATAATTCGCACAGATCACTCCGAAGGCACACTCACCACAATCAAATCACGCCCGCGCCCCTCGCGCCCGCGCTGCCTGTACTCCGCCAGCCGCTCATCTCGCGAGAGGCCCATGTCGTACAGTTGCAACTCGCGGTACAACTTGTTACCGAGCGCCGGGTTGACCGTGTAGTCCTGGCCGTCAATGACGAACTGCTCGACCGGCCACGTTCCGAGAATGTCCACAATGCGGAAGCCGGCCCGCCCCAGCAAGTTCGCAAGCGTTGCAGGGGTGAAGTACGCCATGTGGGTCTTATGAACCCACCATTGCCCCGCGCCTGATACGGCAGTAGCGTGCCGCTGGAGTTCGGTGAGTTCGTTGGGTACAGCCAGTAGCAGCGCGCCGCCGCCGTACAGGTGTTCCCGGCACCAGCGCAGGAAGGCCAGCGGATCGGGCAGGTGTTCCAGGAGCCAGAGTGCGGAGATAGCATCAAAATGATCGGGCCGCATCGGAAAAGAAATCGTTTCCCAGGTGCCGTTATAGACATCTCCCGGCCACTCATTTATCTTACGCTCACACGTTACTCTTGCAATCTCTCCCGCCATCGCAGATGGCTCTATTCCGAGCGGCAACCATCCCCGCCGTTGTGCCTCTGCCATGAAGAATCCATACCCGCAACCCACATCCAGCAGCGTCCGCCCCAGCGTCGCCGCTTCCAACAGTTGCAGCCAGTCGCCGTGCCGCATGTCGTGCCAGTCGCGCTCGGCTTCCATGCGTTCTAAGGTTCCGACCTTGTCCACCTGCCAGAAGGTAGACTGGTAATAATCGGCCAGCGCCGCCGCGTCAGGTAGCGTCTCCAGGTGGGCGAAGCCGCACGCCTTGCAATCAATGACTGTCAGGCCGTCGCGGGAGGCGAGTGGGGGGCCGCTATGCATCAGGCTCATTCTGAAACCAACCGGGCGGCACCTCGCCAGTAGTCTGATAAGCATATGCATCGGCAGGGGTAAAGGCAGGAATAACATAGCCCTCCCCGTCCTGATCAGTGTTATCAAGCATGTTGATCAGAAGGTTAAATAACTCCATAGCTTCCGCTCGTTTTAGTAAAGTAAACATGTAAGCTGTGCCGGGCAACTCAGGATCACATGCTATCAATAGCATGCCCTCATCATGGGGCACAAAACGAAAATGTAGCCGCACGTTTTTCAGGTCGTGGGTCATTGGCGAGAGAGACGGGAATTGATCCTGATATGAAAGGTGACTACGATTGCAAGAACTCCATTCAGCAAGACGAAAAGCAAATACGTCTTATTTCCTGAAAGAAGATAAGTTGTTACCGGAATGGCCGTTTCCAGAACGATCAGGGCAAGTACCACATAGCCAACATACACCATAAGACGGGCTTTTCTTTGTGTTTTGTTCACGACAGTTCTCCTCTCTGTAGCAACTCCACAATCCGATCCGCCACTCTCCCTGCACCTTGCCCGTCCACCAGCTTCCGCCCCTTCTCGCCCATGCGCCGCAGCATGCAGGGATCGTCAAGCAGCAGCGTCACCCGCCCCCGCAGGTTGCACGTCTCGAATTGCTCCCATGTCCCGGTATTCCATGCCACGCCGCGCCGCTCCAGTTCCAGCGCGGTGCGCTCGTGATCGGCAGTCCAGTTGGTCAGGAGAACTGGAACGCCAGCCGCCAGGGACTCGTAGGCCGTCATGCCAAGTGCGGCAACGCATAGCGCCGCGCCGTCAAGGAACGGCGCCAGCAACTCCGGGGCAACTACTACGTCTGTCGTCAACGGAACCACAGTGTTTCGGGGAATGTCTGCCGCCGGTCCTATAACGACCACAACCCGTCGCCCGATGCGCGCCAGCGTCTCGATTGCTATACCAGTCAGGCCGTGCGGATCACTCCCGCCCAGGCTCACCACCACATGCCCGCTCTCGTAGTCCGGCTGGCACTCGGCATACTCAGGCCGGATAATCATATTATCCACGCCCGCCATAACCCGATCCCCGTTCACTGGCGGTGGAAGAATGCTCTGCCAGATTTGCAGGTCATATAGGCCGTCAAGCTGCTCGGGCTTGTGAATGCCGTACCCCACGCCGCCGAGAATGACGATCCGGTTGTAGCGGGGCCGCAGGGCTTGCAGGAATTCACGGGACGGGCCGTACTCAACGTCCACAATCAGACAGGGCGGGGTAGTAGGAAAGCGCGTATCTGTGGTCTCTGCGTACAAGATCAGGAAGTTCTCGGCTCTGCCGCCAAACTCCGTTACCCGCTGCCCGGCCTTCTGGATGCGTTCCGCGCCGGGTGTCTTCGCCGGTGTTGCAAAGCTGACGGCAAGGCCGCGCTGCCGTAGGTGCTCAGCCAGTACGAGAGAGCGGATCACATGGCCCATGCCGTGCTCGCGGGTTCCGACGCAGTAGAAGAGTATCGGGGTCATTGGACTGTCCTTGTCTGCTCCAGCACCTGCATCACCGCCAGCCCGTCTCGCAACGTCGCCAGCTTGCCATCTTGCTCCCCGCCTTCCAACCACGCAAGCCATGCCGCAAGCTCGTCCACATACATCCCATCATCCGCCGTCAACTCATACACCCGCTCGCCGACCGCCAGCCACGACTGGCGCGGCCCCCGGTCAATGCGAATGTCGTAACTCGAAGTCAGGCCGCTCACGTGCATGATCCGCCCCAGCATCTGGTGGCCGTCCTGTACCAACTCCACTTCACGCGCCGGCCCCAGCAGGTACAGCGCCAGGTCAACGACGTGGCAGCCGGTCACGCTCAGGACATCCGGGCCGTAGCGGGTGAGCAGGTTTTCCTGTGCATGGAAGGTGATATTGCCGTCCGCGGTCAGGCCGTGCAGGGCGGGGTGGAAACGGTATTGGAAGCCAACGGCGCAGGGAAGGTCTTGCAAAACCATGTATATCATTCCAGCCAGGTTAGAGTATTTTGCTGTCTGCTCAGGAACACACGGGGGCTTCTCAACAAGAAAGGGAATACGCTTCTCGGCCAGAACTTTCATGTGCGCCATGTGCAACCGTCCGGGAGTAGCAACAACGGCCCCGTCTGCGTCCGCGTTTTCCATGATGGCATGTAGCCAGTCTCTATAATTCGCCCCCTTCGCCGGGTTCGGGTCAACCGTCACCAGTTGCGCGTCGGGGCGCAGTGCGCGCAGGTTTTTGTAATGCCTGCTACCTATAGACCCCAACCCAAGACAGAGCAACTTCATTTAGCCTCATCTAGAAATAATGGCAATTGATTCTTGTTAGCCTTTACCGCGTAGTAGGCCCTTGTAATCCGACTCATCTTAGATTTGTATTCCGTACTTCGTGGCGGTAACTTCTTGCCTTTTCTAGTGGCACTCATCTTTGCACGTGTTTCAGGCGATGCCTTTCGTCCTCGCAAGGTTTCGGCAATCTTTTTTCGTACTTCAATTGATTGCGCTGACTTTATCTGACTGATTTTCTTGCGCGTTGCAAGGCTAAGTTTCTTGCCAGTCAATGCACGTGAAAGTTTGTTCCGCGTTTCCTGTGAGCAGTTTAGTTTAATCTGGCGAAGTTTTTCTTTTGTTTCTTGACTATGCTTTCGCCCTGCAAACCCTAACAGGAGTGCCTTCACTTCTGGCGATAACGGCTTTCCGAGTTTTGCCGCACGCATTTTCGCCTTTCCCTCTGGAGTATGTTTTAGACCCAATACTCCATCTCCGCCGCGCGTACCATTTGTCAAGCGGAGACCGTCAGAAGTCAGCTTATCAATCCACCACCGCTCCCGAACTTTCCAGGTATCACTGTCGCATTCCTCAAGAATGACCATTCGCGGTATTTGGCCGATGCCTTTAAGTTTTGCTATCCAGCAACTCTTGTGAGTTTTCCCGCGAAGGTCTCTAACGTGTAGCTGCAAACGCCTGCTTGGATTCACCGACATTCCCACGTAGCGGATCTGGTCCGTAACAGGGTCTACTAAAGCATAAATATAGATTGGCCTTATATCATTCCCGGAAGCCATAGCAAAACGCCCTCCATGTGCTGCCATCGTTATCGAGACGAACGGCGGGACGCAAGTCCACACATGAAGGGCGCTTTGCCCACAATATGAAATTATGACCAACGACAGAAAAGCAAAACGCCCCGGTTCCGCTCGTCTCGATAGCCATATTATACAACATTTGTCGAAACCTTGCGGGCCGCTGCCAGAGTTTCTTCCACATCCGAGAGCGTATGAACGAGAGTCGGGAAGTTTGGCCGATGCACCATGTAGCCAGCGCCGATCATGCGGCTGCAAAACGCCAGCCATTCATCATCGGACGGAAACGCAAACACGGACCGCTCAGGCTGCCCGATGCACTTGATACCCAGGGCATTATAGCCATCCTTCAGCGCCTGCCCGATGCGCCGCAGGTGGCCCGCCTCGCCATATACCGTATCACGGTTTGCCAGCAGCCAGCGGACTGTAGCAGCGGCCACGGCGCACGGTCCCGGTGCGCCTCCGAAAGTCGTGCTATAGAACACGTCCGTTCCGAGCCGTCCAACCATATCAGCACGCCCGATAAGCGCCGACACTCCGCCAGTAGCGCACATGGCTTTCCCGAGACAGATCATGTCCGGCTTCACGCCGTAGTATTCCGCCGTCCCGCCCAACGCCAGCCGGAAGCCGAGCACCACATCATCGAAGATCAGCGGAATATTGTTATGATCACATGCGGCGCGGCAAACTGAAAGCCATAGCCGCGCTGCCTCATCTTCTACGGGCGGTACTTCTACCATCAGGCAGGCGCATTTCTCGGCGCAATAGAAAAGGCGGGAATGAGCTTTCCATTCGGGTTCGGTGCGCGGATCATAACACTCAAAGCGGTAATGCCCCCGCTCGGCATAGCCGGGATACCCGAGGTTGCCAGGCTCGTGTGAAAAATCCGTCTGTGCCCCATGATAGCCCTGAGACGCTATCGGCTCTCGCCCTGTCACAGCCCGCGCAACGCGGACGGCCGCCGCACACGAATCACCGCCATTCTGAAAGAAGCGCACGGCCAGATCGTCGGAAGTCAGCAGGCCGTCAAAGACTGTGCTGAGGGCGTCAGCCAGTGCGTACTCGTGCCCGTGGCCGTATGAGCCGGGAATATTCGAGCCAGCGCTCTCAATAGCTTCTGTCAACGGATACGTGCCATTGAAAGTAAGCAGAGTTCTTTCATCCGGTGCTCCGAACAGCAACCCCGCCTGACCCACGACCCAGGTCAACAGTTCCTTGACTTCCGTATGCCCGTCCGCATACACGAATTCGACATCTTCCCAGACGCCAGTTGCCCTGAGCGTGCGCGCCGAGACCGCGCCAGGGGGCAGGGGGCGTCGGCCTCTGGATTGAGTTGACGCCAGACCTGCAAGAGAAATTTTAGTCACTGACGTTTTTCTCCGGCTGACCGTATGTCTTGTTCCAGAGTGCTACCACATCCTCGTTCGCGCCGCATTCAACATAGCGCCTCTGCCCCTTACAATTGTCGCACTCCATAAAGGCGACCCATCCGCCCGGATACTTTCTGTCGTTCGTAAAAGCTGGTCCGAACGGTTCCTTACCGCAATTACTACATGGTTTCTTCACTGTTTTGCCCACGCTTTCACCCTCCTGACCATGTGCGCGAATTCACCCGGCAACAGGCTATGCTTTCCTTCAGGGTCACTGCGCGCTAATGCCAGATGCTTCTCAACAACCACCGTCCCGAGCCGCGCGGCAAGGGCGCAGTCCAGCCAGCCCGGAGCGCGCGTATGGGACGACCAGCCCCAGCCAGGACCGTGGAGGCTGGCATAACGCGCCATGCGAATTACGTTTATCAGAGACCACGCCATTGATGCAGGGTACTCAGGAATTGCATGTAGTGTGATAACGGGAATTGGCCCCGGATAATGGTTACGCCCGATGTGGGGCAAGGAACGATACAACGGCCTGCCATATTTCTTGCATGCCTGAAGCGTCTGTCGAATCAGAACTGTGTTGGCCCACTCCCGCGCCGCCAGCTTCAGGAAGTCGCAATGCTGCGCCACAAGTTGCACCGCCTCCCCGTCGAATACCGATGCGCCAGCTTTCAGGCCATACCGGTGCGCTTCTTCCACAAACTCAGACAGACGCTCACGCGGAAACTCCCACGCCCGCTTTGCCTCGCGCATGTGCTCAGGATAGATCACATCCGTACGCCAGAGTTGCACTTTGGCATGTGTGGCCCCGGCACCGGCCGCAAAGGCACAGAACAAATCGAAACCCCAATCATGCGCCTGCGGGTTGGAACCAAACTCGGCAATGATCTCAACTGTCATAGCAGCCTCCGCAACTCCTCCACACCCATCCGCTCCGCCGTATCGCTTGCGTACTGCCCGCCGGGGGGCAGGGGGCTACCCGCCCACGGATTATAATTCCAGACGGCACACAATGCGGCGGGCGGCTCCACGACACAGGCCCAGCCGCAGTCTACAGCGCGCCCGGCCTCATCTGTGGATAGCAGCGTCTCGTGCTGCTTTTCGCCCGGCCGCGTCCCATTCGTGCGCCAGCCGCTCACCGCAAAGATGTCCGCCAGATCGCCCAGCCGCCACGCCCTGAGCTTCGGGACGAAAATCTCTCCGCCGTGCATCTGGCGCAGAGCCTGCCAGCAAAAGGCCGTCCACTCGTCCATCGGCAGATGGAAGCGCGTCATGTCGGGATCGGTCACGGTGAGCGGCTTCCCTTCCAGCCGCTGCATCCGCCAGCGAACAGACACCGAGCCGCGTGAGCCCCAGACGTTCCCCCCGCGCGCCACGGCAAAGCGCGAGCCGCGATGCAGGCCGGCGGCATTGGCCTGCACAAACAGGCTCTCTGCCACGGCCTTGGTCTTGCCGTACAGATTGATCGGATGAATGGCCTTGTCCGTGGATACCAGCAGACAGCGGGACACCCCGGTGTCAAGCGCAGCCCGGATCACATTGGCCGATCCCTGGCAGTTGGTCTTGTAGAATTCGTCAGCCTGCTCTTCGCCGATGTGAATATGCTTGAGCGCCGCCGCATGGACAACCGCCGTCACGCCGTCAAACGCCAGCCCCAGCCGCCCCGGATCGCGCACATCGCCCAGCAGGTACGTCATGCGCGGCCCCGGCGGGAAGCGCGCGGCCATCGTCTCCTGGCGATCCTCGTCGCGGGAGAGAATGCGGACCCGGACGGTTGTGCGCTCGAGCAGGTAGCGGGTGAGCGCCTGGCCGAATGAGCCGGTGCCGCCGGTGATGCAGATGACTTCAGGTTGCGGGGATAGCCCGGCGTAAACTAGCAGAAATTCAGGTAGTGGAGTTTTGATTGTCGCCGTCCTGAATGACAGCCCCCATCGCGGGGTCAGTGGTTGCTATGTTGACGGATAGGCCAGCCGCACGGAAGAGTTGAACGGCAGCGGGATCGCGGGCAATATCAGCGTGGGTCAGGCCGAGCTCGGCCATGCGGTGCAATAGTGCTTCGCTGGCGTCGTGGGTGACAGTCTGCGCCAGTTTGCCCTCGGCGCGGTCCATCAGGGAGTTAAGCATAGATGAGCTTGGTTCAAATAGAAGCGCAAGATACGAGCGAATCACGACCGCTTCTTTCAGCGTCACCCGTCCTACCTTGCGGAGTTCGGCCCGATACGTCTCAAAGTAGTCTGCAAGCTCAAGGCCGGTCAGGTCGCCAACCTTCCCGATCAACTCAGCCCATGACTCACCCCGTTTCACCCCGCCTTTCGGATTTCCAGATTGGCCGTGCTGCCACGGCTTCAGGTTTGCAATGCGGCCCTTATTTCCACTGCGCCCGTCTGTGCCAGCAGTGGATTTTTTCCTGCTTGCAGTTGCTTTCGGCTTGCCGTTCTTGCGTGTCATATCAGAACAGGATAGTTTTTCTTATCGAAAGCAGACAAAAGAGCCGTCACAATTCAGCCTGAAAAGCGAGAGAAGTGGTAAAAATTGTGTTTGCTCTAAGTTTCCTTATCATAAGCAGACGCTACCACGCCCTGCCCTCTCAATGCAGACCCAGCGGGTTACGCTCGGAATACTGAAGGTACAGGTTCCCGGTTCCTGCTGGCCGCTGTCCTCCGGCATAATCACACTTCACCTGTACGTCGTGCTTACCGTTCGCCTGTATATCTTTGCCCGCGATCTGGTTTTCCTTTCCTTCGATAACGGAAGGCGCAACCGGCAGAGTGATAAGGCCCCGGTGCATCATGCTCTGCGCCACTTGCATGGCCTTGTGTCCTCTGGCAGACGTTGGCTCACGGACGGAGCATGGAAACTCTGCCAGTATCTCAGCCGGGACAGGAATGCGACGGCAGCCCCGTATAGCAATCGGCGGCACCAGATAGCCCATCGCCGTAGCCCCGTTGACTCCCGTCTGGTAAGCGGGTCTTTTCGGGTACAGCCCGGTATCGCAGGCCTGTTTCGCAGCGCGGGTCTCGAATAGATACACAGCACCTTCCAGAAAACAAACATGAATGCGGAAGTCACTCTGCTCTGTTTGAATGCCGTACTCAACCAGCCTGATTCCCCCAGGCGTCCCATCCATTCCTTTGACCTCTTGCGAACAGTTCCATGTAACGGCAACCCGGATACAGCTTCTCAATCAGGTCGTACACTTCATCGGGTTTCCGGCTGTGCTCACGCAATGGAGCCATGATGACCGATCCGATGGGCGGTGAGATATGTTGTTCGAGCGGCGTAAAGCTCCCCCGCGTCCCCAGCAACAGCAACTCGTGCCGGCCCCTGACATAGAATCCAGTCCCCCGCTGGCGGTGTTCTGTCTTGGCCCACACAAGGTTAGTCTTGTATTCAAAGTCCCACGCTTCCATGAGTTCAAGTGCCTCATTCAAAAATGGGTTAGTGCTCCATAGAAAGAGAACTGCATCGGCAGCAACAGTCAGGTTAATCTCTTTCGGGAGCTTCACCAATTCAGCAAGTGCCATACCGGAATAATGCAGTGAAGCAGGACCCCAGGACTCATTCTGGTTGTCGTACGCCCATGGCGGATCGGCATAGATAACGTTGTAGGCCGTGACCCCGGCAAGTGCCGCCGCATCCCGGCGAATGCCGTTCTGGTGGTCACGCACTGCCTGGCGTAGTTCGCGCGTATGCCAGTCATTCTCAACAGCCTCACCCAACAACCGATCCCGCTCTGGCGGTTCAAGAGCAGCCACTATCCGGTGGTGTACCCAGGAAAGATTGTCGGAGCGCTCCGACAATTCAAACCTTGCCGCTACCCACTTGTAATCCCGGAGCGTGCCGTATTCCCGCTCCGGCCACAGCGCCAGTGCCTGGCTGTACTCCTCACCGTATGCCCGCTCCCCGTAGTTAAGCCAGTCCCCGATGACCCACTGGATAGCACTCTCAACCCGACGCAACCCCTGACCGTATGCGTGCCACAACTCATAGTCAACCGGGCCTTTCCCGTTCTCCACCACAAGGCCGGTCGGTGTGGCAATGAATGGCCCCGAACTGATAGCCGGTATCTGTAAGGACAGATCAGACACTATTCCCCGATCCGGACCGCCACCCGTCCGCCCGGCTCCACGTCGCCCCACTCCACGGTATCGAGCACGAAGCGGGAGTCGTTGACGCCCAGCGCATCGGCCACGCCATCAAGTAACGACTTGCAACTACTGATAGCGTTATCCTGGTCCCTGCGCCTTGCGTCCGGCGGGTGCATGGTGATCTTCAGTCCGTGACTGGCCGGCACCTGCGCCCGGTCACCAAGTGCCACCAGTGTGAGTATCTTTGCAGTAGTGCGAGCCGTCTTGACCACCTTCGAGCGTCTGCGCCAGTGCGCCCGGCTGTTGGGATTGAGAACCTTGTCCGGCCAAGGAAGATTAACAATCATCACCGCACCCGCCAGCTCCGCGGCAGGTCGTCGTCTGCCCCCTGCCCCGCGCCGTCCGGCTTATCGGGCCGCGTGTCGCGTTCACTGGCCCCCTGCTTTACCTCCAGACGCGAGCGACCGGCGTCGCTCCGGTTATGTATCGCAACCTTCGCCTGTTCGAGCGCATCCACCGCAACCTGTATAAACTCTCGCACGCTGCGGGGCATCTCGTGAGACAGCAGCAGGCGCATACCCAGCGCCTCTTCAACCCGGAGCAGGATCACGCCTGCCGACTGCGGCCACGGCAGCGCGGCGAACGGCTCGTCGAGAGCGGCTTCCAGTTCAATCAGCTCTGACGAAGCCATGTTGCGGTTCTTCCGGGGTAACTGTCATGCGTAGACCACCTTTGCCGCCATGGTGACTGACCATCGGTTCTCCATCGCAGATAACGATGTGCTCGAAGGGTTCCCACTGGATCAGAATACGATGGGCGCACTGAAAGCATTGCCAGAGTTCATAGCCGTCGCTGCCAGTGGATTCGAGTCCCATAGTGTGTGTGCCAGGTGAAGGTAGCATAGACGGTAAGGGCAAGGATGACTATAGTGCTGTGCATGGTGGAAAACAAAACGCCCGGTCCACAGGGACCGGGCGCTCACTCCGACTCAAGCAGTGCGTATGAAGTTGTGCTTATGGTATCACGTCTTCGCCGAGTCTGTCAATGCACGCCGCTGGTTACGCAGCTCGAGCAGCTCCTCTATTGCATCCTGCCCCGCGTGCCAGGTGCGCCGCCGTTTGCAGGCCGAACACTTCACGACGCCCAGCCCGGTAAGAATGACGCTCACATCATCCGGGCAATCCGCATTCCGATACACCAACAACCGCCGCACCCCGTCTATCAGAGAGACGTGGCCCAGCGTGTGTTCGTTTTTGCAACACCAGTCCACTCCCCGATCTACCTGTCCACCTCTGACCATTCATGCTCCTCGCACCGTCCCCGCCCCAGGGGGATAAGGCCGGCCTCCTCTCCGGCGCTAGCGTGGCTGATAGCAAAACACCAGCGGGGGATACTGACCCGCTGGTGCTGCTACTGACAGAGCCTGTATGCTACTGGTGCCACGATCACCACTTCACGACTCCCGGTTCGCTCCGCCTGTCCCCCGGTCAGGCCCCGTCTCGAAGCGCAGTCACCTGACTGCGGTTTGAGAATAAGAGGGGCCTGGTTGCCTCACTGATACATCCCCCTGCCCTCAGGTAGTTTCGGTGGAAACGACGGCCTGACAGTACGTACAATGCTCACCGTCCATTTCGGACAACATGCGCAGATGCTTGCACGTCCGACAGAATAGTATCCCCTCGGGCAGTTCGAGAACGATTGACACTCCGGCGACGTGTACTGTCACCGGCCCCCACCGCTGCCTTACCCGCTTGAGAGAGTTTTCGAGAATTGACAGTACCTCCCGTTCGGTGAGCTTTGCGTCGCCGGTCTGACCGCTTGATGCACGCTGCCCGCCTTGCTTCACCGCCGGGGATACTGTCAAAGGTTCCCCCGTAGTAGCGGCGCTTCTTGCCGTTTGTGGTTCTGCGTTCGCAATACTGCCAGTACCGTTTGACTGTGCCATTTTTTAATCTCCTCGGCCAGCACTCAATTCTAAGGTCAATCTCCGGGTCTGACAGTACATCCCCCTGCCCTGACAGTACGTCTCTGAGCGGCGTGCTGTCAACTCTGGCCCACTCAGACGTACTGTCAGGCGTACTGTCACCGGCCCCTGCTGCCCCGTCTACCGGGGCGGCGTAGGGTTTGGGCCGGCGGGCACTTCGGCGGCGTAGGTCGTAGTCGCCTTGTATCCGTTGGGGCTCTGGCGCGCACCGCTGACCTTAGCGGCGATGTTCCGAGTCGTGGCCTGAGCGCCCTCGCGGATAATCTTCTGGACTTCTACGTCCTCGCGGGCAGTCTTTTGCTCGGCAACATAGTCGTCAATCGCATCCGCTTCTGTTTCGATTTCGGCATGGACCAACTTATTGGATGGGTCAAGATTGAACATCATACCCCACCCCAGGACTGCCAGCATGGGACTTGCCGGGGCAATCCCCTGCCACCAGTACAGGCCGAAGTCCTGCCCTGTGGCAATGTTGAAAGCCAGAATGGAATTCAGGGCGAGAACGAAAATATCCGCAAGCCAGAATATCCATCCGCCCACGCTCTGATAACCCGGCGCAAACCAGAAGTGCATTGCAACCGGGAGCGCCAGCGCAGACATGGCGGTCGTGACTGCGCCAACGATCGCCAGCAGTCCGAGAATGCCGACCGGAAACACATCCTGCATGATGACGATGAACATCACGTCACCAAAGATCACGGCCGCGGCGTAGGCCAGCGCCCCGACCAGCATTGCCAGTCCTTTGATTGCCTTCATGTTACGGGAAGTAGTACGCATGTTTGCCTCCAGACTAAGTTAGTCTCGCTATACTAACTCAGGCTGGTAGTTCTGTCAAGTCAGTCCAGGTATACTAGCGTTTGTTTAATGGTATTATCTGGATATGGCTAAAAAGAAGCGGGCGCCGGGATCAAAAACCCGGACATGGCAAATCCCGGTAGAACCAGACCTTGACGAGAACGCCAAAAAATACGCAAGGGAGCATGGCTTCAGTCTGTCAGCCATTATCCGCGCCATTGCCCGTGTCTGGTTTGACCCGCACGACCCGCGCCCCTTGCCGCCAAATATCGAGCGAGAGACAAAGCGACCACCCCGCAAGAAATAAGGAGCACACATGGACGGGCTATATGTAGTTTTGAAAGTTATTGTGATTCTGGCAATCGCCTGGTTCTTCAGGAGAACCGTCCGCCTCGGGGACGGGGCAGTCAAGATTATTCTGATCGTCCTTGTCCTGGTTGTATGGGGTTTACCCGTCCTGGCGTGGCTCGGTTTCTTCAAATGAGCACCAGCGTCCCGCCCGCAGCCCCCGCAGCCGCCCCCCGTCAAGCGTCCCTCGCCGGGCCGCGCGCGAGTACCAGGATGACGGCCTGCGTGCGGTCGCGCACATCGAGTTTTGAGAGAACCGCGTTCATGTGGTTTCTGACGGTCCGCCAGGCGATGTGCAGATCCGCCGCAATTTCCCGGTTGGACAGTCCACGACAGGCCAGTGATAGCACCTGCGTCTCTCTGGCAGTGAGCGGTATTCCGGCCCATCCATCCCGACAGGCCCGTGGTGGGTTGGTCATTGTCAGCGCCCTCCGCCCCCGCAGGGCAGGGCCGTCTCTCCGGCTGTCACTCTTCCAGACTTCGACTCGGTGCTGGATACCTGCCATGTAGCGACCGCGGCCGCCATTATGGCTCGTTGCAAAAGGGGTAAGTTACCCTAACGGTTTGCTACTCCCCGGCGGCGGGCGCTTCGGCCACTATAGTCCCGGATGGTTCTGCCGGGAGCAGCGCGCGGGCCTGGCGGGCGGCGGCGCAATAGTCTTGTAACATAATCGCCGTAGAAAGCCAACCGGACTTCTCCAACACCAGAGCATGACGCTCCGCGTCCTCCAGCGGTACTGCGTCTGTCATCTTCCGCAGCGCCTTCTCCAGTTCCGCGATCCGTTTGTCCCGCCAGTCAACCTGGTCGGCTACAGTCGGGTACACCGTTTTGTTCATTTGCTCATCTGTCATTTGTCATTCCTTCCGCCTGTGCTTTTCGGGTTTAATCTTGACCGATCCGCTGAGCGTTATTCTGGCCCCTTCTGTCTCGTAGGTCAGGGCACAAGCAAGACACTTTGGGCAATGCCATAGCAACCCGAGCGTCGCGTCCACATTCCCCCTGTGTCTGCAACGGCGACAGCAATAGCTGAAAATGTCACCTTTCATTGCGTTTTATCCTTTCCGCCTTCCCCTGCGCCTGCCCGCCCGCGCGTGCAATGGCCGCCTCGACCGCCTGTATAAACGTCTCTTCATTCGCGGCTTCGCCTGCTGCAATCACGCCGTCAAAGGGTGTCATCAGGCCTGCCAGCCAGCCATTGAACCATACGGCGATGTGATAAGGTTCGAGGATGACAGACATGCAACCGGGAGGTGCGACCGAATGATTTTCTTTATGACCATTGATAGCCACAATCCAGGCGTCGTCTATCTCGCAGACCCATGCGCCGGGGCGTTTGTTGACTGGCGCATCCCCGAGCGCAATAGCAAGCCGGGCTACTGCACCCGGCGCCTCTGCCAGTGTCAATTCCTGATCGTTCATAGTCCCTCCGTCACCTGCCCGCCGGCGCCGTTGCTCACGGCCGCGGGCGCCGGGACCGGGGCGGTTGTCACGCTTCCCCCTGCATACGCATCACAAGAAACTTCCACTCAGGAGGTACGTCCTCAAGATTATCCTCTGCAATGTCATGAAGATACAAGTGGCAACCCCGACAGAGAACAATCAAGTCGTCTGCATCCTCCCATCCCCTCCGCTCGTAGGTGAAGTGGTGAATATCTAGAAGACCAGGATTGCCACAGGCTTTGCAGAGATAGCCAGCACGCATGCGTTTTATTTTCCTGATCTGCTGCCATTCTTCTGTCTGCAAGTATTCAGCGTAAGGCATGGCCGCCAGTTCGCGCTCGCGCTTCCGATCCCGCTGCCTTATTTCGGAGGCAGGGCAGTAGCCGAAATACCATTGCTTCCAAGTGTCAAGCACGGACTCTAATACTTCGCTGGCAGGTCTGAGCGTGCTCATTGTTGCCCTGTCCATTCCGCAAAGCGCGCGCTTCTCTCGACAAAGGCCAGCCGAACAGCCTCCCCGCGTGGCCCGTCGTGGTTCTTGCGGATAATGATAAAAGCCTCCTGTGGCCGATCCTTTGGCGGCTGCTTATCCAGCGGCGCATAGTAGCCGGGCCGGTGCAACATCCATACCTGGCGCGCGTCCTGCTCAAGGTGTCCGCTGTCCCTCAGGTCCGGGAGATCCGGTGCTTTGTCCTCGCGCCCGGTAACAGCGCGCGAGAGCTGGCATAGCGATAGAACCGCGCAATCCATCTCACGCGCCAGCCTTGCCAGTCCCTTCATGCTGTTTCCAATCTTCATAACGGTATTCTCTTCGCGTCCTCCGGCGTGGGCGATGTAGCCGATATGATCTACAATCACCACGTCAAGGCCTCCGAGTATGCGCTGCATCTCGCGGGCCTCGCGCGCAATCTCTGCAACGCTCAGGCCGGGTACATCGCAGATGCGAATGGGAAGGGAACGGATACTCGCCATGTAATAGGCCATTGCGGGCAGGTCGCCATCCCGGGCGGCGTACTTATCGGCGTTCATTTCTGCCAGCATGATCCGACCGGGAACATCCCGCGCATTCATCTCCAGACTGAAAATACCGATCTTCATTCCTGCCCCTGCCTGCTTCTCTGCCATCTGGAAAGCCAGCGCTGACTTGCCCATGCTCGGACGCCCGGCCAGCAGTGCCACTTCTCCGCGTTTCAGTCCGTGGGTATGGCGGTCAAGCTGTGGATAGCCGGTCGTGATCCCCGGTATCTTCCCGGTCGTAATCCAGCCCGCCACCGCGCTCAGCCATTCCAGTCCGGCCTCGCCGATGGACACACTGGCCCCCCTCCCCGGCAGCACTCTATCCAGACCCGCAGCAGCGCCTGCCAGAACATCGGTCAGATTGCCATTGGCCTGGTAAATGTCTTTTGCTGTCCGGTTCATGAGCGCAATGGCCCGGCGCTTTGCCGACTCTCCCATGACGATCCGGGCGTAGGCATCCGCATGGAGCGAAGTCGGCACACCGATAATGAGCGAAGTCAGATAGGCCGGGCCGCCTGCCTCTACCAGGCGGTGATGCAACTCAAGTTCCTCCTGTATGGTCAAGAAGTCAATCGGCATCCCCCTGTCCTGGAGGCCGGAGAATGCCTCCCATATCCAACCATTCTTGTGGATATAGAAATCTTCCGGCCTTACATACGCCACCTCGGACCATACTTCCAGCCCGCCGATCAGGACGCTGCCAATCAGATCCTCTTCGGCTTCTACGTTGGCAAGCTGAGGTACCAGTGATTGAATTATTTCGGTGTTCATTTTTCATTCCTCCACAACGCGGTAGGAAAGGTTGCCATCGTCAGATACAAACGCCTGCGGCCAGTTCTCGCGTATATCTTTCAAGCTCGGCGCTTGCCCCTTCTGGCCGCGCCAGTCGTTCTGCCGCCACCACTGCGCGAAACGGTGAACATCGTCTGCCGTGGGCTGCCATTCCACCGCCATGTATTCCACAAATGCGCGCGCGGTTTTTGTGTTCCAGGTCGGGCGAATGTGAAACTCAAACTCGATAGCGCCAGTGAAACCGTTGTGCATGGCTATTCCAGAAGCAAGCGCCTTGCTGATACGGTCTTTGTATTTCTCGACGGTCAGGGGTTCGGGCGCGGATGCGCCCATGCCTGAATCTTTTAAACCTGAGCTATATGTAGGGGTTACATTTTTGATGTCACCCTCGGGTTCCATCTTCTTGTAACCCTTCTTCTTTGGGGTTCCATTTTTTGGGAACCCTTCTTCGCCGGGGATATTCAGGACTTCATCGCCGTAAGTGCGCGGGTCAACCCACTTATGGATAATGATCTCTTGGTAGTCGTGGTGCTGGATGCAGGTGATATATTCAAGCTCGCAAAGCTCCCGGCGCTGTTGCCTGAGCGTCCTGATCTCCATGCCCATTTCTGCGGCCACGAGGGTATCCCGCCACCTGTCAACCTTTCCCGTTGTCCAGTCGGCCTTATCAGTCATGTGCATAAAGAGCCAGATGCGGTTGCCCATCGCCTCCCGATGCTTGGGATCCTGGCTCAGGCCGATCTTGATCTTGATCCAGTTTTTCTTACTCACATTCCCTTACCCTTCTTCCTCCTGCTAATCCCCCGGTTAAACCAGAACGCCGCCATCCTACAGACTGCGTTCGCCTTCGACTTTGGTCTAGGAAGTCGGGACGCTTCGCAGCCGCAGAATGGCGGCGCATTGGTGGCGAAAAACAAAACGCCCCGGACTTCCTAGACCGTTGTTAATCATACCACACATCCCGCCCCGCCGTCAACTCACACCTGCCCCGGTGTCCTTCATCCGCCAGCGCAGCCAGCGCCCGAAGCCGAGGCCGGCCAGCAGGGAAGCCGCCAGCCAGAGAGCGCAGAGCAGGGACAGCCAGTCAGGAGTGGTCATCATGGCGCCCACTCCCCGCTTATCGCCCACCAGTGCCGCCTTTCCCGTTCCCACAGTTCGCGCAGGAAGTCGGGCCCTGCATTGGCGCGGATGCTGGCGGCGGCGCTGGCCGGGTCAGTCAGGCTGATAGCGATGCGCCGGCGGCGGGGCTGGCGGGCCTGCTTGCGGGCAATCAGCACGGCGACGGCGGGCGTGATCTCCTGGCGCGCATGCGCCACATTCCAGGCATGCGCGCCAGACTTCAGGCGGTAACGTTTTGCCAGTTTTCTCCAGCTTTTCAGCCGCTTATGCTCTCCGAGCAGAAAAGCCGGGCCGTTCCCGTTCAAGCTATAAGTCATGTTTCGCATTTACAGTTTGTAAAACGGCTGCTGGATACCATAGCGGGCATTCTGGAAGTCATAGCGCCATCCCGATAGTCGTGCCCGCCAGCCGCTTCCGGGCATGGTCCCGCAGGTACAGATAGCTCAGGTCAAAGCCGATCCCCGCGCGCCCCAGCTCCACGGCTACGGCTACGGTTGTACCGCTGCCGCAGAAGGGATCGAGGACGATGCACTTGCCTTCGCCTTGGTCATCGGTGTGGGTGCAGGTAGGCTGCCAGCCGATTGTACGGGGTGGTGTCCACGTGTTGGCTGGTCCTTTCCCGCCCTGTCGCAACCCATATTCAACCCTGTCTCTTGAGTGGTCGTGATAACTTCCAACAAACGTACGCTCTAGTTCCCGCTCCCACGGCGCTTGACAAACCCCACACGCGCGCGGGCTCGTGGCCGCCAGAATGCAGCGGCGAGGAAGCGCTGGAGGAAACGTGGCATAGTGGGCGTCGGCGTATGGCTGAGTGGGGAGGCTCCAGACGGTACGGAGGTTGCGGCTTTGCCCGTTCCCCCATTCTGTTCCGTCCCGGCCGTTACGGCCCGGGCCGAACATCGGCCGGGGTGAGACTGCCTGCAAGCCGGGGTCTTTGTTAGAATGCCGTCCCCATGAAGCCGGGTCACTCTCAAGTTTTTCTTTCACCGCCTCTGCATCCCAATAGTACCGCGCCGCCTTCGTAAACATCCAGACCGTCTCATAGTCCACCGTGGGCCGGTCACGCACACTCTCCGGCATACAGTTCGGCTTGTGCCAAATAACTCGACTTCTGACATACCACCCCGGTTCAACTTTTATCTTTGGCTCCTTCATCCAATCGGGCAAGTCAATGCTCTCGTGATGATTGAGAGCTTGAATCAAGGCACGACAATAAATCTGCTTTTCTACTGCTTCAGCAGGAATTCGCACACCCTTCTTAGTATGATAACTTTCACGAATCGCTTGATGGTTCCATGCGATAACTGCTTGCTTTCTTTTTACTAGCAGGTATGGATATATCTCCGCAATGATGTCTGCTGCTTCCCTTCCAGTAATCCGCCAGTGATATGATCCCCGCTGGCCTCCTTTAGAGGGTGGATTTTGTAAGGGACTTGTCTTTCCATAACCTGTAATAGCAACCGATTTTGTAAGTGGCTCCAGGTCACACATCCTGATTTGAAGGAATGGGGGAAAAGAATCTCCTGAGCCATGTGGCGATGTGGTACGCGATATACCTATACAGCCTTCGCCGTCTGTCAGTGCGGCTAGCCATGCCCTGTCTATTCGGTCTTTCATTCGTACATGTTCTATTGGCTCCTGAGCCAGCAGGCCAACGCGCTCGGGGATGAGCATGAGGTCTTTGGGTTTGAGGCCAGTCTTGCGTTTCATTCGCCCTACAGGTTCCCCGTGCAGGCCGGCGGCGTGTTTCCCGCCGGTCGTTCCGCCCCACTTCTCATCATTGGCGTAGCTGTCTCCGATGTTCCAGAAGCACACCCCATCCGGCCGTAGCACCCGCCAGCATTCCGCAAGCGCCAGCCGGGTAGCGGCCAGGTACTCGTCTACCGTGCGCTCGAGGCCCATCTGACCGGGGATGCCATAGTCACGCAGGCCGAAGTCAATAAGGCGGCGAAGTCACGATACATTGAACCGTGTTCGCCGCCAAAGGAATGAAAGCTGCGTTTGCCTGAGCTAGCATTCAACCTCCTTTCATGATATAATACCTAAAACCACCATAGAGGGCTTTAGATGAAACAAACGGATATTGCTTATATTGCCGGGCTGATGGACGGGGAGGGATGTATCAGGATCAAGAAGGAAAAGGCTTATGCCTGTCAGGACCGAAAGACACCCGGGTATCATGCTTCTGTACAAATCAAGATGGTTGAAGAGGGCGCCATTCGATTTGTCAGGGATATGCTTGGCGGGTGGTACTACAGGCAAAAGTCCAGCGTGAAGAATGGTAGGCCGCTTTACTGCTGGCAGTCTTCTGACCGGCAGGCCGAAACGATTTTGAAAACCATCCTTCCCTATCTTCGCGTCAAACATGATCAAGCCGATCTGGTTCTGAAACTAAGAACATTACAATCCAACAGCAAGAAACATCGCACGAAAGTAACCGGCTACAGGGATTTTCCTGATCGGTTTGGAACGGTACGCCGTGTGGCAAACTACTCCCTTTCCGATCAGTATGTTGCCCAATGCGAAACATTGTTTCTCCAGTGCAAAGAGTTCAACCGCGTTGGTATTAGATAGCACCGTCCCCGCCGCTGGCATTGGCAGCGCCGTGACGTTCGCCTGCGCCAGAACGCTCATGCCGAAACCGGCTCCGGCGGATGGTTCTCAGCGTCCAGACATATCAACCAGCCGGCGTTGCCGTCACAGATGGGGCAGGCCTCTACATCGCCGGGGTCGTACCAGAGTGGATCGTCCTCGTACAGGTCTATCCACCCATCGTCACAGCCAACCTGCGTGCATCTTTCCCAGAACATATCTGATCCGCAGACGGGGCAGCCTGGCTCCAGTTCCATATCGCTCACCCCGCTGCATCCTTCCGAGCTATCACCACCGCCACCGGCGCGGCGTCCGGCCCCCGCCCGTTGCGCGCCCGCCAGACAAACCGCGCGGCTCTGCAAAATGCGAAGTCGGGAGAGTGAAAGAAGAGGACCATAGCTTCGGCTGCCTGGATTTCCGAGAGGCCATGCCGCTTCATAAGTTTCAGAAGGCTTATGTATTGTCTGCGCTCTGTACTGATTGACATTTATGCCTGCCATTCGCGCTCACCGCTTCCACCCGCCGCAGCCAGTGCCATCTTTCGTACAGCCCCCTGAGCGTCCGGTGACGGGTCGAGAGCACCGGCCCCGGCATGTCCGCAATATATACCTGATGGACTGGCAGGCCGACGCGGGCGATGAGCACCAGCGCCCGGCGGCTGTCTTCATTGTCGTCAAGGTACAACTGGCTGACACCGTGCGGCTTGCGCGTCACGTCCCAGTCCTTCGGGTCGCCCACGTCGGGTGCGGGCAGCAAGGAGTGCCCGTAGCGGGTCTTGTGGCGGCGTCTCATCATGTACTCCAGACAAACCCGTTATGCCCGCCGTTCTTGCCCTTGCCGCAGTTCTCCTTCTTGCTCACTATAGTGCTGTGCATCGCCGGTACCAGTGCTGCCGGTCGTGGTATTCCACGAAGGCGGCGATGCGCGGCTGGATATTCCGCTGCCACTGCCGGCGGCGGCGGCGCTGCCAGATGGCGGCTAGCGCGAAGGCCAGAAGGACAAGAGCTAACTCAGTCATTGCGATTCCTTTCGGTCCCCGCTCATTCAGGTTGGGTTATTCCTTGTTCCGGGCGGTGCGCAGGGCACCTATAGCGTCAACAATCTTGTGCATCAATACCCATGCTTCTGTTTCCCATGCTTCCACTTTCATCCACTCTCCAGGATCGGATTCAATGTAGTCGCTCAACTCTTCCGCCGCCCGCAGCACATCCGCAGCGGCGACGGCGGCGGGGAAAGCGGCGAGGGCGGAGAACATCGAGGCGCAATCTTTGTCGCTCTCCTCCCAGTTACCATCGGAGCGGAAGCGTTCAATGGCCGCTACCAGCAGCCCCGCCTGCGCTTCCGCCTGCTCTGCGCGGCCCAGGGCGGCGTCACGTTCTATGCAAGAGTCGCTCAATTGCAACGCAGTCGTTCCTGACTGTGCTCGCCAGGCAACAGCCTCCCGCTCCGCCTGGTCTTTAGCGGCAAGGGCGGCGGCGAGTTCGTTGTCATCTTCTGCCTCAATGAATCCGACAGAAGGCTGTCCCCATTCAGGTTGCCAGCGAAGGGCATAAACGCCCAGGAATTGAACTGGCACGCCCTCTGATAATTCAACTCGTATGTATTTCATCGTCTCACTCCTTGACTCGCCGGGCGGCGCGCAGGGCGTCTACTCGTAGGTATAGCCTGTTCATCAATTTGTGGAACACTTCGGTTTCGTGAGGCTCATCACCTTCACCGCGCAACTCTTCCGCCGCCCGCAGCACACTGGCAGCGGCGACGGCGGCGGGGGAAGCGGCGAGGGCGGCTGTGCTCTTTTGCCAGGCGTCCTCACGTAGAGAATCGAACGAACCAGCATCCGTTGGGGGAGGCCCAATCCACTTCATCTGTGCTTCCACTGCCCCTGCCAGCGCCGCCGCCCGCGCTTCCGCCTGCTGCTTTGACTTCACCAGTTCTTTCAAGTCCCTTTCCAGCCAGCCCCATCCGGCCTTGCGGTATCCTTCCTGCGGTGTCGGGATACCTGCTTGAGCTATCAGGCCGATGAGCGTAAGGTCAACGTCTCGCAGTTCCGCTTCCGCCTGCTGCTGCGCGGCGAGGGCGGCATCAAGCTCGGCCTGTAGATCGGCTATGTGTTCCTCCCACTCTGCGATAAGATCGGGATCACCCTCTTGATATGGCATCGTCTCATTCCCTTCTACCGGGCGCCGCTCCCCCGGCACCCTTCGCGCCCTGGTGGACGTGAGCCCGCCGCCTGCTGCGCGAAGAGTGCCGGGTCGTGAGCCGCACCCCGGTCTATTCGCTCATGCCAATGAAGAAATGCATCGGCAGCACCGTCCGGCTTGTTCTCACCCGCAGCCCCGCCAGCGTTTCCGGCACGTCGGGCGTCGCCGGGTTGACCCAGACCGTGTCGGCCTGGAAGTTCTCGGCGCGGGCGTAGTACACCAGTGCCCGACGTACTTTCTCGTCGAGGGTGCGCTTCTTATCGTCATCGAACCAGAGGCGGCCTGTGTTCATGCTGCTTCCCTGTCGGCCAGAATATCCACGGCTTCCCCGTAGGCTTCCACCATCGGGCCGTAGAGGAGATCACCGGCCTTGTCCACCTGATAGACTTCCTTGAGCTTTGTCTTAAACTGGGCCAATGCCGTTGCTGCTTTCCTGATAGCAAGGATTGCCGGGCCGTCAAACTTCAGGTCAGGGTGAGCGTCAGCCGGGGTCGTTATGCCGCGCCAGGGCAGCAGGACATGGCCGTCAGGAATGTCAGGCATTTCGGCCAGGGCCACCCGTGCCATTTCGGTATCCACGTCCGGGTGTGCCTGCGGCTCTTCTTCCTCTTTGCCAGCCTCGACCACGTCCTCATCCCACTCGGGGCCCTCTACAGATTGCGTATGCGGCGCTTCGATCTGCGGGAGCTCCAGACCGTTGCCGGGCAGGGCGGAGCGTTTCAATTCCAGCAGTCCGGCTTTCACCCATTTGGGATCGGCCTCAATGCTCAGCAGCCACTTCTTGCGCCGCGCGCGCTTGCCGTTCTCGCCTGAGGGCGTGCTGATCTCCATTGGACGCCGCCGTAGCTTGAGCGGAATGCCAGCTAGACGACCGCCGTTCAGGGCATATAGACCGGCAAGCTGGCTGGAGAGAAAGATGCAGTCATGGATGCTTGTCGTGTGCACGGTCAGGAAGGCAAGCCGCTGAAGTTCGGGGATCAGGACCTTAAGGCGACCAACGGGCCGACAGTACACTTGCTCGATCTTGCCCTTTGAGTTCGTGTATGACGTGACGGGGATCCTTCCGTTACACTTTTTCTCTGGCACTCCACCTATCACCAGCTTTTCGCCAGTTGCGTGGTCAATCTCATACTGGATATATTCGCCGTTGCATCGGTGCAGCATTGCTCCCGCAAGGTATGCCTCCCGCCATGCGTCGAAGTTCCTGTCCACTTCATTGAACGGCAGCAGGATATTCAACTCGTCGGGTGTCTCGCCATACTTCGCCGCGAACACTGCCGCGCTTGCCGCCTCGCGCTCATCGAACTCGACCCGGAAGTAGGTCAGGTCTTTTCCGGGCTGCCGCTCACCCTTCGGCGCACCCTTGCGGATTGCGCCGATCTCTGGAAAGCTGGCTGGCCGGTCTGTAATGCCTTTGATGCTCATTGCTCAGTCCTCCCCGAATAAGGCCGCTATTGCAGCCTTCCGGTCTATCTTGCGTTTCAGCGCAAGCTCAGGATAATTAACGGCGACAATTGC
>Ga0184633_10000015_pt1 | contig 50224 bp, 67 predicted proteins | sample PLM31_170_b1_FD_133156 | JGI IMG/M metagenome (GOLD analysis project Ga0184633, IMG submission 133156) | Groundwater sediment microbial communities from an aquifer in East River, Colorado, USA - PLM3-1_170_b1 | ecosystem: Environmental > Terrestrial > Soil > Riparian zone | place: USA: East...
CATGTACTCGCTTTCCTGCCCTGTCCGGCGGCAGACAGCATGGTCGTGATGGATGGTATCAACAGTGCCTTCAACTTCGTGCAGATTCTCGACGGTGCCTGCCTCGCATTGATCGAGTTGAAAGGCGTGGCGACGGCGACGACCTTCAACGGCCAGCTGATTATGGTTTCGGGGTGAAATATGGCGTTACGATTGAAGACTCTTACCCAACTCAATCCAGGAACATGCAGGCATTATGTGGCTACACTGGATACGGATGGTCAAACTCTAACCGTGGAAACATCACTGGATCAACTTCAAATCTTATTTGATGACTTCCCTGGCGGTTACAAGCAGGCGCTTCTTTTGGCGCTGACACGTTATCGGCTTGAGCAGAATGTTCCCATCGATCTTTTGACCAGCAAAGTGAGGGTTATCTAATGGCTATCGAACGAATTTACGGTGGTCTGTGGATACCCGCCCCCGTCCCATTCAACACCGCAACGCCCAGCTTCACATCTATGTTGATTGATGCTTCGGGAGAAAAGGTTGCTTTGATTATCCAAGTTCCGAGAACGGGAACACTCGATCAGTTTGAGTTTCGTATCGGGTCAAGCATTCAACTCCCGACGAACGGCCTGAAGTGTTCTTTTCAAGATGTCAGTCTGACGACTGGTGATCCCGATGGAACGATTGACCAATATCGTGTCGTCACTGGATTGTCGGCAAATTCTTGGGTTATTCCTGGGCTGATGACTTCGGATGGAACGGATGGCGGGACAAAGCGCAATGTGGCGCGTGGAGACCTATTGGCCTGTGTGATTGAATTTCAATCTTTCAATTTGCTGGATGTCGTCAACGTCTCTGCATTAGATTTGAGTAGCACGGCCTTTATGGGCAGCCCGCCTTACTCCGACCACTTTACGTTATCGTGGGCCAAGCAGAAAAACGGGCTGGTCATGGCCTTGAAGTACGATGATGGGGTGGTCGAGCAAATCATGGGGGGTAACTGTTATCCCATCAAGAATTTGCTGAGCCAATCCTACAATGATGACAGCGTAAGAAATCGGTTTGGGCTGGCTTTCTCTGTTCCAACTCCGGTTCTGCTAGGAGGTATCTATGTCCACGCGGCTCTTCCTGTGGACACTGCTTTGGAACTTTATGATCCACAGGGTTTCCCGGATGGATCAGGGATAGGGCTATTAGAAACAGTCACGTTGGATACAAATGTTCAGGTGGATACAACGAGACATTATCATACGATTCGCTTCAGGCAAGATCATCGTCTCCGGGGCAATGAGTTTTACGGAGCCATTTTGTGGACTAACAGTGTGGACGCGGGTGCAGAGATTACTCTATCTAAATTCGAGATAGACCGCGCGGATTTGATGAATGCCGCAGACGGGGGACAGAACTTTTATATGCGGCGTGGCCTTGCTATTCAGATCAATACTTGGGAAGATATTTTGACGGAACGACCGTGGATGGGTCTCATCATCACCGGAATAGATCACGATACTTCGGGCGGTTCAAGCGGGCCTGGCTTCGAGGGCGTGCCATAATCCATGTTGCCTTCAAACATTCAGCGAGACATATTCGGTCAGATAGGCTCAGCTGGCGTCAACACGCAAAGTCGCCAGAGTTGGCAGTGGCAGCCAACGCTCACGGTTCACGACCCGAATCCGCCTATCACGTTGGAGAATCCTGCGCCCGCCTCGCTGGTGATGCAGACTAAGCCTTTGGCGGGCCTGGTCGGGAGGTAATGGATGGAAGAAAGAATCTACTACGTTGACATCGCGCCGGTTGCGGTAACTGTCGCCGTTGACATTGTTGAGTTGACACCAGCGGACGACAAGCCGATCTCGATTCATGCCATCCTCGACATCCTCCAGACGACGGACGTGGGTGATGCAGCAGAGGAAATCATCGGCCTGGTGTGGGTGCGCGGCCACACGACCAGCGGAGCAGGCGGCGTGGTTGTTACGCCACGTCCCAAAAACCCATCCGACGTCGCAGCCGGCTTCACGGCTGAGGCTCTCAACACGACGCAGGCGACACTCGGCACGCCGGTCAACCTGCCGCGCCACGGCTGGAATATCCGCATCCCGCTATCTATCACCTACACGCCGGAAATCAGGCCGGAGGCATCGCAGGGACAGACGACGCTTATCCTGAGGATGGCTGCTGCGCCGCTGGACAGCATCACCATGAGCGGGAGCATCACGGTGGGGGAGGTGGGCTGATGGCAAAGTCGAAACAAGCCGTCTTCTGGCGCAAGGTGGTCAAGTTTCAAGACGACAAAGGCAACCGCATACCGGGCACATTCGTGTTAGAGCCGATGTCGGCGGTTGTCATCGAGGCAAGCAAGACGCTCTGTCACCTCTGCCACGAGGCGGAAGAGGGACACGCGCGTCTGAGCCGCAAGCACATGTTTACACCAATGCCAGATCCGGGCATGACGATCGACGTGACGTATCCAAACGGTGAAATCGAGCGCCGCTACAACGTCCGCTTTGGTCGGGCGGCGAACTGCTGGTGGACGGAGAAGGAGTAGAACATGCAATGGTACACGAACGCCCTCAGCAATGCTTTCGGTTCGGTAACGGCGGGCAACGCGCCGAACATCGACTGGTTGAGCGATGACATTCGCCTTGCGTTGGTTACGTCGGTCTACACGCCTGACCTGGCTTTGCACGATTTCTGGAATGACGTATCGGCCAACGAAGCCAGCGGCACAGGCTACACGGCAGGCGGCAATGCGCTGGCGTCCAAAACTCTGACGATTACGGCGGCAAACTCGTGGGGCACGATCTGGGCCGCTACAACGGCTTACACGACCGGGCGCATCATTCGACCGACCGCGGGTAATGGGTTCCTGTACCGCTCAACGGGCGCGGGCACAAGCGCGGGAACCGAGCCGACATTCCCGACGACTGTCGGCGCTACGGTCGTCGATGGCACGGTGACGTGGACGAATGTCGGGCGTGCAATCGTGCAGTTCGACGCCGCCGATGTGTCATGGCCGTCCTCGACCGTCACGGCCCGCTATGCGGTGCTCTACAACCGCACGCCGGCCACGGATGCGACGCGACCGCTGATGGGACTATTCGATTTCGGCAGCAATCAGACAACCAACAACGGCACCTTCCAAGTCACGTTCGACGTTCTCGGAACGCTCATTAACATCACTGCATAGGCACGGCCATGGCCGGTATCTTCCGCCGTCCGCCTAGACCAGCACCGCGCCGACCGTTCATCTTCACGGCGGCGGCAGGTGTCGTCAACATCACGGTCGACGACGAGGCAACACCTGCTTTCGGCTTTCAGGCCGTCGATGCCGTATCTGTCGGCGTCACGCTCGACGATGTCGCAGCATTGACCGATGCGTTTGAAACCGTTGACGCGGTTTCAGTCGGCGTCAGCCTGTCAGACGTTGCGACGCCCGCGTTTGGTTTCGCGGCGGTTGACGCCGTTTCGACGGGCCTATCGCTCTCCGATACAGCAGCCCTAGCGGATGGATTCGCTTCAGTCGATGCAGTTTCAACCGGCCTCAGCCTATCGGATACGGCAGATTTTGCCGATGGGTTTGTGGGGACCGACGCGGTTTCAGTCAGCGTCGATCTGTCCGACACGGCTGTGCCTGCCTTCGCATTTGCCAGCCTCGATGCGATCTCGACGGGCGTTACGCTCAATGATGTAGCAGCGCTGGCCGATGGGCTTGCGACGGTCGATGCAGTTTCGACCAGTGTCAATCAGGTTGACACAGCTGCCTTAGCCGACGGTTGGCCGAGTGTCGACAGCGTCTCGGTCAGCGTGACGCTTTCGGATGTCGCTGCCGCAGCGTTGGGCTGGCCGACCTTCGACACGGTGTTCGCCGGGACCATTCTCGAAGACACGGCGGCGGCGGCGTTTGCGTGGCAGACAACTGACATAGCACTGATTATTTCCGTGGTTTTCATGCAGCCTGGTGAGCGCAGGGTTCACCGTACGATGAAGCGAGAGACCGCAGCTGTTGGGCAACGCCGAGCGCACAAGGTCACGCCTGACGATACACACGAAGCCGAGGGATGAGCCATGCCGACATTCGCACTAGCCCGCCAATCGTCACGCGAAGAGCGGACGCACACGGTCACATTCGCCAACGACCTGCCCAGCGGTGTGACCGTCAGTACCGTCGTTCTGAGACACACCGGGCCGTCGAGCGAGACGCCGACGAGCTCGGTCAGCAGCCCGCTCGTCAATGTCACACTCAACACGCCTGCCGTCGGCACGCACTACGTCGAGATCCTGGCGACGCTGTCCAACGGCGAGGATGTCGAGGCGTTCCTGGTAATCAAAGTTGACCACTAGCGCACGACACGGATTCAACGGATTGCACGGATGAGAACATGGGCGATGCTTTCTCCGTGTCATCCGTAATAATCCGTGCGTGCCGATTGAAGGGCAATTGCGGTGAGCGATAGACTGTACTGCCACGTAGGAGACCTGGTTGAGGATTTGAGCTTCGGAAATCCGCTGGGCGACATTTCGTTCCTGGGTCGCATCCGCTCGGCGTCGGATTGGCTCGAAGGCAAGAACGGATTGCGCGGCTATTTCATCCCCGTCACCGAGACGAAGCGCTTCGACGGCCCGAAAGACCGCAGGATTCTCTTCGTCCCGCCTGTCTTGGCCGTAACGGGCATCGTCGACGACACGACGACACTGGCCACATCAGATTACCTGCTCTACCCGCGTGACCGGCACTGGCTCAACGGCCCGTATAGCCGCATCGAGATTGATCCGGACGCTGCCAGCCTGACGGCCTGGACGTACGAGCGCGACGTGATTGTGGTTGCCGGCCGCTGGGGCAAGTACGAGGAAACAGCGGCAACGGGCGCGACGCTGGGCGCGGATTTGACCGCCGGCGCAACGACGGTCACGGTCTCGGATGCGACGGTCATCTTCCCCGGCATGACGCTGTCTATCGACACGGAACAGACACTGGTGACAGGCGTATCGGATTTTGCCGGTCGCGTCTTCACCCTCAAGCGCGGCACAAATGGCACGACGGCGGCGGCGCACACTAGTGGTGCGACCATCAACCAGTACTTGCCACCTGGTGACGTGCGCTACCTGTGCCGGCAAATCGCGGTGTTGATGCACAAGAAAGCAAAGAGCGGGTATGCAGGCAAGACGGGCGCGCCCGACACGGGCGAGGTGTTCTACCACAAAGAGTTTCCGCGCGACGTGGTGGACGAAGTGCGCAAAAACTACGCGATAGCGAGTTTGTGAAGATGGTCGGTTACGACATTGAAATTAAGGGCCTCGACGAGCAGGTGCGCAAGCTCAGGCAGGCCGACGTGGTCATCGACCGCCGGCTGACCGAGGCGATGACCCGTACCGTCCTGACCGTGGAGTCCGCCGTCAAGCCGCTCACGCCCGTCTTCCGGGGCCGGCTGCGCGGGAGCATCGGCAGCCAGGTGAAGCGCGAGGGGCCAGGGTCGATTATCGGCACGGTCGGGTCGAGCCTCCAGGAGGCGTATCCGGCGGTGATGGAGTTCGGTCGGCGGCCCGGCGCGCGCGGGCCGGGATCTGGGCATCTGGAGCGCTGGGCGCACCTGGTGCTGGGCGACATCCGGCTGGCCTTCGTCCTGGCGCGCGCGATCCATCGCAAGGGTATCAAAGGACGCGAATTTATGAAGCGTGGCTACGAGCGGGTCAAGGGTCAAATCCCCGGATTCTTTCAGGACGCGCTCGACCACATCGCCAAAGATCTGAGCATCGGCGGGTAGCACACACGGATTTCCACGGAAATAGGAAATGATCGAGGATTGGATCGACGACGTGGTGACGCTGTTCCAGATCGCCGACGGGCGCGGCGGGATGGTCAAGGCGTACTGGTACTACGACGGCGTCGGCCTGCCTGACGCCATCAACGAGTACCCGTGCGCGATCGTGATTCCCGAAAACGTTCTGCCCGCGCCCAGCGCCGGCCTCAAAATCGACTACTGGCGCGGCCGCGTCGAGTTTCATCTGTTCGAAGATGTGGGCTGGGACAAACTCCCCGAAATATTGAAATATGCCCGGCGCATCCGCGACGCGATGGCGTCGGGCGTGTCGCTGTCGAGCAAGGTGGACGAGTTCCGCATCGACCCGGACCGGCCGCGGATCCTCATCCCGACGCAGCTGCGCTGGGACGAGAACCAGCCGTGGCACTGGGGGGCGGTGGTGTATTGGGAGTGCAAGGAAGACGTGTCGAGCGAGTACACGTACGCGGCATAGGGGGCAGTCATGGCGATTCGCGTGTTGAAGGAGTTCACCGAGCAGCGCAGCCGGCGTACCTACAAGCCCGGTGATGTGGTGACGGACGAGTCCTGGCTGGAGCCGGGAGAGCGGCGCGCGGAGGCTTACGCCGCGCGGGGATACGTCGAGGTTGTGCCGGATGAGCCTGAGAAGCCGGCCCGCCTGCCTGACCAACAGGGTAATCAGGCGAATCCGTACGCCGAAGAAGAAAAGGAGTAGATGAGACATGGGTGAATTCAAGCTCAGCAAATACCAGTTCGGTTTGGAGACGACGCGAGGTGTTGCGGTCCCGGCAACGCGCATCCTGGGCGCAGACATCAAAGCTGTGCCGAAGGATCGCGTTTGGGAAGCGGTCATGTACGCCGACGGCTCGCGCGCCAACGCCAACAACAAGCGCAACGACGAGTTCCTGGTGCGTGACTCTCTCACCATTTCGCAGGGCTATTTCCAGGCCATCCCCGTGCTGGGGCAGTGCTCGCTCGACGGCACGATCACGCCTGTCGAGCAGACTGTCAGCCAGGGCGATTACCTGTGGGCCATTACGCCGTCGCTGATCGCCGCCAACGACCCGGACACCATCACGCTCGAGCTGGGCGACAACACGCAGGCGTACGAAATCGAGTTCGTGATGTTCGACTCGCTCAAGTTTGCCTGGTCGATCGCCCAGGACGGCGGCTCGTCGCCCGTCGCCATCGAGGCTGGCTACTTCGGCCGGCAGCTGACGCCGACGACCTTCACGGCCGGCCAGGCGCTGCATTCCGGCATCGTGCCGATGAACGGCAAGCTGTCGCGGATGTACCTGGATGCAACCTGGGCGGGGTTGGGCACGACCGAGCAAACGGCGACGTTCCGCGGCGCGGAGGTGGAGATCTTGGTCGGCAATCACCCGAAGATGCTCGGCTCTGCCAACAAATATTTCGACACGCACGGCGAAGGTGAAATTGCGGCGATGGCGACGCTGACGCTGGAGGGCAACGCGACCGCCGACGCCATCTTCGACCTGTGCCAGGCCGGCACGAACCGCGCGCTGCGTCTGGACATCACCGGCCCGCAAATCGGGACGGGCGTCAACTACCGGCAGCGCTTCGACCTGTTCGGGTTTTTCTCAGAGGTCATCCCGCTGGGCGAGAACTCGCTGGGCAACAATCTGCACAAGGCGATTTTCAACAGCCTGCGCGACGCGACGAGCAGCAACATGCTCGACGTGAGCACCATCACGAACCACAACACGGTGTAAGCCATGCCTTCCATCCACATCCCGCGCATCACGCGAGAAATTCACCTGTCAGATTACCAGCCCGAATACGTCGACGAGCAGGGGAATCCGGTCACGCTTCACATTTGGGTCAACCCGCCGCGCTCGGTCATGGACGGGTGGCGCGACATCCAACGCGGCTGGATTGAATTGGTCGCCGAAGGTCAGAAGTCGCCGAGCGATGATGAAACTATTCTCGAGGCGCGGGGCAATCGGGTGATTGAATTGAATCATCGCCTGTGCGATTGGTTCGCGCAGGTCTGGAGCCAGAAGCCAGGCGCGGAGACGTGGACGCAGGAGGAGGTCAACAACCTGATCGCCCACTTCTCCGATTCCGATCCGATGGCCTGGGATTGGATCCGGGATAAGACGCTGGAGGCGATTCGACAGTACCGGGAGCTCAAGCGAAAAAACTGACAGGCGCCCTGCTCGAATTGGCCGAGCAGGGCGCTACAACGGACGCGCTGCTCGGCAGCATCCTGCTGGCGCAGACGGTGAATCGAGTTTGCTTGACTCACTACGCGCCGTGGGACATTGAGCAGATAGACGATGTATGGCTCGACGCGATCAAGGCGCTGGCGTTTGACATGCCACACATTCAATCAGGCATAGCGAAAGTCGCGGCGATTCAGGATCGCTTTCGGATCGAGTTTAGGAAGCGCAATCCAGGGTACTTGCACTAACTAATGGCAACTTCAATACTCGATTTGATTTTCAGAACCAAAAAGATCGGCACAGGCGGCGCAGACGCTGAGAAGGAACTGAGCGGCGTCGAGAAGGCGACGACGCGCCTGGGCGCTGCCGCCAAAGCAGCGGCCGTGGCCGGCGTGGGTTTGCTCGTCGGCGGTCTGACGGCATCGGTCGCAGCGGCTCTCGAAGCCGAAAAGATCATGGCGCAGACCGAGGCGGTGATAAAAGCCACGGGCGGCGCCGCAGGTCTGACCGCTGAAGAAATTTCCAACCTGGCCGAAGCCGAGTCGCGCCTGACCTCGATTGACGACGAGGTAATTCAATCTGGCGCGAATATGCTCCTGACGTTCAAGGAAATCGGAGGCGAGACGTTCCCGCGCGCGACGCGCGCGATGGAGGACATGGCCGTCGCGATGGCGAGCGGTGACACATCGGCGATTGATTTAACAGGAACGGCGATTCAGCTGGGCAAGGCGCTCAATGACCCGTTGAAAGGCCTGACGGCTCTGCAGAAGGTCGGGGTGACATTCGCGGAGGAACAAAAGAAGGCTATCAAAGAGATGGTGCGGATGAATGATGTCGCCGGCGCGCAGGCGGTCATTCTGGCCGAGCTGGAATCGGAATTCGGGGGAGCGGCTGCGGCAGCCGGAGACACGATGGCCGGCAAGATGCAGAAGGCGCAGAACGCGCTCGAAAACTTTGGGGAGACGATTGGCAATAAGATTATTCCAATCATCGGCGACGCAGCAGACGCATTCGTGACGCTGATAACGGCAAGCGACCAGTTACGTGCCGCGTTTGTCGAGCATCAGGTGGACATGAAGCAGAAGGTGATCGACGGCAAGGTGTCTCTCGAAGAGTACAACGCTGAAATCATACGCGCGGCCACGCTCACCGGGGATTATAGTGAAACGATTGGCCTGACAGGACAAAAGCACGTTGAAATGTCCGACGCCGTTGACTTGCTGACCGAGGCGGAATTAAGGTCAGAGCAGATTGTGGCGCGATTGGGCGATGAGCGCGCAGAGAACATTCAGGCGATGTTTGCAAATCAGGCCGCTATTGCTGAACTCAGAGGCGTTGTCGAGGAGGAATTGATACCTACCGAAGAGGAGCTGATACAGGCCGAAAAAGATGCCGCCAAAGCCGCCGAGGAGCATGCCAGAGCACTGGATAAGGCACGCGATAGCGCATCCACCGCCGCCGAAGGATTCTTCGGATTGGCGCAAACCTATGCCGAGGGCGTGAAGACGATGGATACCGTCAAGCGCGCGCTGGATGCGATTGACCAGGCGGAGCGGAATGGCATCATCACGGATGGCGAACGGCGTACGGCGCAAGAACAAATCATGCTGCAATACGGTTTGACAACCGAGGCAGGTCTGATTATGGCGAGCTCTGAGGAGGAATTGAACAGGCTTCTGAACGCTGGTTTTATTTCCGCGACAGATTATACCGGCGCGTTGGTGCTGATTCCTAAAGCGGCAAAGGATGGCAGGGTGTCAATGGACGAGCTGGGCGAAGGCGCTCGGAATGCCGCGCAAAAGATGGGCGACGCCGAGCAACACGCCGAGCAGTTGCGCGACCGAATCGCGCAATTAGAGAGCAAAGAAATAACGGTCACGACGATTTTCCAAACAGTAGGACATGAAGAAGGCGTCGGCGGCCCAGGCGGCCGGCAGTTCGGCGGGCCGGTGTTCGCCGGCGAGCCGGTGCGTGTGCATCCGCCCGAGTTGTTCTTCCCGCAACAGTCCGGTTTCATCATGTCGCAGGCCGACACGCGGGAGCTGCTCGGCCTGCTGCAAACGCTGGTGACACGGCCCGGCGTCATCAACTTCAACACGACCGCACCTTTGAACGCGACGCGCGATTCGGCGACGATCCGGGCGCTGGCGGGGGCGTTCTGATGTCCTTCTTCGGAATCATCGTGCCCGAAGCAGGTACGAATCTTGTGGCGAATCCGAGCGTCGAGCTGAATACAACCGGCTACACCGCAAATAATGGCACAGAAACACTCTCGCGCCTGACTAGCTTTGCGCGTTTCGGGATTTATAGCTTGTTCACGCAGACCTCGGCGAATACGAACGTTGAAGGCTGGCTTTATCCTGGCACGGGCACAAACGGGATTGCCGTCTCCGCAAGCATGATGCATAGCTTCTACGTGTGGATCTACCAGGAGGCGGCGAGCAATTCACTTCAATTAAAGATTGATTGGTATACGGCAGCCGGCGCATTCATTTCATCTCACACGCAAAACATTACGACGGTTGTTGGGAGATGGGCAAAGTTTTCATTGACGGCTGCCTTCTCGCCGGCGACGGCTGCATTCGCCACGCTGAAGGTCGTCGAGCAATCGGGTAGCGCGACCGCCAAGACCTGGTGGAGTGACGGCATCAATTTCGTCGCGCTCGAGTATGCGCTGACACACATCGACGGCGACCAGCCGGGCTGTCGCTGGACGGGGCTGCGGCACGCCTCGACCAGCACGCTGGACGCGCAAGAGCGCAGCGGCGGGCGCGAGCGGGACTTGACCGACGATTTCGGCATTGGCGTCTTGCGCCAGTATCCCGGTGTCGGGATGCCGCCTGTGACTAATAATGTGCAACCGTTGGCGCTCCAGCCCGGCGCGCTATTTCAGAGCAGCAAGGTCGGGCCGCGTGTGTTCGATTTGCACGTGGACGTCGAAGGCACGACTTACGAGAACATGCACAAGAAGCGCAAAGACTTCATCGACCTGATCAAGCCCGACCGGACACGGGGAGGGCAGCCGGCGACGCTGGTGTTCAAGGGCAGCGCGAAGAAGGCAACCATCCAGGCGCGCTACGATGGCGGCGCTGAATTCGGCCAGCACACCGGATTCGACGAGCAGCCTGTGATTCGCTTGCTGTGTGTCGATCCGTTTTGGCAGGAAGATAACCAGGAAGTCGCGTCATTGGATTTTCAAGATAGCGTAAGCAATGCGGCTCGCGGTTTGCGTCGGCACGCTGGACAATGGAAGGCGCTGGGTACGGGATTCAACGCTCGTGTCAATGGCATTGCAGTAGATTTTCAGCGTGGGCGGATTTATTTCGTCGGAGATTTCACGACAGCCAATGGTGTGACGGTCAATCGAGTCACCTACTGGGATGGCACGACTTTCATCGCGATGGGCACGGGCGCCGATCTTGAAGTTCTCGGTATTGCGCTTGCGCCGAATGGAGACGTTTGGATCGTCGGCGCCTTCGATAATGTTAACGCAGTGGCCTCGCATGGTATTGCACGCTGGAATGTATCGGCCTCGACTTGGACGCAGTTCGCGTTGGGGCCAGCCGATTTCAATGCGGTGGTGATTGCCAAGACGGGCCGGCTCTATGCAGGCGGCAACTTCATAAACTGGAATGCCGATCCGGCCAGCGATTTCATCGTGCAATTTGATGGCTCGATCTGGAGCGCGGTGGGCACATCCCCATTCGGCGCAACGGATTATCCACAACGGGGCGCGATGGCGATCGACACATCGGATAATCTCTATGTCGGAACTCAAGTGGGCATTGTGCGGAAATGGAATGGATCGGCTTGGTCGACGATCGGTACTGCTGCTGGCGGGAATGTGGACATCTGGTCAATTTATGTTGCGTCCGATGGGACAATCTACGTCGGAGGAGACTATACGTCAATCTCCAGCGTGTCGGCTAACAACATCGCCTCATATAATGGCTCTGCTTGGTCACCGTTGGGCAGTGGAGTCAATGCAGCGGTATTTTCCATTCGTCAAACGGCTAATGGTTTATTCATTGTAGGCGGCAATTTTACCAGTGCAGGTGGATTGGCACTGGGAGATCGTATCGCTGGTTGGAACGGATCAACGTGGGTGCATTTGGATGCTGATTTACCTGGTAGTCCCGGTGTCCTAGCTGTGGCAACATTGGGCGATGACATCTACATCGGATTCGATACAACTGGCACGGCGACGGCAGCCGGCCTTACGACCGTCACCAACAATGGCACGACCGAAATTTATCCTATCGTGACAATCATCGGGCCATCTTCCGGATCATGCACCGTGCAGTGGCTGGAGAACCAATCAACGAAGCAGCGATGGTATCTCAATCTAGTCGTGCAGACCGGCGAGACGGTGACGCTGGATACGCTGACAGGAAAAGTGGACTCCGATTTTCGCGGTCGCATTTACGATCAGCCGCTGGGCGGGTCGGACTCGTTCAAGCTCCTGCCCGGCGCCAATACTGTTGCCGCCTTCGTTACCGGGACAATTACCGGTGTGTCGATGCTGCTGCGCTGGATTCCGCGTCACTGGTCGGTTGATGGAGTTGCCGTGTGACACGGATTCTGAACGGATTGCACGGATGAGCCAGGAGCGCATCGGAACATTCGACTTATCACAGTCCACAGCCATCGGCTCAGAATTCGCCATCTTTCTGTATCGCGACGACGGCACGCGCCTGGCGCAACTGGTCGACGTCGAGCGTTTTGAGTATACGAAAGTCGTCAATGGCCTGGGCCATTTCGAGATCGTCCTCCCGCATACCTTCGACCCGGCGTTGATTGCGCGCCATCGCCGCGTCAATATCTGGCGCAAGCCGGCCAGTGGGTACATGGCGATCGACTTCGCGGGCTTGATTAAGCGCATCCATCGCCAGGATGTGAACGGCGTCATAGTGCGAAGCATTGGCGGGTCGTCGCTGAATGGCCTGCTGAATCAGCGTATCGTGGCTTATCCGGCAGGGCAATCACAAAGCGAGAAGACGGATCAGGTCGATGATATGATGAAGGCGATTGTGCGCGAGAACCTCGGATCGTTGGCGACGGATGGGCTACGCCAGTTATCGTCCACATTCTTCACAGTGAGCGGCGATGGCGGGCTGGGCCCGACCGTGACTAAAGGTTTCTCGAATAAAAATATGCTGGCGGTTCTTCTCGACCTGTCGAATGTCGCTCGGCAGAAAGGCACGGAGATTTACTTTGACATCGCGCCTGTCACCGAAACACAGATGGAATTTCGCACGTATCTGAATCAGCCCGGGCGGGATCGCACATCGACCGGCGCCAGTCCGCTCGAATTTAGCGTGGAGCGCGGCAATCTACTCGCGCCGGAATACGACGAGGATTTCAGCGAGGAATCAAATTCGATATATGCAGGGGGTCAGGGCGAGGGCGAGCGGCGTGTGCTGTTGAGCGAATCATCGAGCGAGGCGCTGCTGGATGCCTTTGCCCGATCAGAGGCATTTCACGATGGTCGCAACGAGCCAGACCCGGTTGCGCTGCGCGACGCGGCGAAAGCGGAGTTGATTGAGCGGCGACCCATCCGGCGCTTTGTGTCGCAGATTCAACAAAATATCGGGACGCTGTATGGCCTGGATTGGCAGCTCGGCGATCGCGTGACGGCGACGTTTGATGGATTGCAGTTCGAGTCGTTGATTCGTAGTGTGACGGTGCGCGTGGACGGCAACGGAGCCGAGAGCGTCAATTCGTTCCTAGAGGCGTTTGTCTAACACGGATTCAACGGATTCCACGGAAGGGGAATCGGAGAGACAATGCCAGTAGACCCGCTGATTGAAAACACGCGCCGGCTCGACCGGCTGGAGCGCTACCTGGACGATCAGAAACGGTTCGGGCCGGCGTTCAAGTCGGTGGCCGCCGATCCATTCATGTTCAACCGGCTGCACGGCTGGTGGACGTTCGGCAATAACGACAATACGACCGTCTTCGACGTGTCGGGGATGAGCCGTGACCTGACGATGAACGGCGGCGTGTTCTCATCCACGTACAATAACAACATCGCCTACATGGATTTTGACGGCGCGAATGATTATCTCAGTCGCGCTGACGAGGCAGGACTGGACATCACGGGCGCGCTGTGCTTGGGGGGTTGGTTTTGGTTGGATGCACTGGCGACCACTCGATTGTTAGCCAGCAAATGGAATAATGTAGGCAACCAACGGGCGTATCAGATGTATTGGGATAGCGGAACAGGAGCCTTTGCCTGCAATGTCAGTGGCGATGGTGTCGGGAATGTGGGAGTTAATAGTGCCGTGAGTGTGTCTGCTTCGACCTGGTATTTCGTGGTCATGCGCTACACGCCTTCGATTGAGTTGGCAATCTTTGTGAACATGATTAAGGCGACCAATGTGACGAGCATTCCAGCCAGCCTATTCAACAGCAATCAAATATTTGCAATCGGGACACGCGGCTCATTAGACCTGTTTTTGGATGGTCGCTCAGCCCTATGCTTCCTGTGCTCGTCCGATCTGACCGACATCGTGCTGCGCAATTTCTACGAGCGGACGAAGCCGATTTTTCAAACGGTATGAGCACTCACGGATTCTGGCACGGATTCTACGGAATCGACACGCGGATGAGTGTACGCAAGCGGGTTATCGTGGCGGCGCTGGCTGCCGTGTGCTTATTCGCCTGGGCAGACGTGCTGATCTGGCAACGGCTCGTTGAGGGGCGTGCCTGGTTATCGACATTCGACGGGCGCTATCACGACGGCTGGCGTGTCATGCGTGACGGGATGGCGCTGGTCGGTGTTCTTTTGCTTGCGGGTCGCTGGATGGAGCGCGTGTTCTTCGCGGGCACGCTGTTCCTGTTTAGCGTTAATGGTGTAGTCGATGTGCTGTACTACTGGCTCGACGGGCGCGGGCTGCCGGCGGACTTCGTCTGGACGTGCGACGCCTGGCACATCTGCTGGGGCGGGGGAACGCTGGGCCGCGAGGCATTCCTGCTTAACGTCGTGCTATGGACGACGCTGTGGATTGCGTTGTGGTCGGCGATGCCGCTGGCCGAGAGAATCCTGCGCCGGTATCAGAAGGAACAGCGGATCGGGAGAATTCGACAGATGGATGTCCGGTGCGAAGCCCACTTTAGTGTGGACATGTGAAGCCTGCCAACAAAGTGCGATGAGTGCATCCAGCCAGACGCGCGCCGGCCAGGGGGAGCGCTAGGCTCCGCCTGGCCGGGTGCTCGGGTGGTCATAGAGACGCCTCCGACGGGGGGGATTATAGGCCGGACGCGGTTTTGTGTCAAATTGACACAAAACAGATAGGGCAAGCACACAGGCTTGCCCTTACGGAGGGGACGGATCCGGGGTGAACAGGATGTCGCTGGCTTTGAGTTCCTGGCGACCCTCGATTAGTTCCAGCGTGCGCAGCTTGCTGACGGCATTGTTGAAGCCGCCGCCATCGGCTTTGTAGCCGGCTTCGGCGGCGAGCGACTCCCTGTCTAGGGAGTCGGGATAATGGTTCACCAGGACGGTCAGGCTGGCCCGTTCCGCCTTCGGCAGCTGGCGCATCCAGTAGTCGATGAGGGCCTGCCCGGTCGGCAACGGCTCCCACTCCCCGAGCGCCGCCAGGCCGGCGTCGGTGATCTGATAGCGCTCCTTGCTGCCGGCGACGAGTTCCCGTTTGCGCAGGTAGCTCAGCGCGTTATTGAATCCCCCGCCCTTCCAGGCATAGCCGGCAATGACGGCGATCTCGCGCACTGATTTGCCATTTGGGTATTGCGCGAGCACGGTCAGGATGCTGCGCTCGGCCTTGGGCAGCGCCGCCGTGCTGTCCATTTCGACGCGCGCCGGCGTTGGAGCCGGCCGGGGAATGCGCGCCGGGGAAACCGGAAGCGCTCGCGACGACGGCGACGATTTGTGGAATGCGGCTAAGCGAGCCTGCAAGTTGCGCGACAACTGGTCGGCTGCCGCTTGAAATTCTTTGATCGCTTCGTTTATTTCTCGGCCGATTTTCTCAAAGCGAGCGATATCTGATTGGGTGATCACCGGCACCTCGACGCGCTGGATTTCGACCCGGGTCGCGGCCGGCTGGGACTGCTTGAGCGCCTGCCGCTGTAGCTCGGCGATGCGCCGCTGCAATTCTTTCGGGTCGGTTTCCTTCGCGCGTTCCAGCGTGGCGGCCATCTGCGAGCGCAGCGCTTCCAGGTCGACCGGCGCCAGCCGGCGCGGCTCGCCGGCCGACTTCCCCACCTCCGGCGTGGCCGACGAGTTGAACGTTTCGCGCCGGCGCACGTGCACGCGCTTGAAGACGTCCAACCAGGCCGGACTCCAAAACCAGGCGTCGCCCTTACCCAGCGAGGCGAGCGAAGCCACCAGCTCGTCGCGCTGCTCTTTCGTGCCGTTGCCCCTCACCCACTCGTCGATCGCGGCGCGGTCCTGCGGCGCCGTGATCTGCAGGATGACCAGGACCTCGATTTGCGTCAGGACGTTCTTGTTCAGCACGGCCGGGCGCTGCGTGATCAGCGTCGCGCCCAGGCCCCGGATCCCGCCGCGGCGGACGATGGCCTCGATCGCGCCGAGCATGCGCTGCTGGCCGGGCAATGGCCGCTGCGGTGCGAAGCTGTCGGCCTCGTCGACGAACAGGTGCAGCGGATGTTTGTGCTGCGCCTTGCGCCGGTACAGGCGCTCGGCAAAGTCGGTCACGAAGCGATCCTGCTCCGCGTTGGACTGCGTCGCCGACAGGTCGATGACATAGAAGCCCGGATGGTCGACGACCAGGTCGGCGACGACCTTGCCGACGCTCGCCTCGAGCGGCACGTCGCCGTGCTCGCCGCCGAGGATGATCACCGGGTAGCCTTCGCGCTTGCCGTCGGCCGAGCTGCGCAGGCCCCACCAGGCGCCGGTCGGGTCGAGTGCGACGAAGGGCAGTTTAGCTTTACAGAATTCCTCGGCCATCACCGAGGCCGTGTAGGTCTTGCCGACGCGCCGTTTGGCGAGAATGCCGAAGGTCTGCGTAACGGCTTCGGGCGGGAGGGTCAGATCGTCAGCGATGCGCAGCATGGGATGATCCTTGCGCAGCGCGCTGATTCTTCTTCAGGGCCTTGCGCGCCGTCTCCATCTCGCGACAAACGAGCCGCAGAGTCTCGGCGGCCGTTGGATAATCGCGCTGAATCTGGATGGCGTAGCGTTTGAGATTGACCTGCCAACGCGCCAGGGCGCCATCCGGGCTGGCGTCCATCAGGTCTACGTAAGGTGTGGAATGGGGCAAGCACACAGGCTTGCCCTTACGGACGTGGGCCTTCACGGGTCCCCCCACACGCCGCGCCGATGCTCCTGCAGCGCGGCGATGACGCGATCGAGCGTCGCCGGCGACTTGAAGCGAACGACGATCGGGATTGGCGTGATCGACGGCACACTAAAGATCAGGTGTACTTGTGTCGGCGGGTTGCGGCCGGGACGCGTCTCAGGTGACCACTCGGCGATGTGGATGCTGTCGACGTTGATGATGTGCGCTTGGGTGATCATGTTCATACTCCCTTCTGAATGCCAGTATGCCAGTATCTACTTGCCGGCGCAATACTGGCACTTGTCGCCGTCAATTTCCTCACGCAGTCGCAGCCGCCGGCAATACTGGCAATAGTCCGCTCCGCTGAGTGCCAGTATCGCCATCCGGCGCTCAGGATGGCGGATAGCCGTGACGCTGATCCCGTGCCGCTCCAGGTCGACCAGCGCCTGCTGGAGAATCTCCAGCCGCTCGGCGACGGTGATGTCGTTGCCAGTATTCCGCCTGGCGCGCTTCGCCGCCCGGGATGGTGTCGAGCGTGCCTCCGTAACGGGCGCGCCGGTTGCGACCGCTGCCTGTGCGCCGTTGCCAGTATCGTCTGCCTTTGCCATTGGTGAATACCTCGATTCTCCAGCCGGTGTGGTCTAACGTGCCAGCAGTGCCAGTATCGGTGCTTGTGCCAGTATCCAGACGTGCCAGTATCTTCGAGACCTGGTCGAGGATGCCGGCCGGCACGCCGCTACTGGCATCGCCTCCCGGATCGCCGCCGGCTGGATCGGGCGAGTGGGGAGACGGCGAGGGATTGATACTGGCATCGGTTGGGATACTGGCATGGCTGGCCGGCGTGCCCGCCATGCCAGTATCGCTCATTTCTGGAACGCCCTTTAGGGTTCGGCGCGCCGGCGGCCGCCTTTTGGGAGCTCCGCTCCGTCTGCCTCGGCGTGCATCGGCGCAGCCGGCTTGGCTCCGTCGTGGCTGTTGGCCGAGGGCTGCGGCCGGCGCTGCGCCTTGTACTGCGCGCGCATTTCGTCGACCCAGGCCTCCTCCAGCTCGGGCGCCACTTCGGCGGCGAGTGTGTCGGCGCGCTCGCGGATGCGCTTCAACTTAGCCGCGTCGATTTTGCCGCGTGCGTACTCCTCGGCCATGAGCATCTGCAGGTCGGGCGAGGCCATGGCGTAGACGATGAAGGCGGCGACGTTGACGATGGTAACCACTGCGATCGCGGCGATGATGGTCTGCGTGTCCTGCGGGCTGAGCTGCCCGATGAGGCCGCGCTGCGCGGTGTTGATGACCATGTCGGCGGTGAAGGTGACGCCGACGCCGACGAGGTCGATGGCGGTCACCAGCAGCGCGACGGCGCGCTGTGTGGCGCCGTGCGCGGCGTGCATGTAGATCCGCGCCCAGAGGTACATGCCGCCGTCGAGCACGAGTACGCCCAGGTAGGCGACGAGCTCGTTGGTGGTGGTCCACTTGAGCAGGTCGACCGTGCGGATGGCGGTGAGCAGAATCACGCCAGTGGCTGCGATCTCAAGAACGATCCTCCAGAGTTGTGCTTTCATGTTCTTCCTCCTGTGAGTTGAAGAGTTGATAGGTGCTGATGCCTGCGAGCACGGCGACCAGCAGCAGGCTCCGAACGAGGGGGTGCAGCACGCTCACCCCGTAGCCGGTGAATACAACGATCAGCGCCGACACGAGCAGGCCGCCCCAGCGCAAGGGGAGGGCGGCCAGCACGGGTAGCAGTGTGAGCACGGCGGCCGCCAGCAGCGCCGGCACGTCGCCGCCGTAGGCGACGTGGGCAAGTGGGAAGGCGATGACAATCGCGGCGATGGGCGTGGCCACACAGCTGGCCTTGACGAGTAGGGGGACATAGGGCGCCAGCGCCTCGATGGCCTCGACCAGCAGCCGAAGCACGACGGTCAGCACGTCGAGCACGAAGCGCGCGATCGCGGCCAGAAGTTGGCCGAGCAGTTCGGCGACTCTATGGAGTTTTTCGCCAACGCCTTCGTGCATCGCATCCTCAGAAATAAAAAAACGGCGCTCGTCGCGCCGTCGGCTGAGAGGGGTCTTGCGGGGGGCCGGGCAGGTGGTGTATCATCTGCCGCAGACCCCGCGCCGCTACCTCTCATCACCGCTCGGCGCACGGTTTAGTGCCGGTCGGAGGCCAAGAACCTCGGGCCGGCACGCTTATTAACAACGGATTAGGAGAATGAACGGATCACGCTGGGTGGTCTGCTTCGCGGATTCATGTTCGCCTCCTGATGAGCCGCGCCAGAGTCCGCTTGGCCGGCTCAAGCCACGCCACGCCGAGTGTTTGGAAGAAATCCTTTTCCTCCCGTGTCGGCACAATCAGCGAGCATGCATCACCGCGCGAGCAGGGCAGGGGAACCCTCTCCCCATTTTTCATCTTGTATTGCCGGTGATGCTGGTGCAGCAGCCCTTCATCGACAAACATCCCACGCAGGAGCGCCAGACCAACAAGCGCTTTCGAGAAATCGGCTGGCCCGGTCCGGATCGCAAGGATTGCTCCCCAGCGCCGCGCGTCGGTGATGAACAGGTCGCAGGCTATCAGCGTCTCGCGGTGGCGCAGCCGCTTGTATTTGTGGCCGTTGCGCCGCGTCACCGGGTCGAACTCCCAGTCACCCTCGCCGTTCGCCAGCATCTCGACCAGGTCATCGAGCTGGTTGACGGCGCCGAGGGGCATTTCATCGCCGAACAGGCCGGCCTGCGATTGGGCGATGAAGCGCGGAATCGCGCAGATTTCGATGTCCTTTGGGTCGGGCTTACTGCGCCGGATCGAGCCGGCGAGCTCGATGCGCTCGCAGGCCGGCTTCAGGATAGTTTTGAGTTCGTCGGCGAGTTGCGCAATATCGCTCATGCCGCACGCTATTCCGTGACGACAAACGTCACTTCAACGCTGTGGCCCAGGATGCCGGCCAGCGATCGCCGGATGGACGATAGCAGCTTGCGCTCCAGCCAGTCCTTGAGGAGGGCTGTCGGCGCGCCGACGATGAACTCGCCCTCCCTGTGGTCTTCAGACCATTCGTAGGCGACGACCTGACACGGCTTGACCCAGGTCTCGAAGGTGGGCTTGGTCATCTGCAGCTGCAGCTCGCCGAGTGCCGCTTGCCACACCTGGCCGGGTTTCATGCTGCCGTGAATCGGCTGCGCCAGGCTGGGATGGGGCAGGGCCGGCGCGGCCGCCGGTCCGGGCGCCGGCTCCGGACCCAGACGATCCGGCTGCTCACGCGCAATGGCCTCTCGCCGTTCACGTTCCTCGCGTTGCTCCTCAGCCTCCAGCGCGTCCATCTGGACGTCGGTCATCGGCTCGAAATGGTCTTCGAGCCGGCGGATGGCCTGCCCGACCGGATTGTCCCAGCGCCCCTCGAAAACGCACTGGCGCACGGCGCGCAAGACGCGATCGGGCGTGACCCACTCGTCTGTAGCCAGGTCGCGGCTCGCCGGATAGCCGATGCCGACCTCCACGCAGGCGCGCAGCACTCCGGCGCGCCGGTCTGAGTCTGACGTTAATTTTTTTAACGTCACCTGTTGTTGCTGTTGTTGTTGAGATCTAGCTAGATCTATAGCTTGATCAACAACAACAACAGAAGCAGGGGTGACGTTAATTTTATTAACGTCATAATTACTAACGTCACAATCGCTGCTCTCGCCGGGCGCGGGTTGGTCTGCGAGGACCATGCCTGTCAACGCCGGATTTTCGGACTGCGCGGGTTGGCCTGCGAGGACCATGCCTGACAGCGCAGTCAGATCGAACAGCGAGAGCTGTTTCACTTTTTCGGTCAGCCTATAACGCGGGTGCCGGCCGCCGGGCACTTCGGCGACGAATCCGTGATCGACCAGCTGGTCGAAGTGCGGCGCCAGTCGCTGGCGAGTCGTGCGCATGACCCGGGCGACGCGAGTGATGTCGACCTGCTGGATGACCAGGTTAGCCATGACGAATAAAATGGTGAGACCTACCGGCTTGACCTGGTCGAGAAATGTTCTGAGTTCGCGCTCGGTCATGGCCGGCGCTCGTGCGCCGGTTGGTGGCCTCCAACGCCTGCGAGATTGTTTTGTGATACAATCTCGCTGGGGGACACTGCTGACCGGCGGATGTCTCGACTGGAGGAGCGCGGCGACGGGGGTTGCTGCGCTCTTTTTCTTTGCACGTTCATCGTGTCATCCTCCTGGCGCGGTGTGCAGATTGGCGCGTGCGCGTTGCGGTCCGCGGCCGGCGCGCTGCTTGACGGGCGTACTATTCGGCTGCGCGCCGTTCAGCGGGACGAGTCGCTCGATGGCGATAGCCCGGTTTCCGCGTAGGCCGGTCTTGCCAGGATTCGAGATGCTGAGCATGACTTGGCCGGTCGGCCGGCCGTCGCCATCGACCATGCGCCCGACGACGTAGCCGAGAAACTCGGCGTCGTCGACGAGCGTGACGGCCTGGTTAGGTCGTAGCGTGTTCATGCGTGATTTTCTCCTTTCTTCAAACTAGCAGTCGAAATGGAATCGCCGGCCCGATAGTGTCGGCGGCCAGGAGGGGGCAACCTTCGCGGTCCAGGTAGCGTTCCACTTCGTGGGCCGGGATGTTGAAGCGCGCGGCGATGTGCTGCACCAACCGCTCGCGCTCGTCGGGCGTGACGCGCGGCAGGTCGAGCAGGTAGATGGCGCTGTTGGGCCGGTCGGGCAGGTCGGCCACTATCGGCAGGTAGCCGGTGATTGGAATGTGGTCGAGCCGGCTGAAGACCGCGAGCCAGTCGGCGGCGCGCGGGCTGTCGGGACGAAGCGAAACGACAGGGAGTGGCTCGGTCATACAATCCTCCTGATGCAAATCATTTCTTTTTCAATCCTCGCCGGTAGTGCTCTTTCCGGCACGTCTTGTCGTGGAACTTCTGGCGCGGACTGCGCGGAATGAATCTGACTATACACCCCGCGAGCGCGCACAGCCTGGCTTTGCTGGTGACGATGGCGCCCTCGATGCTTGGATCCGTGGCGAGCACACTAACCGGCGTTAGCCTTGCCTGCAGCGGATCGACTCCATCGAGCATCGCGCCCAGGATGAGCACGGCCCGCTCGATGGCCGGCGGGATGGGCGCTTTTGGGCTGCCCGCCTCCAATAAGCGGATGTATTCTTTGCTGAATCCCCGCTCTGCGGCGGGCTCGAGCACTCGCTTAAGCACCAGTCCAAAGGCCCGCAGCGATTCGCCTCGCTCGGCCCGAATGTCCCGGATGGCCTGTGGCGTGACCCCCACCAGCAGCACGCGAGGGCGCGTGATGTTGCTCATCTGTGCGAAGCCCCCTTTAGGGTTCGGCGAACCCCCGACACTAAAGTGCGTTCCTGCAAAAGCGGTCGAGGGCAAGCGCCTTGAGCAATTCGCCGACCACCTGCGCTTGCTGCGGCACTACGGCGTCTCCGACGCCCTCACATCGCTCCACCCGATTGGGAACCCCATAAGCCACTCTTCCCAGTTCGGGTTCAGCGGGCCAGTCTCTCCGGAGGCGTGCACAGATTCGGTCAAACTCGGACCGGCTGAATACAACTCTTTCGCTTTCTGGCTGGTCTTCCTCTGCCGCGCGTCTCCGGCCGTTGGTGTGGGCCATAGTCCTGTGTGCGCCATCCTTGCTAGTGTCGGTCGTGGCTTCGCTCCCTTCCATTGACTCGTGTTGACTCGACCTCCGCCCGCGTCGATGGCCGTTGGTGTTGGATACCTCATTGCTGTAGGCCACGATAAAGACTCTATAACGGAGGTGCGGGGCGCCAACTGCCGCCGCTGGAAACTCCTCCCATTCCGCATCGTACCCGAGCGCGGCCAGATCACCGAGAACGTCTCCAAATCCTCGAACAAGCAGGCCTGGGACATTCTCCACAAGCACAAATCGCGGTCGTAATATGCGGACGGCCCGGGCGAACTCCGGCCAGAGCCAACGCGGGTCCTGTTGCGCGAGCCGCTTGCCGGCTGTGCTGACGGGCTGGCAGGGGAACCCACCGGCGACGAGATCGACTTGCTCGACTTCTTCAAAGTTCACCTCCCTGATGTCTTCGTACCTCCGGATGCCCGGCCAGTGCGTTTCCAGCACTCGCCGGCGGTACGAGTTCTTCTCGACCTGCCAGCGACACGTCCAGCCTGATCGATCAAGCCCGAGGTCGAGGCCGCCGATGCCGGAAAAGAGGCTTCCATAAGTCAGGCCTCCTGGGCTGTCCTGAGGCGTGACGATTCCGGCTTTCCGATGTACGGGTCGTTTTGGCGTTGGTCGCATTTTCTTGACGGCTTCTTGACGGCTTCTCGGCCTAGTGTGGCTGCGATCCTCGGCTGCGATTATAGGCTGGTTTTCCGGCTCCTCGCGCGCTTGGGTTTCGCCTCCTGAACAACCCGCTCGCAGCGGCGTAGCCCGATGGCGAATATGTCTTCCTTTGGATGCTCTACGCGATACTGCCTTTCAGCCGCGCCCAGCACATCCCATCTGCTGGCGCCGACGTAGACATTTTCCAGACGCAGGGTAATACACTCCCAGTGTCCATCTGGACGACAGACGGCAAGCCACGTGTCGTATGTCACCCAAATATTCATGTGGTTGACTCCTGCTGGCTATAGCGCGCTTTTGAGCCAGTTGTCAATCTGCCTTGATGTGAGGGTGAAGGATGCCTGATCGGCCCGTACGATGAAGTGCCACTTGAAGCGCTGGTGGAACTGCCAGCACAGGCAGCGGCCTTCGCGCAATTGCTTCTCAGTGGGTCGCTCGCCGAGGTGATCGGCCAAGATGCTGAGTGCGAGATCGGCCGGCCCGCTACCGCCATAGCCCCACTCGAACGCGTCGGAGTGATGCTTAACGTGATGCAATGGCTTTTCTTTACCGTTCTCCAGGACGACGACGCGGCAATCGCCTATCGCGTCGTCGGCCGGTCGCTGGCCGATGTAGACTTTGCTTTGCTTTCCGTTGCTGTGGCGTCCCATGATTGCATCTCCAATTATATTGATGGCGCATCGGATGGCGACGCCTCTTCGTTGCTCGGCGCGATACGCTGCGCGATGCGCTGCTGCGCCTGGCGCACGCCCTCGGCGAAGCCTTTCATGTAGTCGTCGTTTTCGATGTGGTAGACCCACTTGCTGGGGTCTAGGTCCCGGAGACATTCCCAGCGCTCGTCTTCGACGGCGCCGGCGATGGCTGCGGTGGCCAGCACGCCCAGCTTGCTGAGCGTGAGCGTGATGGGCGTACCGTAGGCCTGCTGGACGAACTGGTTGACGAGCTGCTCGGCGCGCTGGGCCGGCGTCGGGGTCTCAGGTGTCGCGATCCCGGACTGCCAGGTTTGATCCATGCGTGCTCCTTTCTTGAAGTAGAATGTGATACACTGCAACAGGGTAATCACGTAGGATTACCCCTACGACGATGACTTATAAATCCGATGGTGGCGCGTGTGGGGGCAGCGCCACCATCGGAGGATCCCGCCGCGCGCCTTGCGCGCAGCGGTCGAGTGCGCCGTCCTGGTATGCCACTAAGTCCTCAAATCCCGGAGCGGCGCGGACTCTCATCGGGAGTTCGCGTCCGCTTTTCGTTTGTCGCGGACGCGGCTTACATCTCTCAGGGAGGCTGCTGTGAAACTCTTAGATGCTGTCGGAAGGCGCTCGGCGTCGTTGCGCCTGCGAAGGAAGTCAGAGAAGACGATTCGCTGGTACGAGATGTGGTTGAACGACCTGGCGCGGTCGCTCTCGCTCAACGAGCTAGAGCGAGTCTCGCTTGCAGATCTGCGCGCCTGGCTGGGCGGCCTGATCGCGCGGGGCCTGAAGCCGCACTCGATTGATGGCGCGTACCGCTCGGCGCGAGCTTTCTTCCGCTGGTGCGTAGCCGAAGGCTTGCGCGCCGACGACCCGACTGCGCGCTTGGAGCGGCCTGGCCTGCCGAAGCGTATCCCCAAACCCCTGCCCCCCGAAGTCGTTCAACAGCTGATCAACGTCGCCGCCGGCTCGGAGAATCCGCAGCGTGACCAGGCGCTGCTGATGTTCCTGTCAGACACCGGCGTCCGGCTGGGCGAAGTGTGTAGCTTGCAGCCCGCCGACGTGGACCTGGCCGTTTGCTCGGCGACCGTGATTGGGAAGGGGGACCAGGAGCGCTGGGTGTTCTACAGTGAGGGAACCTGCCAGGCGCTGGAGACCTGGCTGGCCGTGCGGCCGTCGAGCGCCGCCAACCTGTTCAACCTGGGGTATTACGGCGTCGGCGAGCTGCTGCGCCGGCTGACTGAGCGTGCGCACATCACCGGCGTTCGCGTGCATCCGCATGCATTTCGCAAGACGGCGGCGACGAGATATGCCGAGGAACTGGACCCGCACACGCTGATGCAGCTGTTTGGCTGGAAGCAGCTCAAGACGTCGGAAGACTACGTCTATCACAGCCGGGCGCGGCTGGCGCAGCGGGCGCGAGCGGTGCTCCAGCGTGGAGGGTGACGACCAACTGATTCATAATCAGTTGGTCATGAGGTTGGGGCGAAACGCAGGCAGTTGCGGTTGCTTTGCCGACTGACACTAAAGTGCGTTCCTGCGCGCCGTCAGTCGGCCTCTTGATTTTCGCCGGAGATGCGCTTATACTGAATGCAACTCCAGCGTCATCTCGACACTAAAGTGCGCAAGCAGCAACTTCCCAGCGGAGCGCTCTCCGGCCGGACTCCCAAAGCCTTCGGATCAGTAGGTTGTGGGTTCGATTCCTGCCGGGGGCGCCTTCCGTGCTATTCGGTTTTTAATGTGCTGGCCGCTTGTCTGTCTCTCGCCAAAGAAACCAGACACGGCCGGTCCCTCAAGGGGACCGAGTAGTGCGGATTGAGCGCGTTCAGTCGCCTGACTGGACGCGCTCTACTTTTAGGAATGCCTTCACTTGCTCTTCGGGGAAGAGGGAAGAAGGGATGAGGATAGTGGAGGTTTTGCCACCAGGTTTGTAAGAACCAGGATATTTCCCGGCCGCAAATCTGCGTTGGATTGTTACCGGATTGACGTCTAGCATTTTAGCGACTTGCCGGCCAGTCAGAAGGGGTGGAATCATCTCGGTCTTCTGTTTCTTTGATGGCATGCCTAGAATATAGTCGCAACTGCTACATTTGTCAAGAGGCAATTTCACGGTTGAGCATACTGAATGAGTCTATTTCAGCGCGAGAATGTAAGAAAGAAGTATAAGGAGTGTTTCGAGTCGCTGTCAATATCGTGTCAGCGCGTTATGGAGTTGATCTCGCTGCGAGAGATGGCAGTACAATGCAGCCAAATAAAACGCCCCGCGATGTTGGATCATCCGGGGCGACGGCTCGCGTGATAGGGACACGCTGAGCGGCTACAGTCTAACACTTTGGGCCGTTCGCGTCAATCGCGGGCGGCCTGTTTTGTTTCCCTTCAAGGAGAATAGTCATGAAACTCACCCGTCGCAGAGTCGTTGTTATTGGCATCGCCATTCTGATCGTCGCCGCACTCGCATCGCGGCCTTCCCGACAAGCCAGCGCGCCGGCTTCCATTCCGCAATCGACCCAGCGGCCGACGATCGAGATCACCGTCCAGCCTTCCCGAACCCTAAAGGGCGTTCCGGCTTCCACAGCCACGCCGGCTGACACCAGTACTCCACGTCCAACCTCAACTAAGAAGCCGACCAACACAAAAACGGCGACCTCGACTCCGTCGCCAACACAGCTATCGCGGACCGCGACCCGGCCGGCGCCGACCCATACCCAGCCGCCGGCGCCAACCGCTACGGCCGTGATTCTCCCTACAGCAACCCCGGCGCCGGCTGCCAATTGCGACCCGGCCTACCCGGATTTTTGCATCCCACCCCCGCCTCCGGACCTGGACTGCGGGGACATCTCACACAAGAATTTCACAGTGTTATCACCCGATCCACATGGCTTTGACCGTGACAATGACGGCATTGGGTGTGAGAGCTAACCATGTGAGCGAATGGTTAGAGTTTTCGTCGGCCTATTGACAAATGTAGTAACTACTACTATACTCCTATCACCTTAACAACGCAGCGGGCTGCGCAGGTGTATCACCACCCACGCAGCCCTAACCCAAACGCCGGAGTAAGCGGCGCCGGGCTGGCGATATTGTAGCACATCGCCCCTTGCGGCCAACCTTCACCGGTTGGCCGTTTATGTTTCTCCCCGACGCCGGCTCCCCGCAGGAGACGCATGTCTTCCCAATTTCATACTTCCCCGTCCCGTACCACAGATGCATCGCGCTCTCAGGCCGAGACCTATACGCTGTATTACGTCAAAGCCGATCGCACCTGGCCGCGTCAAGCCAGTGACCGCAAGTCGTACCTCATCGCGCTGGCGAGCACCGAGCTGGGCCATTGGCAACGCTGCCGGATCGAGGATCCGCGCGGCAACATCGTGTACGCCGCTGGCTAGGAGGATCTGTGATGACTCTACACACGAAGCGCGAGCGCACGTGCCGGAAGTGTGGCCAGCGGTATCGTGGCCGGCATTGCAAGAATCGCAATTGCGTGAACTTCAAAACGGGTCGCGAGGCAACCCGTCGCGCAGCGCGCCGGCGACCATCGCGGAGCGTATCCACCGGCAGCGCGTCAGGGTGGGGTAGGGCGCTCGCATCGAGCAGCCCGGGCGACGTTGCAATGAGCCTGGCCCCCACCCTGGCCCTCCCCCATGCAACCCCGCAGAGCGGGGCGCGAGCAGCAGGGGAAGGGGCCACGCTCGACGAGATGGCTGAGCGGCTGACGTACCTGACCGAGCGGCACGAGCAGTTCACCGGCTCCGATGCGACGCGCTGGTCGCCGTACCGCGACGAGCTGATCCGCGTGATGGATCGCCTCGAGTGCGAGCTGGCGGGGGTCGAGCTATGAACACGGATTCATGGTCGGCTTATTCGGCGCTGATTTTTACACCGCCTGAGCCGGCCCACCCACCCCACCGAACAGGAGCTAAACATGAAACAAGGTGATTACGGCGTCACTTGCGCGAAATTTCTTGGCAGCGATGGCTCACCAGTCGGATCCAGATGGTGCAATCAGCCAGCGACAAAGGCTACCGTGCAACGCCCTTACGAGCGTGTCTCCTGGTGCAATGTCGGTCATACCTATTGCGACGAACACACGCCAGCGAATGCGGTTGACATTCCGCTCGAGCGCGAGCTGGCGGGGCTGCTATGAATTTCCGCAGCGACACTAAAGTGCGTTCCAGCGAAGCGCGCCAGCGCTGGCTCGAAGGCTGCCGGCGGGGTGGGCTGGCCCGGGCTAAGGCATTCACACCGGAGTATCAGCGCCAGGCCCGGGCGCGCGTCAAGCGCGAGAGCCTGCAGGCCGCCGGCCGGCGCGGGCAGCAGCGCCTGCTCGAGCGGCACGGCGAAGAGTTCCGGGCGGAGTGCCTGGCCATCCATCGGCGCGCCCATCCGAGCGATTTGGAGCTGCGCGTCATGGCCTGGCTGCACCGGCTCGGCGTGAGCTACCAGCGCGACGTCCGGATCGGGCCGTACTTCGCCGATTTCCTCGTCGAGCGCACCGTCGTCGAAGTGGACGGCGAGCACTGGCACACGAACAATGGCCATCACGGCGAGGACCGCGAAACGCGCGATCGCGCCAAGGACGAAATACTGCGCGCGCTGGGCTATACCGTCATCCGGCTGAGCGAGGTGTCGATTCGCGACGACAGTGCGCGCGATGCGCTCGTTCAACTCGCGGTAGAGATTCAGCTCTGCACGGATTCGGGCACGGATTACACGGAGGAGGCATGAGTATGCCGTCTCAGATTAAAGCCAGCACAACCACGGATTCAGTCGAAGCCTACTTTGTCGAAGTCTCGCTGTTGGGCATCTCGCCGGCGTGCGCCGACCGGGTGTGTGCCTCGCCGGCGCTCACGCTTGATGGCCACCCGGCGCGCGTCGAATGGACGCTGGAGCCGGAGCTGGAGCAGGCCGTCGGCGAGCTGAACGTTCGCTGCCGGCGCGCCGAGGCGCGGGGCCTGGCCGAGCAGCTCGCGGCGCACGTGCGGGCCGTGGCGGGCTTTCCATGCGTTCTGGCGGTTGTGTTTCACTCGGTCGGCCGGTTCGGCGGCCATTTCGCCTTTTCGTTCGTGCCGCCCGGCGTGTGCCGGGGCTGTGGGCGGGCGGCTGGCCGACTCGGCGAGGATGGCTATCATTACGGCTGCCGGCCTCTTTCGAGAAACGAGGTCAAAGCGCTCGCCGATGCGCATGTTCAACTTACCGAAACGTGGAGGCTTCAGTGAATAATCCGATTTCAAACTTAACCCAGATTCCAAACCTGCCATTTCCCGACGTGCTGCCGGCCGCCTTTGGCTATGAGAGCGAGTCGCGATATTTCTACGTGTACTGGATGCCGGCCGGCGACGAGTTCCGCGTCGGCGACGAGACGATGGAGGGCGACGGCAACTGGCACGCCTGGCTGGCATATCGTGACCACCCGGCCGTGTACGGCCATCTGTCGAAGTACGACTTCGGCTCGTCGGATACTGAGGCCAAGCACCAGCTTGTCTTTGACCGTGAGGCGAAGGCCGTCTACGCTGGCACGTTGCACGAGGTGCAGCAGTTCTTCGTCGAGCTGCGCGGGGAGAAAGAGCCGCGCGAAGAGATGGAAGCGTCTGTGCACTGGACCGATGAGCAGTGGCAGGAGATGATAGCGAACCTGGCCGACGCCTTCCGGCAAATCCCACCGCTGGACATGGCCGAGATCCAGGCGCGGATGGAACACGAGTGGCAGCTCGAAGAGCAGATGGTCGATGCGCTGAGCACGCTCCCGCGCTATTGCTATCTCTGTGGCCGGCAGCTCGAACCCGACACCGATGCCTACTCCGTCGGAGTGCACATGGACGGATGTCCGGCGTAAATTCAGCCGATTTCAAGCTATAATTCCCGGCAAGCGTGCCGGTGACCATTTCCACAGACATCAGGAGGCTACCATGTCTTTCAAGAAAATGACCATTCCGAAATACCCCCCGCGCCACTGGGCGCTGGTCGGCTTCCCCGGCTCGGGCAAGTCGACTTTCGCCACGCAGATGCGCGGGCCATTGTTGCCGGTTGACGCCGACCAGCGCTTCGCCGAGGTGCTGGCGCTGGCCGCCGGCGACGTGTACCGGCTGAGCGAGAATCCGGCCGACAACGTCGTGCCCGCTCAGATCGCGCGTCTGCTCGAGGCGCACATGCCCGGCAGCGACGTGGGCACGATCGTCGTCGATTCGCTGACGACGCTCATCGCGCCGCTGATCGTGCGGGGCATGCTCGACAACGAGGCCGGCGAGAACAAGAACAAGATGGCCGGCTTCATCGACAAGGCGCTGGTGATGCGCCTGCTGCAGGATGCGGTGACGCGCTGGGGCACCCACACGCTGTGGATCTGGCACCTGCAGCGCGGGCGCAACGAGAAGGCCGAGAAGGTCGTCACGGCGACGCTGCCCAAGACCGAGCTGGAGCGCCTGCGCCGCTCGCTCAACGTCGAGCTGCACCTCGTCGCCGACGAGGCCACGCAGCGACGCGGGGTCAAGGTCGTCTGGACACGCCAGGCCGGCGCGCACAGCGGCATGACGCTGTGGGACGAGTCGGGGACCTGGCAGGGGATGCCCGAGCGTATCGAGGCGGCGATCTACGATGCGGCGCCGGTCGAGTCGCAACCTGGCTCAAGCCCGGCGCCGGAGAGCCATGCGACGGCGACGGTGACGGCTGCGACGGCGACGGCTGCCGCTCCATCAAGCAACGGTCACACGCGGCCGCTCGATCCTGAAACGCTGCGCGCTTTCCTGAAGCGTCGAGCCGACGAGCACGCGCAGGCGAGCCACACGGCGGCGAACGCGCAGAAAGGCCTGGTGGCGACGGCGCTGGAGATCTGCTTTGCCGGCGACGCAGAAGCCGGGACGAACAAGGGCTGGCCGCAAGCCGCGCGCCGCAATGTGCTGGCCTACCTGGTCGGTATCGACAGCCTGGCCAGCACGCCGGATAGCTGGATCCTGGCGCTGTATGACTGGTTGAAGCCGCGCAAGGATTCGGGTGGCCAGTGGCTGCCGGATTCGATCGCCGAGAAGGAAGCGCGGCAGGTGTTCCAGGCGCAGGCCCAGCCGGCAGGAGAGGGCAATCACGCAGGATTGCCCCAACCAGGCAATCACGCAGGATTGCCCCAACGAAAGGAAACCGTTCGATGAAAGCACAACCCGCCGTTTCACCCGCGCGCCTGCTGGAGATGATGCAGCAGAAGCGCGCGCAGCTCCTCGACGAGCTGCAAGCCGCCGACCCGAACCGCTGGTTTAGCGTCGTTGTCCATGTCCACACAAGCAACGGGTCTAACGTCGACCTGGCCGATGTGGCTAATAGCGCCGGCTGGGAATACGCCGAGAGTGAGAGATCATGCTGGTACGAAACACCGGAGCAGCATGGCCACGTCTCCGTGTTCTACAAGGACACCGAGGTTGCGCCTGACGCGCATCTGGAGGCGGCTTACGAGGAGCGTACGGAGGAAAACATCGGATAAGCTTACTATCACGAGAATGGGCGGATCGCGCCGGGCGAAAAATAGACGGGCCGCGCTGTGCACGCTGCTTGCGCACTTTAGTGTGGCGCGGCCCATTACAGGCGTGTCGAGACTCGCTCGCGGAGGCGAGCGTTCTCGGGGTCTTCGTGGCGCCGGAGTCGGGTGTTGGCTCAAAGCGCTTCTCCACAAGACGGTTGACGATTGAGCAAGGGTACTTGCAGTCATTCTAGCACGGCTGTCAATTGGAATCGGGTTGGTATGGCACGGATTCGGTCACGGATGCACGGAAGCTTGATTGGGTGTGATATAATCGAGCCCTACACCGTTGTGCAGGGCCGTCCCGCTGAGTAGCCAGAATTCGGGGCGGCCCTGTTTTCGGCCTTTTCTCACTTCCGACAATGGTAAGTTGTCAGTCCTAGAAAGGATTTGCCAATGTCCGGCCAGGCGCTGATACCCAGAAAAGCGGGGTACTCTGTCACGGCGAGCAACAAGCGCATTGCAGCGCTCAGGCGCAAAGGACTCGACTACGCGCGTCGCTCCAAGTCGAAGCGCACGAAGCAGATATACACAGCGGCCTGGGCCGACTTCCGCGAGTTCTGTGAGATGACCCAGGCCAGTCCTCTGCCGGCGACCTCCGCGGGCGTAGCGGCCTACGTGGTTCATTTGGCCGAAGAGCAGAAAGTTTCGACCATCCAGCTCAAGCTCGCCGCGATCGCCGAGGCGCACCAGGTGGCGCACGCGCCTGATCCAACCAAGGACGTCGACGTGAAGCTGCTGATGGCCGGCATCCGGCGCGAGCTGGGGACGGCGCCGGACAAGAAAGCGCCGGTCCTGCGCGAGCAGCTTGAGGCGATGGTCAATGCGCTGCCGCCGACTTTAGCCGGCACTCGCGACAAAGCGATTATCCTCATCGGCTGGGCCGGCGCGTTCCGGCGCTCCGAGCTGGTCGGCCTGGACGTCGACGACGTGCGCGTTACGCGAGACAGGCTCACGCTCCGCGTGCGGCGCTCGAAGACCGATCCGGAAGGCAAAGGCCTGACCAAGACCATCCCCGTGCTCGACCCCGCGGAGCGGGGCGCAACCCCGCAGAGCGGAGCGCAAGCAGGCAGCAGCGACCCACTCGACCCGGCGCGTGCGCTGCGGGCCTGGCTGGCCGCGAGTGGAATCACGTCGGGTCCGCTCTTCCGCGCGATCGACCGCTGGGGCCACGTGCGCAAGACGCGTCTCACCGATAAAGCCGTCGCGCTCATCGTCAAGGCTGCCGCGCGGCGCGCCGGCCTGGATCCGGAGAAGTTCGCCGGTCACTCGCTGCGCTCGGGCTTCATCACCGAGGCGGCCAGCGCCGGCGTGCTATCGCGGGACATCATGGCGCAGACGGGGCACAAGAGCGAGCGCGTGATGCAGGGCTACATCCAGGATGCCGGGGTCGGCGCGGCCAGCGCAGTTCGCGCGGCGTTTGGGAAGAAATAACAACGGATAGGGAGAATTGAACGGATGGGAAGAAACTGGTAAGATAGACTCTGCCACACCCCCCTACCCCATCGTTTCTCTTACCGGCCTCATACAGATTGCGCGCTGCAACCGAACTCTAATCCTATTGTTATGCGCTTCTTCCCGAATTACCCTTGACTGTGGATGCGATTTGCATTTAATTAAGATTCACGGTATGCTCACCATCATCGACAACGGCCAGCCGCAGCGCGTGGTGAGCGGACGCGTTGAGGAAATCGTCCGTATCTTGCTGAACAACCAAGACGAGATCACCAAGCCCGACAAGCTGTTGCTTCGATTCGATTGCGCCGGCCAGACTGTTGTCCCGCGCATCGAACGCACGCTTGAGCGTTCCGCACACTAGGCGATTGCAGTTGAACTGAACAGGCCGGCCCACCGGCCCCGGAGTTAGCGTAATAAGCGCTCTGATTCCATACAGGAGTCAGAGCGCTTTTTGTTTCTGACTGTCCGCAAACCAGATCAGGAGGTTCTTCCATGATGCTCCGCTTCCGCCTTTCCCGCCACGTTGTGCTGCTCATTCTTGCCCTGCTGGGCGTCACCTTCGCCGTGCCGGTCGTCTCCGCCGCGACGCTCTTCGCGCAGCTGCCCGACCTGCCGCCCATTTCGCCCGAGCTGCTCGCGTCGCTGTACGCCGGCCTCTTGTCGCTGCTGCTCAGCTACGTGCCGGGCCTGAACACGCGCTGGACGGCGCTGCCGGAGGATACCAAGAAAGCGCTGATGGGGCTCGGTCTGATCCTGATTAGCGCCGGTGTGTTCGCGGCCGGCTGCGCGCCGGCGCTGGGCATCGTGTTTGTCGAATGCTCGACCGGCGGCGCGGTCAAGCTCTTTTCGATTCTCGTCTCGGCGCTCGTCGCCAATCAGTCGGTTCATCGCCTCTCGCCGCAGCCGGCCGCCGTGAAGGCGGTGAAGGCGACCCAGCCACACTAGGCCAGGCGGAGACCGGGCGGGGGCGCCTGGCCGCCGGCGCGCATAGTAGAGTCCCCCACGTTTCTCCGCGTCGAATCCTCCTCCCCCGCCCACTCCTGCACGAATAGAGAGATATGCCCGTTTCCGACGTTGTTCTCGTGGCGCTGATCGGCGCCATTTTCGGCAGCATCGTCTCCCCGATCATCATCGCCCGCCTGTCGCGGCAGAAGATGCGGGCCGATTCGGCCGCCAGCGCCGGCAGTGCGACGAAGAGCCTGGCCGAGGCGATGAAGATCATCGCCGACGAGTTCATTCGGCGGATCGACGCCAAGGAAAAAGACCTGGCGCACAAGGACCAGGTCGTCGACGAGCTGCTTGGCCAGCTGCGCGCCTCGGACAAACGCCTGGCCGAGGCGCTCGAGGACAAGCAGCGCTCGCTCGCCTTCCAGATGGTCATCGAGCAGCAGGCGTCGGCGCTGAGCAAGCGGGTCGGCGACCTCGAAGAGTTGTGCAAGACGTTCGTTGCCGAGAACGACGATCTCAAGCAGCAGCTGGTCGAACACGACCGCGCGCGCGAAGAGATGCTGCGCGAGATTGCGGCGTTGAAGACAATCGTCTCGCGTCACAGCCGGCACATCGTCGATTTGCAGGATGAAAAAGAAGCGCTCCAGCGTGAGTTGGTGGAGCGCGATCGGGCCCGTGATGCGCTGCATACTGAGATCGACCAGCTGAGGAAACGTGTCGAGGAGCTGGAGAGCGAAAATATAGAGTTGAAGACACGGTTGGGTGAAGTTGAGAACGGCGCGTACCCTTCGACAGCTCTGGAGGCATCGAGTGGCGGGTGATGCTGGAACGCACTTTAGTGTCTTGGCGCTGGCCACCCATCTCCGCGAGCGACTGGCGGCGCACGCCAGCCGGCACGCCGACGAGGAGCGGGATGCGGTCGAGCTGGTCGGTCTGGCCGACGAACTGCTGAGCCTGATGAAGCGGAATGCCGCTCCGGATCGGCTTCCGCTGTCGCTCGTCTGGCCAACCGACCACAGGGTCTATACGCAGAAGTTCGGCCAGCGCCCGGAGTATTACGCCAAGTTCGGCTTGCCCGGTCACGAAGGCGTGGATCTCAAAGCGCCGGCCGGCTCGAATGTGTACGCCTGCGCGGACGGCAAAGTGGTGATGGCCGGCTGGCATCCCAAGAGAGGCCCTACTCACCCCTACGGCGTCCAGATCCGCATCCGGCACCAAGCTGCCGAGGGCGAGTACGAGACGATCTACGCGCACCTAACGGCAGGCTCGCCGAAGGTCGCCGTGGACGACGTCGTGCAGGCCGGCCAGGCGATCGCATTGGCGGGCAGCACCGGCAATTCCAGCGGGCCACACGTGCATCTGACGCTCAAGAAAATCGGCGCGAAGAACGGCGGCTATGGCGAGATCATCGACCCGGAGCCGTTCTTTAAGCGGCTAAACGATTTGCTGCCGCCTCAAGGGATGCCGTGACTGCTCCCACTTCGGCCGTTTGGGAGGCGCTCGACGCCCGGGCCGGCGCGCTGCACCGGAACCTGGCGCAGGCCGTGCAGCAGGTGGTGGCGCTCGAGTGCCTGGTGCACGATCAGCGCCCAGCCGGTTCCCATGTCCGCAGAAATGAGCGGGCCGGCCAGGCGGTGATCCAGAGCGCCGTGGCCTACGTGGAGGCGTGCCTGCAGGAGAACTCGGCGCGGATGGTGGAAACCTTCGTCGCGCTGCAGCAGGCGGTCAATGCCTGGCAATTGATTCAGATCCAGCGGGAGCCGTCTCGTGAAGGACTATCTCATCCACAAAAACCACGCGACTCGACGCAAGACCTACCAGGCGCGGGTCGAGAACAAGCCGCTGCGCCGGCGGCAGCGGACGCTCACGCTGGCGATGGCGTATAAGCGTCGCGTCGAGAGCCGGCTGAAGGCGTTGCGCACGGCCTCGACGCACCCGAGTCAAACAACTGAGTCGCTTGAGTAGAGGAATCATTGAGATGCCTGCCGTCTACGCGCTGCTCTTCACGTCATCGTTCCTGGTCAGTTTCGTCGCTGCTTACCGTTTCGTCGTTCGCTTGCAAGAAGCGGAGCATGCGCGCGAGATCTTGCAGATGGTTTTACGCGGGCGGAGAAACGGGAAGGTCGCATGAGCATCGAGTCCGTCGAGGAATGGGAGTATCAGGAAGTCGAACGCCTGCGCGATCGGGTTGACGAGGAGCATGAAAAATTACGCAACCTGATCGAGATACTCGCCATGCTGGGCATTCAGGCCGAGCATTCTCCCGATGGCTGGATGGTGACTGATGAGCATCTCTGGCAATTGTCCGCGTAGGGCCGTGCGACTCAGCGATCCGTTCGGGCGCGGCGGGAGTGCGATTGCTCCGGCGAGGCGCTTTCGGATTCCTGCCTGGCTGGTGTATGTGCTGAGCGGCGTGTGTTTCCTCGTCGGCATCGCCGCGACGGGCATGTTTCTATTTCACATCATGTTCACGAATGCCGAAGCGTCGCTTTACATTGTGCATGAGACGCCAACCCCCTACCCTACCCGGACCCCGCGCCCAACAGTGACACGTAGCGTGACACCATCGCCAACACTGCAACCGATTCGCCTGGAATCCGGGTGGTTCAACTGGTGGGGCAAGACGGGTGACGATGAGGATCGTCGCGTGTTCATGCGCTACCGCTCGGTTCGCGCGGGGACGCCGGTGCGGGTATGCTGGTTCGGTGAGGCGGCAGACGAGAATCTAAATTGGCAGCGGCTTGTCACTCTGGACGAGCCGAAATGTGTAGCGGGGATTGTATCGTCCGCATACGATTCGCCCCTGCCGGCCGGCGTGCTCGTCGGCGCGATCGGGGCCGGCGTGCGGCGCGAGTTGCTAGGCTTCGACTCGGAATTATGGCCAATGCTGAATCTAGCCATCACCTACACTAACCCTCTGAACCCTCTAAAGAGGGCAGGGAGGGCAGGCGTGGGTTCCACTGGCGCAGCCGGAAGCAAGCCATGAGTAAGATTGGATCACATGGCAAAGCGAACCGCAAAGCGCAGCGTTAAGCCTCAGAACAGGCTTAAAATCAAGAAGCGGCGCAACCCAAACCCGCCGCCGCCGCCAAAGGAACACCAGTTCAAGCCGGGCCAATCGGGAAATCCAGGCGGCCGCCCCAAGCGCGTCACCGATGCGTACCGCGAGTGGCTGGAGACAGTCGACGAGCAGGCCGGTGACTTCACCAACGCGCAACTACTGGCGCGGTCGATGGGGATTGAATCACTCAAGGGCAACGTCAGCGCAGCGGGCGAGATTCGCAAGGCGACCGAGGGAGAGCGCATCCGCACCTGGCGCGACGACGTGATCGACCTGATCCGTGAGGGGAAGGTCACACCGGATCAGGTTTCACAGGACTTAGGGGACGAACTTGCTACAGAACTATCTCTCGCCGCAGGCATACACCGAGGCAAGAGCGGCGAGACTCATCAAACGAACACAACGGGATAGCGGGACGCGGCCCGCATTCACCTTCCGCGGCGCGGCCCTGGCCCTACAGACGCTCGATGCGCCCGAGGTCGTCATTTCCGGGCCGTCCGAAACAGGCAAGACGGTTGCGGTCTTGTCGCGCCTCGACCGCATCGCCCGCCAATATCCCGGCGCGCAAATCACCATTGCCCGCAAGGTGTACGAGACCGTCGTCGGCACCGTGCAGCAGACCTGGGAGAAGCGCGTCATTGCGGGGGGCTATTCATCCATCGTCCGCTTCGGCGGCGAGAAGGCAGCCTGGTACGATTACCCGAACGGATCGCGCGTGTGGCTGGGCGGCATGGACAACCCGGACAAGATTCTCGGCGGCGAGCGCGACATCATTTTCCCCAACCAGGCTGAGCAGTTCTCGCTCGCGGATTGGGAGTATCTGGTCACGCGCGCGACGGGGCGCGCCGGCAACGTTCCCTTCGCGCAGGTCGTCGGCGACGCCAATCCGGCCGGCTCGTATCACTGGATTCTGCAGCGGCCACGGCTCAAGCTGCTCGAATCCAGGCACGTGGACAACCCGGCGCTATACGACGATGATGGCAACCTGACCGAGCAAGGCCGGCGCACGCTCGAAGCGCTCCAGTCCCTGACGGGCGCGCGCAAGCAGCGGCTTTTCTACGGCAAATGGTCGCAGTCCGAAGGCGCGGTCTATGGCCAGGAGTTCAGCAGCGATAACTTGACTGACGACGAGCCTGATCCGGACCTGCCCATCGAATTGGCCGCCGACGACGGATACAATCCCGATCCGCGCGCCATCCTATTCATCCAGCGCACGCCGGCACGCATTTTGATATTCGACGAGCTGTATCACACGCGGCACCTGGCCGAGACGTGCGTCAAGGAAATCGTGCAGCGCTGCGGCGAGCGGTTTGGCTGGTCCGACGCAGAGAAGACCGTTCCGCAGATCCTGCCCGAACTGTGCGTCGGCGGCACGGAATCGAAGGAGCTCGGAGAGCGATTCAGGCTGGCCGGCATCCCGTATCGGGGCGGCACACACAGCCCGATGACGGAAGGCATCGAGGTGGTGCGCCGGCTCATTCGCGACGCGAACGAAGTCTGCACGATTCAGATCAACCGGCGCTGCACGAACCTGATTGGGGAACTGTCGGACGGCTACCAGTATCCGAGTGCAGAATCGAAGCGGAGCAAGCTGGATGTGCCTGTGGATGCGAATAACCACGGGGCGGATGGTTTACGCTATTGGTGTTTCCGGCGGGCTAGATGAACGTCCAGGACATCCTAACCGACATTTGGGACCGCGCCGGCCATTTCTTGCGCTTTGAGCCGCCAGCGTCTGATTTGGTCTACACGATTTTCGATGTGGTGGTGATCACGAATGAGATAACGGTATAGACGCCAGCCAGCGGCAAACGGTTCAAGCTGTTGGGCGGATTGCTGAGCGTGACGGCGGTGGCGGGGAATGTGCGCTTCCGGGATGGCCTCGGTGGCTCAGTGATTTTCGTGTTGCCGCATGTATCACTGGCGACGGTGATCCCGTTCAATTTGACCGGTGGTCGGCTGAGTGGTGCAGCGAACCAAGCACTGACGGTTCAGGGCGCAGCACTGGCCGTGTTAAACGGGACGATTTGGGGGATTGAACAATGATTGATGAACAACATGGAGCCGATGCATTGAGGTACTGGGCACACAGGAGAGCAAGGTGATTTCTGGAACGCACTCATCGCACTCTGCTTGCGCCCTTTAGGGTTAGTGTTAGTGTTGGGTCCGTATCGCCTGATTTTACGATGGTTGCCAGATCTTCATCTACTCTTCGGCCTGAAAATATCCCCGGCTGGACGCCGCTTGTCATGCTGGCGCTACTGGCCGACCTGGCGCGCGGCAAACAGACCGTCGTCGAGATCGGCTCGTGGCTGGGCCGCAGCGCGGTCGCGATGGCGCAGACGTGCGCCGGTCATGTGTATTGTGTGGACACTTGGCGCGGTGACGCCGGCACCGAGGCACAGGCTGGGCCGGTGGATAATCCGTTGGCGTTGTATCGGCAATTCATGGCGGGTATCGTGGGTGCGGGCGTCTGTCACAAGGTCGTGCCTATCATTCGCGACAGTCGCGACGCCTGGGCGCTGTTCGCGAACACGCCTATCGACCTGCTGTTTATCGACGCCGATCACGCCTACAATTCGATTTGGGACGACTTGAACAACTGGACGCCGCTGCTGGCCTCTAACGGCGTTGTGTGCGGCGACGACAATAACTACCGAACCATTCGCCAGGCGGTGGAAGCGTTTTTTCCTGCGGGCTGCTGGCGTGTGCGTGAGGAAGCCGGCGGCAGAATGTTCATAGCGGAGCGGATAAAATGACTGTCATCGACCAATCCCTCACACGCGCCCAGACTTTCGACTGGAGGCGCGCAGTGTATTGGCTCATCGGCCTGGCGCCATTCGTGGCCGGTTTCGTCATCGGTCTGGTCGTTCGCGTCGTCAAGGTTGCCGTTGGCTTTTTCCTGGAAGGCTACGCACGGGGAGCGAAGATTAGATGAGCGTCCTGGATAACGCCCTGGCCCGCGTGGGTGGCAAAGCCTTCGCCGACCTGCATCCCGAGCTGACCGACCGGCAGCACATCCTAACGCTGCGCTCCGACGAAGTGCCAGCCTGGCACCCCGGCTACTCCTACCTGGACGCGCTGGGCGACTGGGAATGCTACGTCTGGGTGCGCAAGGCGGTCAAGGTGCTGGCCGACAACTTCGCGTCTGTTCCGCTGCGGATTCAACGCGGTAATACGCTGACGGATAAGCACGACCTGCTGACTCTGCTCACGGATGTCAACGACCAGATGAGCAGCTATAATCTCTGGGAACAATACATCATCGACATGATGCTGGGTGGTGAAGAGGGCTGGGAATTGGTGCGCGGAAAACGCAGCAAAGCCTACGTGGAAATCTGGCCGCGCCAGCCGCACACCATCAAGGTCGTTCCTGACAAGGCGCTCAAGCGATACTTCAAAGTCGCCGAATACGTCATCGACGATATGCAGGCTCAGCCGTTTCCTTTGCCGCCTGACGAATTCCTCCATTTCAAATTCTTCAATCCCCGCAACCCGTGGCGCGGTATCAGCCCCTTCACTGCGGTCAAGCTGTCCATCGTCATCGACCAGCTGGCGCAGATCTGGGAGCGGCTGTTCTTTAAGAATAGCGCACGCCCGGACTTTGCGGTCATCTCTACGGCCTCGACCAAGGCCGAACGCGACGAGGTACGCAAACAGCTAAAAGGCGAATACGGCGGTGTCGGCAACGCGCACGAGCCGATCGTCCTCGAAAAGGATGTGAGCGACATCAAAACCATTAGCTGGCCGCCGAAAGATTTGCACATGGAAACGCTGCGCGCGATGAGCCGAGACGAGATCGCGGCCATCGTTGGCGTGCCGGACATGGTGATGGGTTACGGCGCGGACACGTACGATACCGAGGAGAAGCGAACCGCCGCGCTGCGCATGCTGTGGTCGATGACGATCGTCCCGCTGGCGACGCATCGCGACGTGCAGATGACGGAATTCTTCAGACGGGTGGGCGTGCTGCGCCCGGACGAGTCGGTCGTCTCCGATTTCAGCCACGTCTCGGTTTTGCAAGCCGACTTTGGCGCGAAGGTTGCTCAGGCGGATACGCTATTCGGCCTGGGTGTGCCGTTCGATGTCATCAACGAGCGGCTCGGCATGGGTTTCCCGAAGATAGCCGGCGGCGACGTGGGCTACCTGCCGCTGTCGCTGGTGCCGCTGAGCGGAGCGAACAGCGGATCAGGAGAATTAAGCGGATCGAACACGGGCGGAGACAAGGGCGTGAGGCAGCTTGTCGCGGGCGTTATGAAAGCCGAGCGCGCGATCGAGTATGGCAGCGAGGAGCACAAGCGGCTCTACGAAAGATTCAAGCAGCGTCTCGACCCGAATCAGCGCCGCGTGCGCCGCGCCGTCGTCGATTTGCTCGAGCGCCAGCGCGACGAGGTGGCCGGCCGGCTCGAGGACGCCGGGGGCGCCGGCGACTTGCGCGCGATCGCGCGCGACCCGTTCGACCGCGACGCCTGGAACGAGATTGCGGCGGCCCAGATGCTGTCTGTGCTGATTGCCGTGCTCACGAACGTCGGTGACGATGCGCTGGACGACCTGGGCCTGGACACGCCATTCGACGGCGAGCTGCCGCATATCGTCGAGGCGATGCGCCGGCAGGCACAGACGTTCGCCGAGCGGGTAGACGATGAGACGTGGAAGCGCCTGCGCGGTTCGCTCGGCGACGGCCTGGAGGCCGGCGAGGGCGTCAACGCGCTGATGGAGCGTGTCGAGGAGGTGATGGGCGACCGCATCCGCTCCAGCAGCGAGACGATTGCGCGGACGGAAACGGTCCGGGCGACGTCGACGGGAACACGAGAAGCCTGGAAGCAATCCGGCATCGTCGAGAGCAAGGAATGGATCAGCGCGCTGATTCCTGGCCGGACGCGCGACGACCACGCGGCGACGCATGGCCAGACGGTCGGATTGGAAGAGAATTTTGATGTCGGCGGATGCAGCGGTCCGGGTCCTGGCGAGACAGGCTGTGCGGACCAAGACATCAATTGTCTGTGCAGCATGGCGGCGGTGATGGTGGCCGAGCGCCGGCATATGTCTGTGGAAATACCGGAACGCACTTTAGTGTCAGGCCGGCAGCTATCGAGGAACGGACACGGCCAGCTGAAGGAGGTCACCGCATGAGCGAAAACGATAACGAAGAGGGCGCGCCGCGCAGCCGATTGGTGATTGAGTTTCGAGCGCCCGGAGCGGTCGAGTTCCAGATGGGCGCAGAAGGCGTCAGCCCCGGCCAAGTGTTGGCAGTGGCCGCTTGGCTGGACTGGTACGCGCGCCGGCTGTTCGACCAGAACGCCGCGGCACAGGCGGCCAATCGCATCGTCGTTCCGAAGCTGGACCTGCAGAAGCTGCAATGAGCAGTAGGAGGGCAAGGCATGAAGGCAGCATTCAAGGCGACAGATCCGGACAACACCGAATTCACCATGACTATCACTATGACGCTCGCGGGATGGAAGCGGCTGCGCAACCAACTCGGACAGGAATATCCAGGATTCGGTATCGCGGACAAGATCGCGAACATGGTGTCTGTGGCGGAGCGGTCGGTGTGGAATGGTCAAGAGGATGACGATGGGCGATAATGGCATGAGCGATATATCCACCAGCCTCCTGCTCAAGGTCAACAGTGTGCCTGGCACGATGAATCTGACTCTGGCTCAAATTGAAGTTGCGCGCGAGATGGGCGCCGTCGAGCGGTTGGGCCGGCCGGCGCTGCTGACGCTGCGCTACGACGGCGACCGCTGGCGGCTGCACGAGGCAAGCGCGCCCCGGATGCTGGCCCGAAATGGACGGCGCGCAATGGACGACGAGGATGAGAACGACGGGTAGTTGACTTGCGCCCGTAAGGGCGTATAATCTAGTCCATCTTGCCGGACGCGCGCATATAGTCTAAGCGTTTGAGCAAGCAACCCAATACCGCGATTTGTCGCGCCCCACCTCTGCATGGAGAGGTCGGGGCGCTTTTTGTTTTGTGGAACCCACTCCATGCACTTTAGTGTTAGTGCTCGCCGAGGTGAGGCATGAGTAAAAAGAAAAGCAGCATCACGCCGACGATTATCCGCAAAACGTTTGCGGTCGAGCGCAAGACGATTGACGCTGAGGCCGGAATCTTCGAGGCGATGATTTCAACCGAAGAGGTCGACCGAGACGGCGATGTACTGCGTGCCGACGGGGCGGAGTTGGGCAATTACATGAGAAATCCCGTCGTCCTCTTCGGGCACAGATATAACGATGTGGATGCCGTTGTGGGCAAGGCGCTTGAAGTGACCGCTATTTCCGGTCAAGGCATCCGAGCGCGTTTCCAGTTCGCGGGTAGCGATGTCAATCCGAAGGCTGAGACGGTGCGCCAGCTATGGGCCGGCGAATTCCTGAATGCAACAAGCGTCGGGTTCGTTCCCAAACAGACGAGCGAGCGTGGGGCGGATGGTGAGAAGCGCGGGCTTGAGTTCAAACGTTGGGAGCTGCTTGAGTTCAGCATCGTTCCCGTGCCGTCCAATCAATCGGCGCTCAGATTGGCGGTCAAGAGTTTTGACGATTTCCTTTCGACAGCCGTTAGGCAGTCTGACACCAAAGAACCCGCTGCACAGCAACGCGCATGGGTGCGCCGGCTATCGATTGAGAGCGAATTGGGCGAACAAACCTTATTGGTCGTGTTCCGTAGTCACAACGTCGATGTTCCCGAAAATGCCACGCTGTTGCAAATGGACTCTGTGTTCGGGGAATGCACCGAAGTCCCGCACCCCGATGCGGGCAAGACCGTCATGCTCAAGGATGCGCTGTTCGTGCCGCCGCTGGAATTTCGGCCGCCCGAATTTTCAGGCGAACCGAATGACGCTGTATACGTTCTATCCAGCCGCGACCAACCCGACGACAAGATGGTTTCAAATGAGAATGGCCTATGGAGTGTGTTGAGCCTGTCTGATATTTTAGCGAGCGTGGAAGGCGCGACTGAAGCTGTCGGAAAATCGGCAGCCTCAGATGGTCTCGGATTCGGCGTGGATGCTCTGACACAGCGGGGCATTGAGCGAGCGCGCCGCATGATATTGCGTTCACAGAAGCTATCTAAGTTCGCGTTGACCAAGCGCGGGCGCGTGCTGTCGGCTAAGAACGAGGAAAAGATTCGAGACGCGCGCGACAATCTCGACGAAGTGCTGAAGGAAGTCGAGGATCAGCCCGACGAATCGCCGCGCGAGGAAGCGCAAGACGACATCCATCCCATCTGGTCGGTTTTCCCCGCGAAGGGTGCAATCGCCTCACACGAAACCCCGAAAGCCGACCCCGACACTGCCTGGGACGGGCCGGCAGTCGTCGCCTCGCTGCCCAACGACCGTGAGGTCCTGCGTCGCGTTCACGCCTGGGTGGACGAGAAGGGCGACCCCGACGCCAAGCAATCGTACAAATTCCCTCACCACTTGGCGGATGGCCGCGTGGTGCTGCGCGGTGTCAATAACGCGATGGCGCGCCTGTCGCAAGCGGATATCCCCGCCGAAGACCGTGCCGGGGTCGAAGCGCACCTGAATCGGCACCAGCGGCAGTTCGAGGACGAGAAGTCCCCTACCCTACTTGATGCAGACAGCGAGCGCGATCTCGCTGATTCGCTGCAAGTCTTAGTCCATACCTTACAGGAGGTCTACCATGAGTGACACAGTGCTCGAGCAAATCAAGAGCGAGATCGCGCAACTCGCTCAGGTGGTGAAAGACCACCAAACCAACGGCGACAAGGCCACGCTCGATACGAAAGCTTTGGCCGAGGTCGTGCAAGGTCTTGTCGACAAGCAGGTTGCCGCGAAGCTGGCCGAGGCCGAGGCCAATCGCCCAATGCGGCGGGGCGAGATCATCGGCCTGCCGGAGCGGGTGGTCATCCCGGGACACGGCCTCGTGCCGGGCTTCGGCGTGCCGAGCAAGGGCATCGTCGAGTCGGGCAAGTTCGCCGGCTATCCGGTCGACGATTTGCTGTTCGTCAACTGGATACTGTCGAAGGCCAGGGCGTATGAGCCGAACCGAGTCAAAGCGCCGACCGACGAGCTGTCAGGCATCGTGAGCAAGGCGCTGTCGGCGACCGGGGCGGGCGCCGGCGACGAATACGTGCCCACCGGCATGGCGGCCATGCTGTGGCAGGACATGTTCCTGCAATCGAAGGTGGTTGCTACCATTGGCCCGATGCCGATGCCGAGCGACCCGTTCGAGATCCCGCTAGGCTGGGGAACGATCGTCTGGCGAAAAGGGACGGCCAATCAGGCCACGACTGCCAACGACCCCGCCACGGCCAAGAGCACGCTGACCAGCACCGAACAGGTGACGGAGTTCAACTGGTCGTACGACCTGGACGAGGACGCGGTGATCGCCGTGTTGCCGACCTTGCGCAGCGAAGTCGGTCGGGACGGCGCTGAGCAGATGGATCGCTTCGTGCTCAGCAGCGACTCGACGGACGCCGCGACGGGCAACATCAACAGCGACGATGGCAACCCGGCGGACGACTCGTACTATCTCTCCAGCGGTCAGGATGGCATCCGCCATCTGTACCTGGTGGACAACACCGCGCAGAGCGCCGACATCAGCACCACGCTCACCGACGCGCTGCTGCGCGCCGGCATTGGACGGCTGGGGAAATATGCCGCCGATGTGTCGCGCCTGGGGATGGCGGTGGACGCCGAGACCTACGTCAACGGCATGCTGGGACTGACCAACGTCGTCACGGTTGACAAGTTCGGCCCAAGCGCGACGGTCTTGACCGGGCAACTGGCTGCCTACGGTGGCATCCCGATCATCGTGTCAGGCGCAATCCTGGAAGCCGAGGACGACGGCAAGCAGAGCGTGACCGCCGCCCTCAACGACGAAGGTCAGATCGCCATCTACCACCGCGACATGTGGAAGGTGGGCTTCAAGCGGCAGTTGACCATCGAGCTGGACCGCGACATCCGCAAGCGGCAATTCGTGATGGTCGTCTCGTTCCGCATTGCGACTGCCGCGCGCGGCACGCGCAGCACGGCGACGCACACCGCCGGCGTGCACGGCATCGTCCGCGCATAACACACGGATTCACTCACGGATTGCACGGAATAAATCCTTTCCGTGTATCCGTGTCCAAATCCGTGAAGGGAGATTGATCACATGGCTAACGAACTCGACTACAACGCTTATGGCCTGCCGGTATCCGTGGCTCTTGGCGCGGCCAATATGCTATTGAGCACGACCACCAACCTGACGCTGGCTCAGGGTGGCACGGGCTTTGTCGTGCCAACCGGCTACAAATTTCACCCGATGCTGTTGGCGGCGCATTCCAACGCCGACCTGACGGCGGGCACGGCGACCTTCAACGTGACCGCCAACGGCACGGCCATCGCCAACACGCCGACGGCTGTGCTGAACGACACGGTACAGCGCACGGCGGGCGTCGCGCGGGCGGGCGTCGCACCGCAGGCAGCCGGCATAATCGTCGGCGTGAACGTCGTGACCGACGCGAACTATGCGCCGAACACGGCAGACATGGACGTTGTGCTGGCTGGCTTGCTGCTGCCGGCGTGAGGCTGTTCCGTGAGGGTGCTGATTGGTTTGCCCTCTTATGACGCTCAGGCGCATGTATCTCTACTATCGGCCTTGCTCAATGAGACCCATGCGCCTGAGAGTCCACCGTTTCAAGTGGCGACGCACACCTCGTCGCTGCTGGCCCTGACGTGTAATGTGCTGTGGTGTACTGCACTCAACATGCGACCGGACGTGACACATTTCATGTTGATTCATTCCGATGTGCTGCCGGGTGAATCGGGCTTCGTCGGCAGGTTGCTTGCCGAAATGGAAGCGCAAGCCTGCGATGTGCTGTCGGTCGTGCTGCCGATTAAGGATGAGAAAGGACTCACCTCGACGGCCTTTCTGCCCGATACGCGTTGGGCGGGTCTGAGGACTGATCCAGTTCGTCGCCGCCGTCTGACGTTGCATGAACTGGACAGGCTACCCGAAACGTTCGGCGTGCGCGACCTGGCCGAGTTGTTTGGAGACTTCGATGCGCCCAATCCTTGTTTGTTGGTCAACACCGGCCTCGTCCTGATCGATCTGCGCGGGCGATGGGTGGAGCAGGTTCGCTTTCAGGTCAACGACACGATCTATCAAAACGAGGCCGGTCGGTGGGACGTGGACGTCGAGCCGGAGGATTGGTTCTTCTCGCGGATGGCGTACCTGGCCGGCGCGCGCGTGTTCGCGACGAGAGCCGTCAAGGCACGGCACGCCGGCCGCGCGCAGTTTCCGAACTGGGGCGCGTGGGGCCAGCTGGAGCACGACCTGCCTGAGGGGTATCACACAGGATTACCCCAGGGTAATCACGCAGGATTACCCCAGGGTAATCACGCAGGATTACCCCAACAGGAGGAGACAAATGAAACTGTATTGCAAAAGCGCTTACGACAACACAGCCTCGAAGCTGCACTTTGAGGCGGGGATCATCGAAGTCGACGAGGCTGTCGGTCTTTTCCTGCTGAGGGACGCGCCGGAGAATTTCTCGACCCAGATGCCCGAAGCGCCGAACACTAACACTAAAGTGCAACGAGTGGATTCCACGACGAAGGCGATGGAAAAGCCGCCAAGGGACAAGGCGGTTAAAGAACCCGCTGCCAAGAAGTGAGAGTTGAGGAAGGACAAGGCTAATGGCAAACGCATTGTTCGATTCTTACCGGTCGCAGTGTCTGACGGCCGACGTCGACCTGGACGACAGCATCGAGTGGAGCAGTAGGCATTCCAGGTATGGGCTAAAGGCTCTTGAATGGGAACGGCCTACCTCCTGATCTCACCCAATGCGGGTGTTGCGCCATCGGCCTCGCCCGCGCTGTGGAAACGGGCTGACGACACAAACCTCGACAAGCCGGCGATCGAGTACGCCGACGGCGTGACAGAGAGTTACGACTGGCTCTTGGCGATTCCTGGGAATTGGGCCAGTGGTGGAACATTGCGATTTCATTGGCGCGGAAACTCAGCCGCGACGAACGCCGTGCGTTGGCAATTCGAGAACGTTTCACGGGCGGATACGGAATCGTCCGATGCGGCGCTGTCGAACTCCGACGTTGCCAACTTTGCCAACGGCGCGGCCACGGCCAATATCGTGAATGTTGACACCCAAGTCCTGACCACGACCGGGTGGGCTGCCAATGAACAGTTGCACTTGCGAGTGAGCCGCATTGGCGCGGACGCCGGGGACACGTTCGCCGCCGCCGCCCAACTCATGTTCATGGTCTTGGAGTACACGACGCCGTGAGCGTGGTCAAGTGGATCAACGGCAGGCCACTGGTCTTGCCCTCGCTCCATTGGGAGCTGGACATCGAGGATACCGCGCGCCTGATGATGCGTGGGGACAAGAAGAAGTGGCTCAGGCGGTGGGCCTGGACGGAACGCGGTCGGGATCTCGTCTCAGACCTCATCGACCGGGGCTATCGGCTAGATGTGCCCATGCCGATCTCAGGCGGGGCGCGCAACTTCGACGCCGTCGACGATCGTCTCGACCGGTCGGGTGATGACGCTACATTGGACGTAGCCGACGGCGATTCATTGGTGATCCAGACGCTCGCTAAGCTGGATGCGGTCGGAACAGTCGGGCGTGTGCTTTGCGGCAAGGAAAATAACATCAATGCCCTAGGTTCCGCAGGCTATCAGATTGCCATGCGATCCACCGAAGTTCCGACCTTTCACGTCGCAGACGCCGTAGACGAGATTGAGCAGCAAGGAACAGCTCTGGTTGCTGGAACATGGTATGCGCTAACCGGGGTGCTGGTTGCTAACTCTCTAACAAACGACGACGGGTATCTGTATCAGAATTCCACTGTAAACGGGCCGACCAATTCGGCGCTCTTGGGCAGTTTGGAGAATGACCGACCTTTTCGAGTAGGCGCCGCCAGCGAAGCCACACCGGGTAATTTTTGGGACGGCGATATTGCCTACGTGCGTTTTTGGAAGAAGGCGGCGGCGGCCTGGACTGCCAACGAGCGGCTCCAGCGTGTGGAGTGGCTCGACCAACTCTATCTCCCGCAAGACCTGTACATGGAGTTGCAATGGATTTTGTGGGACGCCGGCACGCCGACCACAGCCATTGACTACACCGATAATGCCTTCGACGGCACCTACACCGGCACGACGTTCGTGGATGATCCCAAACGGGTCTACATGGCATCGGATTGGCCGGTGAATGTCGAGGTCGAGGCGGCCATCGCCGCCGCTGCGTCGCTTGTGACACGGCCTCGCATTTCTGCGGGAGTCATCACGCGATGACCTATCGCCACACCACCCACGCGGCCCGGCTCGAACGATGGCTCGGCGTTGAGCAAGTCGAGCGCATCAGCCAGGCGCAACGCGGCTTTCGCTATCCGGTTGCAATCGCCAATGTGCCGGGCGCGGTGTTCGTGTACGATGGCGAGTTTCATGGATACATTCAAGGCGGCGGGTTCGCGTCGCTGTCCGACCTGATTAGCGAAGCGACAACAGGCGGTAAGCGGCAGGACTTCTATTTCAGCAAAGCAAGCACACTGGCCGTGGTCGCATCGCAGGCGAGCTTGTGGAATGTCGGCACTCGCCCAGGTGCGGGCGGAACGCCCCCAGCCCGACCCGGAGGCGAAGCTCCCACTCGCACCACGACAGGCGCATTCGGACAGGCGAACGCGGGCGCGGGCGATACATTACACATCACGGCGGCCTTCGAGCAGGGCAGTGCCGGCCCGGCCACACTGATACTGTATGACCGTATTTTCCATGCCAGTGCTATCAACCACAATACAGCGGTGGCGCAGACGATAACGGGTGTGCCGACGAGATATGCGACTACGACCAGCCCAGGCAACTTTGCCTTTTTGGAAGTGACGACCGTGCTGCCCAATACGGCGCACACGATCACGATGCAGTACGTCGATCAGGATGGCAATGCCGCCGAAAATGCGCCAGGACTGGCGGGTATCGTTCAGGCTGCTGTGACCCGTATTGATCATGCCCCTTATTTCATCCCGCTCAATGGGGGCGATATGGGGTTGCGGTCTTGCACTCAAATCACCATCTCGGCGGGCGCATCGGGTGTGAGCAATTTCGTGA